>OKPX01000034.1_pt1 | contig 103596 bp, 99 predicted proteins | sample 1613911 | NCBI WGS metagenome assembly OKPX01 (sample SAMN04436892, study PRJEB24849) | human gut metagenome | biome: human gut; feature: NICU; material: stool | host: Homo sapiens | place: USA: Saint Louis, MO | collected 2012-02-03 | reverse complement strand
ACTCCATCCTGATCAAATTCAACCAGATCGGTTCTCTGACCGAAACTCTGGCTGCGATCAAAATGGCGAAAGACGCTGGCTACACTGCTGTCATCTCTCACCGTTCTGGCGAAACTGAAGACGCTACCATCGCTGACCTGGCTGTTGGTACCGCTGCTGGCCAGATCAAAACTGGCTCTATGAGCCGTTCTGACCGCGTTGCTAAATACAACCAGCTGATTCGTATCGAAGAAGCTCTGGGTGAACAAGCGCCGTACAACGGTCGTAAAGAGATCAAAGGTCAGGCATAAGCCTGTCTTTCTCTGAAATGAAAATGCCAGCCCTCGGGCTGGCATTTTTTTACCTGCAATAACCGTTATTTAAAATCGACAGCCATTTGCTGCGGAATGGAAAGTCCGCGGGTGGTCTGTACGCACTGAGCGATATAATCGGTAAAGCGTGGCGGCTTCGGCATGCCCAGCTCTATGAGCTTGTCATTGCTAAAGCGGACATTCAGCATGGCGAACGCACCGTACAAACGCATGGCTTTAAGCATCAGGCGCTCATTGCAGGGCCCGAAGATGTTTTTCAATTCACGGCGCATCTTCACCAGCGTCTCGTAGCTGACCTGCGTGTAGACATCTTTAACCGGCACCGTTTCCAGCGCGGACGCCATCGCGGCATCAATATCAGAAAACTTCACGCTGTTCTCTTCACCTGCGGAAATATGGATGACCTCACCCGCCGGGATGTCGCTTTTCAGCATCATGATCAACGCGTCGGCGCAATAGTCCACCGGGACCACGTCAATACGGTCTTCCAGTGAGCACATGAATTTTTGCAGCATCAGCGCCATGCTGAACACCCAGAAAATACTGCTGGAGGGCTGGCAGCCGTAATGCGTATGCCCCACCACAATAGACGGACGTGCGATAACCAGCGGCAGATTCGGAAAGGTTTTGCGCATCAGGTGTTCGATGGTGGACTTGGAGTGGGTGTACTCCACCAGATGCTCGGCGTTTTCTTTGAATTCTTGGCTCTCATAGACCAGCGAATCGGCTTCTGGCGCACACGACATAGCGGTGCCGACATGCAGGAAACGCTGTAGCCCCTGTACTTTCGCCATACGTCCGGCAAAGGCCAGAGTGCCTTCAACATTCACTTTCCAGATGAGCGGGTTGTTGCCAAAAGAGGCGACGGCTGCGCAGTTCAGCACGTGGGTGACACTGTCCAGACGAGGGTCGTCCAGAAATTGCTCCGGCGTACCCAGATCACCGATGATGATATGTTCGCAGGTCAGACGGGAGAGGATAGATTCGCTGATGTTGAATTTGCGCATGTTTTCTTTTACGCGCTCAACGCCAGCCTGGCTATCCGTTGCCCTGACTAAAAGTAAATAGTTGATTTGACTATCATCATTAAGTATTTTCTCAAACACTGCACCACCGAGGAATCCGGTGACGCCGGTGATCAGTAGAGTTTTCATGATCGCATGCTCATTGTTGTTAATTCGCGGATTGTATTCAGCGAAAATTAAACAATGCTTAAATAAGAGAGGCGGGAATAAATCGATTTCTTAAGGTAATTTTAAGCTTTAAATGCGGAACAAGGTTAATTGGACAGGCAAACGCAGAAATAAATTCATTAAAAATAAAAATATTTATAAAATATTGAAATTAAAGTATTTTTATTCTCTGGTTTAGCGTTTTATTTTAATGGTTTTCTTATTTAAGTTAGCGTTATTGAAATAATTAATTACAAATAAAATGATGCTAAGCCTGCTATCCATTGTCCATTTTTTTGCTTTATTTCGATGACAATCACGCAACATTTACCCCTACCTCAACTCGCCCTCAAGAGCGAAATCTGTAATAATTAATGTTTTCCCCGATCAGAGTTGATTATGCAGTACCCGATTAATGAGATGTTCCAGACCTTGCAAGGCGAGGGCTATTTTACCGGCGTTCCCGCCATTTTTATTCGTTTACAGGGATGCCCGGTTGGTTGCGCCTGGTGCGACACCAAACACACCTGGGATAAGCTTGAAGATCGGGAAGTCTCCCTCTACAGCATTCTGGCTAAGACCAAAGAGAGCGATAAATGGGGCGCTGCGAGCAGTGAAGATCTGCTGGCTATTATTGAGCGTCAGGGCTGGACTGCGCGCCATGTGGTGATCACCGGCGGCGAACCTTGTATTCACGATCTGATTCCATTGACCCATCTTTTGGAAAAACAGGGGTTCAGTTGTCAGATTGAGACCAGCGGTACCCATGAAGTGCGCACGTCTCATGCGACCTGGGTCACCGTGTCACCGAAGGTGAATATGCGCGGAGGCTATGACATCCTCCAGCAGGCGCTGGAACGCGCCGATGAGATCAAACACCCGGTTGGACGTACCCGAGACATTGAGGCGCTTGATGAGCTACTGACGCAACTGACCGATGATAAACACCGGGTCATTGCACTGCAGCCTATCAGCCAAAAAGAGGATGCCACCCGTCTGTGCATTGAAACCTGTATCGCCCGCAACTGGCGGCTGTCGATGCAAACGCATAAGTATCTGAATATTGCCTGATTCGGTTTCTGCCGGTGTTATTGCACCGACAAGACAGGTATTACCTGAGCGCCCGGCCTTATGGCCGGGCGTTTTCGTTTACCTGCCGGCGGGCAGGATATAGGTTTGTGAAACAACGCTGTTCGGTGAAATCAGCTTTTGCCTGCGGTGTGTTTTTATTTTAATTAATAATCAATGGGTTAATTATTCAGCTTGCGTCGATAAAATCGGTAGAATTTGAGCTGTGATAAATGATTCTATAATTCAATGGGTTATATTTAGAGTGTTCCCCGCGCGAGCGGGGATAAACCGATAAACGCCTGTGACCATCCGTTAGCGAGTCCGTGTTCCCCGCGCGAGCGGGGATAAACCGTACTTGATAACGGCGATATCAACGCATTCATTGTGTTCCCCGCGCGAGCGGGGATAAACCGGCCGCGAAGTAAACCCGCCCGCTGATGCGGGCGTGTTCCCCGCGCGAGCGGGGATAAACCGCATTTGCTGCGGGGTTGATGAAACGGAAGTCAGTGTTCCCCGCGCGAGCGGGGATAAACCGCATTCGTAAGTAGTGCGGGTGCTAGTGTGATTGTGTTCCCCGCGCGAGCGGGGATAAACCGGGTATCAATCAGGTCCGTCTGGAAATACTCAAGTGTTCCCCGCGCGAGCGGGGATAAACCGCAAGCAAAGCCGATTACGTCGATAAGTTGAAAGTGTTCCCCGCGCGAGCGGGGATAAACCGAGCCATAAAATCAGCGCACTCAGGTGTGCTGACGACACAGAAGCGAAATTACTCGCCGCGGTAGATACACCCAGCGGTGCAGGTCTCTTTGATCATCACGGCGCTCAGCAGCGGAACGACGGGTTTCAACTGATCCCAAATCCATTTTGCCAGTACTTCGCTGGTCGGGTTCTCAAGGCCCGGAATATCGTTAAGATAGTAGTGATCCAGACGATCATAGGTCGGTTTGAACGCCGTCTTAAGCTCAGCAAAATCCATGATCCAGCCCGTATGCGGATCCACCTCGCCGGTGATCTCCAGACGCACCATAAATGAGTGACCATGAAGACGACCGCATTTATGCCCTGCTGGAACATGTGGCAAACGGTGAGCGGCTTCAAACATGAAATCTTTAAATAACGTGGTGGACATACTGAACTCTCTGACTGGCTAGAAAAACCGCGGCATGGTAGCCGAAATGACCTTTTTTATCATTAACTAAAATCGGCAAAAGCGATTAACCGTTACGCTTTGCCTGATACCCTATATTTTTTCATTATAAATCAATGGATTAATTAATCTATTTTACTGTTATAAACTATGAGTAAAACAGGTTAGTTCTTTTGGTTATTTATTATTTCCAACCTTTCTTTAATTGTTATTATCCCCGCCGTTAACCTTACTTTCTCTTCTGCTTTTATGGCGCTGACAGGGCGTATAAGCAGCTTTTGCTTACTGGAACATAACGACGCATGACGACTCAGGTCCCACCTTCCGCTTTGCTTCCGCTGAACCCGGAGCAACTGGCACGCCTTCAGGCGGTCACAACCGATTTAACTCCCACCCAGCTTGCCTGGGTTTCCGGCTATTTTTGGGGCGTGCTGAACCAGCAACCCGGTGCGGCAGTTGCAACGGCAGCACCTGCGGCGACCGAGACCCCGACCATTACGCTACTTTCCGCCTCGCAAACCGGTAATGCCCGTCGCGTTGCGGAAGCACTGCGTGACGATCTGCTGGCGGCGAAACTCAATGTCAAACTGGTGAGCGCGGGCGACTATAAATTCAAACAAATCGCTAACGAAAAACTGCTGGTTGTTGTTGCTTCCACACAAGGGGAAGGTGAGCCACCGGAAGAGGCCGTTGCGTTACATAAGTTCCTGTTCTCGAAAAAAGCGCCGAAGCTTGATGGCACTGCTTTCGCCGTGCTGGGGCTTGGCGACACGTCTTATGAATTTTTCTGCCAGGCAGGCAAAGATTTTGACAGCAAACTGGCTGAACTGGGTGCCGAGCGCCTGCTGGATCGCGTCGACGCAGACGTTGAGTTTCAGGCTGCCGCCGCTGAATGGCGCGCGCGTGTAGTTGAAGTACTGAAAGCACGAGTCCCGAAAGAGACGCCGGCCCAGGCCGCTGTGACGGCAACGGGTGCGGTGAATGAGGTTTTCTCCAGCCCTTACACGAAAGAAGAACCGCTGACCGCGACTCTCTCAGTGAATCAAAAAATCACGGGCCGTGACTCAGAAAAAGACGTGCGTCATATCGAAATCGATCTGGGCGATTCCGGCCTGCGCTATCAGCCGGGCGACGCGCTGGGGGTCTGGTATCAGAACGATCCCGCGCTGGTGAAAGAGCTGGTTGAGCTGCTGTGGCTTAAAGGCGATGAACCGGTTAGCGTCGACGGCAAAACCCTGCCGCTGTCCGAAGCGCTGCAGTGGCATTTCGAGTTGACGGTCAACACCGGCAATATCGTGGAAAACTATGCCACTCTGACCCGCAGTGAATCACTGTTGCCGCTGGTGGGCGATAAGGCCAAATTACAGCACTATGCGGCGACCACACCGATTGTGGATATGGTGCGTTTCTCCCCGGCACAACTGGATGCCACTGCGCTGATTGGCCTGCTGCGTCCGCTGACGCCGCGTCTTTACTCCATCGCCTCTTCGCAGGCGGAAGTGGAAACCGAAGTGCACGTCACTGTCGGTGTGGTGCGCTATGACATTGAAGGCCGCGCGCGTGCGGGTGGGGCGTCGAGCTTCCTCGCCGATCGCGTGGAAGAAGAGGGCGAAGTGCGTGTGTTCATCGAACATAACGATAACTTCCGTCTGCCTGCCAACCCGGAAACGCCGGTCATCATGATTGGGCCGGGTACCGGTATCGCACCGTTCCGCGCCTTTATGCAGCAGCGAGCGGCAGATGGGGCAGAAGGCAAAAACTGGCTGTTCTTCGGCAACCCGCACTTCACGGAAGATTTCCTCTACCAGGTTGAGTGGCAGCGCTACGTCAAAGAAGGCGTGCTGAACCGTATCGATCTGGCCTGGTCGCGTGACCAAAAAGAAAAAGTATACGTACAAGACAAACTGCGTCAGCAAGGCGCGGAACTGTGGCGCTGGATTAATGACGGTGCGCACATTTATGTCTGCGGCGACGCGAATCGCATGGCGAAGGACGTTGAGCAGGCTTTACTGGACGTGATTGCCGAATTTGGCGCGATGGACGCCGAAGCGGCGGACGAATATTTAAGTGAGCTGCGCGTAGAGCGCCGTTACCAGCGAGATGTCTACTAATGAGTGAAAAACATCCAGGCCCACTGGTGGTCGAAGGTAAACTGACAGACGCCGAGCGCATGAAGCTGGAAAGCAACTATCTGCGCGGGACCATTGCGGAAGATCTTAACGACGGGCTGACCGGCGGCTTTAAAGGCGACAACTTTCTGCTGATCCGTTTCCACGGCATGTACCAGCAGGATGATCGCGATATTCGCGCTGAGCGTGCTGCACAGAAGCTGGAGCCGCGTCATGCGATGCTGCTGCGCTGCCGCCTGCCGGGAGGCGTGATCACCACCAAACAGTGGCAGGCGATTGATAAATTCGCCGCTGAGAACACCATTTACGGCAGTATCCGCCTGACCAACCGTCAGACGTTCCAGTTCCACGGCATTCTGAAAAAGAACGTGAAACCGGTACACCAGATGCTGCACTCCGTTGGTCTGGACGCCCTGGCGACCGCTAACGATATGAACCGTAACGTGCTCTGCACCTCGAATCCGTATGAATCTGAGCTGCACGCTGAAGCTTACGAATGGGCGAAGAGGATCTCTGAACATCTGCTGCCGCGTACCCGCGCTTACGCAGAGATCTGGCTCGATCAGGAAAAAGTAGCGACCACCGATGAAGAGCCGATCCTCGGTCAGACCTATCTGCCGCGTAAGTTTAAAACCACGGTCGTGATCCCGCCGCAGAACGATATCGATCTGCACGCCAACGACATGAACTTTGTCGCGGTCGCGGAAAACGGCAAACTGGTGGGCTTTAACCTGCTGGTGGGCGGCGGTCTGTCCATTGAGCACGGTAATAAGAAAACCTATGCCCGCACGGCGAGCGAGTTTGGGTATCTGCCGGTTGAGCATACGCTGGCGGTTGCCGAAGCTGTTGTCACCACTCAGCGTGACTGGGGTAACCGTACCGACCGTAAAAACGCGAAAACCAAATATACGCTGGAGCGTGTGGGTGTTGAGACCTTCAAAGCGGAAGTTGAGCGTCGCGCAGGTATCAAATTCGAACCGATTCGTCCGTATGAATTTACCGGGCGCGGCGATCGCATTGGCTGGGTGAAAGGGATCGATAATAAATGGCATCTGACGCTGTTTATCGAAAACGGTCGTATTCTCGATTATCCGGGGCGTCCGCTGAAAACGGGTCTGCTGGAGATCGCGAAGATCCATAAAGGCGAGTTCCGTATTACGGCAAACCAGAACCTGATCATTGCCGGTGTGCCGGATAGCCAGAAGGCGAAAATCGAAAAAATCGCGCGCCAGAGCGGCCTGATGGATGCCGTAACGCCGCAGCGTGAAAATTCGATGGCCTGTGTGTCATTCCCGACCTGTCCGCTGGCGATGGCCGAAGCAGAGCGCTTCCTGCCGTCGTTTATCGATAAAGTGGAAGAGGTGATGGCGAAGCATGGTTTGAGTGATGAGCATATCGTGACGCGTGTGACGGGTTGCCCGAACGGCTGTGGCCGCGCGATGCTGGCGGAAGTGGGCCTGGTTGGGAAAGCGCCTGGTCGCTATAACCTGCATCTGGGCGGTAACCGCATCGGTACGCGCATCCCGCGCATGTTCAAAGAAAACATTACCGAGCCGGAAATCATTGCCTCGCTCGATGAACTGGTAGGGCGCTGGGCAAAAGAGCGTGAAGCGGGTGAAGGGTTCGGTGATTTCACCATCCGAGCGGGCATTATCCGCCCGGTGCTGGACCCGGCGCGCGATCTCTGGGATTAAGCTTCCTTGCCTTCCCCCTCTCCTTAGGGAGGGGTGAAGGAAGTAAACATACGAGAGGTAATTATGTCCGTACTCGATCTATCTGCCCTGAATGCTCTGTCGAAAGATGACCGCACGCTGGCGCTGGCGGAGGCTAACGCCCAACTGGAAGCGCATACCGCGGAGGAACGCGTGGCCTGGGCGCTGGAAAATCTGCCGGGTGAGTATGTGCTGTCGTCCAGTTTTGGTATCCAGGCGGCGGTGAGCCTGCATCTGGTGAATCAGGTGCGCCCGAACATTCCGGTTATCCTGACGGACACAGGTTATCTGTTCCCGGAAACCTATCAGTTTATTGATGAACTGACCGAGAAGCTCGGTCTGAATCTGCAGATTTACCGTGCACCGCAAAGCCCTGCCTGGCAGGAAGCGCGCTACGGCAAGCTGTGGGAGCAGGGCGTTGAGGGTATTGAAAAATACAACGACATCAACAAAGTTGAGCCGATGAACCGGGCGCTGAAAGAACTGAACGCCCGGACATGGTTCGCGGGCCTGCGTCGTGAGCAGTCCAGTAGCCGTGCCAACCTGCCTGTGCTGGATATTCAGCGCGGTGTTTTCAAAGTGCTGCCGATTATCGACTGGGATAACCGTACGGTGTATCAGTATCTGCAAAAACACGGCCTGAAATATCACCCGCTGTGGGATGAAGGCTATCTGTCTGTGGGCGATACGCACACCACCCGTAAATGGGAGCCGGGTATGGCAGAAGAGGACACCCGCTTCTTCGGCCTGAAACGCGAGTGCGGCCTGCACGAAGGCTGATTTTTGGCTTTTCAGTAAATAGATAAGATAAGCGCCCGGCTAACCACCGGGCTTTTTTTATGGGTTATACGTTGGTGAAATGAGAGTTTGTACATGGTGTGGTTTTCTTTAATAAGTAAAATCAAACAATTACCGATCTTAAAAAAGACGGAAATGTTGGTAGAATTTTGGGAGTGGTAATTGCTGTTTAAATTTAATGAGTTACGTTTAGAGTGTTCCCCGCGCGAGCGGGGATAAACCGGCCTGATTTGGCGTTATGGTTCCTGCTGCCTGGTGTTCCCCGCGCGAGCGGGGATAAACCGTACAAATGCAAGGTATGCGGCAAAGGGCTTATGTGTTCCCCGCGTGAGCGGGGATAAACCGTTTCCACCCGAAAATGCCAGCGTATGACGGGTGTGTTCCCCGCGCGAGCGGGGATAAACCGTGCACCACTGCGTCTGGTGATTCCAGCGTGACGTGTTCCCCGCGCAAGCGGGGATAACTCTTTATGCCTGATAAAAATAGCTCGTTATCATTAATATTTTCTTTATGGACAGATATCGTCCGACGGTTTCATTGCATCTCTATAAACTAAGAAAGCTATAATAGATACTGAACTTATAAGATATATTGCCTGTTAAATCATTTTCATGGTAACAAATACAAAATTTATATATGTAACCTTCTGGTGATTTAAATCACAAAATATACTTTATAAAAAGCGCAGTATGTAACGATAACAGTCGGATAAGGGATGTCGCTTGACAATATTTAATTATTGGGGGAAGACCAGTCGAGGAAATAAAGATGGTGGAGATGAATACCACCTGCTGTGCGGGCACTCATTGGATGTTGCTGCTGTTGGTTACTGGATGGTGCAATGCAATATCTATGGCGCTGCTGATTATCTTAAAAAAGTAGGGCTCCATGATAAGAACAAGGCCGCGCAGTTTTTTGCCTGGTTATTATGCTGGCATGATATCGGAAAATTCGCCCACTCTTTTCAGCAGATTTATATTCATAATGACTTGAATTTACATGACGAATATATAGAACATTATGAAAAAATCCCTCATGCAACATTAGGCTTCTGGCTCTGGGATAATTACCTTAGTGAGTTTCCTGAGCTTTTTCCCAACTCTTCTCTTGCAGCCCGTAAACTTAAGCGCGCTATTGCGCTTTGGATGCCGCTTACGACAGGTCATCATGGGCGACCACCTTCGTCAGTAACGGAACTGAAAAATTTCCGCCAGCAGGATAAAGAAGCAGCCCGTGATTTTCTTGCCAGGATTAAATCATTATTCCCACTGGTTGAGATTCCCGAATTTTGGGATGATGATGAGGGTATTGCTCTCTTTAAACATTTGTCATGGCTTATTTCCGCAGTCATAGTCCTGGCAGATTGGGTTGGTTCTTCAACCCAACATTTCCCCCGAATCGCTAAGCCAATATGTATCAATGAATATTGGCAACAGCATGCGCTGGTTAAAGCGAAACTCGCGATTTCTGTTTTCCCTCCTTCCTCTACCGTTGCCCCTTTTTCCGGAATAACGACGCTATTTCCCTTTATTCAACAGCCAACTCCGTTACAGCAAAAAGCGCTGGAGCTGGATATTAATAAAGAAGGTCCGCAATTATTTATTCTTGAAGATGTCACAGGTGCCGGAAAAACAGAGGCCGCGTTGATTTTAACGCATCGCCTGATGGCGGCGGGAAAGGCGCAGGGGTTCTATTTTGGTCTGCCGACGATGGCGACGGCGAATGCTATGTTCGACCGGATGTCGGAGAGCTGGCTGGCGCTGTATCAACCAGGCTCTCGGCCAAGCCTGGTGCTAGCGCATAGCGCACGTGGATTAATGGATCGCTTCAATCAGTCAGTCTGGTCCGGGGATTTAGCGGGTTCCGAAGAGCCGGATGATAAGGAACCTTCCAGCCAGGGCTGCGCCGCCTGGTTTGCCGACAGTAATAAGAAAGCGCTATTGACTGAAGTCGGTGTTGGTACGCTTGACCAGGCGATGATGGTGGTGATGCCGTTCAAGCACAACAACCTGCGGATGCTGGGGTTGAGCCATAAAATCCTGCTGGCTGATGAAATTCACGCTTACGACAATTACATGTCGCGGATCCTCGAATGCCTGGTTGAGAAGCAAGCCAGTGATGGCAATATCACGATTCTGCTTTCCGCCACGCTATCACAACAGCAACGAGACAGGCTGGTTGCCGCTTTTGCTAAGGGCGCAAAGAGCCGGGTTGAAGCGCCATTATTGGGCTATGACGACTATCCCTGGCTAACGCAGGTGACGAGTTCGGCGGTAGTTTCTCAACATGTGGAGACCCGTAAAGAAGTTGAGCGCAGCGTTAAAGTTGGCTGGATGCACGGCGAACAGGAGTGCATTGAACGCATTGAACAGGCCGTAAGCCTGGGAAAATGCATTGCCTGGATACGCAACTCTGTTGATGACGCGATTGGTATATATCGCCAGCTTCTCGCCAGAGAGGTTATTCCTGCTGAAAGCCTTCTGCTATTTCACAGCCGCTTTGCTTTTCACGATCGTCAGCGCATTGAAAACCAGGCGCTGACGCAGTTTGGTAAAAAAGACAGTTCTCAACGTGCCCAAAAAGTTCTTATCTGTACCCAAGTCATTGAAAGTTCTGTTGATATTGACGTTGATGAAATGATCACTGACTTAGCCCCAGTGGACCTGTTGATTCAGCGAGCTGGACGTCTACAGCGGCATATCCGCGATCGTAACGGCTTGTTGAAAGCTTCCGGACAAGACGAACGTCCCGCGCCGGAGCTACTGATCTTCGCGCCGGAATGGGATGACTCGCCACGAGAGGACTGGTTTTCAGGCGCGATGCGCAACAGCGCCTACGTCTACCCCGATCATGGTCGCCTGTGGCTGACCCAGCGCGTGCTGCGCGAACAGGGTGAAATTAGGATGCCGCAGTCTGCCCGGCTGCTGATTGAATCGGTCTACGGTGAAGACGTTGATATGCCTGAGGGGTTTGCGAAGACGGAACAGTTGCAGGAAGGAAAATACTACTGCGACCGGGCATTCGCTAAGCAAAACATTATCAACTTTGCGCCGGGCTACAGCCCTGAAAGCAGCGATTTTTTGCCGGAAAAGCTTTCGACGCGTCTGGCCGAAGAGTCGGTTTCGCTGTGGCTGGCGAAAATTGTCGATGGGGCGGTTAAGCCTTATGCGCCAGGCGAACATGCCTGGGAAATGAGTGTGCTGCGGGTGCGCCAGGGTTGGTGGGAAAAACACCGGGGGGATTTTACTCTGCTTGACGGTGAGCGACTCCGGCAGTGGTGCATTGAACAGCATCAGAATAAGGAGTTCGCTGTGGTGATTGTGGTGTCGGAGGTTGAAAACAGCGGTTATTCAGCCTGCGAAGGATTAATCGGAAGAACGGAGGTCTAGCAGCTAACCACATGAATAGTTTCTCACTTTTAACAACCCCCTGGCTCCCCGTGCGTTTAAAAGACGGCTCTACGGGCAAGCTGGCGCCGGTTAATCTGGCAGATGAAAACGTGGTGGATATAGCCGCTGCGCGGGCGGATTTACAAGGTGCGGCCTGGCAATTTCTGCTGGGTTTATTGCAGTGCAGTATGGCACCGAAAAATTATTCTCGCTGGGAGGATATCTGGATTGATGGGCTGAGCGAGGATGTGTTTCAGCGTGCGCTGGAACCGCTGGAGACCGCCTTTCGGTTTGGTGCCGATACCCCTTCTTTTATGCAAGATTTCGAAGCGTTAAGCGGAGAAAAAGTCTCGATAGCTTCGCTGCTGCCAGAAATCCCCGGCGCGCAAACCACAAAGTTTAATAAAGACCATTTTGTTAAGCGCGGCGTCACGGAGCACTTTTGCCCGCATTGCGCGGCGCTGGCGTTATTTTCGTTGCAACTAAATGCCCCATCGGGCGGCAAAGGTTACCGCACCGGTCTGCGCGGCGGCGGGCCGATGACAACGTTGATTGAATTACAGGAATATCAGGGCAACCGACAAACGCCGCTGTGGCGCAAGCTGTGGCTCAACGTTATGCCGCAGGATAGCGCCGGAATGCCTGTGCCTGAAAGGTATGATGAAACGATTTTCCCCTGGCTGGCCCCAACCCGCACCAGTGAACTGGCAAGCGCAGTCACTACGCCAGAACAGGTGAATCCACTTCAGGCCTATTGGGGAATGCCGCGACGCGTTCGCATCGATTTTGACGCGACCCATTCAGGCCGCTGCGATCTCTGTGAAACCGAAAGTGATGAATTACTTAGCGGGATGACCGTGAAGAATTATGGCGTCAATTACGCGGGATGGACTCATCCGCTGACGCCTTATCGACTGCCTCTGAAGGAGGGCAGCGAGCGTTATTCCGTCAAGCCGCAACCCGGCGGGCTTATCTGGCGCGACTGGCTGGGTTTAAATCAGAAAGGCGCTTCGGAAAATAACACTGAATATCCAGCGTTAGTCGTTACAACATTCAGTGCACGCAGCCTTAATGACGTAAAATCCGGGCTGTGGGGCTTTGGCTATGATTTCGACAATATGAAAGCCCGCTGCTGGTATGAACATCATTTTCCGCTGCTATTAACCGAAAATATTATTCCCGATCTACACAAGGCGGCGCTAACGGCATCGCGCAACCTTAGCCTGCTGCGCAGCGCGTTGAAAGAGGCCTGGTTTTCCGATGCTAAAGGCGCTCGCGGAGATTTCAGCTTTATTGATATCGACTTCTGGCATCTGACGCAGGGACGCTTTCTTGAGCTTATTCGCGATCTTGAAAACGGCCAGAACGCAGACGAAAGGCTGAACCGGTGGCAAACGAACATCTGGCTGTTTACCCGCAGCTACTTTGACGACCATGTTTTTACCAACCCTTACGAGGGCGTCGATCTCAAACGCATCATGCTGGCGCGTAAAAAATATTTCACCCAATCGGCGGAGAAGCAGAGCGCGAAAGCCGCCAGGGCAAAAAAGCAGGAGGCTACTGAATGAGTATTGTGAAGGACGACCATAAGGCCACGCTTTGCCGATGGCATGAATATTTACAGGAAAAACGCGGCCTGCGCGCCAGCCTGCGGCGCAGCAAAACGGTGAATGAAACCTGTCTGTCGGAAGGATTTCGTTCCCTGCTGATGCAGACTCACACGTTATGGAAAGTCGAAGGGCAAGAGTGGCGTTTTACCGCGCTGGCGATAACCGCGGCGTTGGCCGCACATGTTAAATCTATTGTTAAAGAGCCGAATTTTGCTGCGCAGTTAGGTCAGATGACGGGCAATAATCAGGTCATGTCGGAGCTGCGTTTTTCCAGGCTGTCTGCGGTAAAAACGCCTGACGAACTACTGCGTCAGTTACTGCGTGCCGTTCGGCTGCTTAATGGTGTGGTGAACCTTCCCTCACTGGCGGACGACGTCTTCCACTGGTGCCGGGAAAACGACGAGCTACTTAACCATATCCGCCGCCAGCAGCGGCCGACTGAATTTATCCGTATCCGCTGGGCGCTGGAGTACTACCAGGCCGGTGAAGCTAACAACGACGATCAATAAGGGACTATCAGATGACCACATTTATTCAGCTACATTTACTGACTGCTTACCCGGCCGCCAACCTGAACCGCGACGACACCGGTTCCCCGAAAACAGTCGTGCTCGGCGGCGCGACGCGTCTGCGCGTTTCTTCGCAAAGCCTGAAGCGCGCATGGCGCACTTCTGAACTTTTTGAGCAGACGCTGGCGGGAAATATTGGTATCCGTAGCGGACGTATTGCCCGCGAGGCGGCGAAGATCCTCATTGAAAAGGGTATTGATGAGAAAAAGTCCATCGAGTGGGCGGCAAAGATTGCGGATTACTTAGGTAAGGCAAAAGCAGATAAAAAAGCAAAAGATCTGCTGACTAACACCGAAACCGAGCAACTGGTGCATATCAGCCCGGCAGAATTTGAAGCGGTAAAAGCGCTGGCGCAGCGTCTGGCGGAAGAAAAGCGTGCTCCCCAGGAAGAAGAACTCAATTTATTGCGCCACGATCGTATGGCCGTCGATATCGCCATGTTTGGCCGCATGCTGGCCAATAAGCCGGAATTCAATGTTGAAGCCGCCTGTCAGGTCGCACATGCTTTCGGCGTCAGCGAAACGATTGTCGAAGACGATTTCTTTACCGCTGTTGATGATCTTCGTAAGACTTCGCTAGAAGATGCCGGTGCCGGACACCTCGGCGAAACCGGATTTGGCTCTGCGCTTTTTTATACCTATATCTGCATCGACAAAGATCTGCTGGTCAAAAATCTGGGTGGTAATGAGGAGCTGGCGAATAAAACGCTGCGTGCCTTCACCGAAGCAGCGCTGAAAGTCTCGCCAACCGGAAAGCAAAACAGCTTCGCCAGCCGCGCCTATGCGTCCTGGACGCTGGCGGAAAAAGGGACCGAACAACCACGCTCACTGGCTGCGGCATTTTACAATCCGATCAACGGCACCAATCAACTGGATGCCGCCGTAAAACGTATCACCGAACTGCGTAAAAATATGAATAAGGTTTATGAACAGCAAACGCAATCCGTTGATTTTGATGTAGTGAGCGGTAAAGGAAGCATGAAAGAAGTGCTGGACTTTATCTGCGCGTAAGGGGCGGCTATGAGCCAATATCTGGTTTTTCAGCTTCACGGGCCGATGGCCTCCTGGGGCGTGGATGCACCCGGCGAGGTGCGCCATAGCCACGAGCTGCCCTCACGTTCAGCACTGCTGGGTTTACTGGCCGCTGCGCTGGGCATCCGGCGCGATGAAGAAGAGCGGTTGAAGAATTTCAATCAGCATTACTCGTTTCTGTTGTGTGCCAGCAAAAACCCCCGCTGGGCGCGGGATTATCACACCGTTCAAATGCCAAAAGAGGTGCGAAAAGCCCGTTATTTTAGCCGCCGCGAAGAGCTGAGCGATCCTGAGCTCCTCAGCGCGATTATCTCCCGGCGAGATTATTACACTGACGCCTGGTGGATGGTGGCGCTCGCGTCAACGCCCAATGCGCCTTATACGCTGGAGCAATTACGGGATGTGCTACAGCAGCCGATATTTCAATTGTATCTGGGGCGAAAAAGTCATCCGCTGGCTTTGCCACTTGCGCCGTTGTTGCTGGAGGGTACCGCATCGGATGTGCTGAACGAGGCGTATCGACAGTACCGGGAGAAGTTCAACAAGATAAATATCCGATTAGCGGAGCTGCAACCTGAGTGCTGGTGGGAAGGCGAGCATGACGGTCTGAATGCTAATAAAGTCTTACGTCGTCGCGATAGGCCGATGAGCCGTCGGCAGTGGACGTTTGGCGAGCGTACCGTTAACCAAGGACCGCTGTTCATCAAGGAGGAACCGTGTACCTCGCAAAAATAACGCTGCATACCAGTCAGCTTTCACCATCACAGCTATTACAACTGGTGGATCGCGGTGAATATGTGATGCACCAGTGGCTTTGGCAGTTATTTCCCGGTGTGCAGGAGCGGCAGTTTCTTTATCGCCGGGAGGAGCTTCAGGGGGCGTTTCGTTTCTTTGTTCTTTCCCTTGAGCCTCCTGCTGAAAGTGAGATCTTTGGTATTCAATACCGACCGTTTGCACCGACCCTGAGCATAGGGCAGACCTTTCGTTTTAGCCTGCGCGCTAACCCAACGATTTGTAAGTCCGGTAAACGTCACGATCTATTGATGGAAGCGAAGCGCCAGGTAAGGAGACAGGTTAATGGCCCGGATATCTGGCAGTATCAGCAGCAGGCGGCGCAGGACTGGCTGCTGCGTCAGGGTGAGCAGAACGGGTTCTCACTGCGCGAGGTGAATGTGGATGCCTATCGCCAGCAGCAGGTTGTACGAGCGAAGTCCCGTCAGGTGATCCAGTTTAGCAGCGTGGATTATTCTGGCGTGCTGGTGGTTAACGATCCCAGGTTATTTCTGCAACGCTTGATTCAGGGATACGGTAAAAGCCGGGCTTTCGGCTGTGGTTTGATGTTGATTAAACCTGGAGACGGCGAGTGACATTTGTGCCGCTAAGTCCGATACCCCTTAAAGATCGCACGTCGATGATTTTTCTCCAGTACGGGTAGGTTGACGTGCTGGATGGTGCATTTGTGTTGATCGATAAGACGGGAATCCGCACCCATATTCCGGTGGGATCGGTGGCCTGTATCATGCTGGAGCCGGGTACTCGGGTTTCTCATGCGGCGGTGCGCGAGCGGATAAGCTGCTTTATCAGGCGAAGCTGGCGCTGGATGATGATTTGCGCCTGAAAGTGGTGCGAAAAATGTATTAACTGCGTTTTCGTGAACCACCGCCGGCACGTCATTCTGTCGAGCAGTTGCGCGGTATTGAAGAGGCCCGCGTCCGTCAGACTTATTCGCTACTCGCTAAACAGTATGGTGTGAAGTGGCATGGACGTAATTATGATCCTAAAGACTGGGAAAAAGGCGATGTGGTAAACCAGTGCATCAGCGCCGCAACTTCATGTCTTTATGGCATTTCTGAAGCCGCGGTACTGGCGGCTGGTTACGCGCCAGCGATTGGTTTTATCCATAGCGGCAAACCTCTTTCATTTGTTTATGACATTGCTGACATCATCAAGTTTGAGTCAGTCGTTCCTAAGGCATTTGAAATCGCCGCTCGAGCGCCCTCTGAACCCGATCGTGAAGTCAGACTGGCCTGTCGTGATATTTTTCGTAGTACGAAGCTTACCGGAAAACTGATTCCTTTAATTGAAGAAGTGCTCGCGGCGGGTGGAATAGAGCCACCCCAGCCAGCGCCAGATATGTTGCCGCCAGCAATACCGGAGCCACAATTGCTCGGCGATGGCGGGCATCGGGGGCATGGTTGATGAGTATGGTCGTTGTTGTCACGGAAAATGTTCCACCGCGCCTGCGAGGACGGCTTGCCATCTGGCTACTGGAGATCCGGGCCGGTGTATATGTTGGTGATATCTCAAAACGTGTACGGGAGATGATCTGGCAGCAGGTTACACAACTGGGGGGCGTCGGAAACGTGGTAATGGCCTGGGCCACGAATACAGAGTCCGGTTTTGAGTTTCAAACCTGGGGTGAAAATAGACGTATTCCGGTAGATTTGGATGGACTGAGATTGGTTTCTTTTCTTCCTGTTGAAAATCAATAATTTATATGTTCTTTAATAAAGAGGAATTGTTATTATTATGTTGGTAGATTGTTTTGTCATAAAAAAGATAATAGAAAACAATTATATGCCTTTAGAGTGTTCCCCGCGCCAGCGGGGATAAACCGCAGTGAATCCAGGTTGAGTTGCCAGCGGGAAAGTGTTCCCCGCGCCAGCGGGGATAAACCGATTATTGATGCCGTGGCTTTGTAGAATAACAGGTGTTCCCCGCGCCAGCGGGGATAAACCACGGCTGATCACCGTAGCAGTTGCTGACAGTGCATGTTCCCCGCGCCAGCGGGGATAAACCGGATCAGTAGTTGTATTTACTGACGGATCCCCAGTGTTCCCCGCGCCAGCGGGGATAAACCGCCCACGGAATACGAAGTAAAAACCAATGGAGAGTGTTCCCCGCGCCAGCGGGGATAAACCGTGCTTCATGTCGTCCCACAGCCCTTCCTGCATGTGTTCCCCGCGCTAGCGGGAATAAACCGCGCATGGGCAAAGCCCGCAGGAAGTTGAAGGTGTGTTCCCCGCGCCAGCGGGGATAAACCGTGCCCCTGCATGGTCATCGCGGATTCAGTCCTGTGTTCCCCGCGCCAGCGGGGATAAACCGCTCGGCGAGGAACTGGTCTTGCAGTGCTCCCCGTGTTCCCCGCTCCAGCGGGGTTCCCCCGCCACATATCCCATACCCATATCCGATTCCGGACATATTCCCACGCACGGATTCTGCTATCGTATTGGCGCCATTTGGGATGGCGTTAATTTAATCACTCAGGGATATGACAATGAAAAAGATCGCGCTGGCGGCGCTGCTGATGGGGATGTGCACTGCGTCTTATGCGGAAACCGAAACCTGCAAACAATACTTCGCTGAAATGGACAGCTTCATTAAAGAAGCGTCAAAACATGAAGAAGCGAAAGCGCAGGTGGACATGCTGAAAACCCAGCTCGCGGAAGGCAGAAAACAGCTTGAGACATACAGCGTAGAGCAACAGGATGCAGGCTGTAAGCAGGGACTGGCGGCAGTAAAACAACTTAATGCCTCACTGGGCATCAAATAACAAAAAGGGAGCCGATGCTCCCTTTTTCGTTTTTACGGACGGCAGATTTACTTTGTCCCCGCCTTTGCCAGTTCTTTGACCAACGGCAGCATAATACGCACGACATCGCGGCTGCGTCGGTCGATACGCCCCGGCAGGGCCTGATCGATATGCTGGACGTTATCGAGCTTGATGTTATGCCAGCTCACGCCATCCGGGAAGGATTTCGATTTCGCGCGCTGCTGATAGCCATCCTTTTTCCCCAAATTCCAGTTGGTGGCCTCAACGGATAGCACCGGAATACCGGCATTATCAAACACTTCTGCATCATTGCAGCAGCTTGTTCCCTGAGGATAGTCAGGATTGAGACCCGGATTGGAGGTCGCGCTAATCCCCAGAGAGCGTGCGATAGCCAGCGCCCTGTCACGGGTGAGCTTACGCACCGATGCGGGGGTTTTCTTACCGCTGTTGAAATAGAGATTATCGCCGACAATAAGGTTATCGAGATTAATCACCAGCAGCGTTTGCTTCTTCTCATGCTCGCTCATGCGTTTGAGGAAGTTCTCTGCCCCCAGGTTGCCTTGCTCTTCACCGCTGGTCGCCACAAAGCGAATAGTGTATTCCGTTGGCACCGATTTCAGTTGTTCCGCCAGCTCCAGCATCGCCCCCACTCCTGAGGCGTTATCATCGAGACCCTGTAGCGTCAGACCACCCAGATTATTGTCGGTATCCGCATCGCTGCGCGGCGCATAGGTGTCCAGATGCGCCACAATAATGATCTGCTGTGGGTGCTTGCCTTCATGCGCGGCAATAACGGTGCTGCCGGTGACGTTCTGCCAGTTGTGCTGATTACTACGAGAAGTCCAACTGTAGCGGCTGTTGAATTTGCGGATGTCACTCTGATAACCCATCTGCGCAAACTGCTGGCGTATATAATCCGCTGCGAGCATTTCAGCCGGCGAGCCGGTCATGCGACCGGGAAAATAGGTGGCGATATGGCGCGCCTGATTGCTTGCAAATTCACCGGGATGAGGTGCTCGTGCCTGAGCAGAAAAAATAAAGCATACGCCGAGCGCCAGGGCAGCGGTACGGTGGCGCAATGCGGAGAGCATAGAGAGTCCTTTTACGACAAAAATTTTATCGCGCTTAGTATGAAACTGTGACCCGGTTTACACAATTTCATTTGTTCTTAACTCTGCAAAAATCTGGTGGTTAAGCACTTTTTGGCATTTGCTTTTTTAGCTCGTTATTCCTTTGCGGAACTACTCATTCCAATTCGTAATTTCATTCACTCTACTCTCCCCCCTATAGTCCCACTATTACTGGTTGCGAGTGAGTTGTTGCCCTGTGGATTACCTTCCTTTATTTGCTGACGTCAAAGACCGCCCCGTGTTGGTTGTCGGTGGTGGCGACGTTGCCGCTCGTAAGATTGCTTTTTTACGTCGCGCGGGGGCACGCGTGCTGGTGGTGACAAAACATCTCGAACCTTCACTGCAACAGTTGGTGGATGAGCAAGAGATCCACCTGCTGGCGGATACGTTCGATGAAGCGCAACTCGACAACGTCTTTCTGGTGATTGCGGCAACGGATGACGGGGACGTCAACCGTCTTGTCTTTGACGCCGCAAATGCCCGCCATCGTCTTGTCAACGTGGTAGATGACCAGCCGCTGTGCTCATTTATCTTCCCGTCGATTGTTGACCGCTCGCCGCTGCTGGTGGCTATCTCTTCCGGTGGCAACGCACCGGTACTGGCGCGATTGCTGCGTGAAAAAATTGAAGCGTTGTTGCCCGCAAACTTAGGCCGTATGGCTGAGATGGCCGGGCGCTGGCGCACGCGCATTAAAGCATTTCGTAAAACCACCGATGAACGTCGTCGTTTCTGGGAGAGCGCCTTTCGTGGCCGCTTTGCCAGCCTGATGGCGGCGGGCAAAGAGCAGGCAGCGGAACAGGTGCTGGCAGATGAACTCGCGAACCCGGGCAGTAGCACCGGCGAAATCATTCTGGTTGGTGCCGGGCCGGGCGATGCCGGGCTGCTAACATTGCGTGGTTTGCAGGTTATCCAGCAGGCTGACGTGGTGTTTTACGATCATCTGGTGACCGATGGTGTGCTGGAACTCGTACGCCGCGATGCGGAACTGATCAGCGTGGGTAAACGCGCTGGCTCGCACCTGGTTGCACAGCATGACACCAATCGCATGCTGGTTGAGGCCGCGCAGGCGGGCAAAACCGTGGTGCGGTTGAAAGGCGGCGACCCGTTTATCTTTGGTCGCGGTGGCGAAGAGTTACAGGCGGCTGCGGCAGCAGGTATCCCCTTCCAGGTGGTGCCGGGCGTGACGGCGGCATCCGGCGCGACGGCTTACGCAGGCATTCCGCTGACACACCGCGACTACGCACAAAGTGCCACCTTTGTTACCGGACATTACAAAGCCGACAGCGCACCGTTTGACTGGTCGCAACTGGCGCAAAGTCGCCAGACGCTGGCTATCTACATGGGTACGATGAAAGCGGCTGAAATCGGCGAACAACTCATCGCTCACGGGCGAGAGGCACAGACACCAGTCGCGGTGATTTCGCGCGGCACACGGGCTGACCAGCAGGTCAGAACCGGCACATTACAACAACTTGAGGAACTGGCGAAAGATGCGCCAATGCCCGCCCTGCTGGTCGTGGGCGAGGTGGTACAACTGCATCATGAACTCGCCTGGTTTCAACACACGACAGGCCCGGAAGCGTTTGACGCCTCCGTGGTGAATCTGGCTTAAGGAACGGTTATGGATCAAAAACGACTCACTCACCTGCGACAACTGGAAGCCGAAAGCATCCATATCATTCGCGAGGTGGCCGCCGAATTCTCCAATCCGGTGATGATGTATTCCATCGGTAAAGACTCCAGCGTGATGCTGCATCTGGCGCGTAAAGCCTTCTATCCTGGTACGCTGCCATTCCCGCTGTTGCATGTGGACACCGGCTGGAAATTCCGTGAGATGTATGAGTTCCGTGACCGCACAGCGAAAGCGTATGGCTGTGAGCTGCTGGTGCACAAAAACCCGGAAGGGGTGGCGATGGGCATTAACCCATTCGTCCACGGCAGCGCCAAGCACACCGACATCATGAAAACCGAAGGGCTTAAGCAGGCGCTGAACAAATACGGTTTTGATGCGGCCTTCGGCGGCGCACGCCGTGACGAAGAGAAGTCCCGCGCCAAAGAGCGAATCTACTCTTTCCGCGATCGCTTCCACCGCTGGGACCCGAAAAATCAGCGTCCTGAACTGTGGCACAACTACAACGGGCAGATTAACAAAGGCGAGAGCATCCGCGTTTTCCCGCTCTCCAACTGGACCGAGCTGGATATCTGGCAGTATATCTACCTGGAAAATATCGAAATTGTTCCGCTGTATCTGGCCGCAGAGCGCCCGGTGCTGGAGCGCGACGGCATGCTGATGATGATCGACGACGATCGTATCGACCTGCAACCTGGCGAAGTGATCGAACAACGGATGGTGCGTTTCCGTACGCTTGGCTGCTGGCCGCTGACCGGCGCAGTGGAGTCCGAAGCGCAGACGCTGCCGGAAATTATCGAAGAGATGCTGGTTTCCACCACCAGTGAACGTCAGGGCCGCGTGATTGACCGCGACCAGGCAGGCTCCATGGAGCTGAAAAAACGTCAGGGATACTTCTAAGGAGCCGCCATGAATACCACTATTGCCCAACAAATTGCCAACGAAGGCGGCGTCGAAGCGTACCTGCACGCACAGCAGCACAAAAGCCTGCTGCGTTTTCTGACCTGCGGCAGCGTCGATGACGGGAAAAGCACCCTGATTGGCCGCCTGCTGCATGACACGCGCCAGATTTATGAAGATCAGCTCTCTACGCTGCACAATGACAGCAAACGTCACGGCACCCAGGGGGAAAAACTCGACCTGGCCCTGTTGGTCGACGGCCTGCAGGCGGAACGTGAGCAGGGCATCACCATCGATGTGGCGTACCGTTACTTCTCAACCGAGAAGCGCAAATTTATCATTGCCGACACCCCCGGGCACGAACAGTACACCCGTAATATGGCTACCGGTGCGTCAACCTGTGACCTCGCGATCCTGCTGATTGACGCCCGTAAAGGCGTGCTGGATCAGACCCGTCGCCACAGCTTTATCTCCACCCTGCTGGGCATTAAACACCTGGTGGTGGCGGTCAATAAAATGGATCTGGTCGGCTTTAGCGAAGAGACCTTTGAGAACATTCGTCAGGAGTACCTGACCTTTGCTGAACAGCTACCGGGCAATCTGGACATTCGCTTTGTACCGCTGTCGGCGCTGGAAGGGGATAACGTCGCCAGCCAGAGCGCCAACATTCCGTGGTACAGCGGTCCGACGCTGCTGGAAGTCCTCGAAACCGTCGAAATTCAGCGCGTTGTGGATACCCAGCCGATGCGTTTCCCGGTGCAGTACGTTAACCGTCCGAACCTCGATTTCCGTGGCTTCTCCGGTACGCTGGCCTCGGGCAGCGTGAAGGTTGGCCAGCGCATCAAAGCACTGCCGTCTGGGGTGGAATCCACCGTTGCGCGCATCGTGACCTTTGATGGCGACCTACAGGAAGCCCATGCGGGTGAAGCGATTACCCTGGTGCTTAAGGACGAGATCGACATCAGCCGTGGTGATCTGATCCTGGATGCGCAGGAGAGCGTGCCTGCGGTGCAGAGCGCGTCCCTCGACGTAGTCTGGATGGCTGAGCAGCCGCTGGCGCCAGGACAGAGCTTTGACATCAAAGTGGCCGGTAAAAAGACCCGCGCCCGTGTCGACGCCATTCAATATCAGGTAGATATTAACAATCTCACCCAGCGTCAGGTGGATACGCTGCCGTTAAACGGTATCGGTCTGGTCGATTTGACCTTTGATGAGCCGCTGACCCTGGATGCGTATCAACAAAACCCGGTGACCGGTGGTGTTATCTTTATCGACCGCCTGAGCAACGTGACCGTAGGCGCCGGCATGGTGCGTGAAGTGCATCAGCAGGAGACGACTGTACCGTCGCAGTTCAGCGCCTTTGAGCTGGAGCTGAATCAGCTTATCCGTAAACATTTCCCACACTGGGGCGCGCGTGATTTGTTGGGAGGTAAGTAATGGCCGCTCACGATGAGAACGTCGTCTGGCATCCTCATCCGGTGACCGTTGCGCAGCGTGAGCAACTCCACGGCCACCGTGGGGTTGTGCTGTGGTTTACCGGGCTGTCTGGTTCCGGTAAATCGACGGTAGCGGGGGCGCTGGAAGAGGCATTACATCAGCAGGGTGTCAGTACTTACCTGCTCGATGGCGACAATGTGCGTCACGGCCTGTGTAGCGATCTGGGCTTTAGCGATGAAGACCGCAAAGAGAACATTCGCCGGGTCGGGGAAGTCGCCAGCCTGATGGCTGATGCCGGGCTGGTGGTGCTGACCGCGTTTATCTCCCCGCACCGTGCTGAGCGACAGATGGTGCGTGAGCGTGTGGGGGAGGGGCGTTTTATTGAGGTTTTCGTGGATACGCCGCTGGCGATTTGCGAAGCACGCGACCCGAAGGGGCTTTATAAAAAAGCGCGCGCGGGGGAGTTACGCAACTTCACCGGCATCGACGCCGTTTACGAAGCGCCTGAAACACCCGAAGTTCACCTGCAAGGTGAACAATTGGTAACAAATTTGGTGAGCCAATTATTAGACCTCATGAGACGGGACGATATGATCAGATCCTGAGACAGTGCCGGGGATACGCAGAACGTGGGGCGTATCCTGTTTCGTCGGCCAGTCAGTTAATGGGATCAGATATGCGTAATAGTCAGAACATCACCATCTCAAGGTCGGATACCATCACGACCAGCGAAGAGACCACCTGGTCCCTGCCTGGGGCCGCAGTGGGCTTTGTCGCGTGGCTGTTGGCGCTGGCTATCCCTTTTCTGATTTACGGTCCTAACACGCTGTTCTTCCTCCTCTACACCTGGCCTTTCTTCCTTGCGCTGATGCCCGTTTCGGTTGTGGTGGGCATCGCCCTGCACTCCATCGTCAATGGCAAGCTGCTCTACAGCGTTGTCCTCACAGCGCTCACGGTTGTGGCCATGTTTGGCGCGTTGTTTATGTGGCTGATGGGCTAAAGCCATCCATACTTCAAACCGTAACTCACATTAAGACGATGTGTCCTGGGGACAACCCTACGGAAAGGTGCGTAAATATGTTACATTCTGTCGCGGTGACTCGTTATCACCCGGCCCCGGTGTGGAGTCTGAGAAAAAGTTATGGGATGATGATGCCGTTTTTCAGGGGGCAGGATGGGTAAACTAACGCTGCTATTGCTGGCTTTGCTGGTCTGGCTACAGTATTCACTGTGGTTTGGCAAAAATGGTCTTCACGACTATAGCCGTGTCAGCGAAGATGTGGGCGCACAGCAGGCGACAAACGCCAAATTAAAAGCGCGAAACGATCAACTCTTTGCTGAAATTGACGATCTCAATGGCGGCCAGGAAGCGATTGAGGAACGCGCTCGCAACGAATTAACGATGACCAAACCGGGCGAAACCTTTTATCGTCTGGTGCCGGACGCGTCCAAACGCAACCAGGGGTCAGTACAGAACACACAAAATAATCGATAAACAATCCCGGGCTTACGACATGTCTGTAATTATTCCGGACGTTTGTGCGGTGGTGCCGGCTGCCGGATTTGGCCGCCGCATGCAAACGGAATGTCCCAAGCAATATCTTTCCATTGGCGATAAAACGATCCTCGAACACGCGGTAGCGGCCTTGCTGGTCAACCCGAACGTGGAGCGTGTCATTATCGCCGTCAGCCCCGGTGATGAGCGTTTTGCCCGCTTGCCGCTGGCGCAACACCCCGCCATTACCGTTGTGGCTGGTGGCGCTGAACGTGCGGACTCCGTACTGGCGGGGCTGAAAGCCGCGCAAGGGGCACAATGGGTGCTGGTGCATGACGCCGCACGTCCTTGCCTGCATCAGGATGATTTAAATCGCCTGCTACAACTGCGTGAAACCAGCCGGGTCGGCGGTATTCTTGCCGCACCGGTTCGCGACACCATGAAGCGTGCTGAACCTGGTAAAACGGCTATTGCCCACACCGTTGAGCGTAACGATTTATGGCATGCGCTCACGCCGCAATTTTTCCCTCTGGAACTCCTCCACGACTGCCTGACGCGCGCGCTCAACGAAGGCGCGACCATCACCGATGAAGCCTCGGCACTCGAATATTGTGGATTCCACCCGGAACTGGTCGCCGGACGCGCGGATAATATTAAGGTGACGCGTCCTGAGGATCTGAAACTTGCAGAATTTTATCTCACCCATTCTTAACACCAGGAGAAGGCATAATGCGCATTGGACACGGTTTTGACGTACACGCATTTGGCGGCGATGGCCCCATTATTATCGGTGGCGTTCGTATTCCCTGGGAGAAAGGCCTGCTGGCGCACTCCGATGGCGACGTCGCATTACATGCGCTGACCGATGCCCTGTTAGGCGCGGCGGCGTTGGGCGATATTGGTAAGCTGTTCCCGGATACCGACCCGTCGTTCAAAGGGGCTGACAGCCGTGCGCTGCTGCGTGAGGCATGGCGTCGCATCCAGGCCAAAGGCTACGTGATTGGCAACGTGGACGTCACTATCATCGCGCAGGCGCCGAAAATGTTGCCGCATATCCCGCAGATGCGCGTGTTTATCGCCGAAGATTTGGGCTGCCACATGGACGACGTGAACGTGAAAGCAACCACGACCGAGAAACTCGGTTTTACCGGACGTGGCGAAGGTATTGCCTGTGAGGCGGTGGCGCTCCTGCTTAAGGCGGCGAAATGACCGGCTTCGACCAGCTAACCTATTTGCACGGTAAACCTGCGGCTAGCGGTTTACTGAAAGCCAATCCGGAAGATTTCGTGGTTATCGAGGACTTAGGCTTCGAACCCGACGGTGAAGGTGAACATATTCTGGTGCGAATTCTGAAAAACGGCTGCAATACGCGCTTTGTTGCCGACGCGCTGGCGAAGTTCCTTAAAATACACGCCCGTGACGTCAGCTTTGCCGGGCAGAAAGATAAACACGCGGTGACCGAGCAATGGTTGTGCGCGCGCGTGCCGGGTAAAGAGATGCCGGACCTGAGCGCGTTTCAGCCTGAAGGTTGTAAAGTGCTGGAATATGCCCGCCATAAGCGCAAACTGCGTTTAGGCGCGCTGAAAGGCAACAGTTTCACCCTTGTGCTGCGCGAAATCAGCAACCGTGACGACGTGGAATCCCGCCTGCAGGCAATCCGCGAGGGCGGCGTGCCGAACTATTTTGGTGCGCAACGTTTTGGCATCGGCGGCAGCAATCTACAGGGTGCGCTACGTTGGGCACAGAGCGATGCCCCGGTGCGCGATCGTAATAAGCGCAGTTTTTGGTTGTCGGCGGCACGCAGTGCATTGTTTAATCAGATTGTTAGCGAGCGCCTGAAAAAAACAGACTTTAATCAAGTTGTTGACGGCGATGCGCTACAATTATCGGGGCGCGGAAGTTGGTTTGTGGCAACCGCAGAAGAGCATGCTGAACTGCAGACGCGCGTTGATGATAAAGCGCTGATGATTACCGCCTCAATGCCGGGAAGCGGCGAGTGGGGAACGCAGGGCGAAGCGCTGTCATTTGAGCAGGCCGCCGTTGCCGATGCGCCGGAGCTGCAGGCGTTGCTGGTGCGTGAAAAGGTTGAGGCCTCGCGCCGCGCAATGCTGCTCTTTCCGCAACAATTAAGCTGGAACTGGTGGGATGACGTGACCGTCGAGTTACGCTTCTGGCTGCCGGCAGGTAGCTTCGCCACCAGTGTGGTAAGGGAAATTATCAATACTTTGGGTGATTATGCGAATATTGCTGAGTAACGATGACGGGATTCATGCGCCAGGTATTCAGACGCTGGCAAAGGCCCTGCGGGAGTTTGCCGACGTACAGGTCGTGGCTCCCGATCGTAACCGTAGCGGCGCATCCAACTCGTTAACGCTGGAATCCTCCCTCCGAACTTTCACCTTCGAAAACGGCGACATTGCGGTGCAGATGGGCACCCCGACCGACTGTGTCTATCTGGGCGTCAACGCGCTGATGCGCCCGCGCCCGGACGTTGTCGTCTCTGGCATTAACGCCGGGCCGAACCTCGGGGACGATGTTATCTATTCTGGTACTGTCGCGGCAGCGATGGAAGGACGCCACCTGGGCTTTCCGGCCCTGGCGGTGTCGTTAAACGGCCAGACGCATTACGAGACAGCCGCGGCTGTCACCTGCTCCATTCTGCGCGCGCTGTCGCGCGAGCCGTTACGTACCGGGCGTATTCTGAATATTAATGTCCCGGACTTGCCGCTCAGTGAAATCAAGGGTATTCGTGTTACCCGCTGCGGTAGTCGTCATCCTGCGGATAAGGTCATTCCGCAGCAGGATCCACGAGGCAACACGCTTTACTGGATTGGCCCTCCGGGCGAGAAATACGACGCCGGACCGGATACCGATTTTGCCGCCATCGATGAGGGTTTTGTTTCTGTCACCCCGCTACACGTGGATTTAACTGCGCATAGCGCGCATGATGTGGTTTCGGGCTGGCTGGATCGCGCCGGAGTGACTGAACGATGGTGAACAGACGCGTACAAACACTGCTTGATCAATTACGCGCGCAGGGCATTACCGATGAGCATGTGCTGGAAGCCATCTCGCTGGTACCGCGCGAGAAATTTATCGATGAGGCGTTTGAACATAAGGCCTGGGATAACGTGGCGCTGCCTATCGGACAGGGCCAGACTATCTCTCAGCCTTATATGGTGGCGCGGATGACGGCTTTACTTGAGCTGACGCCGCAATCCAGAGTGCTGGAAATTGGCACAGGGTCTGGTTATCAGACTGCAATACTGGCGCATCTTGTGCATCACGTTTGTACGGTTGAACGCATTAAAAGCCTGCAATGGCACGCACGACGTCGCCTTAAACAACTTGATTTACATAATGTTTCAACTCGACATGGCGATGGCTGGCAGGGTTGGCAGGCACGGGGTCCATTTGATGCCATTATTGTCACCGCCGCACCGCCAGAAATTCCGGCGGCGTTGATGTCGCAACTGGATGAAGGCGGCATTCTCGTTTTACCTGTGGGCGACGAGCAGCAACTTCTTAAACGTGTTCGTCGGCGGGGAGGCGAATTTGTAATCGATACCGTGGAAGCCGTGCGCTTTGTGCCGCTGGTTAAAGGCGAACTGGCCTGATAAACAGATTTTTCCTGATGCTTTCATGCCGCATCAGCGTATGGTGGGCAAATTTGCCGAAACCGTTCACGGTTAATTTTAAGTCATTGGTAGCTAACACATTCCTGGGGGATAAATGAGCACGGGAAGCCCTAAATTCACCGTAAGCCGTGTTGCGGCACTATCACTGGTTTCTATCTGGCTGGCAGGCTGTACAAGCTCCAGCAACGCACCCGCTCCGGTCAGTTCGGTAGGTGGCAATACCAGCTCCAGCAACAATTCCGGAATGTTAATCACTCCGCCACCAAAAATCGGTACCGCGTCACAGCCGCAAATTCAGCCCGTACAGCCCGTTCAGCGCCCGGTACAGACCGCGCCTGTTCAGTCTGTTCCGGAGCAGCCTGTTCAGACTGTTAATGGCAAAATCATCTATAACCGTCAGTATGGGAACATTCCGAAAGGGAGCTATACCGGCGGCAGTACCTATACCGTAAAACGCGGTGATACTTTATTTTATATTGCGTGGATAACCGGGAACGATTTCCGCGATCTTGCCCAACGCAACCATGTTGCTGCACCTTACGGTTTGACAGTGGGTCAAACCTTGCAAGTGGGTAATGCATCAGGTACGCCAATAACGGGCGGAAACGCGATAACTCAGGCAGATGCGAGCGCACAAGGAATTGTCTCAAAACCTGCACAAAATTCCACCGTAGCTGTTGCTTCAAAACCAACAATTACGTATTCTGAGGATTCAGGTGAACAAAGTGCTAACAAAATGTTGCCGAACAACAAGCCTGCGACCCCTGTCACAGCGCCTGTTACGGCTCCAACTGTTAGCACGACCGAACCGACCATCAGCAGCACGTCAACCAGTACGCCGATTGCTTCCTGGCGCTGGCCGACAGATGGCAAAGTTATCGACAACTTCTCTGCTACCGAAGGTGGCAACAAAGGTGTTGATATCGCAGGTAGCAAAGGACAGGCAATCGTCGCGACCGCAGATGGACGCGTCGTCTATGCCGGTAACGCGCTTCGCGGTTACGGTAATCTTATTATCATCAAACATAACGATGATTACCTGAGTGCCTACGCCCATAACGATACGATGCTGGTCCGGGAACAACAAGAAGTTAAGGCGGGGCAAAAAATCGCTACCATGGGTAGCTCCGGAACCAGTTCTACACGCTTGCATTTTGAAATTCGTTACAAGGGGAAATCCGTAAACCCGCTGCGCTATTTGCCGCAGCGATAAATCGGCAAAGTGGTTGAACCGTTCCTCATTGTTGTCGTTGCAGCGCGCGCAGATGCCGCTGCAATGGTCAGTAATGAAGTGCTTTTCAGGTGCTTTGTCCAGGGATCACGGGTAGGAGCCACCTTATGAGTCAGAATACGCTGAAAGTTCATGATTTAAATGAAGATGCGGAATTTGATGAGAACGGAGTAGAGGCTTTTGATGAGAAAGCCTTAGTTGAAGAGGAACCCAGTGATAACGACCTGGCCGAAGAGGAATTGTTATCGCAGGGCGCTACCCAGCGTGTGCTGGATGCGACTCAGCTTTATCTTGGGGAAATTGGTTATTCCCCACTGCTAACGGCCGAAGAAGAAGTTTATTTTGCACGTCGCGCTTTGCGTGGTGACGTTGCTTCGCGCCGCCGCATGATCGAAAGTAACCTGCGTCTGGTAGTGAAAATTGCCCGTCGTTATAGCAATCGTGGCCTGGCGTTGCTGGACCTGATTGAAGAAGGGAACCTGGGCCTGATCCGTGCGGTTGAAAAATTCGACCCGGAACGTGGTTTCCGTTTCTCCACCTATGCGACCTGGTGGATTCGTCAGACTATTGAACGGGCGATTATGAATCAAACCCGAACTATCCGTCTGCCAATCCATATTGTTAAAGAGCTGAACGTTTATCTGCGTACCGCGCGTGAGTTGTCCCATAAACTGGACCACGAACCGAGTGCTGAAGAGATTGCCGAACAACTCGACAAGCCGGTCGATGATGTGAGTCGCATGCTGCGCCTCAACGAGCGTATCACCTCGGTGGATACACCGCTGGGCGGTGATTCCGAGAAAGCGCTGCTGGATATCCTGGCCGATGAAAAAGAAAACGGTCCGGAAGACACAACGCAAGATGACGATATGAAACAGAGCATCGTCAAATGGCTGTTCGAACTGAACGCCAAACAGCGTGAAGTGCTGGCACGTCGTTTCGGTCTGCTGGGATACGAAGCAGCAACGCTGGAAGATGTGGGCCGTGAAATCGGTCTGACACGCGAGCGCGTACGTCAGATTCAGGTTGAAGGTCTGCGCCGTCTGCGTGAAATTCTGCAGGCGCAAGGGCTGAATATCGAAGCGCTTTTCCGCGAATAAGTATTGAACATCAAAAGGCCGGTCAAATGACCGGCCTTTTTCTTGCGTGCTTTCCGGCTTAACGCTTATCTGCCGCCAGCAGCGGTGGGATCGTTGGCACCTGCGGCGCGTCATCAATATCTTTTTGCGTCATACGAAACGCCTCCGGATAGTGTTCGCGGCTGGTGCGGCGTAGTGGTTCTGTATTGCGCCAGGTATACAGACAATGCTGGCACTGATAAACGGTCCAGATGCCTTTTACCGGTGAGGTTGCCATCACCTCAATGTGCTCATCGGCACAACGTGGACAAATCATTCTCTTCTCCTTATTTACGTGCGGCCAGCATAGCGGTCAGTTTTTCAACCCACTCTTTGGTTTCAGGGAGATCCTGTACCGGTTGGCTGTAGTGACCGCGCGTATCCGGTGCGACCGGCGTCGTCGCGTCGATAATCAGTTTGTCGGTAATGCCTGCCGGGCTTGAGCCAGGATCCAGCTCCAGTACCGACATATTCGGTAATTGCACAAGGTCGCCTGCCGGGTTCACTTTTGACGACAGCGCCCACATCACCTGCGGCAGGTTGAACGGGTCAACGTCTTCATCAACCATAATCACCATTTTTACGTAGCCCAGACCGTGCGGCGTGGTCATAGCGCGCAGGCCCACCGCGCGGGCAAAACCACCGTAGCGTTTTTTGGTGGAGATGATGGCCAGCAGGCCGTGGGTGTACATGGCATTCACTGCCTGCACTTCCGGGAACTCAGCTTTTAACTGTTGGTAGAGGGGGACGCAGGTCGCCGGGCCAATCAGGTAGTCGATTTCAGTCCACGGCATGCCCAGGTAAAGCGATTCAAAAATCGGTTTTGTGCGATAAGAGACTTTATCGATGCGCACGACCGTCATACTGCGCCCACCGGAATAGTGGCCGGTAAATTCGCCGAAGGGGCCTTCGATTTCGCGTTTACGCCCCTCGATAACCCCTTCGAGGATCACTTCCGAGCCCCACGGTACATCAAAACCGGTAAGCGGCGCTGTGGCGATGGGGTAAGGACTTTCGCGCAGCGCCCCGGCCATTTCGTATTCTGACTGATCGTATTTCAGCGGAGTGGCACCCATCAGGGTGATGATCGGATCGTTACCGAGCGTGATCGCAACCGGCAAGTCTTCGCCGCGCTCCTCCGCTTTATGCAGATGTAGCGCAATGTCGTGCATCGGCACCGGCTGCAGGCCCAGTTTGCGTTTGCCTTTCACTTCCATACGGTAGATGCCGACGTTTTGCTTACCAAAATGGTCAGGATCGACCGGATCGCGGGAGACAACGCACGCTTTATCAAGATAGAAACCGCCATCGCCATCGTTCAGACGAAACAGCGGCAGGATGTCAAACAGGTTTATCTCTTCACCGTCGACGGTATTTTCCGCCCACAGCGGATTTGCACGGCGCTCCGGTGCGACAGGGAAGGTATCCCAGCGGCGAATAAACTCGTCAATCTGCTTTTTAACCGGCGTGTTCGATGGCAAACCCATAGAGATCGCATGATTCTGCCAGGAACCAATGGTGTTCATTGCCACGCGCGCATCGGTAAAGCCGCGAATATTATCGAACCACAGTGCAGGCGCGCCGTCGCCGATACGCCCGGTGGCATTGGCCGCCGCCGCAATATCTGGCTCGGCGTTAACCTCTTCACTGATTTTCAGCAGTTGCCCCTGATCATCAAGGGCCTGCAAGAAACTTCGTAAATCATCAAAAGCCATATTCTTTCTCCTGTGAAAAATGCTGTGCCGCCTGCAGGCCCTCCCAACGGCGTGCTTTGCGGTGCTCCAGACCAAACTGGTCAAGCACGCGTGTCACGATATGCTGGGTAATGTCATCAACGGTCTGCGGATGGTTGTAATACGCGGGCATGGGAGGGACCATCGCCACCCCCATGCGGGAAAGCGCTAACATATTTTCTAAATGAATGGTGCTAAGCGGCATTTCACGCGGGACGAGCACCAGTTTGCGGCCCTCTTTGAGCACCACATCAGCGGCACGACCAACCAGCCCTTCGGCGTAGCCCGCACGGATACCTGCCAGCGTTTTCATGCTGCAGGGAATAACTATCATGCCGTCGGTGTGAAACGAGCCTGAGGAGATGGTGGCTGCCTGATCGGCCGGGTTATGAGTGACATCTGCCAGTGCCGCCACTTCGCGGGCAGTCCAGGGCGTTTCCAGTTCAATGGTGGTTTTCGCCCACTTCGACATCACCAGATGAGTTTCAACCTCTGGCATCTCCCGTAGCGCTTGCAATAACGCCACGCCCAATGGTGCGCCGGTTGCCCCCGTCATCCCGATTATCAGTTTCATTCACCACCTCAATAATTGTTCGTATGCGAACGTTTTGAAATAACCTACTCCTGAGGATCGTCACAGACAAGATTGTTCGTATACATGCGCATTTTTTGCTAAAAAAAGTCGCGTTAAAATTCGGCAAGTTAATGGCTATCATAGGGAGGAGAAACCCATAACGGAGCATTCATGGAGTTAAGAAAAGAGGCCTTTCACCTGCTACGTCAGCTATTCCAGCAGCACACGGCGCGCTGGCAACAGGTACTGCCGGAACTGACCAAACCTCAATATGCGGTGATGCGTTCTATTGCCGAAAATCCCGGCATAGAACAGGTCGCCCTGACAGAGGTGGCGGTCAGCACGAAAGCGACCCTCGCGGAAATGCTCAGCCGTATGGAGACGCGTGGTCTGGTCCGCCGTGAGCACGATCCGGACGATAAACGACGCCGTTTTTTATTTTTGACCGAGGAAGGTGAAGCGGTGCTGCAAGCGAGCATCCCGGTAGGTAATGGTGTGGACGCAGAGTTTCTTGGCAAGTTAAGCGAGGAAGAACGTGAGCAATTCACGCAGCTTGTTCGTCGGATGATGCGCTGAGTCAGTAGGGAAGGGCAGGAAACAAACCGGACGGAGTGTTTCCTGCAAAATACGACGTATTAGTTCAGCGTGTATTCCAGCGAGATTTCCGCATTTAATACTTTCGATACCGGACAACCGGCTTTGGCTTTCTGAATGGCTTCATCAAATTTAGCAGGGTCGGCACCCGGTACTTTTACCGCACTTTTCAGGGCGACTTTGGTAATCGCGAACCCGCCGTCAACCTGGTCCAGCGTGACGGTTGCCGTTGTGTCGATACTGTCTGCCGTGTAGCCTACTTCGCCCAGAATGAGCGAAAGCGCCATTGAGAAACAGGCCGCATGTGCCGCGCCGATCAGCTCTTCCGGGTTAGTCCCCTGAACGCCTTCAAAACGGGTGTTGAAGCCATAAGGAAGTTCTTTAAGGGCACCGCTTTCTGTTGAAACAGTCCCTTTCCCACGTTTCAGATCACCTTCCCAGTGAGCCTGCCCTTTCTTGTGAATTGCCATAGCATGGTTCCTTTTCATTATTGAGAGAAATCAGTCGAGACAAATAAAAAGTATAGAAGCCGATATCGGGCTTGCCTGGCATTCGGGGAAATTATTCGATAAAGCATGGCCCGCAAGGTCATTGCGGGCCGGGGGAGTTAGACGAGGCTTTTGAGGCGGTAAATCCACTCGAGCGCCTGACGCGGCGTGAGGGAATCGGGGTCCAGATTTTCCAGCGCTTCCATTGCCGGGCTGGTCTCTTCCGGTACGGCTAACAGCGACATCTGTGTGCCATCAATCTGCGTGGCGCCGGCACTCGGCGACAGGCTTTCCAGCTCGCGCAATTTTCCACGCGCGCGCTTGATCACCTCTTTAGGAACACCTGCCAGTGCGGCAACCGCCAGACCATAGCTTTTGCTCGCCGCACCATCCTGCACGCTGTGCATAAAGGCGATGGTGTCGCCATGTTCCAGCGCATCAAGATGGACATTGGCCACGCCTTCCATTTTTTCTGGCAACTGGGTGAGTTCGAAATAGTGGGTGGCGAACAACGTCAATGCTTTGATTTTATTGGCCAGATTCTCTGCACAGGCCCAGGCCAGCGACAGACCGTCGTAGGTAGAGGTGCCGCGACCAATTTCATCCATCAGCACCAGGCTGTTTTCCGTGGCGTTATGCAGGATATTGGCCGTTTCGGTCATCTCCACCATAAAGGTCGACCGCCCGCTTGCCAGATCATCTGCCGCGCCCACACGCGTAAAGATGCGATCAATAGGGCCAATTTCCACCTTCTGCGCCGGAACGTAGCTGCCGATATAGGCCAGCAATGCGATGAGCGCCGTCTGGCGCATGTAGGTACTTTTACCGCCCATATTCGGCCCGGTAATGATTAGCATCCTGCGCTGAGGCGAAAGGTTCAAGGGGTTGGCGATAAACGGTTCATTGAGCACACGCTCCACGACCGGGTGACGGCCTTCAACAATACGGATACCCGGTTTATCGCTGAATGTCGGACAGCAGTAGTTCAGCGTGTCCGCACGCTCTGCCAGGTTGACCAGCACGTCCAGCTCTGCGAGCGCCGTGGCGCTCTGCTGCAAATCGCCAAGGTGCGGCAGCAACATGTCGAACAGTTCATCATAAAGCTGTTTTTCCAGCGCCAGCGCTTTGCCTTTTGAGGTCAAGACCTTGTCTTCATACTCTTTCAGTTCAGGAATAATGTAGCGCTCGGCATTTTTCAGCGTCTGACGGCGAACATAGTGAATGGGGGCAAGATGGCTCTGCCCGCGGCTAATCTGAATGTAATAGCCGTGTACGGCGTTATAGCCGACTTTAAGGGTATCGAGACCGAGCTTTTCGCGCTCTCGAATTTCCAGCCTGTCGAGGTAGTCCGTTGCGCCGTCTGCCAGCGCTCGCCACTCATCGAGCTCGGCGTTGTACCCCGGCGCGATAACGCCGCCATCGCGCACCAGCACCGGCGGGGCATCAATGATGGCGCGTTCCAGCAGTTCACGTAGCTCCGTAAACTCACCCATTTTTTCCCGCAGGTTTTGCACCGGCTCGCTCTTCACCTGCGCCAGTTGGGCGCGCAGCTCCGGCAGTTGCTGGAACGCATGGCGCATGCGCGCGAGATCGCGGGGTCTGGCAGTTCGCAGTGCCAGACGGGCAAGAATACGTTCCAGATCACCAACCTGACGCAGTACTGGCTGCAATTCACCGGTGTTTTCCTGCAATGCGCCAATGGTCTGCTGACGTTCCAGCAGGGTTTTGGTGTCGCGTACCGGCATATGCAGCCAGCGTTTGAGCATACGACTGCCCATCGGCGTGACCGTGCAGTCGAGCACGGATGCCAGGGTGTTTTCGATACCGCCCGCCAGGTTCTGGGTAATTTCCAGATTGCGGCGCGTTGCGGCATCCATAATGATGCTGTCCTGCTGGCGCTCCATGGTGATGGAACGAATGTGGGGCAGGGCGGTGCGCTGGGTATCTTTGACATACTGCAACAGACAACCCGCAGCGCAGAGGCCGCGCGGGGCATTTTCCACACCAAAGCCAACCAGATCGCGGGTACCAAATTGCAGATTGAGCTGCTGGCGTGCGGTGTCGATTTCAAATTCCCACAGTGGGCGACGACGCAGGCCACGACGACCTTCAATCAGCGATGTTTCGGCGAAGTCTTCGGCATAGAGCAACTCAGCGGGGTTAGTGCGCTGCAGTTCTGCCGCCATGGTTTCACGGTCAGCGGGTTCACTGACGCGAAAACGCCCGGAGCTAATATCCAGCGTGGCATAGCCAAATCCTTTGCTGTCCTGCCAGATGGCCGCCAGCAAGTTGTCCTGACGCTCCTGCAATAACGCTTCGTCGCTGATGGTGCCGGGGGTGACGATACGCACCACTTTACGCTCAACCGGCCCTTTGCTGGTGGCCGGATCGCCGATTTGCTCACAAATGGCGACCGATTCACCCAGGCTGACCAGTTTTGCCAGATAGTTCTCTACCGCGTGATGCGGCACCCCGGCCATCGGGATGGGTTCACCTGCGGAAGCGCCGCGTTTCGTCAACGAGATGTCCATCAACTGAGATGCACGTTTCGCATCGTCATAAAACAGCTCGTAAAAGTCGCCCATGCGATAGAAAAGCAGGATATCCGGATGCTGCGCTTTCAGTTTCAGATACTGCTGCATCATTGGCGTGTGGGCGTCGAAATTCTCTAGTGTACTCATCAGTTTATGATGTCCATTTTCTTAAATTTTAATGAGTTAGTGATGTTTGTTGTTCTCATTGAGTTTCACGTCTCATTGATTTTCATGAATGCCGGGGCATTTCATAAATGCGCAGATTGCATGATAACGGAGTCTGTGAGGGAGGAAAACCAGAGGGAAGGCCGCTGTTGTTTAAAACGAGAGAAATGATGAGGTCTGGTGACAAAGATAAGGCTGATATTAGCGAAATTCGTGGTTTACGTTTCTTCTGTGGTGCGGCAGGTGCTAAGCCTTTTTTCTACCGTTACACATCCACTGCGGCCAGGGAAAACGCATCCGGAAACTCTATCTCAGCCATCACCTACTCCGGGATGCGCTTCGGCGCCACCGGCGCGAAGGCCTCGCCCCGCCATATTGCGCTGGTTGACGCGTTCTGCGCCCGCCTCGATGCCAGCCTGCCCTGGGACCGCGCCGTGGTGGATGCCACCACGGAGATTAAAGTGGCGTTGCGTGTCGCCGGCACGCCGATCGGCCCGAATGACATGACCATTGCCGGGCATGCCATCGCTGCAGGCGCCGTGCTGGTGACAAACAATATGAGAGAATTTGCGCAGGTGCCGGGTCTGATGCTGGAAGGTTGGGTTAATTAATCAGAAACAAAGCGAATCATTCCGCTTTGCCATGCCATAGCGGATATTGTCAGACCAGCGTTGCATTAAACATGCGGGTTCATTCTCATATTCCTGTACCTCATCCTGACTTAACGCAAATATCACCTTAATTTAATTTTTGGACCAGCATATATCCGTTGGTGGCAATTTTTTAGACTATTCTTGATATTGCCTGTTCGGATCTCACTCCAGATATTTCATCCGGCTCTTTTCTGGTTGCGAGTTATGCAGGTCAGTGCAACGCACTCCTCAGAAAAGAGGAACGCTGCCCTGATCCAGAAATGCCACAGCAGAAAAACGATCCTGATAAACAGTGAGAGACAGTGCAGCATTAATGATACCACAACAACATTTTAATATTCCCGTTATATTCCTTAACACAAATAAGGAGATTAAAGTGAAATCTGAGCACATCGTATCTGCGTTGGCATCAGCAATAACAAAAGCAGAGCCGGAAATAAAACACCAGATTGTTCTTGCCATTAAAGAACATTTATCTTACGACACACAGAAAAGGATGTTTGAACGCAGCGCCCTGCCTCTTTCGGATAATCCACTCGGGAACGTCAGGGCTACTGAACTTTTCGGAGATAAACAGAAAAAAGTCAATTATGGTGACATTGTTCTCGGATCTATTTTTGCTGCCATGAAGTTCAGTGTGACCGTAAGTTATGAATTCACAAATTCCAATGCTAAATACTGGATTGGCATTTTTCCCGTTATCGTTTCTGAGGACGATGTCGGGAACGCGAGCCTTTTTATTAACCCAAAGAATTATATTGGGTACTTTTGGGCTGATAAACTTAAAGGCAGTTATGATTTTGGCTGGCTGACAGCCTCTGTGCCAGAAGACAGTGTGTCGACAAACCGTCAGATAAGTTATATTGCCGCACTGATTTTGAATGACCAGATCGTGGATTATTCCGATTTTATGGTCACCTGCTCGTCGGCTGTTGATTACAATGGTGCATATGACCCTCATAAGTTGTCGTCAGCACTCCAGCCTCCCGCTGACACTGTGCCGATTCTGACCGCCCCCCTGCCAGATGATGTACAGAGCACACTGGATGAGTACGGCTCCCTCACTGATGAAGAAAAATACCGGGCCTGCGTGATGATATGGTCTCGTCTGCACTCCACAGACCAGCATCTGCTGAATGAACATATTGAACCGGTAGCGCAGCCAAAAGAGCCTGCGCCCGGTATCCATGATGGTCTGCTGATGTTACCACCGGTTACCAGCGACACTTTCAGAATTGAGTTAAAACTTGAAAAAGTGGCAATCAGTAGCGTTAAACTCAACCTGAATTACAGCAGCTGTGCCAGTAAGAAAGATTCGTCCATCAATATTTTTTACGAAGAGCGCGATAAGGACACGACCTATCTGGTTAAAACAATCACAGATTTAACCCGTAACAATGCACAGGAAATTGATCTCGGGAAGGCAGCATTAAATATTGATGATCAGAATGGTGCCATTCTGACCTTTGGCGCTGTCTACGTAAATAATACAACAACGTTGTTTAAGGCCAGTAACAGTGCATATCTCTCTGTGGTAGCTGCCAGGCCATTCACTGCCTTACCTCACCCTCGCTCATATTATCAGTATAATCAGTACCGGAAAGCCGATGCTGTCGCCTGCGCATTGCTCTCATCAATAGTATATAACTTCACCATGATATCTTACAAAATCAGTAGTGAATTTATAAAAAAAATGAAGGAATATGGTTTTCATTCTTTCGTACCATTAAAACTAGTGGATCTGGTTGAAGATTCTGATGGCCCGTTAGGAATACTACTGAACCGAAATTCCCAGATTATAGTACTGAAAAATATTGAAAATAATGCTGTTTATATTGTCTTTCGTGGATCACAGGAAATAGAAGACTGGGTGAATAATGCAGATTTATTTCGGTATTCCAGTTATGACAGCTCTGACACGGCCAAAGTAGTAACGGGTTTTTATGATCGTTATAAAGCTGTGCGTGAAAAAATTATTGATATCCTCAGAGCGCACGATCTTCTTTCCGTAAAAAATATTTATGTATGCGGCCATAGTCTTGGAGGAGCCCTGGCGCAGTTAATGGCTCACTGGCTGGCCACCTGTAGTATTATAACGCAACAAACAAAAGTTGTGTGTTATACCTTTGGCGCCCCGCCATTCATTAATGATGCATTTTATAATGAAGCATTTTATTACAATAATAAAACTGGAGGAGAACAGAAAATTTCCAGTTTCAATATTGTTGATCCCCGCGATCCGGTTGGCACGGGTCTGCATTTTTATGGATGCATCCGCCTTTCAAATATGTTGGGATATTACGCCTATCCGAATCTGTTTTCCGAAAAAGGGCCGGCAAGTAATTTCTTGCTCGCCCACAGTATTGATAAAAACTACATCCCAATGGTGCTGAATTTCAGGGATTAAGATCCGGCCGAAGTCCGGCGGATTATCCGTTGCGAAACAACACTCCATGCAGGTTTAGCCTGGACACCTGAGCCTGCACTTTTTCCCAGCGAATAGCCGGGATGTACGCATTTTCCGTAAACATTTTGACACATTTTCAGCTGTTAATGAGGGTAGCTATCAGAGACAGGCTTCCTTCCGTGAGGAAATTTCACGAATGTTGGTCCTGTCTCGTCTGAACAGCCCTCCGTCCTCCCCGGAAAACATTCACTGGCAAGCAAAGTATTCAGAACGGATGAAGCCGACGCGCTTTGCCCGCACCCGTCTCGTCGTGTGATGATGGAGGTAACGCTTAGTCTGTTTGCACAATACTACATCAGGGCGATAACAGCGCTGACAGCCGTTTCACCGCCGCATGTGCTTCTTCCGCACTGGTAAAATTGGTAAATCCCATCAATAGCCCGTTTTGCGGCGGGGTGCCTGCATCCCATTCACTGAGCGCCTTGACGCCCAGCCCAGCCGCCAGCGCCGTTGTTGCCAGTGCTTTATCGGATTGATGTTCATTCAGGTAAGCCAGAACCTGTATTCCCCCGGCCTGTGGCTGGATGTGCAGAGATGAGCCGAAAACACGTTCAAGTGCCTCTACAAGATATCCGCGCCTGATAGTGTACAACTGACGCATTTTGCGCAAATGGCGGGCAAAATGCCCCTGTTGCATAAACGCTGCCACCATCGCTTGCGGCAGAATCGATCCCGGCCCTGGCCAGCGGTTAACGGCCTCGTCAAAGGTCAGTTGCAAAGAGGGGGGCACCACCACGTAGGCCAGACGTAAGCCGGGAAAAAGAACTTTACTAAAGGTGCCGGTATAAAGCACACGTTGCTCATGGTCGAGGCTTTTCAGGGCCGGGAGTGGGTGGCCGTGGTAGCGGAACTCACTGTCGTAGTCATCTTCTATGATCCAGGCGTCTTTTTGGTTCGCCCATGCCAGCAATGCCAGACGTCGGGGTAAGGACAGCGCGACGCCCGTAGGGCTTTGGTGGGAAGGAGTGACGACGGCAAAACGGGCGTTCGGTGCCAGTTGCTCCCCGGTGGCAACCTGTAGCCCCTCTTTATCTACCGGAACGGGTGTCAGTGTCATGCCCATTTGCTGCAAAAAATATCTGCCAGGGAAGTAGCCGGGGTTTTCATACCAGCCTCCGTCGCCGCTCCGTAAAACGGTGCGACACAGCAGTTCAAGCGCCCCCTGATAACCGATGGTAATAAAGACCTGCTCCGGCGTGCAGGCGATACCGCGAGAGATGCCCAGATAGGTGGCGATGGCTTCCCGAAGCGGCGCATATCCGGCCGGATCGGGCTGAGTCATCACCGTTGACTCAATCAGGCGCAGTGTTTGTGCTGACAGGCGAGACCATATTTTCCGTGGGAACGCGTCCAGCGCCGGAACACCTGGCTGAAACGGTAAAATATTTCCCGTCAGGCGCGTCTGATACGCCTGTGCCTCAGAGGTTTTGCGCCGCCGTGGCGGACTTCCGGCGTTCGGCAGCCTCGCCAGTTGGGGGGAAACCTGGGTACCTGCCGCTCCCTTCGTCACAAGATAGCCTTCGCTCACCAGCATCTGATAAGCCATTTCCACCGTTCCCCGCGCCACGTGAAGCTCGCTGGCGAGATTACGTATTGATGGCACGCGTTCCCCTGGACGTAACCGACCGGCAGTGATGGCGTCGCGATATCGCTGATAAAGCTGCAAATAGAGCGGTGTGTCGGGCTGCCAGGTGGCTTCAGGCATCAGTGCTTTCACGTTCTTTGTCCTGGTCATTTAGATAATTCTTGTCACTGTAGCATAGGTCATTGCAGCGATATATTGCAGCCATCAGACAGGAGAAACGTATGGCGACATTTGAAGTACATAAGGTGGAAAGTGAACGGGCGCTCCATGCCGCGTATTGGGTTATGCGGGAGTTGCGACCACACCTGACCGATGCAGAGAACTTTATCACTCGCGTTCATCGCCAGGCTGAGAAGGGGTATTGCCTGCTGGGCGTCTGGCAGGAGCAAGAGCTACTGGCTCTGGCGGGCTACCGGATCTCTGAAAATCTGCTGTACGGGCGTTTTCTGTATGTTGATGACCTTGTAACGGTGCCCTGTGCCCGCAGCCTCGGTCTGGGCGCGATATTAATTGATGCTCTGCGTGAAGAGGCGCGCACTCAGACTTGTACTCACCTGGTGCTGGATACCGGTTTAGGTAATGCGCTGGGCCAACGTTTCTACTATCGACAAGGCTTGCTGGCGGTAGGTATGCACTTTCGCCAGTCCTTAATATGACGTTTTTTAATAACCGGAGATAACCTGATGAGCACCCCACAACGTTTACCCTATTACACCCTTTCCGCGGAAGCGTATAACGGCTTTACTGCGACCAAAAAGGCGCTCAGTAAGAGCAGCCTCGGGAAAGCGCTGATTGAGTTAGTCTGGCTGCGCATCTCGCAGATTAACGGCTGCGCATTTTGCCTTGAGATGCACGCCAAAGCCCTGCGTGCCGACGGTGAAAGCGCTGCGCGACTGGACAGCCTGGCAGGCTGGCGGGTCAGCGAATTATTTAGTGAACGTGAACGTGCTGCCCTCGCGTGGACGGAGTCGCTGACGCATGTCGATAAAACGCATGCTCCTGACGAAGACTATACCCCTCTGGCGGCCCATTTCAGCGAAGCTGAAATTTCCGATCTGACCTTTGCGATTGCACTGATGAGCGCATTTAACCGCCTGGCGATCGGCATGCGTCAGTAATTCGTATGTCCGGCTCAGGGACGTGCCGGAATGCGTACTCTGCATCTTAAATACAGCCCCCGACTCCCTAAGTCCGCTATTTTTGCCTGGCCAATCTCCCGGATACCTGTTGTTCTCCTTTGAAAATCATATCTGCGATATGAAGCGGTTCCAGCCGCATGAATGATCGCGGTTGAGATGCTTGTTGCACGGCCATGTTGAGTGGCCTATGATTGCAATTGCAATGATTGCATTTGCAATTCAATCACGCAATAAGGATAAACATGACACAGGTAACCCGCGACCTCGCTTTTTATACGGCGGACACGCCAAACGGGCAAAAAGTCAGCATTTTTCTGAAAGAAGCCGGCCTGGCGTATGAGCAGTTCGATCTTGATCTTAGCAAGGGGGATCAGCATCAACCCGATTTCCTTAAGATCAACCCCATTGGCAAGATCCCCGCGATTGTTGATCGGCAAACCGGCCTGCGCATTTTTGAGTCGGGTGCCATCCTTTCCTGGCTCTCATCGAAAACGGGGTGTTTGCTGCCCGCGACAGAAGCGGAAAACGTTGCCGTACAACAATGGCTATTTTTCCAGGTCGGCAGTATCGGCCCAATGCTGGGGCAGTTGTGGTGGTTTTTGCATGGCGCCAAAACGGTCAATGACGAGGCAATAGCGCGATATCAGGCGCAATCACTGCGTCTGTACCAGGTTGTGGATACGCGGCTCAGTGAGTCTGCTTTCCTTGCCGGTGAAAACTACAGCATTGCTGATATTGCCGCATTCACCTGGCTGCGAACCTGGGACGAACTGAGACTGAACATTACGCCTTACCCGCACGTCAAGCGGTGGCTTCATGTGATCGCCGCGCGACCGGCGGTACAAGCGGGACTTCATGCGAGTAAGCCGACTTCCAGAGCAACGAAGCAACGATCAACCTCCAGTGAGGAGTAAGTCTATGGCGTGGACCTGTTTGTTTCTTGCCGCTGCCCTTGAGATCGTGATGGGCGTTTCCCTCAAATTAAACGCGGGGTGGACCCGGCTCGGGGCAAGTATCATTGCCGTTATGGCGGGGCTGGGCAGTATTTACTTGCTTGCATTGGCGTTGCGTTCCCTGCCTGTTGGAATGGCTTATGCCATGTGGACCGGCACAGGAACGATTGGGCTGGTGCTGGCGGGTATGCTGATTTTTCAGGATGAGATGAGCTGGCCCCGGATGTGTTTTATGGGGCTGGCTTTTATTGGCATTATCGGATTACGTTTCTGCGAAACAACGGGGTAAGCGCATCATTGGCCCGGCTGGCGGTAGTGCCTCTACGTTAATGACACAGTGGCTTAACAGGCCGCTGTGCTAAAACAGAGAATATTGGCAGGAGCATTTACCTCTTATTTTATCGGTAATAACGCAGATCTTATCTTCCCCTGGCTTTTTCACCGGCCAGCGTTAACACCGTGCTTGTGATAATGGCGACGACTTTACCGTCCTCGCGCGCTATTTCGCACCGGTAGTGGCTGATCGTTTTACCGCGATGTTCCACCCTGGCGGTAGCCAACAAACGTGAACGCCATACGGGGCGCAGGAACGTGGTTTTAATGTCGATGCTGGTAAAACTTTCATCCTTTTTCATTAAGGTAGAATGCGCCGTTCCAATCGCCGCGTCCGCCAGTTCGCATAATAGCCCGCCGTGGACGGTACCTTGCTGATTTCCGTGAATTGCAGGATCGGCATCAAGCGCAAGGGTCGCTGTCGCTTCCCCGACATCCACAATACTGAAACCAAGCAGTCGTGAGATGGCAGTGGGATAATTCATATGCGTTGTCATTGTCTCGTCCAGTGTTCCTTGCAACTGGCGCTGCAAAAATTCCAGAACGGGGATATAAACAGGCTTTTCTTTCATCATAACCCTCTGTACGGATAAATACCGCCGCTATGGAAATAACGCAGGCATTTGTCATTTCCCGGAAATAACCAGAAACGCCTGATGGGTATTATGTAGATGGAAATTTTCGGGAATAAATTAATATTCTCTCTCAACACTATGTCCGTTATCTGCAAACCGATTCGCCTCCGTATCCCTGGAGGCTTATAAAAACTATTGCAACAGCCCAGGCTTTCTACCGGGAATAATTTCTACTTTCGCACTGCGACTACCATTTCCAGCTCAACAGGCGCGCCCCGAGGGAGTTCAGCGACACCTACCGAGGTTCGGGTATGTGTGCCCCTTGCCCCAAGCCTTGCGACGAGTTGATCGGAAGCCCCGTTCATCACCTGGCTTTGCTGGGTAAAACCAGGTGCAGAAGCGATATACCCAACCACTTTAAGCACCTGGATAATATTCTCCTCGCCGCCTGCGGCCTCACTCACTGCCGCAATACAGAGGTCTGCACAAAAAGCAGCAGCCTGTTGGGCGTCAGGGAGATCAACGTCCATTCCCACTTTTCCTGAATAAAGTAGAGTTTCACCTTTACGCGGAAGCTGCCCGCTCACATAAGCCAGCCCGTCATGGATAATAACGGGGACATAATTGCCACCCGGCTTATTCGTTATATGTTCAGTCATCATCTCACCTGTATTTACCGTTGCTGCATCCAAAAAAACGTATTCACGCACGGGTCAGAATACACGCTGACAACCCTGCTTGAGCGGGAATTATTTTCATATTCCAGACTTGATGATTTGCCCTGGGAAATCCTCACTCAGGTATCACAAGGGGGCCACAATGGCTGTCGGTAATGAATGTGGCCAGCAATTCGGCGGGTTCACTCTTACAGACGTTTTCGGCAAAAAGGTGTAACGCGCCTGGCGGTTCGAACCATGTCTGTGCGGGTGAACGCCTTCATGCCACAGGCATACGGGCGTTATTCTGTGGCGCTGTTAACGCAGCGCCTTTTGTGCACGGGCCGCAGCAGCAACCTGGTCCAGCGCGGCAGAAAAGGTGCTTTGCTCGTCGGTACTGAACTGGCTCAGAAAAAGTTCTGCCACCGCACTTTCATAGACTTTCCACATCTTCTTGCGTAGCGCACGCCCTTCCTTAGTGATGGTGGCATACGCCGCACGGCCGTCCTCCGGCGAACGGGTGCGCTCGACCAGCCCTTCCTGTTCCAGGCGGTCTACCAGACGCGTGAGATTGTAGCGCTCTATCGCCAGCGCATCGGCCAGTTCATGCATCCGACGGGTGCCGCCTTGCCCACTTTCCAGCCCCCAAAGTACGTCGTACCAGGCATAGGCAGGCAGTTTCGCGGCTGCCAGACGGCTCTCCACTTCACGAATCATCAAGCGATGAGCGCGTACAAACGAAAACCAGAGATCCGTTTGATTCTTCTCCATGGCGGGCTCCTTTCATTTTTTTTAGTTGCAATTGCAATTATACCTGACTTAGCATTGCGAATGCCAGGATTGCATTTGCAATTCATAATTTGGGCGTAATGGTTGTACCACATTCGCTTGATATGTCCGCCTGTGAGCGTGCTTCAACTCGTTATTTTTTAAGGAGAACCACCATGAATTCACACCCTGAACTGGTCGATATTGACCCGCTGGAAACGCGAGAGTGGCTGGAGGCGCTGGAGGCAATCATGACGGTTGAAGGCCGTTCACGTGCGCACTACTTGCTTGACCGACTTACCGATTTCGATGCGACCCGGCACGGTGATTTCTATGGCCGCGTCACCACTCCCTATGTCAATACGATTGATAAAGACAGGCAACCCGCCTATCCCGGCAATCTCGACATTGAGCAGCGCTTAAATGCGTACATACGCTGGAATGCGATGGTCATGGTGCTGCGCGCCGGCAAGCACTCCAATGTTGGCGGACACATCGCTACTTACCAGTCCGCGGCGGTGCTTTATGACGTGGGATTTAACCACTTTTTCCGTGGTCGCACCGGGACCTTCGGCGGCGATATGATTTATATCCAGGGCCATTCCGCCCCCGGTATTTACGGGCGCGCCTATCTGGAAGGGCGCATCAGCGAATCACAACTGGACAATTTCCGTCGTGAAGCCGGGCGTGATGGCCTCTCTTCCTACCCACACCCCCGTTTGATGCCCGACTTCTGGCAATTCCCGACGGTATCTATGGGGCTTGGCCCGTTGACTGCGGTCTATCAGGCCCGGTTAATGCGTTATCTCGAATATCGTGGAATGCTGGAACATCAGGGGCGCAAAGTGTGGGCCTTCCTGGGCGATGGCGAAATGGATCAGCCTGAATCGCTGGCAGCTATCTCGGTTGCAGGGCGAGAACGGCTCGACAACGTTATCTTTGTCGTCAACTGTAATCTCCAGCGTCTTGACGGCCCGGTTCGGGGCAATAGCAAGATCGTTCAGGAACTTGAAGGGACCTTCAGGGCCGCAGGCTGGAATGTCATCAAGGTGTTGTGGGGCAGCGGCTGGGATGACCTGCTCAAGCGCGACACCAGCGGGCTGCTGCGCCAGCGCATGATGGAGTGTATCGATGGGGAATACCAGACCTTCAAGTCGCAAAACGGCGCCTATGTGCGCGAGCACTTCTTCGGTAAATATCCTGAGTTGCTGGCGCTGGTGGCGCACCTGTCAGACGATGAGATTTGGGCGCTGACACGTGGCGGCCATGATCCAGAAAAGGTCTATGCCGCCTACGCAGAAGCGGTCAGCACAGAAGGTCGCCCTACAGTCGTGCTGGCCAAGACGGTCAAGGGGTTCGGGATGGGTGAGGCTGGCGAAGGTCAGAATATCAACCATCAGTTGAAGAAAATGAGTGCGGATGCGGTGCGTGCCTTTCGCGATCGTTTTTCACTCCCGGTACGCGATGACCAGCTTGAAGAGATGCCTTACCTCAAGCCCGCACCCGACAGCGAAGAAGCCCGTTACTTCGCGCAACGCAGAGAGATGCTCGGCGGTTATATTCCATCGCGATCCCGACAGGTCGAGCCACTTGCGGTGCCGCCGCTCAGTACGTTCGATTCGCAGTTAAAAGGCAGTGGTGAGCGCGAAATTTCGACCACGATCTCCTTCGTGCGTATTCTGACCACGCTGCTCAAAGACCCTCATCTGGGCAAACTCGTCATCCCCATCGTGCCGGACGAATCGCGCACCTTTGGCATGGAAGGTCTGTTTCGCCAGATAGGCATCCACTCATTCCTGGGGCAACTTTATACCCCGCAGGATGCCGGACAACTGAGCTATTACAAAGAGGCGAAGGATGGTCAAATCCTGCAGGAAGGTATCAATGAATCCGGCGCAATGGCCTCGTGGATTGCGGCAGGGACGGCTTATAGCAACCACGGTCTGCCGACGATCCCTTTCTATATCTTCTATTCCATGTTCGGCTTGCAGCGCGTTGGTGATTTGGCCTGGGCCGCTGGTGATGCGCGCACGCGAGGCTTTCTGCTGGGGGCCACGTCAGGGCGCACCACGCTTATGGGGGAAGGTTTGCAGCACGATGATGGCCACAGCCATGTGCTGTCGTCAGTGATCCCCAATTGTATCTCGTATGACCCCACCTTTGCTTATGAACTGGCGGTTATCATTCAGGATGGCCTGCGACGCATGTACGCCGACCAGGAAGACATCTACTACTACATTACGCTGCTCAACGAGAACTATCCGAACCCTGCCATGCCGCAAGGCAGTGAGGATGGCATTCTCAAGGGACTCTATTTATTGCACGACGGCCAGAAACAGCAATCCGTGGCGGGGCAGAGCAGCGCGGCGCATCTGCAACTGCTGGGCAGCGGCGCGATCCTGCGTGAAGTGATTGCCGCCAGTGAGCTTCTGGCACAGGATTTCGGCGTTTCAAGTGATGTATGGAGTGCGACAAGCCTTACTGAACTGCGCCGGGACGGGCTTGCGACAGAACGCTGGAATATGCTCCATTCCGAACAGGAACCGCGCATCCCGTATGTTCAACAATGCTTGCAAGACCGGGCTGGCCCTGTCGTTGTGGCGACTGACTACATGAAGATTTTTGGCGACCAGATCCGTCCTTTTATTAACGACCGACGATTCATCAGCCTCGGTACGGATGGCTTCGGACGTTCAGATACGCGCCAGTCGCTGCGTGCATTCTTCGAAGTCGATCGCCATTTTATTGTTCTCGCCGCGATCAAAGTGCTGGCCGATGAAGGCCGTCTGCCTCGCCAGAAAATCCAGGACGCGCTCCTTCGTTACAACATTGATCCGGAAAAAATTGACCCAACAGCTATCCAGGTGCCTGGGCGATGAAGAGATACCGTTTATTGAGAACTATCGATTTTCCCTCAGATCTCAGACGCCTGAATCGTCGCGAATTACCGCAACTGAGCCAGGAGTTGCGTGCCTTCCTGCTCGATAGCCTTTCCCGCACGGGAGGGCATCTCTCTTCGAACCTGGGCGTGGTTGAACTGACTGTCGCTTTGCATTACGTGTTCGACACGCCTGACGACAGGATTGTCTGGGATGTCGGCCATCAGGCCTACCCACATAAGATCCTGACGGGGCGGAGAGAGCGGATGCGAACATTGCGACAGAGCGGTGGAATTTCAGGCTTTCCCGTGCGATCAGAATCACCGTACGACGCGTTTGGCACTGCGCATTCGAGCACGTCCATCTCCGCCGCACTGGGAATGGCTGTCGCCGCGAAACTGCAAAAAGTGAAACGGCATGCAATTGCCGTTATCGGTGATGGTGCGATGAGTGCGGGTATGGCATTTGAAGCCATGAACAACGTTGGCGTCGCGCAAAGCATGCCGTTCATCGTCGTTTTAAATGACAACGGAATGTCGATTTCGCCACCCGTCGGTGCCTTAAGTGCCTCTCTTTCCCGCCTCACCTCAGGCCGTGGCATTGCACGGCGATCGACAGAGGCCGAACACACAACGAGGCCGAATCTCCCTGATACCTTATTCGGGGAATTTGGGTTTCACTATGTCGGGCCAATAGACGGCCATGACCTGGATGCGCTGATTACCGTTTTAGAAGCGATAAAGCAGCAACCCGGCCCCCATTTTCTGCATGTCGTGACCAAAAAAGAGCAGGGGTATTTCTTCGCTGAACACGATCCCGTGCTTTATCACCAGATTAAGGGACCATTCAGTCTTGAAGAGGGTATAACGCCGTCGGCAGCGACAGCGAAGAAAACCTGGTCACAGGTTTTCGGAGAATGGCTGTGTGATGTCGCTGAGCTGGACTCGCGGGTGGTAGGTATTACGCCTGCGATGGGGGAGGGGTCAGGAATGGTGAGGTTCGCAGAAGCGTTCCCTGAACGGTACTTTGATGTGGGTATCGGAGAACAGCATGCTGTGACCTTCGCCGCAGGGCTTGCGGCGGACGGCCTTAAACCCGTTGTCGCTATCTATTCAACCTTTCTCCAGCGGGCCTATGACCAGCTTATCCACGACGTAGCGTTGCAGAATCTGCCTGTTGTCTTTGCTATTGACCGGGCAGGCGTGGTTGGTGCCGATGGCGCCACCCACCTGGGTAGCTACGACATCGCGTTCCTTCGCTGTATCCCCAACATGATCGTGATGGCAGCGTCCAATGAAAACGAGTGCCGTCAAATGTTTTACACCGCACTGCAACAAGCGTCGCCCACCGCGGTGCGCTATCCACGGGGAACCGGCACAGGTGTCGAAACGGTTAAACCGATGAGCGCAATTCCCATTGGCAAAGGGGAAATACTCCGGCATGTGTCGCAAACGTCGAAGATGCGCATCGCTATTCTCGCGTTTGGCGCCATGGTCGCACCGGCACTGGGGGCGGCCAGTTTACTCGACGCAACGCTGGCAAATATGCGTTTCATCAAGCCACTTGATAGCAATCTGATTTACCGCTTAGCCACAACGCATGATGCCATCGTGACGGTTGAGGAGGGGTGCGTAATGGGCGGCGCGGGTTCAGCGTGCGCAGAGGCGTTGTCGGCGCTGTGTGTGAACTTACCCATTTTACATCTGGGTTTGCCTGACCATCTTATTGACCATGGCGACCCGCTAACGCTACTGGCTGATTGCGGGCTCGATACACAGGGTATCGCTACAGCGATTCGAACGCGTTTTCAGCTTCCCTTACCTGAAACACAATGAAGCCCTTAGCCACCCCAGCGCACGCAGTCAGGGGAGGAGATTAAACGCTAAGCGGTGCAATAGCGCTTGACAGTGTTTCAGTAATCGCTAATCTCATTTGTGGGAATAAATTCTCTTATATGAGATATGTCATGAACAATGAAGATTACAGAGCACGCTTAGCCGCACGTCTGGCGGCGCTGCGCTTACAACATAACTGGTCGCTTGAGGAGCTTTCCGCTGCGTCAGGCATCAGCAGGGCATCTTTGTCACGCATTGAACGCAGTGAAGTCAGCCCGACAGCAGAGGTCCTCAACCAACTCTGTATTGTATACGGAATGACGATGTCCCGGCTTATTAGCGAGGTTGAACAGGCTGCGGATAATCTGTTCAGGGTTGACCAACAAACCCTGTGGCAGGATGAGCTTAATGGGTTTGAGCGACGCATGTTAATACCCCCTTCGAATCAATTCAGATGCGAGATGATTGAAGGAAAATTGCGTCCGGGTGCTTTCATTGAATATTCAAACCCTCCCGTTCAGGGGCTTGAACAATATATATGGTTATCTTCCGGTGAATTAACCATTGCGATGAACAGTGAACACTGGACCTTGAAAGAAGGTGACAGTTTACGTTTTCATTTATCAGGCTCTTCATCTTTTAGCGCGCATGAAAGCCTCGGTGCCCGTTACATTTTGGTGGTATGTAAATCATGATTGAATATGAAATTCTCAGTGCTACACAGGCGCATCAATGCTTACCGGAATTAGGTGACGTATTACAGGCTTGTGTAAAGGATGGGGCAAGCGTAGGTTTTACCGATCCCAACGATCGTCGGGCAATAGATAGCTTCTGGAAAGATAAAATTTATAGTCTTGCCAGTCACGACTGTGAGTTATTTATCGCCCGCGATAACGGGTTTTTAGCCGCAACCGTTATCATTAATTATTGCCGAACGCCTAATGGGCGTCATCGTGCTGAAATATCCAAACTGCTCGTTCACCCGCAGGCGCGTCGTCAGGGGATTGCCAGAGAGTTAATGAATCGGGCAGAGGCTATGGCCTGGGAAAAAGAGATTTCATTGCTCGTTCTTGATACACGCAGTGGCGATGTCGCCAGTGATTTATATCTTTCCCTGGGCTGGCAGATAGCCGGGACAATCCCCTGTTATGCAAGGTCTATCGATAATACGCTTCATACCACAACGTTTATGTACAAAATTAATAATCCAGATAGCTGATTACCGCTAAAAATAAAAGCCGTGGGCAATGACACTGTCTGTATCAGCAGGCGGGCATCATTGCTCGCTCGCGGAATGCCTTGCGCCATTGCGTGGGCGTCGTTTTAAATCGCCGTCTGAAATGATGGCGCAGCGTTTCAGGTGAGCCGAACCCGGCCTGCTCTGCAACATGATCGATGCTTATCCTTTCGCTTTCAAGAAGAGTACAGGCTTTTTCAAGACGAACGCTGAGCATCCACTCTCCCGGTGAGGTGCCGGTGGCTTCATAAAATCGACGTATAAAAGTTCGACGGCTCATGCCCACTTTACGAGCCAGTTGCTCAATCACCATGGGCGTATTGAGGTGATTGCGTAAATCGTCCAGCAATGGCGCGAGGCTTTTGGTCTGACGTTGCGGGACGGGTTGTTGGATTAACTGCGCCTGGCTGCCTTCCCGCAGGGGCGGGGTAATCATTCGGCGCGCACACCGATTGGCAACTTCAATACCGTAATCGCGCCGGATAAGGTGCAGACATAAATCGACACCCGCAGCGCCGCCCGCCGAGGTGACAATACTGCCTTCATCAACATAGATCATGCTATGTTCCACCTGCACTTCAGGAAACCTCTGCGCAAGAATTTCTGTGCTGTTCCAGTGGGCAGTCGCGCGTTTGCCGTTCAGTAATCCCGTCTCTGCGAGTATAAAACTCCCGGCACAAATCGCGACAAGCCGTGTGCCTTTCTGGTGGGCCTTTTGTAATGCCGCGATAAGCTTTTCCGGGGCCGATTCATAGACGTTGCGCCAGCCGGGAATGACAATGGTTCCGGCATCTTCCAGCAGCTCCAGTCCGCCATCAACCACCATTCGAACACCTCCCTGCGCGCCAAAAGCACCGTCTTCTAACGACGCCACACGCAGGTCATAAAGGGGGTGACCCAGCACCTCATCAACGCGTCCAAACGCTTCGGTGGCAATACCAAATTCAAAAGTACAGAGGCATTCATATGCCAGCAGCACCATGCGTCGGTTTTTAAGCGTAAAAGAAGGGCGGTGAAGGGGGGAGGCGATCTGCATAGAAACCTTGTTGCTGAAAATGGCACGATCTTGACGATAACTGACACGGGCATGGATTTCTACTGCCACGTAAATCTTTCATGCTGGCGCCCTGTTAACGTTTCACAGGAACTGAGTATGAAGAACATCTTAGCGCTGATGGCGGTGTGTCTGGCCGCATTAATGTCGGGACTGGAAATATCCAGTGTTCCGGTTATTTTGCCGGTGTTGGAAAAGCAGATGCAGGCCAATTTTCGCGAGCTGCAGTGGATCATGAATGCCTATACCCTCTCATGTACGGCGGTATTAATGGCGACCGGAACATTAGCGGATAGATATGGGCGTAAACGCATTTTTATTATCAGCATCATTGGCTTTGGCCTGACCTCGGTAATATGCGGCATGGCTGAGAGCGCATTCTGGCTTATCGTTGGGCGTTTCTTGCAAGGATTAAGCGGCGGCGCGATGTTAACCAGCCTGATCGCCATACTGTCGTTCCAGTTTCCACAAGGAAAAGCACGTAGCCGGGCGTTTGCCGCCTGGGGGATCACCTTTGGATTTGGGCTTGGATTCGGCCCCATTATTGGCGGGATGTTAGTGGCGTGGTTTAGCTGGCAATGGGTGTTTTTGGTGCATGGTGTTATTGCTTTGCTCACCCTGGTTCTGGCGCTGAACAACGTCGTGGAATCACGTGATAACACGACAAAAAAACTCGATGTTGCTGGTTTAATTACCCTGACGATGAGCGTTGTTGGCGTCACCTGGCTTATTACTCAGGGCGGGAGTATCGGCTGGAGTAGCCTGGAAGTGCGATTAATTTTTCTTGCGACCTTAATCAGTTCTGCACTCTTTGTCATTATTGAGACACGGCATTCACACCCCATGTTTGATTTCTCTGTGTTTCGCATAAGGCCTTTTTCCGGTGCGCTTATGGGGGCGATTGGCATGAATTTCAGCTTCTGGCCGCTGATGATTTATCTGCCGGTTTATTATCAAAGTGGGCTTGGGTACAGCAGTATGGCAACCGGCATGGCGCTTCTGGCCTACACCCTGCCGACATTATTAATGCCGCCAGTGGGGGAAAAATTAGCGCTGCGATTCAACGCTTCGCGCGTCATTCCGCTGGGGCTATTTTGTATAGGCCTGGGGTTTGCGCTGATGGCGCTGGCAGTCACATATCAGCTCAGTTTGCTGCCTGGAGCGCTGCTCTCAGGGATCGCTTTGGGATTGACCAATACGCCTGTCACTAACGCCACCACGGGATCCGTCGAGCCTGACCGCGTTGGCATGGCATCCGGGATTGATATCAGCGCGCGCTTCATCACGCTTTCCATCAATATTGCCCTCATGGGAAGCCTTCTGGTCTCCGGTATAGCCGAAAGTTTGCAAAACCATATGAACACCGTGAGCGACAAGTCTGTACTGGCAGAACGCATAGCCGGTGGGGCTGAGGTTTCGCTGAGCCGCGATATCATTACAGCGGTGCTTACCGAAGGCTTTTCCGGCGTGCTGATATACGGAGCCGTGGGGGTAGGTTGCCTGTCTCTGGCGAGCTATTTACTGTTTAACCTGAAAACGAAGGCGGCGTGTGGACGAGTAACCTCATGCCCTGATTAAGCAAGTGTAGCCCCGGATAAGGCGCCTGCATCGCCATCCGGGAAAACCATGATGGTAATACCGTAACAGGCAACACCGACACTGCCAGCTTATTCCACCTTTACCGACTACCGTCTATCCGCGCGGGTGGAGGGTTGGCAGTAATTTTAATGTAATATTTCACGGCTACAGACCGCGAAACACCACGCGGATCGCCGGTAAAAGGCACTTTCACAAAGGGTGACGGGGGGATTTCAACCCGCCATGTTGTCTCACCAATAAAGCTGAATTCAACGGCATTCGGCGCTATATGCAGGTTTGCAAACGATCCTGTCAGGTACGCGCCACCCAGCGTCAGTATCTCTTTCACCCCATCATCCAGATCAATCAGCGCAATATTAAGCATTTCCTCGAAGGGCGTATCATCAGTAAGGAATAACAACAGCCGTTTGTCATCCACCTGAACAGCAGCCTCCAGTATCTGAACCGGAACGGTAATACCTGTCCTGTTTTTAGCAATCAGCACCTCGTATTTCCCCATCGCTGTCGTGGTGGGTTCTTCTCTGATTTGAAGCGTAACGTTATCGAGCTGCCTGAACATCATTAATCCTGGTATCCGCTTATTTCCCGTGCTGCTATTGTGCTGCCAGCATATACGCCTGTCGCATCACTATACAAATCCGAAGCCGCATTGACATTACTGTGCGTCTGGAGATTCTCAACGCGTGGCAACGACACGACAACTCAGAAATAAATACGACAGCGTCTCACCAGCTCCATTACCCATGCTAAGTATTAATGTGTTGAGCAATGAAGCACGATGGCAATATATCGCGAACGTTTCTGTGCATGAACGAAACCATGAATAAACGATGACTGCGTACATCCTCTGTTCTCCTGGCCGGTCGTTCAATTACGTTATTTCACTCGATGGCTAAGAGAATGCTTAATTGTGAGCAGTGTCGCAAAAAAATGTGGCAAGGTATTCAAAACCCCAGGAGTCATCTGGCGTTCTCGCTTTTAGAGGTGAAAAGCGCTGAAATAAAATGTCGGTTTTGCCAGGTGCGTTCATCTGCCGAAGGTATTACTGGCGAATTACCAGTCAACATCGGGGTTGTGCGGCTTGTATAAGTCCTTTGTTCTAATGATCACACTAGTAAAAAAACATAATTACTTAATCCAAAAACGTAATGGATTTTGCGGGCTTACCTGTGTCAGAAAGTATTCCTCATTTATAAAATAAACCGGAGATGTGATTAAAATGAGTGAAAACTTAATACACAATCGACATGATGAGTATCATAAGTTAACTCGTGTGGAACGCATTGGTTATGGGATGGGCGACTTTGCCCAAAACCTTGTTTTTGGTACGATAGGTGGTTTCCTTGCTCTTCACATGCTCACTGTGAATACGATCAGTACAGCAACTGCAGGGTTTATATTTCTTTTTGTCCGTATCATCAATGTCATTTGGGACCCGATGGTAGGAACGTATGTTGACAAAAGAAGTTCAAAAGCTGGTAAATATCGCCCCTGGCTTTTAAGAGCAGGTATTCCTCTCGTTATTCTTTCTGCTTTACTCTTTGCCCCCATTCCTGGGGTGAGAGGTTCAGTTCCCTTTGCTTTTATTATTTACCTTGCCCTGGATTTAGTCTATTCCGTTGTAAATATTCCTTATGGTTCTCTTAATGCTTCATTAACAAGGGATCCTGAATCAATTGATAAGCTTACAAGTACACGAATGATGCTGGCCAACAGTGCCAATTTGCTTGTCTACACGCTGTTCCCCATGTTTGTGCAAATGGCTGCGCCAAAAGATAGAAGCCTCAAGGATACGGGTTTTTTTGGTCTGCATCTCAACCTGGGAAATTATACCGATCCTTCTGCTAACTACGCCTGGTTTGGTGTTTACTCTATTTATATGGTTATTGGAGCCGTTGCGCTCTTCCTCTGCTATAAATTAACCAAAGAACGCGTCGTCGCTACCGAAGAACAAACAGCTAACGTAAAAACGACAGACCTCTTCCTTGAACTCAAAAATAACCGACCGCTTGTTATTCTCGGATTGTTTTTCATGCTGGCCTTTACCTTCATGTTTGTCATGAACACGGCTAATGGCTTTTTCAATCAGTTTGTTGTCGGCCACTCAGAATGGATGGGGGCTGTAGGTCTGGTAGCCTCAATTCCTGGTATCTTATTCCCGGTGTTTTGGCCAAAGCTTAAGAAGATTTTCGGTAAAAAAGGTTTTTTCCATCTTTTCCTTGGCATGTTTATTGTCGGTGAATTTCTCACTTACATTTGGTCACTCGACGGAATGCATGATGCCCTCTGGCTTGCGTACATCGCCACCTTTATTAAACAATGGGGCTTAACATCGGCTACTGGCTTTATGTGGGCGCTTGTTCCGGAAGTGATTGCCTATGGCGAATTGAAATCAGGCAAGCGAAATGCCGCAATCATTAACGCGATTATGGGTATTTTCTTCAAGATAGGTTTTACGATTGGCGGTGCGCTTCCTCTGTGGTTACTGGCCGGTTATGGCTTTAACGAAACCAGTGTATATCAACATGCCAATGCTATCGCCGGAATAAATATGACGGCTATCTGGATCCCGGTGGTGTTAGCCATTATGTCGATGGTTGCTATTCACTTCTATCCAATTTCAGATGACAATGTCAATGATATCAACCGTCAGCTTGATGAAATTCGCGTATAGTTAAAAAATTAAAAATGATAATAAATACAAAATGAATAATTTAAAAAGGTAAATGATATGTCGGTTATTCAAAACCCTATATTACCTGGATTTAATCCAGACCCGAGTATTATCCGTGTAGACGACACGTATTATATTGCTAATTCCACATTTGAGTGGTTCCCTGGCGTTCGTTTACATGAGTCAAAAGACCTGGAACACTGGAATCTTCTGCCGTCGCCATTATCAACAACCGCGCTGTTAGATATGAAAGGCAATCCTTCCTCTGGTGGGATTTGGGCTCCGGATCTCTCTTATGCTGACGGCAAATTCTGGTTAGTGTATACGGATGTCAAAGTCACAGAAGGTGCCTTTAAAGACATGACAAACTACCTGACCACCGCAACCGACATTCGTGGGCCCTGGACAGATCCCATTAAGCTTAATGGCGTCGGTTTTGACGCTTCACTTTTCCATGACGACGATGGCCGTAAATATTTAGTTCAACAAACCTGGGACCATCGGGAATACCATCACCCCTTTGACGGTATCACGTTGACTGAGTTTGATAGCAACACCCTAAAATTGAAACCAGAAACCGCGCGTACCCTTTATCGGGGCACTGCCGTTGCACTTGTTGAAGGGCCGCATCTCTACAAAATAAACGGATATTATTATCTCTTTGCCGCTCAGGGAGGCACCGTTTTCACCCACCAGGAGGTGGTTGCGCGTTCGAAAACCCTGGATGCCAATAGTTTTGAAACAGAGCCCGGCGATGTTTTCTTAACGAACGTCGATACCCCGGACAGCTACATCCAAAAACAGGGGCATGGCGCGTTGGTTTCGACGCCCAAAGGTGAATGGTATTACGCTTCGCTCTGCGCTCGTCCATGGAATCGTGCCGGTGAGTCCGCCTATGATCCTCGCGGTTGGTCAACCCTGGGCCGGGAAACGTCTATTCAGAAAGTATTTTGGGATGAAGAGGGCTGGCCGCGTATCGAAGGCGGCCACGGGGGGAAAACCTTTGTTGAAGGCCCCGTCGATGCCATTTACACCGAAAGCGCAAAAGACCATAGCCAGTATGACGAGTTTAAAACCGCAACGCTCGATCCCAACTGGAATACGCTCCGTGTCCCGTTCAGCGAAAAAATGGGCACCACGGGTAATGGGAAATTAACCTTAGTCGGGCAAGGTTCGTTAGCAAATACCCATGACCTCTCGCTTATTGCCCGACGCTGGCAGGCTTTTTATTTTGATGCTCAAGTTAAAGTAAAATTTAACCCGTTTAATTATCAACAAATGGCAGGGTTAACGAATTACTATAATGATCGTCACTGGAGCTTTGTTTTCATCACCTGGAATGAAATTAATGGATCAGTGATCGAAATAGGTGAGAATAATCGCGGGAAATATACCTCGTATCTGAAAGATGAGGCCATCAAGATCCCGGAAGGCGTTGAGTATGTCTGGTTCCGCACCAAAGTGCGTAAGCAAAGTTATACCTATGAATATAGTTTTGATGGGGTGAAATTCACTGAAATCCCGGTCAAACTGGATGCCGCCATTCTCTCTGATGATTATGTTCTGCAAAGTTATGGTGGATTCTTTACCGGGGCGTTCGTTGGTCTGGCGGTAGTGGATTACTCTGGCTATGGCGCCAGCGCAGAGTTTTACCATTTCGCTTATCAGGAACTGGGTGATTCGTTAGTTGCAAACGACACTTATAGCTGGAAGGGGAGTGAATCACGCTTTAGTTAACGGCTAAACGCAGATTCAGTTAAATCCCGAGAGTATTACTGCAAGGCAAAAAACGTTAGCGATGACCGTAAAAGGATTACTGGCCAGTAGGGGGCCGGTAATCCTTTTTTATCAGGTAAACGACTCGCTTATCGCTAATACAACATTGTGTGGATGATGCTGCGCACCGCGATCCCGACAATCACACCGGGGATAACATAGCGGAAAAGCCTGACAAATCGGCTGGCGATCCCAAGGTAAATCCCGATACCTGGCAGGTCGAAGGTCTGGATCAGAAAGCCCGCCGAGGCGTTCATCTGTTCTGGCGTCACCAGCCCTTTTCGCAGAAGCTCTGACATCACCCCGAAGTAGGCTGTTCCACCCGCCAGACACTTGGTCAGCGTTGGCAGCACATACACCTCGGGAAGGCTGAAATAGGCCATCAGCGGCGAGAGTAGCCGGGTCAGAATGTCTATCGCTCCCGCTTCTTTTAGTATGCCGACGATGGTCAGCGAAAGAAGCAACATGGGTAGCGAACCCAGCGCCAGGCGTATTGCATCTGCCCCCGCGCCATTAATGATACCGATCAGACTGGACGATGACTTATCGTTAAACGCTTCGGCAGGTGCCGCGTTCTGAACGGTGCCGGAAAGTTTTTTCCCGAACAGATGATAAGTGACCGCAGCGGCGACCAGACCACCAAAAATCGAAATGATGATGGCGTTTCCCCAGTGCAGCCCGTAAGGGATTAACGGGTAGAAGACATTGCCCTGGCCCATCGCAAATAACATTGCCAGCGCGGCGGCAAGCTGGCGCTCTGAGGTGCCTCTTTTTTCCATAATGGCCAGAGCGGCAATGGGGGCGGCAAAGCTGACGAAATTGAGTTGTATCAGGGCAAAGATGGCGATCCCGGAAATACCAAAGGGTTTGAGCACTGGCGCGGTCAGCCGAACAACGGCATCGACAACGCCTTTTGCTTCCAGGTATTTCATCACAATGAGCATGACAACCATGACGGGAATAAGCGTGTAAAGCGCAACATCAACAGACGCCTTTCCTGCTGACATAATGACATCAATAATATTCATTAAGCTATCCAGTGAAGATCCACGCAAGGCAATCTACACCTCCGCGACAGTAAGTAAAATCCATGTCGTGCTTTTATAATTTAGTCGGATGGAAGTGACGCTTTGTTGGCTGACGGACATAAGGAGAACGTCTGACGCATTGGGGAATATCATGCCAAATGCAGTAAATCCTCAGCGCATTATTTTTATTATCCCGCTTAGTTTAAGATTTTTATCGTTCAATCTCCTTTAGTGTACTACGTTCAATAATGTCACTGTGGTGAGGAGAGCGGATGAAACCATTATCTCTATTGATGTTAACAAGCCTGGCGTTAGCGGGATGTGGGGCGAATAATTCGCCGCCCAAAACCCCCGTTCCCGGCGAAAAAACCTCTGCCCAAATGCGCACCCTCGAAACCGGTGCGCAAGTAATTCAATCCCGCCCACCAGTCGATGCGATAAGCGCCTACCTCGACGGGTTCCATTTCTATAACGGCGATAAAAATGGTCAGATGGAAGCCCATCATTATGTGACGGTACTCAATGACGATGTCATGCAGGCCGTGATTTATGACAGCAACACCAAAGATGCCCGGCTGATGGGCGTTGAGTACATCATTAGCGAACGTTTATTTAAGACCCTGCCGCCAGAAGAAAAAAAGCTTTGGCATAGCCACCAGTATGAAGTGAAGTCCGGGAGTCTCATTGCCCCTGGTTTACCGGCAGTGGCGGATAAGTCACTGATGAAAAAGATTGTGAATACGTACGGGAAAACCTGGCACACCTGGCATACCGATCGTGACAAGACCCTGCCGCTGGGTATTCCGGCACTAATGATGGGTTTTACCGGGGAAGGGCAGCTTGATCCCCGGCTATTGGCCGACAGAGATCGTCGGTTTAATGTGCAAACGCAGGCTATCAAAGGTGAGCGTGAAGATCTGGTGGCCCATCCTGTCGTTGACGGCGCTAACGCATGGCAACGCGGTGAGGTGATTCAACTCAAGCGGACAACCGGCGGCGGTGAGCATGCACAGGGCGAAACCGCGCATTTTGGCGCATCCGAGCAAACCCGGCAGGTAAAGTGACGATGATCCGGAGGTCTAATGAAAATTCACCACCTCAACTGTGGTTGCATGTGCCCGTTTTGCGGCGCGTTTTATGATGGATTCAGTAAAGGGCTTCACGCGCATCTGGTCTGCCACTGTTTGCTGATTGAAACGGAGCGGGACGGGCTGATTCTGGTGGATACGGGGTTCGGTCGTGACGATATACGCCACCCCGGTCAGCGTTTGTCTGGCTTTTTCCGCCTGATGAATAATATCCAACGGCGGCAAGAGCTGACGGCGCTTGCACGTATAGAAGCGCTCGGGTTTAACGCGGCGGATGTGCGGCATATTATTCTGACACATCTTGATTTTGACCATGCGGGTGGGCTTACCGACTTTCCTCACGCCCGGATTCATCTGTTGCAACAAGAGATAGATACCGCGCATCAGCGCTACAGTTGGCTTGCGCGTGAACGCTATCGACCCGGACAGTGGGGCGGTACTTCCGGCTGGATTGGCTACCAGCCAAAAGGGGAGAACTGGTATGGCTTTGAGGCGGTGACCGCGCTTGAAGGATTGCTGCCAGACATCCTGCTGGTTCCGCTGGCGGGTCATACGCTGGGACATGCGGGTATTGCCATTCGCCAGCCGCAGGGCTGGCTGCTACATGGTGGCGATGCATGGTTTTATCGTGGCGAAATGCGACAACCAACGCGCCACTGTACGCCGGGCCTGCGTTTTTATCAGTGGATGATGGCAATGGATAATGATGCCAGACGCCATAACCAGCAGCGGCTTCGGGCGCTTTCCTGCCGCCACGGCGATGAAATTACCTTTTTCTGTAGCCATGATGAGCAAGAGTTGCAGACGTTAGCTGCCCCCGGACGCTAAGCGCGTCGGTGTTATCGCGACCCGTTTCAGGTCGCGATAACCGCATGAGTGGGCGTTTAAATCAGGTTGAAACGCTTATCCGGTACAGGCAATGGCGGCAGCGGGCTTTGCCCGGTGATATCCATCAGATTGCGTTCTATCGTGGTGCAGATGGCGTTCAGCGCCAGGTTATTGGGGTTTGTGCCAAACGGATGCTCCATCTCTTCGGCAATCGAATCCCATGACAGGAAAGCGTAAGAGATAAACGCTGAAACAAACGGTGTCATCAGGTGAAGGTCGGACACCAGCGCCAGCGGCAGAAGGGTACAAAACAGATAGACCGTACGCTGCAAAATCAAGGCATAAGCAAAGGGAACCGGCGTGTTGGCGATACGCTCGCAGCCCCCCAGGCAACGCGACAGCTCGTTAAGATTCTCATCAATATTCTGCCAGACAAAATCATTAATCTTGCCTTCCCGGCGCAGGCTGGCGTACTCCTTGCCAATAAAAATCAGGATGCGATGACAGGCCGAAGTACTTTTCATCACCTCGGCCGCTACGTCCGCAGGCAGCAAACGTTGCATATCCCGCGTGGCATCTTGTTGGCGAAGCTGGTGGTTCAGACACCAACTGAACGCGGTCAGGTAGTGGGAAAGCTTCTGCTGGATCGCCGTATCGTCAGGCAGGGCGCTGATGGTCTGTCGCATCAGGCTGCGGGAGGTGATCGTCACCGAACCCCAGATCATTCTCGCTTCGGTGTAACGGCTGTAACTGGCGTTGTTGCGAAAGCCAAGAAATATAGCAATGGCGATACCCAGCAGGCTAAACGGGGCAACGGTCAGGTGAATGTTCAGATTCTCGTAGTACGGCCAGGCAATGATCGCCACGATAGACATGAACAGGTTCAGTCCCAGCCGGAAGATAATCATCGACAGCACGGAGCCATGCCAGTTAAAGAGCCGCACAAACCAGCTCTGGGGCGGACGTATGATCATACGGATTCCTTTACGGTCTTTTGTTTTATTGTTTGCAGGTGGCCGGTGTTAATCCAGCGCGAGAATTGTAGCCTGATCGGATTTTCCCGCAAGCTGATGCGAAAGGAGGAGGTATAACGCAGGGCTTAGTAAGGCATCATGCACCCGCAGACCGGGTGCGACACGATCGCCCGGAGGAGTTATGGCTGTCGGAACCGGTAGCCGATGCCGCGCACGTTGAGCAGCACCTCTGTGATTCCGGCGGATTCGAGTTTCTTGCGCAGATTATAAATATGGGTATCCACGACACGCTCAAGAGCATCGCTTTCCGGAAGGCACTGTTCCAGTAATGAGAGGCGCGACCAGGCGCGAACGGGTGAGCGCATAAGCAGGGTTAATAATGAAAATTCGGTGGGCGTTAGCTCAAGTAAAACCGGTTTTTGATGGTCGACCGTTACCGTGGCGGTCATTGCTGTGGTGTCGACTTCCAGACCTTGCCAGCGCAGGATCTCTTGCGATTCAGCCTGATGATGGCAGCGTCTCAATACAGCCTGGACTCGCACAACCACCTCTTTGGGATCGTAGGGTTTGACGATGTAATCATCCGCACCGTAGCGCAGGGCGCCAATTTTATCGGGAAGATCGCCCATCGCCGAAATCATAATCACAGGCGTAAGCCCGTCGCGACGCACTGCGGCCAGCACCTCGCTGCCGTTCATCGACGGCAGCATGATATCAAGCAGAATAAGATCCGGTTTCCACTGCCGGGCCATATCAAGCCCGATGCGTCCGTCGCCGCAAATCGCAATCTCGAAATTTTCCCGCTTAAGGTAGGCCTCAAGAACGCCCGCCGCATCGGCATCATCTTCAATTATCAGCACCCGACGTTGACTCATCGTCTCTTCCTGTCGCACAGAACGTATTAAGCATGATGATACCCTGGGCAACGGCTTTGCGATATCGGGTGTGGCGGCGGTTTACTTAGCGGAAATCCTTAAGTTTTTTCAATTGCCGCCCCAGACCGTCGAAATTATTCTCCCTCAGCCAGGCTTTGATCGGGACCTCTAAATCTTGCCATTCGCTGGCGGTGATTGAAAACAGCGCGAGGTCTTCCGAATGGCCTTTGGTCACTTTTTTGTCCCGCAATATCCCTTCTTTGCGAAAGCCGAAGCGCTCAGCGGCTTTAATCGCCCCGTCATTGAAAATGTTTGTACGCCATTCACATCTGCGGTAGTGGAGCGCATCAATAAAATAAGCCAACACTAAATAGATCGCTTCGGTGCTGATGCGTGTTTTTTTTAACGCTGGCGTCCAGTTGATATCCGTAAGCTCGAACGTGCCGTGTATTGGATTAATCCTTGTGATGCAGAAAATGCCTTTCACGGTATCGTCATTTTTATCAATAACCGACATGTGCATGCCATTTTTTGCGCCGATAAGCTCGCGAAAATAGTTATAACACGCCTCTTTGGTAGCGGGGCGTTTTCCTGGTAAATAGGTCCAGTCACGATCATCATCAATACTTTGCCAGGCATGAAATAAATCTTCTGCATGATCGACAGATAACGGTGTAACCATGCAATAATTTCCGCTAAGGGAGAATTTTTCAGGGGTGCTTCTGGGCGTCCAGTCTTGCATTTCCTGCCCCAGGCACTGGCCGTAGCTATTTCTATATTGCATAACACTCCCCCTTAAATGAATGTAATTCTGACTGAATTAAAGGCCATTGCATCGTAATGCTAATTATATCAACGGTTGCTTTTTGATAATACGATCATGATCGTGTTTCCCGGTAATAAAATAACTTCACGGCGTAATGCGTAATTATTAAGCGGGCGTTTATTTCGTGCTCGTGGTATTTTTTTTTATCGACCATAAGATAAATTTCCGTAATAAAGATATGAAAAACCATACGATTGAATATTTTCTTAGGAGTTAGTTTTAACACTATTATTGTGCCAGTGTAGTGCTTGTTAACAATACCGGAAAGGGGAGGCAGAAGAGTGACCTCAGCGGCTTTCACCGCCGGGATCGAACAATATATTACTGACTGGTTAAATTCTGGCATTCCGCGGCGGCATACTGCGCGGCGCTGAGCGGCACATTATCCAATGCCTTTTTAATGGCGGAAGAGGAGGAGAACTGGTTTACCGCGTCCCTTTGCATGATCTCAAAACTTTTTTGAATATTCGCGGTGATGTCGTCGCAATTTGCCCCCTGATTCAGGCCGCCAATCACCACGTTATTGAGGCGCTCGGACATTTCGGCCCCCATTTTTTGGCCCATTTTTGCCGGGTCTGCTTTGCCTTCTTCCGGCATGGTGCCAGTAAGTAGCGCAGACTTATACAGCGCCTGGCCCAGGGTAACTTTCGCTGCCGCGACTGTCTCTTCGTTCGATGTTGATGCCAGCGCGGATGTTGACGCTGCAAGCAAAAATAAGGTGCTAATGACTGCCAGTCTCATTGAGAAGCTCTTTGTTTATTACAGGTATCGCCCAACTTAGCCCTGCGCCGGAAAAGGCGGCAACTGGCGGAAGGTGTTAACCAGGCCTTCCGACCAGGCTTTGCGGATACCGGTAAAATAGGGATCGTTTTCCGTGATGCGTCGCTGTTCGCTGGCATCATAGGTATTCGCGCGATAAATCATGACATCCAGCGGCATACCGACGGACAGATTACTGCGTAACGTCGAATCGATGGAGATCAAGGCGCAGCACATAGCGTGCTCCAGAGGGGTATCGACCGTCAACACCCTGTCGATAATCGGCTTGCCGTATTTGCTCTCGCCAATCTGAAAGTAGGGAGTGTCATTCGTCGCTTCAATGAAATTACCTTCGGGATAGATATGAAACAGGCGCGGGACCTCGTTGCCAATCTGCCCACCGAGCAGCATATTGCAGCCAAAATTGGTACTGCTGTTTTGCTGCGCCGCGCTGTCGCGGTGAATCACTTCGCGCACGGTCTCCCCGATCAGCGTGGCGGCGTCATACATCGTCCCCATCTGCATCAGGTTTGGCGTATGCTGGCCCTGTATCCGTTCGTTAAGCAGGCTGACAATGCTCTGTGTTGTGGCCAGGTTCCCCGCCGACTGGATCACCAGCACCCGTTCCCCCTCCTTGCTGAACACATGGAGTTTTTTAAACGTTGCGATGTGGTCGACACCCGCATTGGTGCGGGAATCGGAAGCAAAAACCAGCCCGTCGGAAAGACGCATGGCCACACAGTAAGTCATTAAAATACCTTTATTGATTCATTGTTGCTGCTGCATCTGATGTTGTCGCTCAAACAGACTTACCTCAGCAGCGGAAAACATCTCTTCACAGCCGCCGCCAAAGCGGCTACCCCGCACCGGGCAGGCATCCAGATAATCCATTCCGATCGCCAGGCGAAGATGTTGGTTCAGATCACGCGTGTTATTGGTGATATCAAAACTTTGCCAGCGGCCATCAAGCCAGGCCTCTGCCCAGGCATGCATCGCCACATGCTCGGTATCCCGGCTATAAACATAACCACTGACGTAGCGCGCCGGAATGCGCAGGCTACGACAGCAGGCCAGGAAAACGTGCGTATGATCCTGGCACACCCCTTTTCCTTTGGCAAAAGCGACGGCGGCGGTGTCGTGGACCTGGGTGGCGCCGGGCGTATAAGGCATTTTCAGGCGTAATTCCGCCATCAATTCTCCCAGGCTGCCAACCGCATCCTCTTCACGGTAATAACGCCGGGCAAATTCGCGGATCGGCGAGTCCGGGTCGGTTAACGGGGTTGTGCGCAGGAACACCAGCGGAGAGAGTGACTCACTGATCTCTTCCTCTTCTTCTGCATTATCGGCGATCTCAACCACACCTTGAGCATGAATGATTATCTCTTGATGAGGGTGATCGAGGGTTAAGACATGCATCAGATTCCCGTATGCATCGGTCGTCGCTACCGCCGAGGCGGGCAACAGCAGGTTCCATTCCTTAATATACTGGCGACCAGAGGTTTGCGGCGTCAGACGCAGATACTGCGTACTGAACTTCACCTCTTCATCGTAGTGATAATGCGTCAGGTGATTAATGGTCAGTTTCATAACGCCTCCAGATAGGTCTGGCGGATACTGTCGGCCAGCTCGTTAATTTTGGTAAGAAAACGGTTTAACCACTCCTGAAGGTCGTCGGCCAGGGCATCATCAAGGGAGCCAAAACGTAGCTCCACATGCAACTGATGGGCAAGACGCAGCGGAACGCGCGCCCGCTCGCTGCCAATCATCTCCAGTTGTTGGACCAGGTCGCCGACGCAGGCATGCAGCGAGCGCGGTACGTCATTGCGAAACACCAGTAATTCGGTGACGGTTTCCCGGCTGATTGGCTGGCGATAAATACTGTGGTAGGCCTCCCGGGCGCTCACCGCACGCAATAACGTATCAAGACGGTAATATTCGCGTACCGGATCCGGGTCATTGCTGAGTTGCTGATCTTTTAGCGCCAGCAACTGGGCGGTGGCGAACGCACGCTCAATCAGGGTACCGATACGGATAAAACACTGGGCGTCGTTACGCAGCAGGGTGCCGAACATGGCACCACGGAACAGATGCGCACGCTCTTTCACCCAGTCAAAAAAGGCGTCGATGCCAATTTTATCCACCCCGGTCTGGCGCAGATTGCGGATATCGATACGCGTGGTATTGATGCACTCCCACACTTCCGATGAAAGACTGCCGCGCACGGCATGGGCGTTGTTCCATGCCATTTCTATACAACTGTAGATACTGCTCGGGTTCTGCCCATCAAGGGCAAAGAAATTCAGCAGATTATTCATACTGAACCGGGCATAACGCTCCTGAAACAGCTCATGCCCGAACGTCAGATTGAGCGGCAGGGCTAAATCATGCTGTTGCTGGCTGTGGCGCGGCATCATTGATAATTTGTAGGTCACGTCAAGGACGCGGGCAAAGCTCTCTGCCCGTTCCAGATAACGGGCCATCCAGTACAGTTCGCTGGCGGTGCGGCTTAACATTATTCATCCTCCTCCATCACCCAGGTGTCTTTCGTGCCACCCCCTTGCGAGGAGTTCACCACCAGCGATCCTTCGGTCAGCGCCACGCGGGTCAGCCCGCCAGGCACCAGCCTGATCTCTTCGCCGTACAGCGCAAACGGACGCAGGTCAATGTGGCGTGGAGCCAGCCCTTCCTCGACAAAGGTCGGGCAGGTAGAGAGCGCCAGCGTGTTTTGTGCAATATAGTTGCCGGGGTTTGCCAGCAGCCGCTGACGGAACGCATCGATCTGCGCCCGGGTCGAGCGGGGGCCGACCAGCATGCCGTACCCGCCTGCGCCGTGGACCTCTTTCACCACCATCTCATCCAGATGGGCCAGCACGTAACTCAGGTCTTCGGCTTTACGGCACTGCCAGGTGGGGATATTGCCGAGGATAGGCTCCTCAGAAAGATAAAAGCGGATCATGTCCGGCACGTATGGATAGATGGATTTGTCATCCGCCACGCCGGTGCCAATCGCATTGGCCAGCACCACGCCACCTGAACGATAGACCGACAACAGGCCCGGTACACCCAACATTGAATCTGAGCGAAACGCCAGTGGGTCGAGGAAGGCATCGTCAATACGGCGATAGATAACATCGACCCGGCACGGGCCTTCGGTGGTGCGCATATAGACGCCGCCTTCTTTGACGAACAGGTCGGCGCTTTCTACCAGCTCTACCCCCATTTGCTGGGCAAGAAAACTGTGTTCAAAGTAGGCACTGTTAAAGCGACCAGGCGTCAGTACCACCACGCAGGGGTCATCAACGTACGTGCTTTCACGCAGGGTTTGCAGCAGATAACTGGGGTAACGTTCAACCGGCGCGATATGCGAACTGGCAAACAGATCCGGATACAGGCGCATCATCATCTTGCGGTTTTCCAGCATATAAGAGACGCCGGATGGGGTGCGCAGATTATCCTCCAGCACGTAGTACCCGCCGTCACTGTCGCGGACCATGTCAATGCCGGTGATATGGGCATAAATATTATTGTGCAGATCGACGCCCTGCATACAGGGCTGATATTGCTCATTAGCAAGCACTTGCTCACGGGGGACAATACCGGCATTGAGAATATGCTGGTGGTGGTAGATGTCGTACAAGAAGGCGTTGAGCGCTTTTACCCGCTGGCGTATTCCTGCATCAAGCATCCGCCATTCGTGGGCCGGAATGATACGCGGCACGCTGTCGAATGGAATTAAACGCTCTGTTCCTCCTTCTTCACCGTAAACATTAAACGTAATGCCGACGCGGTGAAACAGCAGCTCTGCCTGCTCTTTCTTCTGGTGAATGGCATGCTGGTCAGTTTGCTGTAACCAGTGCCACCAGGCGTCATAATGCTGGCGCTGCTGACCTTCTGCGGTGAGCATTTCATCGTAGTAAGGCGCGCTCGGAAGCGTCATTTTTATCATTGTCATCCCCTGCATTCCGCTTGATGAAGATAGAGTTAAAATGCAGAAAACATGCCAGCGCACCAAAAGCGCGGCTTATCACGCTATGGCGAGGCGGGGTGCACCGTTATGAGGAGCCGCAGGCGTAAAAACGCACCACGATGACGTTCAGACGGCAGAAAAAGGGGAAAGTTGGTGCAAGTGTAAAGACGGCTGCACCAGCCGGAAAAGCGGTAATAAGTGTTCGCCTGTTCCCTTTAAAGGGGTAAAATAAATGCATCTTTAAAGGGGGCTATGATGACGGGAAAACGCATTCGCCGCGAAAAACTGACCATTCGCTCTATGATTGCGCTTTACCAGCAGCGCTGTCCGCAGGCGCTGGCGGATGATGCGCACTATCAGGCATTGAATGATTACGCGGATAAACGGCTGGATAAATGTGTGTTTGGCGAAGAGAAACCGGCCTGCAAACAATGCCCTGTGCACTGTTACCAGCCAGCTAAACGTGAAGAGATGAAGCAGATTATGCGCTGGGCCGGGCCGAGGATGCTGTGGCGACACCCTGTGTTGACTATCCGTCATCTGATTGATGACAAACGTCCTGTTCCCGAACTGCCGGAAAAATACCGCCCTAAAAAATAACGCCGTGGCGGGCACGGCGTTATCTATTCTCAGGCGCGAGTGGCTATAAGAATGGACGATGCTTTAATCAGGGCAATGACGCGTTTTCCCGGTGTCAGTTGCAACGCCTCGCTGCTTTCGTTGGTCACTATTGCCACTATTTCAAAACCAGCATCAGTGGCGACATGTACGGTTGCGTTTACCGCCCCTTCGGTCACGGCGCTTACCGCTCCGGCAAACTGATTACGGGCGGAGAATTTCAGGCCGCAGTCCTCGGTTGCCAGCGTAACCCACGGCGCTTTAATCAGTGCGATGGCTTCTTTTCCGGGGTTCAAACCCAGTGCTTCCTTACTGCTGGATGTGACGACAGCGACAAGCTTCGCGCCTCCGGCGAGGGTTAATTCCACTTCATCGTTTACGGCACCGTGCGCGGTTGCGCTGACTTTACCGACAAGTTGGTTACGAGCTGAAACGGCCATGTTGCCTCCTGGATAATGAGAAAGAGTAAGTTATCTCAGGTCATTGCCTGTTTATCCATACCCATTTTCTTATCATGGGTATAGCTGTTCAGACAGATGCTGATAACGTGGCGCTTCCACGCAGACACAACATCAGCAAATCCGCGGCAGGGGCTCGGCGTGCGGTAAGTCCAGAATACGCTTCACACCGTATAAACCCGCCAGCCGTACCCCTTTACGCTCCACCACTTCGCCGATGATCGCGGCATCCTGGCCGAGCGGGTGGGCGCGTAACTGAGCCAGCACCTGCTCCGCCGACTGGCGCTGTACAGCAATCACCAGCTTTCCTTCGTTAGCAAAATTCAGCGCTTCCAGCCCTAATAGCTCGCACACGCCGCGCACCGCAGTTTTCACCGGCAGGTCACGTTCGTTAAGTTCGATACCATAACCGCTGGCGGCGGTGAACTCATGCACCACGGCGTTGACTCCGCCGCGCGTCGCATCGCGTAGTGCTTTCACGCCCGGAATATCGCGCAATTGTTGAATCAACGGGGTTAACACCGCACAGTCGCTGGTCAGCTCACCATCCAGCCCCAGCTGTTCGCGCAAATTGAGAATGGTCGCGCCGTGATCGCCGAGCGTACCGCTGACCAGCAGCACATCACCGGCCTCAAGGGTGCTGGCGCCCCAGCGAATATTGGCCGGAATGGCGCCAATACCCGCCGTATTGATAAACAGCTTATCTGCCGCCCCGCGCTGCACCACTTTAGTATCGCCGGTAACAATGGCGATATCCGCGCGGCGGGCGGTTTCCGCCATGCTGGTGACCACGGCTTTCAGGGTCTCCATCGGCAGGCCTTCTTCAAGAATAAACCCGCAGGAGAGATAGCGGGGAACGGCGCCGCTTACCGCCACATCGTTCGCCGTGCCGCAAATGGAGAGCTTGCCGATATCGCCGCCGGGGAAGAACAGCGGGTCGATGACGTAGCTGTCGGTGGAAAAGGCCAGTCGGTCACCGCTGGCGGCGAGAGTCGCGAGATCGAGACGCGCCTGATCTTCCTGTTCACTGAGCCACGGGTTCGCGAACGCATCGATAAAAAGCTGGCTGATAAGCTGTTGCATCGCCTGACCGCCGCTGCCGTGCGCCAGTTGGACTTCATTCATACTTCGCACTCCTGAGCACGATATTGATACCAGGCGGCGCAGGCTCCCTCAGATGAGACCATCAGTGCGCCAAACGCGGTTTGTGGGTTACAGGTATTGCCGAAAAGCGGGCACTGATGGGGCTTACATTTGCCGGTCAGTACTTCGCCGCAGCGTGCGCGCGGGTCATCACAGGCTTGCTGCGGCGCAGGGTTAAAGTGGGCTTCGGCATCAAAACGCTGATAGGGCGCGGTTAAGCGCACCCCGGAGTCGCCAATCATCCCCAGCCCGCGCCACTCGCTATCGCCCCTGACCTCAAACACTTCGCTAATGGCCTGTTGCGCGAGAGGGTTGCCTTCGTCCGGTACCACGCGACGGTACTGGTTTTCTACCTGATGACGGGCGCTGATTTTCTGCTCGACCAGCATCAATACGCCTTGCAGCAGGTCCAGTGGTTCAAACCCGGCCACCACCAGCGGGCGCTGGAACTCCCCGGCGATAAAACCGTAGGCATCGGTGCCGATCACCATGCTGACGTGGCCCGGCGCAAGAAACGCGTCGATACCGTTATCCGGCTCTTCCAGCAGGCTGCGCAGGGTCGGAATGATGGTGATGTGCTGGCAGAAAAAGAAAAAGTTACTCACATCCTGCAATTTTGCCTGTTGCAGCGTGATGGCAGTGGCGGGCATGGTGGTTTCGAAGCCGAGACCAAAAAAGACCACTTTGCGCTGTGGGTTCTGCTTTGCCAGGGCCAGCGCATCCAGCGGGGAATAGACGATACGTACATCCGCACCGCGCGCTTTCGCCTGCAACAGAGAGCCGTTTTTCCCCGGTACACGCATCGCGTCGCCGAAGGTACAGAAGATCACTTCCGGATGGCTGGCGATCTCCACGCACGTATCAATGCGCCCCATCGGCAGGACGCACACCGGGCAACCTGGCCCGTGGATAAACTCAATGTTGTCCGGCAACAACTGGTCGAGGCCGAACTTAAAGATCGCATGGGTGTGGCCGCCACAGACTTCCATCACGCGTAGCGGGCGCTTCGCGGTATAAGTGAGCAGCGCGGCCCGCTCACCTAAGTGAGCGATAAGCTGCATGACCTGTTCCGGCGCGCGGTATTCATCCACAAAACGCATTATCTCTCCTCACCAAACAGCAGCGCGCCAACATCCGGCTCGACATCGTACATATTTTGTAGGGCCGCCAGTGTCTCGCGGGCCTCGTCTTCGTTTATCACGCTCATGGCGAAGCCCACATGCACCAGCACCCACTGCCCAAGGCGAGAATGCCCCGCTTCGTCCGTGCTGCCCACCAGCGTTAAGTCGACGTCGCGCTGAATACCGCAGACATCGACTTTCGCCTGGTTGCCATCAATGGCGCTAATTTGTCCCGGAACGCCTATGCACATCGTTGGGTCTCCAGCCAGTCCAGCCAGCGGTCCATACCTTCACCGCTGGTGGCAGAAACCAGAAAAATTTCGATAGAGGGGTTCACTTCGCGGGCACAGGCGAGGCATTTTTCGACATCAAATTTGAGGTAAGGCAGCAGGTCGATTTTATTGAGCAGCATAATGGAGGCCGCAGCAAACATGTGCGGATATTTCAGCGGCTTGTCTTCGCCTTCGGTCACCGACAGCACGGCGACTTTGTGACGTTCGCCGAGATCAAAACTGGCCGGGCACACCAGGTTGCCGACGTTTTCAATAAACAGAATGCCATTGTCCGCCAGCGGCAGGCGCGGTGCGGCGTCGGCAATCATTTGCGCATCCAGATGACACCCCTTGCCGGTGTTGACCTGAATCGCCGGGGTGCCGGTCTCGCGGATGCGCGCGGCATCGTTAACGGTCTGCTGATCCCCTTCGATTACCGCACAAGGCACACGGGCGTTCAGACGGGTCAGGGTTTCGGTCAGCAGGGTGGTTTTACCGGAACCGGGGCTGGAGACCAGGTTCAGCACTAACTGGTGTCTGGCGGCGAAGCGGGCGCGGTTATGCGCGGCGATGCGATTGTTTTTATCTAACACATCGATTTCCACTTCCAGCATCCGCCGCTGGCTCATCCCTGGCGCGTGGGTTCCGGCTGCGCCGTGCCCATAATGTAAATCACCATTTTCCGCCGCCGTCGGGCTGAAATTGTCGGTCTTGACGCCTGTGATTTTCATTGTCGGACGGGCAGCGGGAGCAAAAGGCGCGCTGCGAAACGCAGAATGGGGATTATGCTCGTCGCCCTCGATATAGAGGTTACCTTCCTGACAACCACATGTCGTACACATTGCTCACTCCTCGATTTCCAGCCGCTGAATCTGCATGCCGTCGTCGGCGACGATGTGCAAATTGTCGCTGTTGCATTGTGGGCAGCGACGCACGTGCTGGCTTAGTAAGGTCACGTATTGCTGGCAGCTTTCGCACCAGCACTCCGCCTGTTGTTCTTCGACGTGCAGTGTACAGCCCTCAGCCAGGGTGCCACGGCAGACCAGATCAAAACAAAACGTCAATGCGGCAGGTTCTACACAAGAAAATGCGCCAACTTTGATCCAGACCTCAGTTACGCGCCTGGCGGCGTGCTGTTTCGCCTGTTGTTCAATAATCTCCAGCGCACGCTGGCACAAGGTAATTTCATGCATACTGCCTCCTCATTAATCAGGCGCGTGTTGCAATTACGGTGCCAGGGTTATTCGCTTTATTGCGGTGAGGATCAAGGCGTTAATGCATTGTTTTCCGGCAAAATAGCCGCCGCTGATAGCTTCGGGCATTCCATTGATGACGAAAATGACGATCGCGCATTTCCCGGACGTCAAAAATGACCAGGCAACATCTATTGATCGGGTAAACACCACCAGCGGGTGGCGAGGAGAGAACGTGACGGACGTATTGCTCTGTGTGGGGAACAGCATGATGGGGGATGATGGCGCTGGCCCGCTGCTGGCGGAGATGTGTGCGGCGACTCCGCCCGGAAACTGGCAGGTGATTGACGGTGGTAGCGCGCCGGAAAACGACGTCGTCGCGATCCGCGAACTTCGCCCCGACAGGCTGTTGATTGTCGATGCGACAGACATGGGGCTTATCCCTGGCGAGATTCGTATTGTCGATCCGGACGATATTGCCGAGATGTTCCTGATGACCACCCATAATATGCCGCTTAATTACCTGATAGATAAGTTAAAAGAGGATGTGGGCGAGGTGATTTTCCTCGGTATTCAGCCGGATATCGTCGGCTTTTATTACCCGATGACGCCCCCGGTAAAAGAGGCCGTCGAAACTGTCTATGCACGCCTTGCCACCTGGCAGGGTAACGGTGGGTTTGCGCTGCTGGAAGCCGGGGAAGAGGAGTAGTTGGCCATCCCGGATGCGGCGCAAGCGCCTGATCCGGGCTACCAGACGTTCAGGCCGCACGAAATAGTCACCTCGCCCTGTGGGGTGAGGAATCCCCACAAAAATGCGAGCACGAACGGTCCCCTCTCCCTTGAGGGAGAAGGCCAGGGTGAGGGGGAAGATGCGGCTCTGATGGTCATTCCGTTCACCTTATGTTTCTTGCTTTACTGTCGCGACAGAACCCGTGAACGTGCCAGGGTGGCTCACCGCCCCCCTGGCGACCCGCGCTCCCGGCCAGGAAAATCGCCGCCAGCGCTTAGTCCAAATCTGCCCCGTTGCTGGCAATCACTTTTTTGTACCACCAGAACGATTTTTTGCGCTTACGCTCCAGCGTACCGTTACCTGCGTCATCACGGTCGACATAGATAAACCCGTAGCGCTTGCTCATCTCACCGGTGGAGGCCGCCACCAGGTCGATACATCCCCAGGTGGTGTAACCCATCACCGGAATACCGTCTTCAATGGCATCTCCCATGGCACGGATATGCTCGCGCAGGTAGCTGATACGGTAATCGTCTTCTATTTCACCCTGGGCATTGAATTCATCTTTTGCACCCAGCCCGTTCTCCACCAGAAACAGCGGTTTCTGGTAACGGTCATACATCATATTCATCGTGATACGCAGGCCTAGCGGGTCAATGCCCCAGCCCCATTCGCTTACCTGAATATGCGGGTTACGCAGCGATTTGACGATGTTGGCCGCCGAGGTATTTTGCGCATTCATTTCGGCAGAAGCACAGCGCGAGGCGTAATAGCTGAATGATACAAAATCGACGGTATTTTTCAGGATCTCGTCGTCGCCCGCTTCTTTTACAATGCTGACGCCTTTTTCGCGGAACACGCGGGCCGCGTAGGCTGGATAGGCACCGCGCGCCTGCACATCAATAAAGAACAGGTTTTCCCGATCTTTTTCCAGCGCCGTCCACACATCTTCCGGCTTGCAGGAGTAGGGATAGAAATTGCCGCCTGCCAGCATGCAGCCCACCTGATTTTCCGGGTTCACCTCATGGGCGATTTTGGTCGCCAGTGCGCTGGCAATCAGCTCGTGGTGCGCCGCCTGATATTTTACCTGGTCCTGATTTTCGCCCTCTTCAAACACCAGCCCGGCACCGGAGTATGGGCTATGCAGCATGATGTTGATCTCATTAAAGGTTAGCCAGTATTTCACCAGACCATCAAAGGCTTCAAAGCAGGTGCGGGCGTAGCGGGTGAAAAACGTCACCATCTTGCGGTTACGCCAGGAACCGTATTCGGTAACCAGATGCATCGGTACATCAAAGTGGCACAGTGTCACCAGCGGTTCGATACCGTACTTTTTGCACTCTGCGAACATGTCGCGGTAAAACGCGATGCCCTCGGCGTTCGGCGTCAGCTCATCACCCTGCGGGTAAAGGCGGCTCCATGCGATCGAGGTGCGAAAGACGGTGAAGCCCATCTCCGCCATCAGCGCGATATCTTCCTTGTAACGATGATAGAAATCGATCGCCTGATGGCTGGGGTAGTATTCGTCTTCACGCAAAGTGAAGCGTTTTTCCAGACCGAGTTTCACCGGCAGACGGTTCGCGCCGTGGGGAATGGTGTCGACGGTGGTTAACCCTTTACCGCCTTCCAGATACGCCCCTTCGGCCTGGTTGGCGGCAATGGCGCCGCCCCATAAAAATCCTTTCGGAAATACAGACATGCGTTACCTCGCTTATTGCGCCCGGGCTTCATGAACAACGGCTGTGTTTGCCGCCTGCGGTTTCTGCGCCTCTGCTTCCACCGGGATATCTTCAAAACCGAGAAGCAACGTCAGAACAAAGGAGAGCACCACCGCCAGCGCCATCACGCCGAATACCCAGACAATGGTCATTGGATTAGCCGGATCGAAAAACTGTACGCTGGTAAACAGACCAGGCGCCGCCATGGAGTGGCTGGCAAGCCCGGCAATCCCCGCGACGGCGCCGCAGATAAAGCCGCTTATCAGGCTCGCAATCAGCGGACGTTTCAGGCGAACAGCCACGCCGTACAGCGCCGGTTCAGAGATACCGGCCAGGATAGCCGAAGCCGCTGCCGCAAGGGCAGTCTGACGCAGTTCAGGGTTTTTTGTTTTCCACGCCACCGCCAGCGACGAGCCGCCGAGCGACAGGTTAGCGCCAATCTCTGACGGCATTACCATGCCTTCTTTGCCTGTTTCGGCAATGGTTTGAATGATAGTGGGAGTAAATACGCGGTGCATCCCGGTCATCACCAGCAGCGGCCACAGGGCACCCATAATGGCAACGGACAGCCAGCCCAGATAGCCATGAATGGTGTAGACCAGCGCGGAGATGGCGCTACCAATCCAGATCCCCAGCGGGCCAATCAGCACAATAGCCAGCGGTGCGGCAATCAGCACAATCAGCATCGGTTTCAGGAAGTTTTTGGTCACCGCCGGGGTAATTTTGTCCACCCAACGTTCGATATACGACAGACACCAGGTCATCACCAGCGCCGGAATCACGGTGTAGGTGTATTTCACCGCCGTCACCGGCACCAGCGCGAACTCCACATGCTCACCCTGCGCGGCTTTCGCCATCAGCTCGATAAAGCTTGGATGTACCAGCACGCCCGCAATGGCAATCGCCAGCGACATATTGGTTTTAAATTTCACGGCGGCAGACGCGGCCACCATCAGCGGCAGGAAGAAGAAGGCACCGTCGCCAATCACCGTCAGAATAGTGAGCGTTGAAGAACCTTTTGGCAGCAGGCCGGACATTTCCAGCACCATCGCCAGCAGTTTGACCATCGAGCCGCCGATGATCGCCGGGATCAGCGGTGACATGGTGCCGATCAGCGCATCGAGAATACCTGCGCCAATGCGCTTAAGGGTCAGCTTCTGTTTACCGACCGGTTGAGCGGGCTGCATATCGCCGGGCAGCAATGCCACCACTTCACGATAGGCATGCGACACCGTATTACCGATGATGACCTGGCACTGGCTGTCGTTGCGTACCACGCCCATAACGCCGCTAATGCCTTTGAGCGTCGCGCTGTCAATTTTGGCGTCGTCTTTCACCACGAAGCGCAGACGCGTCATGCAATGGGTGACGGCAGCGATGTTGTCAACACCACCTAACGCGTTCACCACCGAGCCGGCAAGCGCCGCATAATTCTTCGACATCGGGTTATATCCTGTTTTATCAATAAGGTACGGCTTCATTGCTCTGTTTTACGCAGGCAATGAAACATCATATAGGAAACCGGTTCCACAAAATCATGATGAGTTTCATGTATTCAAACAAGATCAAAAATTCATCTTTATCTATTTTTGTGATGATGATCGCTTAATATTTTTTGACCGCTTTTATCCCGTTGCGACATTCTTTAGCGGGTGAAGTACACTGCATGGCATCGAAATCAAACGGATAAGCAACATGACCACAATGCTTGAGGTGGCAAAGCGGGCAGGGGTGTCGAAGGCGACAGTCTCCCGTGTGCTATCGGGCAACGGCTACGTCAGCCAGGAGACCAAAGACCGGGTGTTTCAGGCGATCGAAGAGAGCGGATATCGCCCGAACCTGCTGGCGCGCAGTCTGGCGACGAACAAAACGCAAACGCTGGGGCTGGTGGTTACCAACACGTTGTATCACGGGGTCTATTTTAGCGAGCTGCTGTTTCATGCCGCGCGGATGACCGAAGATCAGGGGCGGCGTTTAATTCTGGCGGACGGTAAACACAGCGCTGAAGAAGAGCGCGAAGCGATTCAATATCTGCTCGATTTAAAATGCGATGCGATCATTATTTATCCGCGCTTTTTAAGCGTCGATGAAATGGACACTATCGTCAAAAGCCACAGTCAGCCCATTATGGTGCTTAATCGTCGATTACGTAAAAACAGCAGCCACTGTGTCTGGTGCGATCAAAAAGCCTCCAGCTTTAACGCGGTGGCGACATTAATTGCGATGGGGCATCAGGATATTGCATTTATTACCGGCTCGCTGGATTCCCCGACCGGTATTGAGCGGCTTTCTGGCTATAAAGACGCCCTGGCGCAGCACGGCATTGCGTTACGTAATGATTTGATTGTACAAGGGAAGTGGTCACCGGAAAGCGGGGCGGCAGGCGTGGAAACGCTGCTGGCAAAGGGTGTCAGTTTTAGTGCGCTGGTGGCGAGCAATGATGATATGGCGATTGGCGCCATGAAGAGACTGGATGAGCGGGGAATCGCTGTACCCACGCAGGTTTCGGTTATTGGATTTGATGACATTGCCATTGCCCCGTATGTTATTCCCGCACTCTCCAGCGTTAAAATCCCGGTCACGGAGATGATTAAAGAAACCATCGAGCGGTTAATTTTTATGCTTGATGGCGGTGAGTTTAATTACCACCAGCCATTTCTTGGCGAATTAATGTTACGTGACTCACTCATTCCAGGCCCCACACGCTAACCTCGTCAACTGTCATCGTCACTTCTGTCGATGACAGAATGTCACCTTATAAAATCTGATAAATAACAAGAACATAATAACTGGCATGAAACGTGTATATCCGGCGTGATGAAACTCATTGCTGGAGAAGACGATGAACCGTTTTATTATGGCGGATGCCAGTAAATGTATTGGCTGTCGCACCTGTGAAGTTGCCTGTGTGGTCTCACATCAGGAACAACAGGACTGTGCGGCCCTTACCCCTGAAACCTTTTTACCCCGCATTCACGTTATCAAAGGCGTCAACGTATCGACGGCAACACTCTGCCGCCAGTGTGAAGACGCACCCTGCGCCAATGTTTGTCCGAATGGCGCCATCAGCCGCGACAAAGGGTTTGTTCATGTCATGCAGGAACGCTGCATTGGTTGCAAAACCTGCGTGGTTGCCTGTCCCTACGGTGCCATGGAGGTCGTGGTCCGCCCGGTCGTTCGCCATAACGGCATCGGCCTGACCATGTCCGGGCAGAAGGCCGAAGCCAACAAATGCGATTTATGCTACCAACACGAAAGTGGTCCGGCCTGTATTTCCGTATGTCCGACCAAGGCGCTGGTCTGCGTCGATCGGGAAATACTGGAACACATGAGCGAAGAGAAACGTCGTCGCACTGCGCTGGAAAGTGCCGTGTCGCTGGGTTTTTAAAAAATAACTTTCACTTTTAACAGGTCTGTTACTGATGAAAAAAATTACGAGCGTATGTCCCTATTGCGGCGCTGGCTGCAAACTGAAACTGGTCGTGGATAATGGCAAAATTATCCGTGCCGAAGCGGCGGACGGGGAAACCAACCAGAATGAACTCTGCCTGAAAGGCTACTACGGCTGGGATTTTCTTAACGATACCAAACTGCTGACGCCTCGCCTGACACAACCGATGATCCGCTATGAGCGCGGCGGTAAACTCACCCCGGTGAGCTGGCAGGAGGCCATTCGCTATACCGCAAAACGGCTCAGTGAAATCAAAGCTAAGTTCGGCCCCCGCGCCATTATGACCACCGGTTCATCTCGCGGCACCGGCAATGAGACCAACTACGTGATGCAGAAATTTGCCCGTGGGGTCTTACATACCAATAACGTCGACTGCTGCGCACGTGTTTGCCACGGTCCTTCCGTTGCCGGGTTACAGCAAACCCTGGGCAACGGCGCAATGAGTAACTCCATCGGCGATATCGAAAACTCCCGTTGCCTGCTTGTCTTTGGCTACAACTGTGCCGATTCGCACCCAATTGTGGCAAGAAGGGTGGTCAAAGCAAAACAGAACGGGGCGAAAATTATCGTCTGCGATCCGCGCCGCATCGAAACCGCACGCATCGCCGACCAGCATTTACAGCTCAAAAACGGCTGCAACATGGCGCTGGTGAACGCCTTTGGTTATGTCCTGCTGGAAGAAAAACTCTACGACCAGCGCTACGTTACGAACTTCACCACCGGGCTGGATGCCTATCGGGAAATCGTCAAAGACTATGCGCCGGAAGCGGTTGAACATCTGACGGGGGTTCCGGCACGCCAGGTCCGTGAAGCAATGCGTACTTATGCCGCCGCGCCGACCGCCACCATTATGTGGGGGATGGGCGTTACGCAATTTGGTCAGGCGGTGGACGTGGTAAAAGGGCTTTCGAGCCTGGCGCTGCTGACCGGTAACCTCGGGCGTGAGAACGTCGGCGTCGGCCCGGTGCGTGGGCAGAACAACGTGCAGGGTGCCTGCGACATGGGCGTGATCCCGAACCAGTTCCCTGGCTACCAGGATGTGGTTGATCCGCATGTCCGCGCCAAATTCGCCAAAGCCTGGGGGATCGATCCGGCGGTAATGGATGACAAAGTCGGCGTGCGTATCACCGAGGTGCCGCATCTGGCGCTGGAAGGTAAAGTTAAAGCCTATTACATCATGGGTGAAGATCCGTTGCAGACCGAAGCCGATCTCAGCCTGGTGCGCAAAGGCTTTGAGGCGCTGGATTTTGTGGTCGTACAGGACATCTTTATGACCAAGACCGCGGAACAGGCGGATGTGCTGCTGCCTGCCACCTCCTGGGGCGAGCACGGCGGCGTCTTTACCTGCGCGGATCGCGGGTTCCAGCGTTTCGAAAAAGCCATCGAACCGCAATATGACGTCAAGCGTGACTGGGAGATTATCAGCCTTATCGCTACCGAAATGGGCTACCCGATGCATTACGACAATAACCAGCAAATCTGGGACGAAATGCGCGAGCTGTGCCCGCTATTCTACGGCGTAACCTACGAAAAAATGGGCGATATGGGACACGTTCAGTGGCCGTGCCCGACGCTGGATCATCCGGGAACGCGTTATCTGTATAAAGATAACAAATTCGATACTCCGGACGGGAAAGGCCTGCTGTTCGCCGCGCCATGGCGTGCCCCAGCCGAGGTGCCGGACGCGGACTTCCCGCTGGTACTCAGCACCGTGCGCGAAGTCGGCCATTACTCCTGTCGCTCAATGACCGGTAACTGTGCGGCGTTGCAAACGCTCGCGGATGAGCCGGGTTTCGTGCAGATAAATCCGCACGATGCCGCACAGCTAGGGATTAAAAACCGGCAACTGGTGTGGGTGGAGTCACGCAGGGGGAAAGTCATCAGCCGTGCCGATGTTAATGAGCGTGTTAATACCGGCTGCGTGTACATGACTTATCAATGGTGGATTGGCGCGTGTAATGAACTGACGCAGGATAATCTTGATCCCATCTCTAAAACACCGGAAACCAAATATTGCGCGGTGCGGGTGAGTGCGATCAACGATCAGGCCTGGGCCGAGGAGTACACTCAGTCGACCTATCAGCAGATGAAGACACGCTTGCGGCATGCAGCGTTGCAATAAATAAACGATGACCCACAACGGCGTTTGTATTCGCGTCTATGGAAAAGTACAAGGGGTGGGCTTCCGCCCCTTTGTCTGGCAACTGGCGCAACAGCTCAATCTCACCGGTGATGTCTGTAATGACGCCCAGGGCGTCGAAGTACGCTTATGGGGCGATGAACGCCGTTTTCTCCCGTTGTTGTATCAGCAATGCCCGCCGCTGGCGCGCATTGACAATACGCAGGTTACGCCCTATCAGTGGCCACAAGCGCCGCTCAGTTTTACTATCCGCGAGAGCGCGGGCGGCACGATGAATACGCAAATTGTGCCCGATGCCGCCACCTGTCCTGCCTGTCTGGCGGAGATGAATGACCCGACAGAACGTCGCTATCGCTACCCATTTATCAACTGTACCCACTGCGGCCCGCGTTTCACCATTATTCACGCCATGCCTTATGACCGCCCCTACACCGTGATGGCGGCATTTCCCCTGTGCCCTGCCTGCGAGGCGGAGTATCGCCATCCGGCTGACCGCCGTTTTCATGCCCAGCCCGTTGCCTGCCCGGCGTGCGGCCCGCAGCTTGAGTGGCGCAGCGGAAAACAGCAGTTGACCGGCGAGGCGGCGCTACAGGCCGCCATTGCGCTGCTCAAATCCGGCGGTATCGTTGCGTTGAAAGGTATAGGCGGTTTTCATCTGGCATGTGACGCACAGCGACAGACAGTGGTGGAGCATCTGCGCGCCCGTAAGCATCGCCCGGCGAAACCGCTGGCGGTGATGCTCCCCTCAGCAAGCGGCCTGAGCGAGGCGGCCACCCGTTTGCTGACCACACCCGCGGCACCCATCGTGCTGGTGGCGAAAACGTTGCTGCCAGAACTGTGCCCGGCTATTGCTCCGGGGCTTGATGAGGTGGGGGTGATGCTGCCCGCCAATCCGTTACAACATCTGTTAGCCCAGGCGTTGCAGCGCCCGCTGGTGATGACGTCCGGCAACCTGAGCGGCAAGCCGCCTGCGCTGACAAATCGCCAGGCGCTTGACGACCTGGCAGAGATAGCGGACGGGTTTCTGCTGCACAACCGCGATATTGTGCAGCGTATGGACGATTCGGTGATACGCGAGAGCGGCGAAATGTTACGCCGCTCGCGTGGTTACGTGCCGGATGCCGTGCAACTGCCGCCCGGATTTCACCATATCCCGCCCATGTTGTGTCTGGGGGCGGATATGAAAAACACCTTCTGCCTGGTGCGGGATGACAGCGCCGTGTTAAGTCAGCATTTCGGTGATTTAACCGATGAAGGGGTAGAGACACAGTGGCGTAACGCCCTGCGTCTGATGCAGACGATTTATGACTTTACCCCACAGCAGGTGGTCGCCGACGCGCACACGGGCTATCGCGCCACCCACTGGGCACAGGAGACGGGGCTTTCGCAGCACACCGTGTTGCACCATCACGCACATATCGCGGCAACGCTTGCAGAGCATGGCTGGCCACGCGACGGGGGAGATGTGATTGCCCTGGCGCTGGACGGTATCGGCATGGGGGAGAACGGCGCGCTGTGGGGGGGCGAATGCCTGCGCGTGAATTATCGCGAGGTTGAGCATTTGGGTGGGTTGCCCGCCGTGGCGCTCCCCGGCGGCGATCTGGCGGCAACCCAGCCGTGGCGCAACCTGTTGGCACAGATGCTGGCGTTTGTCCCTGACTGGCAAAATTTCCCGGAAACCGCCGTGCTGCAACGGCAGAACTGGCCTGTGCTGGCGCGGGCCATCGCGCGCAATATCAACGCGCCGCTGGCGTCGTCGACCGGGCGACTGTTTGATGCCGTTGCCTGTGCGCTGGACTGCGCGCCGCTACATTTGAGCTATGAAGGGGAGGCGGCCTGCCGACTGGAAGCGCTGGCGATGCGCGGTGCGGATGTTACGCACCCGGTCACGCTGCCGCTTAAGGGCAATCAGCTTGATTTAGCCACCTTCTGGCAGCAATGGCTGGCGTGGCAGGCTCCGGCCGCACAACGCGCCTGGGCGTTTCACGACGCGCTGGCGTGCGGGCTGGCGCAGCTTGTGCGTAAGCAGGCGGATGCGCGGCAGATTACCACGCTCGCTTTTGGCGGTGGTGTGTTGCATAACCGTCTGCTGAAAGCCCGTTTATCGCATTATCTTGCGGATTATACGTTGCTCTTCCCGCAGCGTTTTCCTGCAGGCGATGGCGCAATCGCGTTGGGGCAGGGGGTTATCGCCGCCGCGCGGTGTCTGGCGCAGGGGTGAGGCATCGTCCCCGGTGGCGCTGCGCTAACCGGGGCTACGAGGGGTTTGCGGCGTATCCAACAACCCTCTCCCTCAAGGGAGAGGAGACCGATCGTGCTCGCATCGGGCACTGACTCCCGCTGGCGCTTCGGTACGACGCGCCGCATCCGGGAATGGTCACAGGTTTTATTACGGCTCTCAAACGGGCAGCGTTTTTAACAACGCGAACGCTTCCTTCATCCGATCTTCGCTCACCACAAAAGCGCACAACTGCCCTTCATCGTTCAGGCCGCGGGCGACCATACCCTGGGCTTCGGTGGTGATATGCCAGTTCAAATCGCGGCGTGCGGTCTCGCCTGCCAGATGCAACGGCATTTCAGGCGTTTTGACCTTCACCAGCATGGCAGGCAGCTTAAGCGGCACAGCCACGCCAGACAGATTTTTCGCCAGATACATGGCGCTAAGCTGAATCGGCTGCAGGAACGGCAGCAGCTTACCGTCAATCTCCGCACAGTCGCCGAGCGCATAAATATCCGGATTGCTGGTTTGCAGATAACTGTTCACACAAATCCCATGATTGACCGTCAGCCCGGCGCTCCGGGCCAGCCCGGTCTCTGCACGCAGGCCGGTCGCGGCAATCACCGCATCTACTTCTATATCGCGCTGCCTGTCCAGCGTGGCGCGGATGCCCGTTTCTGTTTTCTCAAGCGCCATAAGCTGTGATTTCAACAGAAGATGCACGCCCATCCCGGTCAGTCGGTGCTGCAGACGGCTACTCACTTCTGGCGGCATCAGCGAAGAGAGAATACTGGCTTCGCTATCCACCAGCGTCACTGCTTTCCCCGCGCGACAAAAATCCATTGCCAGTTCGCTGCCAATCAACCCGCCGCCGATAATCAGCACCCGCTGCGCGTCACGCAGTTGCGCTTCACAGACCTGGTACTCCTGCTGGCTGTTAAGGGTAAGCATCAGTTCGCTGCCTGCGACGGGCGGAACAAACGCACGGGCCCCGGTTGCCAGCACCAGCTTGTCGTATTGCCACTGTTGATCTGCACTTTTGATGGCTTTCGCCTCAGCATCCAGCGCCGTCATCCGCGTGTGGGGGAACAGGTGCAGGTTGAACTGCTCGGCGAAATCCCCCGCCGACTGGCGGGTGAGATCCCTGGCGCGCTGTCCAAGGCTGATGACATGGCTCAGATCCGGCTTGTTGTACTCATCCATACTGTCACTGGCAATCAGCGTCAGCGGCGTGGTGGTGTCGGTCTTGCGGATGTTTTTTACCAGTTGGCGGGCGGCAAAGCCCGACCCGATAATCACAATACCTGCGCTCATACTGCCTCCGTTGCCAGCACATCGAAGACCTCTTTGCCAAGCGAACATTCCGGGCAAAGAAAATTATCCGGCACATCACACCAGGCGGTTCCTGGCGCGACATCCTGCATGGGTTCGCCTTTTGCCGGATCGTAAACCCACTGGCAGACGCTGCACTGCATAGACGGGCCTGAATCAGCGGCGGCTTTCGCAGCACAGGCGCAGGCGGACTCCTCAACAGGTGTAGTGTTAAGCGGTGTTGGCAGCGGAGCGAGCGCCCACTGGCGGGCAATGTCCCGACCGTGCTGACGGCAGAGTTCCAGCGCATCGATATCCGGGCGCCATTTGGCTTTCAGGCTCAGCGACATCTCAAAGCCCGCATCCTGTAATCGGGTGGACAGACGATCCACCGCGCCGCCGCTCCAGCCGTGGGAGCCGAAAGCGCTGGCACGTTTGTTACGAAAACGCAGGCCGGTTATCTCTTCGACCAGGCCAGCGATTTTCGGCATCATCACGTTGTTCATGGTGGACGTGCCGACCAGCACACCTTTGGAGCGGAAGACGTTGGTCAGAATGTCGTTTTTGTCGCTGCGGGAGACGTTGAAAATTTTCACCGCCACGTTCGGGTCAACTTCATTGATGCCCTGCGCAATCGCGTCTGCCATCATGCGAGTGTTGTTCGACATGGTGTCGTAGAAAATGGTGATACGGTCTTCCTGATAATCCGCGGCCCATTTCAGGTACAGCTCAACGATCTGCGTCGGATTTTCGCGCCATACCACACCGTGGGAAGTGGCAATCATCTCCACCGGCAAGTTGAAGCCAAGGATCTCGGTGATTTTTGGCGTCACAAGGCGACTGAACGGTGTAAGGATGTTGGCGTAGTAACGCTGGCACTGCTCGAACAGTTCGGTCTGGTCCACTTCGTCGTTGAACAGGCGCTCATCACAGTAGTGCTGGCCGAAGGCGTCGTTACTGAACAGCACGGCATCGCCGGTCATATAGGTCATCATGCTATCCGGCCAGTGCAACATCGGCGTTTCGACGAAGATAAGCTGTTTGCCGTTGCCGATATCCAGTGCGTCGCCGGTTTTCACGGTGCGGAAATTCCACTCCGGGTGGTGGTGGTGACCGTTAATGGAGTCGATGGCGTTGGTGGTGCAATAAATCGGGGTATTCGGAATCCAGGACATCAGTTCGGTGAGTGCGCCCGCGTGGTCTTCTTCCGCGTGGTTGATAATGATGTAGTCAATGGCGTGGAGGTCGATCTCCGCGCGCAGGTTCTGCACAAACTCGCGACTGAATTTATGATCGACGGTATCAATCAGTACGTTTTTGCCTTCACGGATGAGATAGCTGTTGTAGCTGCTGCCGCGCAGTGTTTTGTATTCGGTACCGTGGAAATCACGAACTTCCCAGTCACGTTGCCCAACCCAATGAATGTTATTTTTTACGTGAATAGTCATTTTGCTTACCTGTTCTGTATTAAATAAGATGTCATAGCTATTTCAAGATGCGTGCCAGTTTTTATTTTATTGATTTATATAAATTTATTTTTATTTAACCCCTGATGGGTAGTCAAAAAGACTATGAAAAAGACGGTCATTATGACAACCTGCATTGTCAAAATGACTGCGAGGCGACGATGAGTTTTTCCGTGAACGTGCTGGCGGGTATCGCCATTGAATTACAGAGCGGCATAGGCCATGCCGACCGTTTTCAGCGCCTGATTACCACCCTGCGTCAGGTGCTGGAGTGTGACGCTTCAGCGCTGCTGCGCTATGAGGCACGGCAATTTATCCCACTGGCGATTGATGGCCTGGCCCAGGATGTGCTGGGGCGGCGCTTTACGCTGGAAGGGCACCCGCGGCTGGAGGCGATTGCCCGCGCCGGGGATGTGGTGCGCTTCCCTGCCGACAGCGCATTACCGGACCCCTATGACGGGCTGATCCCCGGCCAGGAGAGCCTGAAAGTCCACGCCTGTGTGGGCTTACCGCTGTTTGCCGGGCAGAGCCTGATTGGCGCGCTCACTCTGGATGGCATGGCGCCGGATCAGTTCGATAGCTTTAGCGATGAAGAACTGCGTCTGATTGCGGCGCTGGCGGCAGGGGCGCTCAACAATGCTTTGCTGATTGAAAAGCTCGAAAGCCAGAACATGGCGCCCGGCCTGCCGACAACCTTTGAACAGGTCGCGCACACCGAAATGATCGGTCTTTCGGAGGGCATGGCGCAGCTTAAAAAAGAGATAGAGATTGTCGCCGGATCCGATTTGAACGTGCTGATAAGCGGTGAAACCGGCACCGGTAAGGAGCTGGTGGCAAAAGCTATCCACGAAAACTCGCCCCGCGCGGCAGACGCCCTGGTCTATCTGAATTGCGCGGCACTGCCGGAAAGCGTGGCGGAAAGCGAACTGTTTGGCCATGTGAAAGGGGCGTTTACCGGGGCCATCAGCAACCGTAGCGGCAAGTTTGAAATGGCCGATAAAGGCACGCTGTTTTTGGATGAGATTGGCGAGCTGTCGCTGGCGCTGCAGGCCAAGCTGCTGCGAGTATTGCAATACGGCGATATTCAGCGTGTCGGGGATGATCGCAGCCTGCGGGTGGATGTACGCGTGCTGGCCGCCACCAACCGCGATCTGCGCGAAGAGGTACTGGCCGGGCGTTTTCGCGCTGACCTGTTTCACCGCCTGAGCGTCTTTCCGCTGGTTGTCCCGCCGCTGCGTGAACGCGGTGAGGATGTGGTGTTACTGGCGGGGTATTTTTGCGAGCAGTGCCGCCTGCGTCTTGGCCTTGGTCGTGTCGTGCTTAGCCCCGGTGCGCGGGCGCATCTGCTGGCGTACCGTTGGCCGGGAAATGTGCGTGAGCTGGAACATGCTATTCACCGTGCGATTGTGCTGGCGCGCGGTACGCGAAGCGGGGATGACATCGTACTGGAAACGCGCCATTTTGCGCTGAGCGATGAGCCGGAACAGAGTGGTGTCACCGCGCAGACATTGCCCGTGGAGAGACAAAATTTGCGGGAAGCGACCGATAATTTTCAGCGTACCGCCATTCGCCGGGCGCTGGAACAAAGCCAGTATAACTGGGCAGCCAGTGCGCGGCTGCTGGAGATGGACGTCGCCAACCTGCATCGGCTGGCGAAACGTCTGGGATTGAAGGATTAAATAATTCCGGCCTGATAAAAGGCCTGCAGGTTAATCGCGCCAACCAGTTTACCGCTGTCATCCACCACCGGAGCCGCGGAGATTTTGCGTTTCATCAGCACTTCTTTGGCATCGATAGCGCGGCTCCCGGCGTTAAGGGTGATGCCCCCTTTCGTCATCGCGTCACTGATGTTTGCATCCAGCGCACCGCCTGCAACCAGCCAGCGTCGCAGGTCGCCATCAGAGAAGATACCCAGAATCTCCTCCGCGTCACCGCAGACGGCCACCATCCCCATCCCCGTGTGGCTAAGTTCCAGCATCGCGTCCATTACCGTGGCGTCAATGCGTACATGGGGGATATCTTCTTTACGCATCAGGTGATGGACCTTGTTGAGCAGACGCGCACCCAGCGCCCCTGCCGGGTGTGAACGGGCAAAATCTTCCTCGTTAAAGCCGCGCGCCTGCATCACGGCCATGGCCAGCGCGTCACCGAGCATCAATGTATTGACGGTGCTGGAGGTAGGGGCCAGCAACATTGGGCAGGCTTCACGTTCAACGGAAATATCCAGCACTGCGTCTGCCGCCAGTGCCAGCGGCGACAAAGATTTGCCGGTCATGGCCAGCACGGTCACCGACCGTTCCTTTAACTGCGGCAGGATCAGATCCAGCTCTTTAGCCGATCCGGAATAGGAGATAAAGAGCAGCACATCGCGGCTTTCAATCATCCCTAAATCGCCGTGCAGGGCTTCTGCCGCATGGACAAAGAAGGCAGGGGTGCCAGTGCTGGCGAGGGTGGCGGCAATCTTTTTGCCAATATGTCCGGATTTACCAATGCCCGAGACAATCACTTTGCCCCGGCAATGAATAATGGCATCAGCGGCACGTAAAAACGCCTCGCCCAGACGCTCCGGCAGGCGGCTGGCTTCTTGCAACTCTAGCAGCAGCGTCTGACGTGCGGTGTTCAGTAAAAGCTCACTCATTTTTTTCTCCGGCTAAGATCACTTCAATCCCTTTCTCTTCCAGTGCGGCGCGAAAATCTGCCGGGATCCCGGCATCGGTGATTAATTTATCGACGCTTTCCAGGCTGCACACAATGTTCGGGCTTTTGCGGCCAAATTTGGACGAATCCGCCATCAGGATCACTTCCCGTGCCGCGTTGCACATGGCTTTACTGACGGTGAAAACTTCATTGAAGGTGGTGACCCCTGCATTCAAATCGATGCCGTCGGTACCCATAAACAGTTTGTCGAAGCTGAAATGCTCGAAGGCGTTTTCCGCCAGTTGCCCATGAAAGGAGGCGGATTTTTTACGAAAGGTTCCGCCCGGCATCAGGATGGTTTGCTCGTTATCGAGTTCGGATAGCGCATTGACGATATGCAGGCTGTTGGTCATCACGGTGATGTTATTGAAATGGCTCAGTAAAGGAACCATTTGCAGCACGGTGCTGCCCGCGTCGAGAATGATGGAATCGCCATCCTGAATAAAGCCCACGGCGGTTTCGGCAATCAGCCCTTTTTGCAGGGTGTTGATGAGAGTCTTATGGTCGATCGGGGGATCGGCTTCGTCTTTATTGAGCACGACACCGCCATAGGTGCGGATGACCGCGCCGGAGTGTTCCAGCACCACTAAATCTTTCCGTATGGTGGTGCCCGTGGTGTCGAAGTGTGCTGCCAGCTCTTCAACAGAACATTTTCCCTGCTTTTGCAGATGCTCAAGAATGGCTGCCTGCCGCTGACGTGGTTTCATGGGCGCTTTTATCCTGCGTTAAGTTGCAAAATGATAATTTCGCAAGCTCATTGCGTTCACAACGAAATTATCCATGTTTCAATTTAAGCGCCAATAATAGAGCATTCTGACAGCCCGGATCATGGGGAAAGATCACATCAGGCTCTAATTCCTCACGTTTCATGCCGAGCAGGGCGTCGATTTTTGCGGGTCTGGCGAAAACGGTGAGTCCGCGCATGAGCAACGTATCGGTGACGCGGTCTTGTTTATCGAAGGCAACCGCAAGGATAACGCGCGGTTTGAAACGTCCGCCAGAGCGCCCGACGCCAACGCGCCCTTGTTGGCAGAGAGCATCAAAGGCGCGGTTAAACTGGCGAATCTGCCAGCCGCCCAGTGCCAGTTGGCTGAGCCAGGCGATGACAGCTACGGTGATGAGTGCAGAAACCATCATGTCTCCTTTTCCCGGATGGCGGCGCGAGCGCTTTATCCGGGTTACGGTTTATGTGCCGGGTGGTGCCCGGTTTCCTCCCTCTCCCTGTGGGAGAGGCTACGGTTTGGTAGCCCCGGTAAGCGTAGCGCCACCGGGGGATGCCCTCAGGAACGGGCGGAAGGCATCAGGCCACCCGGTTCAGAACATCACCTGCCCGCCGGTAATATTGATTGATTGCCCGGTACAGTAAGAGGCCTTCGTGCTTGCGTAAAACAGCAGCACATCCAGCACATCCTGATAATCACAGCCACGTTTAAGCGGAACCTTATCAATGTAATGCTGCTCTACCTGATCGGCGGCAATCCCCAGTTTGCTGGCATATTGCGGGATCAGGGACTGGAACATCGGTGATTTCAGCAGGTTGCCCAGCATCAACGAATGAACCGTAATCCCATATTCCGCGAGATCCAGCGCCAGGGATTGTGTCAGGCCCACGCCGCCAAACTTCGCCGCGCTATAGCCCGAGTTGTGCTTACTGCCCACTTTTCCAGACTTCGAATTGATCTGAATAATGCGCCCCTTAATCCCGTCGCGAATCATCAGCCGGGAAAACTCACGGGCACACAGGAAATAGCCCACCAGATTGACCTGCAATGAGCGGTCAAAATCCCCGAGTTGCACATCGCTGATAAACGCCGCTTTGGCAATCCCCGCGCTATAGACCAGCAAATCCGTGCGGCCAAAAATCTCATCAACGCCACGGGCGAGCGCCAGTACGCTCTGCTCGCTGGTGGCATCCGCGCCAAAACCGTAGGCTACTCCTTCACCGAACTCCGCGTTAATTTCGTGTGCCACGGTTGCGGCCTTATCACTTTGAATATCCACTACCGCCACGCGATAGCCCTCTGCGGCCAGCCCACGGCTGAGGAACGCCCCGAGTGTTTGTCCCCCACCAATGACAACGGCAACCTGTTTCATACTTTTCTCCTTACGACTTAAGCGACAAATTTCAGTGTGCAACCAGGGTTAATGCTTTCCGGCACGTCACCTGCGACGTGCACCGTGCCGGGATATTCCGCCTGCGTCTGTCCATCGAAGCGCAGGGTAATATGGCCAAGCTCGCGCAGATTCAGCTCTGCCACCTCACCGACGGCGGTAACCGGATACTGCTTACCGCCCAACTCGAAGCGGGCGCCAGGCTTAAGCTGTCCGCAAAAGTCGCCATGACAGTGGATAAAACAAAACTCAGCCACATCGGCGGGCGCGCCTTCCCGGAAGGTAATCAGCATCCGGTCGCTAAGCGCGTCGCGTGCGCAGTCGCCAATCTGAGTAATGGTGGTTTGATAAATCACGCTCATGAGCAACCTCTTATTGATAAATAAAGCCCGAAACAAACCAGGCGATAAGCACCGTTGGCGCACCCGTTAAGAAGCGGCTAACCAGTACAGACGGCACGCCGACGCGAACGGTGTCCTGGCGTGCTTCTGCCAGGGAAAGCCCAACGGGGATAAAGTCACATGCGGCCTGGGCGTTAATGGCGAACAGGGCTGGCAGGGCAAGGTGCGGTGGGATATTTCCCTGACCGATTTGCACACCAATCAACACGCCAATAACCTGAGCAATGACCGCCCCTGGGCCGAGGAACGGTGACAGCAACGGGAAGGAACAAATCAGCGCCAGCGTCACCAGCCCTAACGGATGACTGGCAAGGGGGGCCAGGCCGTGGGCTATCCAGTCACCCAAACCGGAGGCCATAATGATCCCGATAAGTGCCGAGACGAATGCCATAAACGGCAGGATAGTTTTCAGCACCGTATCGATGGTGTCGCGCCCGGCCTGGAACAGTACAGCGACGGCTGAGCCCATACCCATGCCAACTTTGGCCAGCAGACCATCGCTCTGCTCGGTGATTTTTTTGCTGGTGTCATAATCACGGACAGTGGCTTCGCGTTGTGCCGGTGTACGGGGCAACTCGCCGTCCTGCCAGTAGATATTTTCTTCTCTTACGCCAGAGACATAGATATCTTCCAGGATGTACTGCGCCAGCGGGCCTGACTTGCCGGTGGCATGGATATTGATGGTGGGAATGCGTCGTTTCGGGTAAATGCCGCAGCGTAACGTACCGCCGCAGTCGATGACTGCAACGCCGATTTCCGCTTCTGCCGGTTCCCCCTCTTTAAAGCCATCCACCGCTTCCCAGCCGGTCATTTGTGCCAGCTTGTCGACGATCGCCGGGCGCGTTCCGGCCGTGATATAGACGATCTTCTTGTTCGCGGTGGGATCGAGTGCCAGTGGGCCGCCCCAGCCGCCGGTACCTTTTTCAATCACAATGCGGCTCATGATGTTGCTCCTGCCAGTTGTACTTTCTGCTCAAGCTGAATGCCCATTTTTTTCTCGAAAATCGCGGTCGTCAGATCGGTAATCCAGCCACGGAAGAAGTTAGTGACCAGACCAACCAGCAGGTAGCTCACGGCAAGCGGCCCCAGCGGCAAACCGAGGGTAGTCAGGCCGTTGGCGATGCCTAAATAGACGAACAATTCGCCGGGATTGATATGGGGGAACAAGCCATTCATTGAGTGGCAACTATAAGAGGCGGCGGCGTAATAACTGGGTTTGTAACGTTCCGGCATAAAGCGTCCGAGACTGAGCGTCATCGGGTTGCAGAAAACAAAGGTGCCCACGCACGGCAGCAGCAGATAGCGGGTCACCGGATTGCCAGCGCAGCGCTGCGCCAGCCGTTCAATACGGTGCTGACCAATGAAATTGATCAGTGCGTTCATGATAACCAGCAGACTTATCAGCAGCGGCAGAATACCGGTCACCATCCCGGTAAACACAACCCCGCCTTTCTGAAACAGCCCGATGAACCATTCGGCACCATGAGTAATGGTTTCGATCATTGTTCTCTCCTGTAGGGTTTTCTCGTTGTTGCAAAACTGGGTCTTATAATAATCATTATGAAAGGTTAAAAAGTGTTATTTAGATCTCAATATGAAAGATAAAATGATCATTGTGAAAGTTTTTGGTAAGTGGAAGGTGTGAAGTGAAGACAAACGCGGCATTTCAGATAAGAGGAGAGAGAAGAAACATGGAAGCCGCTTCCTTGTGGAAGCCCGCATGCTTTACCATAATTCCTCCTGGTTGAATGAATTGTTAAATGGATGTCCCATGTTTAAGCGTCGTTACGCAGCGCTCCTCCCTGCGCTCGTTTTACTTGCCGCCTGCAGCAGCAAACCTCATCAAACCGCAGCATCTACCGACGGTGTGATTACCGGTCAACCTGCGGAACCCTCTGGCGGTTTCCTGCTCAAGCCGCAGCATAATGTGATGGCAATGGGCGGCGACTTCGCCAATAACCCGGCGGCGGAGCAGTTCATCAATGAGATGGTGAGCAAACACGGCTTTGACCGTCAGCAGTTACACGAAATTCTCTCTCAAGCGAAGCGACTCGATTACGTGCTGCGCCTGATGGACCGCCAGGCACCTACCGGCCCGGCACCGGTTGGGCCGAATGGCGCATGGCTGCGCTATCGCAGCCAGTTCATCACTCCGGATAACGTGCAAAACGGCGTGGCGTTCTGGAATCAATATGAAGACGCGCTGAATCGCGCATGGATGGTCTACGGCGTACCGCCGGAAATTATCGTTGGCATTATCGGCGTGGAAACCCGCTGGGGCCGCGTGATGGGCAAAACGCGTATCCTTGATGCGCTGGCGACGCTCTCCTTCGACTATCCACGCCGCGCCGCGTATTTCTCCAGCGAACTGGAAACGTTCCTGCTAATGGCGCGAGATGAAAGTGATGATCCGCTCGATTTGAAAGGTTCGTTCGCCGGTGCGATGGGCTACGGTCAGTTTATGCCGTCGTCTTACAAACAATATGCCGTTGATTTTAATGGCGACGGGCATATCAATCTGTGGGATCCTGTCGATGCCATCGGCAGCGTGGCAAACTACTTTAAAGAACATGGTTGGGTGAAAGGCGATCTGGTGGCGGTGCCTGCTAATGGCCAGGCTCCGGGGCTGGCGAATGGCTTTAAAACCAACTACAGCGTGGCACAACTGGCGTCAGCGGGTTTAACGCCGCAGCAACCGTTGGGGAACCACCAACAGGCCAGCCTGTTGCGCCTGGATGTTGGCACCAATTATGAGTACTGGTACGGCTTACCCAACTTCTACACCATCACCCGTTACAACAGCAGCACGCACTACGCGATGGCCGTCTGGCAGCTTGGTCAGGCGGTTGCGCTGGCGCGCGTTCGCTAATTGTCAGCCCCTCCTGCGGGAGGGGTTGAAACATTTCGACGCATTCACCCGATAAATTCCCGTTTACTTCATCACCGCTTCTGATTATTGTTATGTTATAACATTATGAAGGTTCGGTGATGATGGATGTAACCCTTTTCTCCTGCGCCAGCGCGGTCCGGCTTGGACTGGCTGCGGCGTTGTTAGTTGCGCTGTGGCTGCTTACGGCATGGTCGGTGGCGCTGGCATGATTGAGCTTGATCATCTGGTAGCGGGCTACGGCTCGCGCGCCATTACCCCCTCTCTGTGCGGTGTCATTGAAGCCGGCAGCATGACCGCGATTGTCGGGGCCAATGGCTGCGGCAAATCGACGTTACTCAAAACGCTGGCAGGCATACTGCCGCCGGTCAGTGGCACGCTGCGCTGGATGCCTTCACGCCCGGTTATCGGCTGGCTGGCACAGCGGCAGACGCTGGACCCGCATTTTCCCATAACGGTGCAGGATGTGGTCAGCATGGGTGCCTGGCCGCGTATCTCGCTGTTTCGCGGTCTCAATCGCCAGGCCCGAGCGCATGTTGCTGAAGCGCTGGAGCGGGTGGGGCTGCTGATGATGGCGCGAACCACCATTGAAGCCCTCTCCGGTGGTCAGTTTCAGCGCATGCTTTTTGCCCGCATGTGGTTACAGCATGCGCCGCTCGTCATGCTCGATGAACCCTTTACCGGCATTGATGAGGCCACAAGCCAGGTGCTGATGGAGCAGATTGTCGATATGCATCAGCAGGGGCAAACCATCCTCGCCGTGTTGCACGATAGCGAACGTGTCAAACGCTACTTCCCCCAGACGCTGCGTCTGGATACAGAAAGCGCTCATTGGGGGGCGACTGACGTGACCCTGACGCAGAACAGCGGAGCGTGCCTGGCATGATATGGCATCTCTTTTTCCAGCCGTTTATTGAGTTCGGCTTTATGCGCCGCGCGCTGGTGGTGTGTCTGGCTTTATCCGTTAGCACCACGGCGCTGGGTGTCTTTTTACAACTGCGGCGTATGAGCCTGATGGGTGATGCGCTCTCGCACGCGATTTTACCGGGCGTGGCGGCAGGCTACTTACTTAACGGCATGTCTTTACTGGCGATGAGTCTGGGCGGTTTTTTTGCCGGAATTATCGTGGCGCTGGTGGCCGGGATCATCAGCCGACGTACGCCGCTCAAAGAGGACGCCAGCTTTGCCGGTTTGTATCTCGCGTCACTGGCGCTGGGGGTGACGCTGGTCTCGCTGCGTGGTTCAAACGTTGACCTGCTGCATTTACTGTTTGGCTCGGTCCTGGCGGTCGATCAGGACGCGGCGTTGTTTGTCGCGGGCGTCGCCAGCCTGACGCTGCTGTGCCTGGCGCTGTTTTATCGCGGACTGGTGAGTGAAGCCTTTGACAGCAGTTTTTTGCAGATTAACGCGCCACGACTTCCCGCGCTGCTCCACAGCCTGTTTCTGGCACTGTTGGTGTTAAACCTCGTGGCCGGGTTTCAGGTGCTGGGCACATTAATGGCGGTGGGGGTAATGATTTTACCGGCGGTAGCGGCACGATGCTGGGCGCGGACACTCCCTGGACTGCTTTTATTTGCAGGCGTTAGCGGCGCGCTGTGCGCATGGTTTGGTCTGAGTCTTTCGTGGATGGCTGGGCTACCGGCAGGGCCATCTATCGTCCTGAGCGCGAGCGTCGTGTTTATTTTTTCCATCTTATTCGGCGTGCGCAGCACCTTACGCGCACAAAAAACAGGCAAGGAGACATGATGAAAAAGGCAGGTGTGGTTCTGGCATTAGCGCTTGGGCTGATGACGCAAAGTGTCATGGCGAAAACATTAAACGTGGTCGCCAGTTTCTCGATACTGGGGGATATCGCCGCCAAAACCGGTGGCGATCATGTGAAAGTCACTACACTGGTCGGGCCGGATGGCGACCCGCATACCTTCGAGCCGAGCGCCAAAGATAGCGCGTTGCTCAATAAGGCCGATGTGGTGGTGGTTAACGGTCTGGGTTTGGAAGGCTGGCTGGACCGGCTGGTCAAAGCGTCTGGCTTTAAAGGGGTTGTGGTTGTCGATTCTGAGGGCGTTTCGACTCATACGCTGGAAGAAGACGGCAAAACTGTGACTGACCCGCATGCCTGGAACAGTGCGGCTAACGGCGCGCTCTATGCGAAGAATATTCTTGCGGCGTACATCAAAGCCGATCCTCAGGATGAAGCGGCGCTGAAGGCGACCGGCCAGCGTTATATTGAGCAGGTTCAGCAGCTCGATAGCTGGGCGAAAAACCAGTTTGACGCGGTACCGCAAGAGAAACGCAAAGTGCTGACCAGCCATGACGCGTTTGGTTACTTTGGCCGGGCGTACGGCGTAACGTTCCTGGCCCCGCAGGGTATCTCTTCGGAAAGTGAAGCCAGCGCGCAGCAGGTGGCTGAGCTGATTAAGCAGATTAAAGCCGACGGCGTGCATACCTGGTTTATGGAAAACCAGCTTGATCCGCGCCTGGTCAAACAGATTGCCAGCGCGACCGGCGCACAGCCTGGCGGAGAGCTCTATCCTGAGGCGCTGAGCAAAAAAGGGGGCGTGGCGGACTCATACGTCAAAGCGTTTCGCCACAATGTTGAAACCATCGCTAACAGCATGAAATAACCTCTCTAAGCCAGCGAAAGCTGGCTTTTTTCTGAAGCCTCCTCGTAAATTCGTCACCGCATCCCCACCTTTATCCTGAAAGTGGTATCTTTTGCGCCACGGTTTTTGCACGACAGGGGTCACTATGACTGACAGTGAATTAATGCAACTAAGTGAGCGTGTAGGGCTGGCGCTCAAGGCGCGTGGGGCGACCGTCACCACGGCGGAGTCCTGTACGGGTGGCTGGGTGGCAAAAGCCATTACCGATATCGCCGGGAGTTCTGCCTGGTTTGAGCGTGGCTTTGTCACCTACAGTAATGAGGCCAAGTCGCAGATGATTGGCGTCAAGGCCGACACGCTCGCGGCACATGGCGCAGTGAGTGAACCCGTAGTGGTGGAGATGGCGATTGGCGCGCTAAAAGCCGCGCGGGCGGATTACGCTATCTCAATAAGCGGCATTGCCGGGCCGGACGGTGGCAGCGACAGCAAGCCTGTCGGCACCGTGTGGTTTGGGTTTGCCAGCGTTAGCGGGCAGGGCATTACCCGCCGCGAGTGCTTCGATGGAGACCGCGAAGCGGTGCGTCGTCAGGCGACGGTGTATGCGTTGCAAACACTGTGGCAACATTTTCTACAAAACACTTGATACTGTATGACCATACAGTATAATTGCGACAACAGAACAGAAATTCACGGCGGAGCATAGTCGCTTCACCTTGCATGACAGGAGTAATAATGGCTATCGACGAAAACAAACAAAAGGCGCTTGCGGCCGCACTGGGTCAGATCGAAAAGCAATTCGGTAAAGGCTCCATCATGCGTCTGGGTGAAGACCGTTCTATGGATGTCGAAACGATCTCCACCGGTTCACTTTCGCTGGATATCGCACTAGGTGCGGGCGGTCTGCCAATGGGCCGTATTGTTGAAATTTACGGACCAGAATCGTCCGGTAAAACGACGTTGACCCTCCAGGTTATCGCTGCGGCGCAGCGTGAAGGCAAAACCTGTGCGTTTATCGACGCCGAACACGCGCTGGACCCTGTATACGCACGTAAGCTGGGCGTTGATATCGACAACCTGCTGTGTTCTCAGCCGGATACCGGTGAGCAGGCGCTGGAAATCTGTGACGCGCTGGCACGCTCTGGTGCCGTTGACGTTATCGTTGTCGACTCCGTTGCGGCGCTGACGCCGAAAGCAGAAATCGAAGGCGAAATCGGTGACTCTCACATGGGCCTCGCGGCACGTATGATGAGCCAGGCGATGCGTAAACTGGCGGGTAACCTTAAACAATCCAACACGCTGCTGATCTTTATCAACCAGATCCGTATGAAAATTGGCGTCATGTTCGGTAACCCGGAAACCACCACCGGTGGTAACGCGCTGAAATTCTACGCCTCTGTGCGTCTGGATATTCGTCGCGTTGGCGCGGTGAAAGAGGGCGACAATGTGGTGGGTAGCGAAACCCGCGTGAAAGTGGTGAAAAACAAAATCGCTGCACCGTTCAAACAGGCTGAGTTCCAGATCCTCTACGGCGAAGGTATTAACTTCTACGGCGAGCTCGTTGACCTGGGCGTGAAAGAGAAGCTGATTGAAAAAGCGGGCGCCTGGTACAGCTACAACGGCGAGAAAATCGGTCAGGGTAAAGCGAATGCGACAAACTGGCTGAAAGAAAACCCGGCAACGGCGAAAGAAATCGAGAAGAAAGTGCGTGAGATCCTGCTCAGCAACCCTTCCTCCGGTGCCGATTTCTCGGTGGACGACAGCGGTGAAGGTGTCGAAGAAACCAACGAAGATTTCTGATAATCTGAATGACAATCAAGGGCTGCGGATGCAGCCCTTTTGTTTTTCAGAGTCTGCCAGGATTTAACCATGTCTGACAACACGCCCCGACGCTCCGCTTACGCCCGCCTGCTTGACCGCGCCTTACGCATTTTGGCCATGCGTGACCATGCGGAACAGGAACTTCGCAGAAAACTTACCGCCCCGGTTATGGGGAAAAATGGTCTGGAAAAAACGGATGCCACGCCGGAAGATGTCGATAAAGTCATTGCCTGGTGCATGGAAAATAACTACCTCGACGATGTGCGTTTTGCCCGTCAGTTCATTGCCAGCCGCAGTCGCAAGGGATACGGCCCTGCGCGTATCCGCCAGGAAATGGGCCAGAAGGGGCTGGCGCGGGATATCTGCGAAAGCGCGATGCGAGAATGTGATATCGACTGGTGCGAACTTGCCCGGGAACAGGCGCAACGCAAATTCGGCGAGCCGCTACCCGTGGCTTTTGCGGAGAAAGTAAAAGTGCAACGCTTTTTACTCTATCGCGGTTATTTACTGGAAGATATTCAGGAAATCTGGCGAAATTTTGCCGGTTGACCGCATACGGGATTTTACTTCGTAGTAAAGAAAACTTATCTTATTCCCACTTTTTCCAGTAGCGGGTTGCTGTCTGTCAAAGGGCAGTAACCCGTTACGACATTTCGTTAGCTTGATTTCAGGATAATTATGAGCAAGAGCACCGCTGAGATCCGTCAGGCGTTTCTCGATTTTTTCCATAGCAAGGGCCATCAGGTAGTTGCGAGCAGCTCCCTTGTGCCGAATAACGACCCGACTCTGCTGTTTACCAACGCCGGGATGAACCAGTTCAAGGACGTATTCCTTGGGCTCGACAAGCGTAATTATTCCCGTGCTACTACCGCGCAGCGCTGCGTGCGTGCGGGTGGTAAACACAACGACCTGGAAAACGTCGGTTACACCGCGCGCCATCATACCTTCTTCGAAATGCTGGGTAACTTCAGCTTCGGCGACTACTTCAAACACGATGCTATCCAGTACGCATGGGAACTTCTGACCGGTGATAACTGGTTCAAACTGCCAAAAGAGCGTCTGTGGGTAACGGTGTACGAAACCGACGACGAAGCCTACGAAATCTGGGAAAAAGAAGTCGGAATTCCGCGCGAGCGTATTATCCGTATCGGAGACAACAAAGGCGCGCCTTATGCTTCCGATAACTTCTGGCAGATGGGCGATACCGGTCCGTGCGGCCCTTGCACCGAGATTTTCTACGACCATGGCGACCATATCTGGGGGGGCCCTCCGGGAAGCCCGGAAGAAGACGGCGACCGCTACATTGAGATCTGGAACATCGTCTTTATGCAGTTCAACCGTCAGGCTGACGGTACCATGGAACCGCTGCCGAAACCGTCCGTTGATACAGGTATGGGGCTCGAACGTATCACTGCGGTGCTGCAACATGTGAATTCCAACTACGAAATCGACCTGTTCAGCAAACTTATCAAAGCGGTCGCTGATGTGACCGGCGCGACCGATTTGAGTAACAAATCCCTGCGCGTGATCGCGGACCATATTCGTTCCTGTGCCTTCCTGATCGCTGACGGCGTGATCCCGTCGAATGAAAACCGTGGCTATGTGCTGCGTCGTATCATTCGCCGTGCAATCCGTCACGGCAACATGCTGGGCGCGAAAGATACGTTCTTCTACAAACTGGTTGGGCCGCTGCTCGACGTTATGGGATCTGCCGGTGAAGAACTGAAACGCCAGCAAGCGCAGGTTGAGCAAGTTCTGAAAACCGAAGAAGAACAGTTTGCCCGTACGCTGGAGCGTGGCCTGGCGCTGCTGGACGAAGAGCTGGCGAAACTCAAAGGCGACACGCTGGATGGCGAAACCGCTTTCCGCCTGTACGACACCTATGGCTTCCCGGTGGATCTGACGGCTGACGTATGCCGCGAGCGTAATCTGAAAGTCGACGAAAAAGGCTTTGAAGCCGCAATGGAAGAGCAGCGTCGTCGTGCGCGTGAATCCAGTGGTTTTGGCGCTGACTATAATGCGATGATCCGTGTCGATGGCAGCTCAGAATTTAAAGGTTATGACCATCTGGAACTGACCGGCAAAGTGACCGCGCTGTTTGTTGATGGTAAAGCTGTGAATGCGGTGAACGCCGGTCAGGACGCTGTTGTGATTCTGGATCAGACCCCGTTCTATGCCGAATCCGGTGGTCAGGTGGGTGACAAAGGGGAACTGAAAGGCAACGGCTTTACGTTCACCGTCAATGATACGCAGAAATACGGCCAGGCGATCGGTCATCTGGGGCGCGTTGCCACAGGTTCACTGAAAGTGGGCGACGGCGTGAAAGCCGAAGTCGACGAAGCTCGTCGTCTGCGTATTCGTCTGAACCACTCTGCAACGCACCTGATGCATGCCGCACTGCGCGATGTGCTGGGGACGCATGTGGCGCAGAAAGGCTCACTGGTTAACGATAAGGCGCTGCGTTTCGACTTTTCACATTTCGAAGCGATGAAACCGTCTGAAATCCGTGCGGTAGAAGATCTGGTGAACGCGCAAATTCGCCGTAACCTGCCTATCGAAACCAACATCATGGATATCGACGCGGCAAAAGCCTCTGGCGCAATGGCGCTGTTTGGTGAGAAATATGATGACCGCGTGCGTGTTCTGCGCATGGGCGATTTCTCCACTGAACTGTGTGGCGGTACTCACGCATCGCGTACGGGCGATATCGGCCTGTTCCGCATTGTATCTGAGTCCGGCACTGCTGCGGGCGTCCGTCGTATTGAAGCGGTCACTGGCGAAGGCGCTATTGCGGCCCTGCATGCGCAAAGCGACCAGTTGCAGGATATTGCCCAGTTGCTGAAAGGCGATAGTGCCAATCTCGGTGACAAAGTCCGTTCCACGCTGGAGCGTACCCGTCAGCTTGAGAAAGAGCTGCAACAGCTCAAAGAACAACAGGCCGCTCAGGAAAGCGCAAGCTTGACCGGGAAGGCTGAGGATATCAACGGCGTTAAACTCCTTGTCAGCGTGCTGGAGGGTGTTGAACCGAAGATGCTGCGTACCATGGTCGACGATCTCAAGAACCAATTAGGTTCTGCCGTTATCGTTCTGGCCACAGTGGCAGAAGGTAAGGTTTCTCTGATTGCGGGTGTGTCTAAGGATGTGACCGACCGCGTTAAAGCAGGGGAGCTGGTTGGGATGGTTGCCCAGCAAGTGGGCGGTAAAGGTGGCGGGCGTCCAGATATGGCGCAAGCCGGTGGCACGGATGTGGCAGCACTTCCGGCAGCAATGGCCAGCGTAAAAGGCTGGGTCGGCGCGAAACTGTAAAAATTACAAAGCGAATAGCAGTCGCCATGGCCTTGTCGCCATGGCGTTCTTGCCACTACGCTATTGAAAACGATAAAGTCAGGTTGAAGTTGTGTATATCGGCTAAACTTACGTCTAACAGAATGTGATGCCGTGACTGCTTACACTTAACGTGTTTGTCATCGCTTACTTTTTGGCGTTATATGATGGAGAATGCCGGGATACAGAGAGACCCGACTCTTTTAATCTTTCAAGGAGCAAAGAATG
>OKPX01000023.1_pt1 | contig 127849 bp, 124 predicted proteins | sample 1613911 | NCBI WGS metagenome assembly OKPX01 (sample SAMN04436892, study PRJEB24849) | human gut metagenome | biome: human gut; feature: NICU; material: stool | host: Homo sapiens | place: USA: Saint Louis, MO | collected 2012-02-03 | reverse complement strand
CAGCGTTCAATCTGAGCCATGATCAAACTCTTCAATTTAAAAGTTTGATGCTCAATGAATTAAACTTCGTAATGAATTACGTGTTCACTCGTTGAGACTTGGTATTCATTTAGTGTCCGAGGACATTAAGAATCCATGTCACTTTGAGTGCCCACACAGATTGTCTGATAAATTGTTAAAGAGCAGTGCAACGCGGCTTTCGCTCACCGTTGCGAGGTGGCGTATATTACGCTTTCCTCTTTCAGAGTCAAGCGTTTATTTTCGCTTTTCTCTGCCGGGACTCTCAGGAGAACCCCGCTGACCCGGCGGCTTGTTTGCCGTTGTTCCGTGTCAGTGGAGGCGCATTATAGGGAGTTCTTTTGAAGTGACAAGCATAAATTTCAAAAAAGTTTTTAACCGTCTCTTTTTTCAACAAGACGCGGTAAAAAGCACCGTAAAAGACCTGTTTTGCTGTTTTTGCCACCACAGGAATAGCCCCGGTGGCATACTAAAGAGTGAATAAGAATAAAAGGAAGCGATAAATGTCTTTGAACGCACAACAGCTTGCCGCGCAAAAAAACCTCTCATGGGTGCTGGCGGAGAAACTGGCACAACAAATTCTGAGAGGCGAATATGCCCCGAGCTGCATTTTGCCTGGCGAGATAGAGTTGGGTGAGCAGTTCGGTGTAAGCCGCACAGCGGTCAGGGAGGCGGTAAAGACATTAACAGCGAAAGGTATGGTGCTTCCTCGCCCGCGCATCGGTACCCGGGTTATGCCCAGAGAGAACTGGAATTTCCTTGATAAAGAATTACTGGTCTGGTGGATGAGCGAGGATAACTTTCATGAAGTCATCCAGCACTTCCTTATTATGCGTAACAGTCTCGAACCACAAGCTTGCCAGTTGGCTGCACAATTAGGCAGCGCGGAACAAAAAGCACACCTCAATACATTAATGGAAGAGATGGTGTATCTGAAAAAGCACTTTAACCGTGATCGCTGGATTGAAGTTGATATGTCCTGGCACGAACATATTTATACGATGAGTGCTAATCCTTTTCTTATCTCTTTCGCTACGCTGTTCCATTCTATATACCATACCTACTTTACTTCCATCACTCAGGACCAGGCCATAAAGCTCGATCTGCATCAGGCTATTGTTGATGCGATTCAGGAAAGTGATGGGGATAGTGCCTTTCAGGCTTGCCAGACTCTGTTGAAGACGCCAAACGCGCCAACGGCAAAATAACAGGACAAAGAATGACTGAAAAGAAAGCTCGCAGTATGGCCGGATTGCCGTGGATTGCGGCTATGGCCTTCTTTATGCAGGCGCTGGACGCCACCATTCTGAATACCGCACTACCCGCTATCGCACAAAGCCTTGATCGTTCTCCTCTTGCTATGCAGTCCGCCATTATCAGTTATACCCTGACGGTCGCCATGTTGATTCCGGCAAGCGGCTGGCTGGCGGACCGTTTTGGCACCCGGCGTGTCTTCATGCTGGCCGTCACCCTCTTTACGCTGGGTTCACTGGCCTGCGCACTCTCGACGTCGCTCGGGGCACTGGTCTGCTTTCGCGTGATTCAGGGAATAGGCGGTGCAATGATGATGCCAGTTGCACGTCTGGCACTACTACGCGCCTATCCGCGCAGTGAGCTTCTGCCGGTACTCAACTTTGTCACTATGCCAGGCCTGGTAGGCCCCATCCTCGGCCCGGTATTGGGTGGCGTGCTGGTGACCTGGGCAAGCTGGCACTGGATCTTCCTTATTAATATTCCGATTGGTATAGCCGGGATTTTATATGCACGTAAATATATGCCGAACTTCACCACACCGCGTAAAGGCTTCGATACCGGCGGCTTTTTCCTCTTCGGCCTGAGCCTGGTCCTGTTTTCCAGTGGCATGGAGTTGTTTGGCGAGAAAATTGTCGCAAGCTGGCTGGCATCGGCCGTGATACTGAGCGGCGTGCTATTATTTCTTCTTTATATTCGCCACGCGCGCCGTCACCCCACGCCGCTCATCTCGCTCAATCTGTTTAAGACACGCACCTTCTCTGTGGGTATTGTCGGTAATATTGCTTCGCGACTGGGGACGGGCTGTGTGCCATTTTTGATGCCGCTCATGCTACAGGTTGGGTTTGGCTATCCTGCACTGATTGCCGGATGCATGATGGCGCCGACGGCAATGGGGTCCATTCTGGCAAAATCTATGGTCACCCAGGTATTGCGCCGCCTGGGTTACAGGAAAACACTGGTAGCCATTACCCTGTTTATCGGTTTGATGATTGCGCAATTTTCTCTGCAATCACCGTCAATGGAAGTGTGGCTGCTGATATTACCGCTGTTCATCCTGGGGATGGCCATGTCCACACAATTCACCGCTATGAATACCATTACGCTTGCCGACCTGACTGACGAAAACGCCAGTAGCGGGAATAGTGTACTGGCCGTAACGCAACAGCTCTCCATCAGCCTTGGTGTCGCCGTCAGTGCGGCAGTTTTGCGGTTTTACGAAGGGTTTGACAGCGCGAATACCGTGGAGCAGTTTCACTATACCTTTGTGACGATGGGTGCCATCACCCTGGTATCCGCCCTGACCTTTATGCTGTTAAAGCCGAAAGATGGTCGTAACCTGATAAAAGAAAAGCATTAATACTACGCTGAACCACGCTCCATCAACACCGGCGTAAGCTGTAGCCGCTGTTGTTGTTGCGTAGGGTCAGAGATACGGTGAATCAACACATCGATCGCCAGCTCCCCCAGTTCATCTTTCGGCTGATGAATAGTGGTGAGCGGTGGCGTCATATACTGCGCCAGTTCAATGTCGTCATAACCAACAATGGCAATATCCTGCGGCACACGCAGCCCGGCCTGATACAGTGCCAGATAAGCCCCGACAGCCATCGCATCATTACAAATAAATACCGCCTGCGGGCGCGCTTCCAGCGCCAGCAGCATCTGCATTGCTTCAAAGCCGCCGCTGAACTCAAAGTTGCCAATAATCTCATCACCGTCATGGATGGTCAGGCCCGCGCGGGCCATCGCATCACGATAACCTTCGAGGCGCAGGCGGGCAGGCGTTTTATCTAGCGGGCCAGCAATACAGGCAATATGGGTATGCCCTTTATTGATCAGGTACTGCGTCGCCATGTCGCCGCCGAGCAGAGAATTATCCTGAATAAGGTCACTGTCCCCATCAAACGGAGCCCAGTCCATCATCACCGTGGGCACCGAGGGGTAACGCTGCAGAATTTCCCGGGAAGGCTGATGCGTTTCCGTACATAAAAGCAGCAGACCATCGACACGCTTTTGCATCAGCGTTTCAAGATTGCTGTTCATGCGCTGCTCATCCCCTTCGGTATTGCATAACACCAGGCTATAACCGCGCTCAAAGCAGCTACGCTCCACGCCACGCACCAGTTCAGAGTAGAAAGGGTTTGTACTGGCAGTAATCAACATCCCGATAGTGCGGGTTTGATTGATTTTCAGGCTGCGCGCCAGCGCAGACGGCGCATAGTTGAGCGCCTTGATCGCGGACTCCACCTTTTCGCGGATGGCTTCACTGACAAAGCGATCTTTATTGATGACATGCGAAACGGTTGACGTCGATACGCCCGCCATCCGGGCCACATCCTTCATCGTAGCCAATCATCACCCCTGCTTAGCCAGGAAATCGTCAATTTCTTTGCGCCACGGAACAGACGGTTGCGCGCCTTTGCGGGTGACAGCAATGGCCGCCGCCGCATGAGCAAAACGAATAGCGTCATCCAGCGCGAAGTCTTCCAGCAGTGCGGTCATCAGAGCACCATTAAAGGTATCCCCGGCTGCAATGGTATCAATGGCTTTCACTTTAAAGCCAGGAACGCGACGACCGTCGCCTTTCACGCTAGCCCAGACACCACGGCTTCCCAGCGTAATGATGACTGTATCAATGCCTTTGCCGTGTAGTACCTGCGCCGCGCGCGCCGCATCCTCATCGCTGGCAACATTAATACCCGTCAGTTTTTCGGCTTCGGTTTCATTCGGTGTAATGATATCCACCAGCGCCAGCAGTTCATCAGAAAGCTCACGTGCCGGAGCGGGGTTGAGCGCCACAATGGTCTGGTTCGCATGGGCAATACGCGCTGCGGCCAGAACGCTTTCTACCGGGGATTCAAGTTGCATTAACAGCGCGGAAGCCTGGGCAATACGCTCCTGCTGGGCATCAACAAGTGCCGGAGAGAGCGCCGCGTTCGCACCCGCATGAATACCGATGACATTCTCACCTTCGCCATTAACAAAAATCAGCGCCACGCCGGTCGACTCATTAGCAATCACGCTAACAGGCGCCACATCAATGTTGTCGCTAATGAGTTGCTGACGGACACGTTCACCGGTGTCGTCATCACCCGTGCAGGCAATGAAGGCTATATCCGCACCGCTGCGCCCGGCAGCCACCGCCTGGTTTGCACCTTTACCGCCGAATGCAATCTGATATTGCGTGCCGGTAACGGTCTCCCCGGGGGTTGGGAATGATTCAAGGTTAAGAATGTGATCGGCATTAATACTACCGAGGACAACAAGTTTGCCTGTGGTTTTCATGATGAGCTTGTCCATTAAAATGCGCCACCCGCCAGCGGGTGGCGCGAGCTCTGCTTTTCTTGATGCTTTTTTCAGGCTATCCCGGTGAGATAGCCTGACGATTTTTATTGTTTGATAACCAGTTTCAGGTCTACCGGGATTTTGGCGTGGACTTTTTCACCTTTCAGCACCTGTGCTGCGGTGTCTACGCCTTTCGCGCCAATCATTTCCGGAAGCTGAGCAATCGTCGCCGCCATTTTGCCGTCATTTACGGCTTTTACGCCATCAGGCGTACCGTCAAACCCAACCACCATCACATCTGTTTTACCTGCAGTTTGCAGGGCGCGCATCGCACCCAGCGCCATTTCATCGTTCTGTGCAAACACTGCCTGTACATCCGGGTGCGCCGTCAGCAGGTTCTGCATAACGTTCAGGCCTTTTGTACGGTCAAAGTCAGCCGGCTGGCTCGCCAGGACGTTAAATTTATGGGCGGCAACAGCCTGCTGGAAGCCTTCGCCACGCTCACGGGCAGCAGATGTCCCCGCAATACCCTGCAGTTCGATAACTTTCGCGCCTTCACCGGCTTTCTTGGCAATGTAGTCGCCAGCAATTTTACCGCCCAGCACGTTATCCGAAGCGATGTGGCTTACCACTTCGCCTTTCGCAGCAGCACGGTCAAGGGTGATAACCGGAATGTTTGCCTGATTCGCCATCTTCACGGCGTTACCTACAGCGTCGGAATCAGTCGGGTTGATAAGCAGCAGTTTGGTACCGCGTACCGTTAAGTCCTGAACGTTAGCCAGCTCTTTTGCCGGGTTATTTTGTGAATCCAGCACAACCAGATCGTAACCCAGTTTGTCCGCTTCTTTCTGCGCGCCATCTTTAAGGCTGACGAAGAACGGGTTGTTCAGTGTGGAAATAACCAATGCAATCGTGTCTTTCGCCATCGCGTTCGCACTTACGGTGGCGCTCAGTGCAACAGCAGAAACCAGAGTGGCCAGTTTTTTCATGTTCATATCATGATGTCCTGTAGTGTAGGTAATTACTGCTTTTTGTTGTCTACCAAGACCGCCAGCAGAATCACTACTGCTTTAACGATCATCTGGTAATAGGATGAAACACTTAACAAATTCAATCCATTATTCAGGAAGCCGAGAATCAATGCGCCGATCAATGTCCCAACGATGCGCCCTTTACCACCTGCAAGACTGGTACCGCCCAACACCACCGCAGCGATAGCATCGAGCTCATAGCCGGTACCTGCAGTCGGTTGCCCTGAGGAGAGGCGCGCAACTTCAATGATGCCCGCCAGCGACGCCAAAAGCCCACACAAAGAGTAGACAATCACTTTGACTTTATCGACGCTGATACCGGACAAACGTGTTGCGGCTTCATTTCCCCCGAGCGCATAGATATAGCGGCCCAAACGGGTGTGATGCAGTAAGTACCAGGTGGCGATAAAGACAATTGCCATGAGCCATACTGGTGTCGGGATCCCCAGCGGGCGACCAATACCAAACCAGCCAAAGACATCTGCATTATCCGTAAAACCAGTGTTGATCGGGCTCCCGTTGGTGTACACCAGCGTCACACCGCGCAGTAAGAGCATCATGACCAGGGTTGCGATGAACGCCTGCACTCGCCCTTTCGCCACGATAGTCCCGGTTACCGCGCCAATAGCAGCCCCCAGCGCCAGAGCGGCGGCGACAGCCACCAGCGCATTCACTTCCATACCGACGAGCGACGCGGCAACCGCACCGGTCAACGCCAGCAGAGAACCGACGGACAGATCGATCCCGGAAGTTAAAATAACCAGCGTCATGCCAACCGCCATAATGGCGTTCACGGAGGTTTGCTGCAGGATATTCAGCAGGTTATTGACGGTAAAAAAGTTCGGACTCATGGTCGACACAATGGCAATCAGCACCAGCAAGGCAATCAGCGATTTTTGTTCCATCAACCACGCTTTGGTGAAATAGCGGCGACCAGAAACAGCCTGGGTAGTCATCTTTTTTACTCCTGATTCACACGATTAAGCTTGCCCACTGCGGCAGCCATCAATACTTCCTGAGTGGCCTGCTCGCGCGTGAATTCACCGCCGAGATGCCCTTCATGCATCACCATGATGCGATCACTCATACCTAAGACTTCTGGCATCTCCGATGACACCAGAATGATACTCAGGCCGTCGGCCTTGAACTGGTTAATAAGCTGGTAAATCTCTTTTTTCGCCCCGACGTCAACGCCGCGGGTCGGCTCATCGAGGATCAGCACTTTCGGGCGCGTCATCAAACCGCGTGCGATAGCCACTTTCTGCTGGTTACCACCAGAAAGCAGGCCAATAGCCTGTTCCATTGATGGCGTTTTGACATTGAACAGACGAATGAAATCACTCACCGCCTGCTGCTCTTCTTTATGTTTTAAATTGCCACCCGGACGGCTGAAATAACCCAGCGCCGTCAGCGACATGTTCTCTTTAACCGACATACCCAGCACTAAACCATCGCGCTTGCGGTCTTCGGAGATGTAGACGATACCGTTCGCCAGGCCATCCTGCGGTGAACGGGTAACCACTTCATGACCATCCAGCGTGACGCTCCCGCTGGTGCGCGGCAACGCCCCATAAAGTACTTTCATCAGTTCGGTACGCCCGGCGCCCATCAGACCCGCCACGCCCAGAATCTCCCCTTTGCGCAGGGTAAAACTCACATTGTTCACGCCTGGGCCGCACAGGTTATCGACTTTCAGACGGATATCGCCCGGCGCTTTATCGAGGCGCGGGTATTGATCTTCCAGTTTGCGCCCAACCATCATTTCGATAAGCGTATCTTCGGTCAGCGTTGCAACTTCACGCTCGGCGATAAACTGGCCGTCGCGGAACACGGTCACATCATCGCAAATCTCGAAGATCTCTTTCATACGGTGAGAGATATAGACAATCCCGCGCCCTTGCGCTTTCAATTCGCGAATGACGCGGAAAAGGGATTCAGTTTCGGTATCGGTCAGGGCATCGGTCGGTTCATCCATAATGATGACCTGCGACTCATAACTCAGGACCTTCGCAATCTCGACCATCTGTTGATCGCCAATGGAAAGCTCACCCACCAGCCTGTCGCTTTTAAAGCGGAGATTCAGTTTAAGCAGCAGCTTATCGGCTTCGGCATACATCTTTTTCCAGTCGATTTTGCCAAAGCGGTTAACGAATTCACGGCCGATAAAGATATTTTCGGCAATGGTGAGCTGGGGGATCAGGTTGAGTTCCTGGTGAATAATGCCGATGCCGGCTTCTTGCGAGGATTTCGGTCCGGTAAAGGTGGTCTCTTTACCCAGCCACAGTAATGAACCGGCATCACGGGTATAGATGCCGGTCAGGACTTTCATCATCGTGGATTTGCCCGCGCCATTTTCGCCGACCAGCGCCATGACGCGGCCGGGATAAACATTTAACGCGGCGCCAGACAGGGCTTTCACGCCCGGGAACGCTTTATCGATCCCTTTGAGTTGCAGTAATGCGTCCATGATGGCCTCAGAAGGTGACGCCAGCACAGAGAATGATATTCGCATACGGGGAACATTCCCCGCTGCGAATCACCGCCTGACCGTCCGCGGTGTGTTTTTTAAATTGTTCGTGTGAAACATAACGAACTTCTATGGTATTCCCCTGGTGTTGCTGCAGCTGCTCAATGTGATTGAGCAACGTTTCGTGGAGCTGTGGATTCTGCTGTTCGATTTCCGACGCGAGGATAGCTGCTTCAACCTGCATCTCGGCGGTGACCACCTCCAGTACCTGCATAAAGGACGGAACCCCCTGGGTTAATGCCATATCAATACGCGCGGTGCTTTTCGGCACAGGCAAGCCTGCATCACAAACCACCAGCGTATCGGTATGCCCAAGGCGGGAGATGACCGACGAGATTTCAGCGTTGAGAACAGTACCTTTTTTCATTTTATGCTCCATTAGCGAAACGTTTCGCTGATCTCAGTGTAGACCTGAGAATGTTCAGAAAACCACCATGGCATTACAGAAGTGTGATCGAAATCGAAACGTTTCGCGCGCGTTGCAGAAAGAAAACACAAGTAATCTTACTTATATAAAATTGCAGACGAGAAATAACAAAAACCCCTCACGAAGAGGGGTTTAAAAGGCGTTAAATTTCGACCTGTGTACCGAGTTCGATAACCCGGTTGGGTGGGATTTCAAACTGGTCCGGCGCACGCAGCGCATTGCGTTGCAACAGGAGGTATAACTTGCCACGCAGCCGTAGATACCAGGGCCGTTTACCCACAATCAGCGACTCATGAGACATAAAGAAGGATGTCTCCATCATGCGGCAACTGAGCCCTTCCAGGCCGCAGCGGTGGAACACCTCTTCCACATTTGGCGTTTCACGCCAGCCATAGCTGGCTACCACACGCCAGAACGTCGGCGAGAGTTGCTCAATCTGCACACGACGCACATTGTGCACATAGGGCGCATCTTCTGTACGTAGCGTCAGCAGGATCACACGTTCATGCAGTACTTTGTTATGTTTCAGGTTATGCAACATAGCAAACGGAATCACATTCAGCGCGCGGGACATATATACCGCCGTACCCGGAACTCGCACTGGCGGCGATTTTTCCAGCGAGGCAATCATCGCTTCCAGTGAGTTGCCGTGCTCATGCATGCGGCGCAGCAGGCGGAAACGCTCGCTCTTCCATGTGGTCATCACGATGAACATGACCAGACCTAAACTCAACGGTAACCAGCCACCGGATAGCAACTTATCGAGGTTAGCGGAGAAAAGCGGCACATCGATAAACAGGAACATCGTAAGCAACAGACCAACAACCATTTTGTTCCAGTGCCAGTTCTTGCGCGCCACGGTCATAGAAAGAATCGACGTCAGCACCATTGTACCTGTCACCGCAATACCATAAGCCGCCGCCAGATTACTGGAGTGTTCAAAACTCACAATCACGATAACAACCGCGAAGTAGAGCAGCCAGTTAATAAAGGGAATGTAGATCTGCCCGGATTCCATCTCCGACGTATGGATAATGCGCATTGGCGAGAGATAACCCAGACGCACTGCCTGACGCGTCAGAGAGAATACGCCCGAGATAACCGCCTGAGACGCAATGACCGTCGCCAGCGTCGCGATGATCAACATCGGAATCAGAGCCCATTCAGGAGCCAGCAGGAAGAACGGGTTTTTGATCGCTTCCGGGGTTTTCAGCAGCAACGCCCCCTGACCAAAGTAATTCAGCGCCAGTGATGGCAACACCACGATAAACCACGCAAGGCGAATGGGCAGCTTACCGAAATGGCCCATATCCGCATACAACGCCTCTACCCCGGTGATAGAAAGCACCACTGCGCCCAGCGCAACAAACGAGACGGCTTTGTATTGAAGGAAGAAATTGACCGCCCACGCCGGATTAAGCGCCTGCAGTACCTCAGGGTTGCTGATAATACCGCGCGCACCCAGCACCGCCAGAATCAAAAACCAGGCCAGCATGATGGGAGCAAAGAGTTTGCCCACCAGCCCTGTACCGTGCTTTTGGATCATAAACAGCAGCGTGAGCACCAAAATGGACAACGGAACAATCCACGTATCCAGCGATGGTGCGACGATTTCGAGCCCTTCTATAGCCGACATCACTGAGATGGCGGGTGTAATGACCACTTCACCATAGAAGAAACTGCCGCCAATAAGCCCCATGATAACAAGCACGGAGGTCATTCTGGCGGAGGTATTCCGTCCTGCCAGCGACATCAGCGTTAAGATCCCACCTTCACCCGCGTTATCTGCACGCATGACAAAAGTTAGGTATTTAACCGAGACGACCAGTATCAGCAGCCAGAAGATGAGCGACAAAAAGCCGAAGACGGCGTCGCGTTCAACCCCAAAACCAAATTGACCTGACAAACATTCACGAAGTGTATAAAGCGGGCTGGTGCCGATATCACCGTAGACAACCCCAATAGCCGCGAGTGTTATCGCGGGCAACGATTGCTTATTATCAGTGCTCATAGACTAATCTTTTGTTTGAATGACAAATGTGTGCTTAGTCCCTTGGCCCACAAAAAGCGCACAGTATGCACGATTATTTATGAAATCGTACCCCCTAATTGCGACCGTATTAACCTGGCGCAAAGAAAATGATGCCGTTGTTCAGTCTATTACAAGCCTTTATCGAAACGTCTATACTCGCAGTTGCAAGCCGGAATCGCGGCGAAAGGATGCAAATCAATTATGGCTCACTCACATTTATTAGCAGAAAGAATTTCCCGCTTAAGTAGCGCGCTGGAAAAAGGTCTTTTTGAGCGTAGCCACGCTATTCGCCTGTGCCTGCTGGCCGCGTTAAGTGGTGAAAGCGTCTTTCTGCTCGGCCCGCCGGGTATCGCCAAAAGCTTGATCGCCCGCCGCCTGAAATTCGCCTTTAAAAATGCCCGCGCTTTTGAATATCTGATGACCCGCTTCTCCACACCCGAAGAGGTGTTTGGTCCTCTTTCTATTCAGGCGCTGAAAGATGAAGGGCGTTATGAACGTTTAACACATGGCTATCTGCCGGAAGCGGAGATTGTGTTTCTGGACGAAATCTGGAAAGCCGGCCCGGCGATCCTGAATACGCTATTAACCGCCATTAACGAACGTCGCTTTCGCAACGGCGCGCTGGAAGAGAAAATTCCCATGCGCTTGCTGGTGGCAGCGTCTAACGAACTGCCCGAGGCTGACAGCAGCCTCGAAGCACTCTATGACCGCATGTTGATTCGCCTGTGGCTCGATAAAGTGCAGGATAAGAGTAACTTCCGCTCGATGCTTATCAGCCAGCAGGATGAAAGCGATAATCCGGTGCCAGCTGATCTGCAAATCAGCGATGAGGACTATGCGCGCTGGCAGCAGGACATCGTGCAGGTGAAGTTACCCGACGCCGTTTTTGAGCTGATTTTCATGCTACGCCAGCAGCTTGATAACTTACCTACTGCGCCTTATGTCTCTGACCGTCGCTGGAAAAAGGCCATTCGCCTGCTTCAGGCCAGCGCCTTTTTCAGCGGACGCGATGCGGTGGCCCCTGTGGATTTGATCTTGCTGAAAGACTGCCTGTGGCATGACGCTGAAAGCATGCGTCTGATGCAAAATCAGTTGGAAATATTGATGACCGGGCACGCGTGGCAGCAGCAATCCATGCTGACGCAACTGGGCGCGATTGCGCAGCGTAACATCCAGCTCCAGCAGCAGCACAGCGACAAAACGGCCCTCAAAGTTTCGCGCCAGGGCGGTATGTTCAGCCGTCGTCCGCATTACGATTTGCCGGAAGATCTGCAAGACAGCACGCTGACATTGTTGCTCCAGCAACCGTTAAAATTGCATGACATGCAGGTCATTCATGTGACTATCGAACGCGCCGCGCTGGCCCAGTGGCTGGCAAAAGGCGGAGAGATCCGAGGCAAACTTAACGGCATTGGCTTCGCGCAGATCCTTAACCTTGAAGTCGACACCAGTTTGCATCTGTTGATCCGCGATATCAGCCTGCAGGGTTCCCGTCTTGCTTTACCAGGTGGAACGGCAACCCATGTGCCGGAAGAAATAAAGCAGCAACTGGAAGCGCTCGACACACTCTGGCACCAGCAGCACACGCGTTTTAGCGAACAGCAAAAATGTTTGTTTATCCCCGGCGACTGGCTGGGTCGTATTGAAGCCAGCCTGCAGGATGTTCGCGCGCAGATACAACAGGCGCTTCAATGCTGACACTGGATACGCTTAATGCCCTGCTGGCCATCAGTGAAGAGACGATAGTAGAAGAGCTTATCGTCGCCTTACTGGCCTCTCCTCAGTTGGCTATTTTTTTCGAGAAATTCCCCAAACTCAGGCACGTCATTACCGAAGATGTCCCCCGCTGGCGCGAAGCGCTGAAAAATCACCTGAAAGAGACACAGGTGCCGCCAGAACTTGCCGAAGAAGTGCTCTGCTATCAGCAGAGTCAGTTGCTTTCCACTTCACAGTTCGTCGTTCAGTTGCCGCAAATCCTGACGCTTCTGGATAAGCTTCGCTCGCCGTTTGCCGCTCAGGCAAACGCAATGGTGAAGGACAACCCGACCTTTACCCCGGCGTTACAAACGCTTTTCTTACAGCGCTGGCGGTTAAGCCTGGTGGTACAGACAACCGCGTTTAATCAGCAACTCCTGGAAGAGGAACGCGAGCAGTTACTCAGTGAAGTACAGGAACGCATGACCCTAAGCGGCCAGCTTGAACCGGTGCTGATTGAAAACGAAAATGCCGCCGGGCGGTTATGGGATATGAGCGCCGGGCAAATTAAGCGCGGCGATTACCGACTTATCGTGCAATACGGTGACTTCCTGACCGAGCAGCCGGAACTCAAGCAACTGGCGGAACAACTTGGGCGTTCCCGCGAGGCAAAATCCGTTCCGCGCAAAGATGCCCCCATGGAAACCTTCCGTATGCTGGTGCGCGAACCCTCTACCGTGCCGGAGCAGGTTGACGGGCTGCATCAAAGCGACGATATCCTGCGTCTGTTGCCGCCTGAACTGGCGACGCTGGGTATCACCGAACTGGAATATGAGTTCTACCGTCGGCTGGTAGAAAAACAACTGCTGACCTACCGCCTGCATGGCGATGCCTGGCGGGAAAGAGAGGTTGAGCGCCCGGTTATTCATCAGGATTTCGATGAACAGCCGCGCGGGCCGTTCATTGTATGTGTGGACACATCCGGTTCGATGGGCGGGTTCAATGAACAGTGCGCAAAAGCCTTCTGCCTGGCGCTGATGCGCGTGGCGCTGGCAGACAAACGACGCTGCTTTATTATGCTGTTTTCCAGCGAGGTCGTGCGTTACGAGCTGACCTGCCAGCAAGGGCTGGAGCATGCTATCCGCTTTCTGAGCCAGCGTTTTCGCGGCGGTACAGATTTAGCGAGCTGTTTTCGCGCCATTATTGAACGCATGCAGGGCGGGGAGTGGTATGACGCCGACGCGGTGGTTATCTCTGACTTTATCGCCCAGCGCCTGCCAGACGATGTGATAAGCAAGGTTAAGGAACTACAGGCTGTACACCAGCACCGTTTTCACGCCGTTGCGATGTCAGCACACGGAAAACCCGGCATCATGCGCATCTTCGATCATATCTGGCGCTTTGATACCGGGATGAGAAGCCGTCTGCTCAGGCGCTGGCGCCGCTAATTACAGCAACGCGTCGACGGTCTCGCGAACCTGTGCAGGCCATACGCCACACTGAACCTGGCCGATGTGCGGCAGTTGCAGTAGCAGCATCGTCAAACGAGACTGGCCAATACCACCACCGATCGTTTGCGGCATCTCACCGCGCAACAACGCCTGGTGCCAGTCGAGACGCAGACGATCTTCATCACCCGTGATGTTAAGCTGACGCTTCAGTGCATCAGCATCTACGCGGATCCCCATAGAAGAGAGCTCAAGCGCATCTTCCAGTACCGGGTTCCATACCAGAATATCACCGTTCAGGCCGTGCAAACCTGTCTCACCGGGCGTACTCCAGTCGTCGTAATCTGGTGCACGGACATCGTGTCGCTGGCCATCGCTGAGTTTCCCGCCAATCCCCATCAGAAAGACTGCGCCCAGATCTTTGGTTATTGCGCGTTCACGCCCTTTTGCATCCAGCCCCGGATAACGGCTCAGCAGCTCTTCGCTGTGCACGAAGTGGATCTGAGCTGGCAGGAAGGGCGTCAGACCAAACTCTTTGCTCACTGCCGCTTCGGTTGCTTTGATCCCGGCATAGATGGCTTCAACCGTTGATCTCAGCGTGCCGGTGTGGCGTTCGCCATCACCCAGTACGCGTTCCCAGTCCCATTGATCAACATAAACAGAATGGATTGGGGAGAGGCGGTCTTCATCCGGACGCAGGGCTTTCATGTGCGTGTATAGCCCTTCGCCAGCGCTGAAATCATGTTGTCCCAGCGTCTGACGTTTCCATTTGGCCAGCGAGTGGACAACTTCAAATTGCGCATCCGGCAGGTTTTTGACTTTTACCTGTACCGCTTTTTCACAGCCCGACAGGTTATCCTGAGTCCCATCTCCTACACGGCTTAGAATCGGTGCCTGAACTTCAATTAGCCCCAATTTTTCTTCAAGCTGGCGGGAAAAATGCGACTTCACGAATACGATCTGACGTTGTTTGCTGATGTAAGCGGATTTCATTTTTTAACTCCTTTGTTCTGTTGCAAACGATTAAGCAACAAAATCTCGCCTTTATTCAATAATCAACAACAAAAAAGCCGGACAGGGTTTTGATTCGTTAAAATGAGCCGCTAAAATAGGCAGAATGTTTATTCATCATAAGAAAAACCTATGGAAAATTATCAGATCGACAATCTGGACCGAGGCATCCTTGACGCCTTAATGGCGAATGCGCGTACTGCTTACGCTGAGCTTGCCAAGCAATTCGGTGTAAGCCCAGGGACAATTCACGTTCGCGTAGAGAAAATGAAGCAGGCGGGGATTATTACCGGCGCGCGAATTGACGTCAGCCCCAAACAATTAGGTTATGACGTCTGCTGCTTTATCGGCATTATCCTTAAAAGCGCAAAAGACTACCCCTCCGCGCTGGCGCGCCTGGAAAGCCTGGAAGAGGTGACAGAAGCCTACTACACCACTGGCCACTACAGCATTTTTATTAAGGTTATGTGTCGCTCGATCGATGCTCTGCAACAGGTGCTTATCAACAAGATCCAAACAATTGATGAAATCCAGTCCACTGAAACGCTGATCTCTTTGCAAAACCCCATCATGCGTACGATCCGCCCGTAACAGGGCGTTTTACCCCACCGTTAATACCCATATTGTCCACAGGTAGATCCCAGCCCATTCACAGCGTACAATACGCAGTTCATAACCGGAGTGGACCTGATGGCAGATATTACGCTTATTAGTGGCAGCACCCTGGGTGGCGCAGAATATGTAGCGGAACACCTGGCGGAAAAACTGGAAGAAGCAGGCTTTACAACCGAAACCCTGCACGGCCCGTTACTGGAAGATCTGCCGCAGGCAGGAACCTGGCTGGTGGTGAGTTCTACCCATGGCGCAGGCGATCTGCCGGATAACATCCAGCCGTTTTATGAGGATCTTAATGAACAAAAACCTGACCTTTCTGCCGTACGCTTTGGCGCGATTGGCATCGGCAGCCGCGAATACGACACCTTTTGCGGTGCGATTGAAAAACTCGAGGTTTCATTGAAAGCCTGTGGGGCAAAACAGTTAGGTGAAACAGCGAAGATCAACATCCTTGATCATGACATTCCTGAAGATCCGGCTGAAATTTGGCTCGGATCCTGGATTAATTTACTCAATATCGATTAAAGATCGCGCGATCGAGTGTGGATAACTATGCTTAAAAGCGTTGATCAACCGGTAGTTATCCAAAGTATAACCATCGCTTAGTTTTTGAGTTGTGTATAACTACCCATTCTGATCCCAGCTTATACTGACCAGGATCACCGATCATTCACAGCTAATGATCCAGGCTAACATCATGATCTTCATATCAGGATCCGGGTTATCCACAAGACAAGGCGATCCTAATAAGAGATCACAGTAAAACAGATCTCTCTATATAAAGATCTTCTTTTTAATACCCGGGATCCTGATGCTTTCTCACTGAGCTAAAGTTGAGTAGAATCCACGGCCCAGGCATCAATCCACTTTCTAACCGCTTTACGCGAGGCAATACACCATGTTTTATCCGGATCCTTTTGACGTCATCATCATTGGCGGGGGTCATGCAGGCACTGAGGCCGCGATGGCCGCAGCGCGTATGGGTCAACAGACTCTGCTTTTGACACACAATATCGACACGCTGGGGCAAATGAGTTGCAACCCGGCCATTGGCGGTATTGGGAAAGGACACCTGGTAAAAGAAGTGGATGCACTCGGCGGTCTGATGGCAAAAGCGATCGATCAGGCGGGTATCCAGTTTAGGATACTAAACGGCAGTAAAGGCCCGGCAGTTCGTGCGACCCGAGCACAGGCAGATCGCGTACTTTACCGTCAGGCTGTGCGTACCGCGCTGGAAAACCAGCCGAATTTGATGATCTTTCAGCAGGCGGTAGAAGATCTGATTGTGGAAAACGATCGCGTGGTGGGGGCAGTCACGCAAATGGGCCTGAAATTCCGCGCTAAAGCGGTTGTTTTGACCGTCGGGACATTCCTTGACGGCAAAATTCACATCGGGCTGGATAACTACAGCGGTGGCCGTGCAGGCGATCCGCCGTCCATTCCCCTTTCTCGTCGTCTGCGTGAACTACCGCTGCGCGTAAGCCGCCTGAAAACCGGTACGCCGCCGCGCATTGACGCTCGTACCATTGATTTCAGTGTCCTGGCGCAGCAGCACGGCGACAATCCGATGCCGGTCTTCTCGTTTATGGGCAATGCCGCGCAACACCCGCGTCAGGTGCCGTGCTACATCACCCACACCAACGAGAAAACCCATGAGGTTATTCGCAATAACCTCGATCGCAGCCCGATGTACGCTGGCGTGATCGAAGGGATCGGGCCACGCTACTGCCCGTCGATCGAAGATAAAGTGATGCGCTTTGCCGATCGCAACCAGCACCAGATCTTCCTGGAGCCGGAAGGGCTGACGTCTAACGAACTTTACCCGAACGGTATCTCCACCAGTCTGCCGTTCGACGTACAGATGAAAATCGTCCGCTCGATGCAGGGGATGGAAAACGCCAAAATCGTTCGCCCTGGCTATGCCATTGAGTACGATTTCTTCGATCCGCGTGACCTGAAACCGACCCTGGAGAGTAAATATATTCATGGGCTGTTCTTTGCTGGTCAAATCAACGGCACCACTGGTTACGAAGAGGCTGCGGCCCAGGGGCTGTTGGCTGGTTTGAACGCTGCACGCTTCTCTGCCGAGAAAGAAGGCTGGGCACCGGCACGTTCGCAGGCTTATCTGGGCGTATTGGTTGACGATCTTTGCACACTGGGTACCAAAGAACCGTACCGCATGTTCACCTCCCGTGCCGAATATCGCCTGATGCTGCGTGAAGATAACGCCGATCTGCGTCTGACCGAAATCGGCCGTGAGCTTGGCCTCGTGGACGACGAACGCTGGGCGCGCTACAACGAGAAACTCGAAAATATCGAACGTGAACGTCAGCGTCTGAAATCTATCTGGGTGAACCCAACCTCGGAAGCTGCGCCGGAAGTGAATAAAAACCTGACGGCACCGCTGTCTCGTGAAGCCAGCGGTGAAGATCTGTTGCGTCGCCCGGAAATGACTTACGACCAACTGGTACAACTGGCACCGTTCGTTCCAGGTCTGAGCGACGAACAGGCGGCTGAGCAGGTTGAGATTCAGGTGAAGTACGAGGGCTATATCGCGCGTCAGCAGGATGAAATTGAAAAACAGCAGCGTAACGAGAATACGCTGTTACCTGCATCGCTGGATTACCGTCAGGTCAGCGGCCTGTCGAATGAAGTGATCGCGAAACTAAACGATCACAAACCGGCCTCCATCGGACAGGCATCGCGTATTTCCGGGATCACACCTGCCGCGATCTCCATTCTGCTGGTCTGGTTGAAAAAACAGGGTATGCTGCGCCGTAGCGCCTGATACTCTTCATGAAACATGTGCTGGCAGAGAGTGCGTTGCCTGTCAGCACAACAGATTTAAAGCCCGGTAAGCGTTAACGCCACCGGGTATATTTTTCAGACAGGTAATCACGTGCTCAATAAACTTTCTCGTCTGCTCGATGAAGCAGGTATTTCGCTCACCGATCACCAGAAAAACCAGCTGGTAGCCTATGTCGAAATGCTCCACAAATGGAACAAAGCCTACAACCTGACCTCCGTACGTGACCCGAACGAGATGCTGATTCGCCATATCCTCGATAGCATCGTGGTTGCGCCGCACTTGCAGGGTGAGCAGTTTATCGATGTCGGAACGGGGCCAGGTCTGCCGGGGATCCCGTTATCTATTGTTCTTCCTGATGCACACTTCACCCTGTTGGATAGCCTGGGTAAACGTGTCCGTTTTCTGCGCCAGGTTCAGCATGAGCTTCATCTGACGAACATCACTCCCGTACAGAGTCGTGTCGAAGATTTTCCGGCCGAGCCGCCTTTTGATGGCGTCATCAGCCGGGCATTCGCATCATTGAATGACATGGTGAACTGGTGCCAGCATCTGCCAGGAGCACAAGGCAAGTTCTATGCGCTTAAGGGTTTGATTCCAAATGATGAAATTGACACACTGCCTGCTCAGTTTTCAGTAGAATCTATCGTCAAATTAGACGTGCCTCACCTTGAGGGTGACCGACATCTCGTGGTCATTAAGGCAAACAAAATTTAATTTTTATCAAAAAATGTAGAATTCGTGCTGTTTTCTGAATGTTAAAAAACGGCGTAAAAAACAGTGATACGTTCGGTTACATTTAACGCATATTTCACTTCGTTTTTTCTAAGTTTTAACGCCGTAATTTTGCTTAACCATGAAAATAGTCAACAGCGAAAATATCAGTCTGCTAAAAATCGACGGTTGCACGTATTGATGAATGTTAAATGATTATTATAAATGTCAATGAAAGGTTTTTATTGTATACCGAGCTGTTTTAAAAAGAGTTGTCAGTAATCATCTGTAATATCAAAAAGATGAAAAGGCGCAAATTCCCGATGACAATATTTTGGCGAGTGCATAAATGTTTAATTTGTGATCTGGTGCACGCTTTAGCAACAGGTGTTTCGCGTTATTCAACATTGTGCATGATGGTTCACAGTTTCGCTAAAAGTTGGAAAATAGCCCTCGAGAAAATTATTTAAACATTTATTCACCTTTTCGCTACTTATTGTTTGAAATCACGAGGCCGCACCGTATAATTTGACCGCTTTTTGATGCTTGACTCCGGGCCTTAAAGAACGTTTTATACGACACGCGGCCTACCTCGAAGTGAGCAGGAGTTAAAAGTGATGTCTGTGTCGCTCTTGGGTCGAAATGTTGCTCTCAGGCTTCTGCTTATTCAGTTTCTGGCGGTAATAGCAAGCGGATTGCTGTTTAGCCTCAAAGACCCCTTCTGGGGCACTTCCGCCGTGTGCGGTGGTATGGCAGTCTTTCTGCCGAATATGTTGTTTATGATTTTTGCCTGGCGTCATCAGGCGCATACACCAGCCAGAGGCCGAGTGGCCTGGTCCTTCGCCTTCGGCGAAGTGTTCAAGGTGTTAGCAACATTCGTGTTGCTGGTGGTGGCGCTGGCAGTTTTAAAGGCGGTGTTTTTACCGCTGATAGTCACGTGGGTTTCGGTGCTGGTTGTTCAGATACTGGCACCCGCTGTAATTAACAACAAAGGGTAAGAGGCATCATGTCTGCAGGAGAAATCTCAACACCGCAGGAGTACATAGGCCACCATCTGAATAACCTTCAGATTGACCTTCGTACGCTTTCGCTGGTGGATCCGCATAACCCCCCGGCCACCTTCTGGACTCTCAACATTGACTCCATGTTTTTCTCGGTGGTTCTGGGTCTGTTGTTCCTGGTGATGTTCCGTAGCGTAGCCAAAAAGGCCACCAGCGGCGTCCCGGGGAAATTCCAGACCGCGATTGAGCTGGTTATTGGTTTTGTCCACGGTAGCGTGAAAGACATGTACCATGGCAAAAGCAAGCTTATCGCGCCACTGGCCCTGACGATTTTCGTCTGGGTATTCCTGATGAACCTGATGGATTTGCTGCCTATCGACCTGCTGCCGTACATTGCTGAGCATGTACTGGGTCTGCCTGCGCTGCGCGTGGTGCCGTCTGCGGACGTGAACATCACCCTGTCGATGGCGTTGGGCGTATTTATCCTGATTCTGTTCTACAGCATCAAAATGAAAGGCCTGGGTGGTTTTGCTAAAGAGCTGACACTCCAGCCGTTCAACCACCCGGTGTTTATCCCGGTCAACCTTATCCTGGAAGGTGTTAGCCTGCTGTCCAAACCGGTTTCTCTCGGTCTGCGACTGTTCGGCAACATGTATGCCGGTGAGTTGATTTTCATTCTGATTGCTGGTCTGTTGCCGTGGTGGTCACAGTGGATCCTGAATGTGCCATGGGCCATTTTCCACATCCTGATTATTACGCTGCAAGCCTTCATTTTCATGGTTCTGACGATCGTCTATCTGTCGATGGCGTCTGAAGAGCATTGATTTTTAACAACACTACTACGTTTTAACTGAAACAATCTGGAGACTGTCATGGAAAACCTGAATATGGATCTGCTGTACATGGCTGCCGCTATTATGATGGGTCTGGCGGCAATCGGTGCTGCGATCGGTATCGGCATCCTCGGGGGTAAATTCCTGGAAGGCGCAGCGCGTCAACCTGATCTGATTCCTCTTCTGCGTACTCAGTTCTTTATCGTTATGGGTCTGGTGGACGCAATCCCGATGATCGCTGTAGGTCTGGGTCTGTACGTGATGTTTGCTGTCGCGTAGTAAGGGTTGCTTTTTACAGCAAGTATTTAGAACGTTAACCAGATAAGAGGCATTGTGCTGTGAATCTAAACGCAACAATCCTCGGCCAGGCCATCGCGTTTGTCCTGTTCGTTCTGTTCTGCATGAAGTATGTATGGCCGCCATTAATGGCAGCCATTGAAAAACGTCAGAAAGAAATCGCTGACGGTTTGGCTTCTGCGGAACGAGCTAAGAAGGATTTGGACCTTGCACAGGCCAATGCGACCGACCAGCTGAAAAAAGCGAAAGCAGAAGCTCAGGTCATCATTGAGCAGGCGAACAAACGCCGTGCTCAGATCCTGGACGAAGCGAAAGCAGAAGCCGAGCAGGAACGTAACAAAATCGTGGCGCAGGCTCAGGCGGAAATTGACGCCGAGCGTAAACGTGCTCGCGAAGAGCTGCGTAAACAAGTGGCTCTGCTGGCTGTTGCTGGCGCCGAGAAGATCATCGAGCGTTCCGTGGATGAAGCTGCTAACAGCGACATCGTGAATAAACTGGTCGCTGAACTGTAAGGAGGGAGGGGCCGATGTCTGAATTTGTAACGGTAGCTCGCCCCTACGCCAAAGCAGCTTTTGACTTTGCTGTCGAACACCAGGGTGTTGATCGCTGGCAGGATATGCTGGCGTTCGCGGCCGAGGTGACGAAAAACGAACATATGGCAGAGCTTCTCTCCGGTGCTATTGCGCCGGAAACGCTTGCCGAGTCGTTTATCGCAGTCTGTGGGGAGCAACTTGACGACAACGGTCAGAACCTGATTCGGGTGATGGCTGAAAATGGTCGTCTTAAAGTGCTTCCTGATGTTCTTGAGCAGTTTGTTCAATTGCGTGCAGCCAGCGAGGCTATCGCAGAAGTCGAAGTGACCTCTGCGACCGCACTGAGTGAAGAACAGCTTTCGAAAATCAGCGCCGCGATGGAAAAACGTCTGTCACGCAAAGTTAAGCTGAATTGCAAAATCGATAAGTCTGTAATGGCAGGCGTTATCATCCGAGCGGGTGATATGGTCATTGATGGCAGCGTACGCGGTCGTCTTGAGCGCCTTGCAGACGTCTTGCAGTCTTAAGGGGACTGGAGCATGCAACTGAATTCCACCGAAATCAGCGAACTGATCAAGCAGCGCATTGCTCAGTTCAATGTTGTGAGTGAAGCTCACAACGAAGGTACTATTGTTTCTGTAAGTGACGGTGTTATCCGCATTCACGGCCTGGCCGATTGTATGCAGGGTGAGATGATTTCCCTGCCGGGTAACCGTTACGCTATCGCACTGAACCTGGAGCGCGACTCCGTGGGTGCAGTTGTGATGGGTCCGTATGCTGACCTCGCCGAAGGCATGAAGGTTAAATGTACGGGTCGTATCCTGGAAGTTCCGGTTGGTCGTGGTCTGCTGGGCCGCGTTGTGAACACCCTGGGTGCGCCGATTGATGGTAAAGGTCCGCTGGAGCACGACGGCTTCTCCGCTGTTGAAGCTATCGCACCGGGCGTTATCGAACGTCAGTCCGTCGATCAGCCGGTACAGACCGGCTATAAATCCGTTGACGCCATGATTCCAATCGGTCGTGGTCAGCGTGAATTGATCATCGGTGACCGTCAGACTGGTAAAACCGCTCTGGCAATCGACGCCATCATCAACCAACGTGATTCCGGCATCAAGTGCGTCTACGTGGCCATCGGCCAGAAAGCGTCCACCATTTCTAACGTGGTACGTAAACTGGAAGAACACGGCGCGCTGGCTAACACCATCGTTGTGGTTGCAACCGCATCTGAATCTGCCGCACTGCAATACCTGGCTCCGTATGCAGGCTGCGCAATGGGCGAATACTTCCGTGACCGCGGTGAAGATGCACTGATCATTTATGATGACCTGTCTAAACAGGCCGTTGCTTACCGTCAGATTTCCCTGCTGCTCCGTCGTCCGCCAGGACGTGAAGCATTCCCGGGCGACGTATTCTACCTCCACTCTCGTCTGCTGGAGCGTGCTGCGCGTGTTAACGCCGAATACGTTGAAGCCTTCACCAAAGGTGAAGTGACTGGGAAAACCGGCTCTCTGACCGCTCTGCCGATTATCGAAACGCAGGCGGGTGACGTTTCCGCGTTCGTTCCGACCAACGTAATTTCGATTACCGATGGTCAGATCTTCCTGGAAACCAACCTGTTTAACGCCGGTATTCGTCCTGCGGTTAACCCGGGTATCTCCGTATCCCGTGTTGGTGGCGCAGCGCAAACCAAGATCATGAAGAAACTGTCCGGTGGTATCCGTACCGCGCTGGCGCAGTATCGTGAACTGGCAGCGTTCTCCCAGTTTGCATCTGACCTTGACGATGCAACCCGTAAACAGCTTGACCACGGTCAGAAAGTGACCGAACTGCTGAAACAGAAACAGTATGCGCCGATGTCCGTTGCGCAGCAGTCTCTGGTTCTGTTCGCAGCAGAACGTGGTTATCTGGCGGATGTAGAACTGGCGAAAATCGGTAGCTTCGAAGCCGCTCTGCTGGCTTACGTTGACCGTGACCACGCTCCGTTGATGCAAGAGATCAACCAGTCCGGTGGCTATAACGACGAAATCGAAGGCAAGCTGAAAGGCATCCTCGATTCCTTCAAAGCAACCCAATCCTGGTAACGTCTGGCGGCTTGCCTTAGGGCAGGCCGCAAGGCATTGAGGAGAAGCTCATGGCCGGCGCAAAAGAGATACGTAGTAAGATCGCAAGCGTCCAGAACACGCAAAAGATCACTAAAGCGATGGAGATGGTCGCCGCTTCCAAAATGCGTAAATCGCAGGATCGCATGGCGGCCAGCCGTCCTTATGCAGATACCATGCGCAAAGTGATTGGTCACCTTGCGAATGGTAATCTGGAATATAAGCACCCTTACCTGGAAGAACGCGACGTTAAGCGCGTGGGCTACCTGGTGGTGTCGACCGACCGTGGTCTGTGTGGCGGCTTGAACATTAACCTGTTCAAGAAAGTACTGGCGGATATGAAAGCATGGTCCGATAAAGGCGTTCAGAGCGACCTCGCTATGATCGGCTCGAAAGGCGTGTCTTTCTTTAATTCCGTTGGTGGCAACGTTGTCGCCCAGGTGACCGGTATGGGTGATAACCCATCTCTGTCCGAACTGATCGGCTCGGTTAAAGTGATGTTGCAGGCCTACGACGAAGGTCGTCTGGACAAGCTTTATATTGTCAGCAACAAATTTATCAACACCATGTCTCAGGTTCCAACCATTACTCAACTGCTGCCATTACCGGCAGAAGAAGATGAAGAGTTGAAGCGTAAATCCTGGGATTATCTGTATGAACCTGATCCGAAGGCGCTGCTGGATACGCTCCTGCGTCGTTATGTGGAATCTCAGGTTTATCAGGGTGTTGTTGAAAACCTGGCCAGCGAGCAGGCCGCACGTATGGTGGCGATGAAAGCCGCGACCGATAATGGCGGCAGCCTGATTAAAGAGCTGCAGTTGGTTTACAACAAAGCTCGTCAGGCCAGCATTACTCAGGAACTCACCGAGATCGTCTCGGGGGCCGCCGCGGTTTAACCAGGTTTACGAATTTCGTAGAGGATTCAAGATGGCTACTGGAAAAATTATCCAGGTAATCGGCGCCGTGGTGGACGTCGAGTTCCCTCAGGATGCCGTACCACGAGTGTACGATGCACTTGAGGTAAAGAATGGTGAAGAGCGTCTGGTGCTGGAAGTTCAGCAGCAGCTCGGCGGTGGCGTAGTACGTACCATCGCAATGGGTTCTTCTGATGGTCTGCGTCGTGGTCTGGAAGTAACAGACCTGGCTCACCCGATCGAAGTCCCGGTAGGTAAAGCAACACTGGGTCGTATCATGAACGTACTGGGCGAACCAGTAGACATGAAAGGCGACATCGGTGAAGAAGAGCGTTGGGCGATCCACCGTGCAGCACCTTCCTACGAAGAGTTGTCAAACTCTCAGGAACTGCTGGAAACCGGTATCAAAGTAATCGACCTGATGTGTCCGTTCGCTAAGGGCGGTAAAGTGGGTCTGTTCGGTGGTGCGGGTGTAGGTAAAACCGTAAACATGATGGAGCTGATCCGTAACATCGCGATCGAGCACTCCGGTTACTCCGTATTTGCGGGCGTAGGTGAACGTACTCGTGAGGGTAACGACTTCTACCACGAAATGACCGACTCCAACGTTATCGACAAAGTATCCCTGGTGTATGGCCAGATGAACGAGCCGCCGGGAAACCGTCTGCGCGTTGCACTGACCGGTCTGACCATGGCAGAGAAATTCCGTGACGAAGGTCGTGACGTACTGTTGTTCGTCGACAACATCTATCGTTACACCCTGGCCGGTACAGAAGTATCTGCACTGCTGGGTCGTATGCCTTCAGCGGTAGGTTATCAGCCGACTCTGGCGGAAGAGATGGGTGTTCTGCAAGAACGTATCACCTCCACCAAAACCGGTTCTATCACCTCCGTACAGGCGGTATACGTACCTGCGGATGACTTGACTGACCCGTCACCAGCCACCACCTTTGCTCACTTAGATGCAACCGTGGTACTGAGCCGTCAGATCGCGTCTCTGGGTATTTACCCGGCCGTTGACCCGCTGGACTCCACCAGCCGTCAGCTGGATCCTCTGGTTGTTGGTCAGGAGCACTACGACACTGCGCGTGGCGTTCAGTCTATCCTGCAGCGTTACCAGGAACTGAAAGACATCATCGCCATCCTGGGTATGGATGAGCTGTCAGAAGAAGACAAACTGGTGGTAGCACGTGCGCGTAAGATTCAGCGCTTCCTGTCCCAGCCGTTCTTCGTGGCAGAAGTATTTACCGGTTCTCCGGGCAAATACGTCTCCCTGAAAGACACCATCCGTGGCTTTAAAGGCATCATGGAAGGCGAATACGATCACCTGCCGGAGCAGGCGTTCTACATGGTCGGTTCCATCGAAGAAGCTGTGGAAAAAGCCAAAAAACTTTAACGCCTTAATCGGAGGGTGATATGGCAATGACTTACCACCTGGACGTCGTCAGTGCAGAGCAACAAATGTTCTCTGGTCTGGTCGAGAAAATCCAGGTAACGGGTAGCGAAGGTGAGCTGGGTATTTACCCTGGTCACGCGCCGCTGCTCACCGCCATTAAGCCTGGTATGATCCGCATCGTGAAACAGCACGGTCATGAAGAGTTTATCTATCTGTCCGGCGGCATTCTTGAAGTGCAGCCTGGCAACGTGACCGTACTGGCTGATACCGCTATTCGTGGCCAGGATCTCGACGAAGCGCGAGCACTGGAATCGAAACGTAAAGCCGAAGAGCACATTAAGAGCTCGCACGGCGACGTGGATTACGCTCAGGCGTCTGCCGAACTGGCGAAAGCTATTGCGAAACTGCGCGTTATCGAGTTGACCAAAAAAGCGATGTAACACCGGCTTAAAGTCAAAAAGCCAGTCTGATTATCAGGCTGGCTTTTTTTATGGGCAAATTCTGTACTTTTATTGGATACATGAATGTTTTGCTCAGGACTTTATTCATGGCTAAAAAAAATAGCAAAAACATTGCCCTGCTCACGATACCCGTGCAGGAAGCACCATTTTTGAATATAAAGTACCATGTAAAAGCCAAAAAAATGCCCTAAATTACGATCTGGTAAGGCAGGTTGTGCATTTTACTTTCTTGCCATTTTGCGTTGAAAAAAATGTAGAATTTTCAAGGTGAAACAGTAAAACTTCCACTCAAATTAAAGTCAGGACGCGTATGTTGAACACGAAAATGAGTGTGGTGATCCTTGCCGCTGGCAAAGGCACACGCATGTATTCCGATCTTCCGAAAGTGCTGCATACCCTTGCAGGGAAAGCGATGGTTCAGCATGTCATTGATGTGGCGAATAATCTAGGCGCCGATCATGTACACCTTGTCTATGGGCACGGCGGCGATCTGTTAAAACAAACGCTGCCTGACGAAAAACTTAACTGGGTGTTACAGGCTGAACAACTGGGCACCGGGCATGCAATGCAGCAGGCTGCGCCATTCTTCGCCGACGACGAAGATATCCTGATGCTGTATGGCGATGTGCCGCTGATATCGATCGATACTCTTACCCGTCTGCGTGAAGCGAAACCGCAAGGTGGTATTGGCCTGCTCACCGTGAAGCTGGATGATCCAAGTGGATACGGCCGTATCACGCGTGAGAACGGTAAAGTAACCGGCATTGTTGAACATAAAGATGCGACTGAGCCGCAGCGCCAGATTCAGGAAATCAATACCGGTATTTTGATAGCTAACGGCGGCGATATGAAACGCTGGCTGAGTCAGCTCACCAATAATAATGCGCAGGGTGAATATTACATCACCGATATTATTGCTCTTGCTTATAAGGAAGGCCATGAAATTGCAGCCGTCCATCCGCAGCGCCTGAGCGAAGTGGAAGGCGTGAACAACCGCCTCCAGCTCTCCCGCCTCGAACGCGTCTATCAAACTGAACAGGCTGAAAGATTACTTCTTGCAGGCGTGATGCTGCGCGACCCGGCCCGCTTCGATCTGCGTGGAACGCTGACGCATGGGCGGGATGTTGAGATTGATGCTAACGTGATTATTGAAGGCGACGTCAAACTAGGCAACCGCGTGAAAATTGGCGCAGGCTGTGTCATCAAAAATAGCGTCATTGGCGATGGCTGTGAAATCAGTCCTTACAGCGTGCTGGAAGATGCCACGCTTGAAGCCGCCTGTACAATTGGCCCGTTTGCCCGCCTGCGTCCGGGGGCTGAATTGCAGGAAGGCGCGCATGTAGGCAACTTCGTTGAGATGAAAAAAGCGCGTCTGGGCAAAGGCTCGAAAGCGGGTCATCTGACTTACCTTGGCGACGCGGAAATTGGCGACAACGTCAATATCGGCGCGGGAACCATCACCTGCAACTATGATGGCGCCAATAAACACAAGACCGTTATTGGTGATGATGTGTTTGTTGGATCTGATACCCAACTGGTGGCGCCAGTGAGCGTGGGTAAAGGGGCAACCATTGCGGCAGGTACGACGGTTACCCGCAATGTCGCCGATAACGAACTGGTCTTAACCCGTGTGCCGCAGGTCCATAAAAAGGGTTGGCAGCGTCCGGTGAAGAAAAAGTAATTTTCATGCCGGAGTAATCCGGCAACCAGGGATGAGGGGATAACATAATCCCCCACCCGACAAGCAGTACCATAAAAATAACCCCACTCTCTACAAGGCTCGGGGCGCCCGTAAAGGGCAAACAGGTCAGCGACAACGCATGGCACAATGCCATAATCAGGAAATCTAACTATGTGTGGAATTGTTGGCGCAGTTGCGCAGCGTGATATTGCTGAAATCCTTCTGGAAGGCTTACGTCGTCTGGAATACCGTGGTTATGACTCTGCCGGTCTGGCAGTAGTTGATGCACAAGGTCATATGACCCGTCTGCGTCGTCTCGGTAAAGTACAGATGCTGGCTCAGGCCGCGGAAGAGCATCCGTTACACGGTGGTACCGGTATTGCTCACACCCGTTGGGCGACCCACGGGGAACCTTCTGAAGGCAACGCACACCCGCATGTGTCTGAACACATCGTCGTAGTACACAACGGCATTATCGAAAACCACGAACCGCTGCGCGAAGAACTGAAAGCGCGTGGCTACACTTTTGTGTCTGAGACCGATACAGAAGTGATTGCTCACTTAGTGCACTGGGAGCTGGCGAAAGGCGGTACGCTGCGTGATGCTGTTCTGCGTACTATTCCGCAACTGCGTGGCGCGTACGGCACGGTTATCATGGATTCCCGCGATCCGAGTACACTGCTGGCAGCTCGTTCTGGTAGCCCGATGGTTATCGGTCTGGGCATGGGTGAAAACTTTATCGCGTCCGATCAACTGGCTCTATTGCCGGTAACCCGTCGCTTTATCTTCCTTGAAGAGGGAGATATCGCTGAGGTAACACGTCGCAGCGTGACGGTATTTGATAAAACGGGCGAGCTGGTTAAGCGCCAGGAGATTGAATCCAATCTGCAATATGACGCAGGCGACAAAGGCGCTTACCGTCACTATATGCAGAAAGAGATCTATGAGCAGCCGAATGCGATTAAAAACACCCTGACCGGGCGTATCAGCCACGGTGAAGTGGATTTAAGCGAGCTGGGCTCCCATGCGAATGATCTGCTGAGTAAGATTGAGCATATTCAGATCATTGCCTGCGGTACCTCATACAACTCCGGTATGGTTTCTCGTTACTGGTTTGAATCGCTGGCCGGTGTACCCTGTGATGTAGAAATCGCCTCCGAATTCCGTTACCGCAAATCTGCCGTGCGTCGTAATAGTCTGATGATTACGCTCTCTCAGTCTGGTGAAACGGCAGACACCCTGGCGGGGCTGCGTTTGTCTAAAGAGCTTGGCTATCTGGGCTCGCTGGCTATCTGTAACGTTCCTGGCTCCTCGCTGGTACGTGAATCCGATCTGGCCATCATGACGAATGCGGGTACGGAAATTGGCGTGGCGTCCACCAAAGCCTTCACGACTCAGCTAACGGTTCTGTTGATGCTGGTGGCGAAACTGAGCCGTCTGAAAGGGCTGGATGCCTCAATCGAACATAGCATTGTCCATGGCCTGCAGACGCTGCCGAGCCGCATTGAACAGATGCTGTCTCAGGATAAACGTATCGCGCAACTGGCCGAGGACTTCTCTGACAAGCATCACGCGTTGTTCCTGGGGCGTGGCGATCAATACCCGATTGCCCTGGAAGGCGCGCTTAAGCTCAAAGAGATTTCCTACATCCATGCAGAGGCCTATGCCGCCGGTGAACTGAAACACGGCCCACTGGCCCTGATTGACGATGATATGCCGGTTATCGTTATTGCGCCGAACAATGAACTGTTGGAAAAATTGAAATCCAACATTGAAGAGGTTCGCGCGCGCGGCGGTGTACTGTATGTCTTTGCCGACCAGGATGCCGGGTTTGTAGGCAGCGACACTATGCATATCATTGATATGCCGCACGTTGATGAAGTTATCGCTCCTATCTTCTACACTGTTCCGTTGCAATTGCTGGCCTATCACGTGGCGCTGATTAAAGGCACCGACGTGGATCAGCCGCGTAATCTGGCAAAATCAGTCACTGTGGAATAAAAGCGTAACCACGTCATAACGCATATAAGGGGTTGCCTGATGGCAGCCTCTTTTTTTTCAGGATGATGATGAATCTGTTGAAATGCATAATCGGGCTTAAATTTTTGGCGCTCATAGACTACTGCGACAAGGTGGAAGCGGGGATATCGGGCCGTAAACTGGCGCAATTAAAAGCGCTGGCGGAGGCCTTTCAGGAAATGCCGAAGGCTTACTACATCCGTGGGACGACATATTTCGGCAGCATATTGGTGCTGTTTTATACGTTGCTGTTGAGCTATGCCGGTCTTGCCATCGCGTTCAGAACCGTTACCGGCGGTTGGGGCGTTATCGCAGGTCTTGTTATCTTCATTCTGCTTGTGGTGGCGTTATCAGGAGCAGAGAAAGGAAGAACATTATCCCTGCGATTATTTTTAGCCGTCTGGTCGGCGTTATGTGTTTGTAATGTACTGGTGGCAGGATGGTTGTTGTTCGCCTCTTTCTCATGGCTAAGTGTCGGGTGTTGGGCCGGGAGTTTACTTCTCTTATGGTTGACACGGCAGGTCATGAACGGGCCAGAACTGACGAAACTAATACAGTGGCGTGCGTCACTCAGAATAGGCAAGTATCGACGTCAGGCATTGACGCAACCCAGGCGAAAATGAATTGATCTAAGGCTACTTTTGTCGCTTTTTGCTGGGACATCTCGTCAGCATCTACTACTTTTTTAGTGTCATAAAACTAAAATCTTACTGACATCTCACTGTCATTAATAACGTTATCTTGCTGATAAATCATACAAGATAGGGTTAATCTACCTGAAAGCTGTCATTGTCATCAAACAGTAACAATCATTGCATATAACTGTCATCAAAGTGTCCTATTTTGCTCGTCGTAGCCACTTAAACAACGATTTACGATCCTTGCAGGAGACATTATGAACGTTATGCGTACCACTGTCGCAACTGTTGTCGCCGCGACCTTTTCACTGAGTGCATTTGCAGTTAACGCCGCTGCAAGCCTGACAGGTGCGGGTGCAACTTTCCCAGCGCCGGTGTATGCCAAATGGGCCGATACTTACCAGAAAGAAACGGGTAATAAGGTTAACTACCAGGGTATCGGTTCTTCTGGTGGCGTAAAACAGATCACTGCAAACACCGTTGACTTCGGTGCTTCTGATGCTCCGCTGGCTGACGATAAACTGGCTCAGGAAGGCCTGTTCCAGTTCCCTACCGTAATCGGTGGTGTTGTCCTGGCTGTTAACCTGGAAGGTTTCAAATCTGGCGAGCTGGTGCTGGATGGCAAAACGCTGGGCGATATCTACCTGGGCAAAATCAAAAAATGGGATGATGCGGCAATTGCTAAGCTGAACCCGGGCAAAAAACTGCCTTCTCAGAATATCGCTGTCGTACGTCGCGCTGATGGTTCTGGTACATCTTTCGTATTTACCAGCTACCTGGCAAAAGTTAACGAAGAGTGGAAATCGTCTGTAGGCGCTGGCTCTACTGTTAACTGGCCGACCGGTCTGGGCGGTAAAGGTAACGACGGTATCGCTGCATTCGTACAGCGTCTGCCGGGCTCCATTGGTTATGTTGAATATGCTTACGCTAAGCAGAATAACCTGACCTACACCAAGCTGCTGTCTGCTGATGGCAAACCGGTTAGCCCGACCGAAGCAAACTTCTCCAATGCGACGAAAAACATCGACTGGAGCAAATCTTTCGCGCAGGACCTGACCAACCAGAAAGGTGCCGATGTGTGGCCGATTACGTCCACCACTTTCATCCTGGTTCACAAAGAGCAGAAAAATCCTGAGCAGGGCGCAGAAGTGCTGAAATTCTTCGACTGGGCATACAAAAACGGTGGCAAACAGGCTAATGAGCTGGACTACGCTACCCTGCCTGAGAGCGTTGTTGCACAGATTCGCGCTGCATGGAAAACCAACGTGAAAGACAGCAGCGGTAAAGCGCTGTACTAATACCCGCCATACTTCGAGCCGTAGCAGTGTTGGTGTTGGCTGCAACTCGAATTAGTTAGGGTATGGCATTACGTTAGCCAGGAAGCACGATAAAATGCGCGCTTCCTGGCCCAAACTTAAAGAGTGATTTATGGCTGCAACCAAGCCGGCTTTTAGCCCCCCGGGTAAAAAAGGTGACATGATTTTCAGCGCGCTGGTAAAACTGGCTGCGCTGATTGTGCTATTGCTGCTCGGCGGCATTATCGTTTCTCTGATTTTCTCCTCCTGGCCGAGTATCCAGAAATTTGGTTTTTCCTTCTTGTGGAACAAAGAGTGGGATGCGCCGAATGAGACCTTTGGTGCTCTGGTTCCGATTTACGGCACGCTGGTAACGTCTTTAATCGCGCTACTGATCGCTGTTCCGGTAAGTTTTGGTATCGCCCTCTTCCTGACGGAGCTGGCGCCTGGCTGGCTGAAACGCCCTCTTGGGATCGCGATTGAACTGCTGGCGGCGATTCCCAGTATCGTTTACGGCATGTGGGGTCTGTTTATTTTCGCTCCGCTGTTTGCCAAATATTTCCAGGAACCGGTCGGCAACGTTATGTCCGCTATCCCGTTTGTTGGCGCCCTCTTCTCTGGCCCGGCATTTGGTATTGGTATCCTGGCTGCGGGGGTTATCCTCGCCATTATGATCATTCCGTACATTGCCGCCGTTATGCGCGATGTATTCGAACAAACCCCGGTGATGATGAAAGAGTCTGCCTACGGCATCGGCTGCACCACCTGGGAAGTTATCTGGCGTATTGTTCTGCCGTTCACAAAAAATGGTGTTATCGGCGGCATTATGTTGGGGTTGGGTCGTGCACTGGGCGAAACCATGGCGGTGACCTTTATCATCGGTAACACCTACCAGCTCGACAGCGCATCACTCTATATGCCGGGTAACAGTATTACCTCCGCGCTGGCGAACGAATTCGCCGAAGCGGAGTCTGGTCTGCACGTTGCGGCCTTGATGGAACTGGGTCTGATCCTCTTCGTCATTACCTTTATTGTGCTGGCGATTTCTAAGTTCATGATCATGCGTCTGGCGAAAAATGAGGGGGCCCGCTAATGGCTACGCTTGAAATGCAAACCACCGCAGAGCTGGCTGAATCCCGTCGCAAGATGCAGGCTAAGCGCCGTACCAAAAACCGTATCGCCCTGACGCTCTCAATGGCGACCATGGCGTTTGGTCTGTTCTGGCTGGTCTGGATCCTCCTGTCGACCATTAGTCGTGGTTTTGATGGGATGTCTCTGGCGCTCTTTACCGAAATGACGCCGCCGCCAAACACGGCGGGTGGTGGGCTGGCGAATGCGCTGGCGGGAAGTGCGCTGCTCATCTTCTGGGCGACCGCTGTTGGTACGCCGCTGGGTATCATGGCCGGGATCTACCTGGCTGAGTACGGGCGTAAATCGATTCTGGCCGAAATTATCCGTTTTATTAACGATATTCTGCTTTCCGCACCGTCTATTGTTGTTGGCCTGTTCGTTTACACCATTGTGGTGGCGCAGATGCAACACTTCTCTGGCTGGGCAGGCGTGATTGCGCTGGCGCTGCTGCAGGTGCCCATCGTGATTCGTACCACAGAGAACATGCTGAAACTGGTACCGGATAGCCTGCGTGAAGCGGCTTATGCGCTGGGGACACCGAAGTGGAAGATGATTTCCGCCATTACCGTGAAAGCTTCTGTCTCCGGGATCATGACCGGCGTGCTGCTGGCGGTTGCGCGTATCGCGGGTGAAACCGCACCGCTGCTGTTTACCGCGCTGTCGAACCAGTTCTGGAGCACGGACATGATGAGGCCGATTGCAAACTTGCCGGTCACCATCTTTAAGTTTGCGATGAGCCCGTTTGCTGAATGGCAGCAACTGGCCTGGGCCGGTGTTCTGATTATCACGCTGTGTGTGCTGCTACTGAACATTCTGGCGCGTGTCATTTTCGCGGCGAAGAAACACTAATTTTTGCGGCGCGGTGAAACGCGGTGCCGAGTGAGGAAAGAGATAAATGAGTATGGTTGATACAACGCCGGGCAAAATTCAGGTTCGCGATTTGAACTTCTATTACGGCAAATTCCATGCCCTGAAAAACATCAGCCTGGACATTGCTAAAAACCAGGTAACGGCGTTTATCGGGCCGTCAGGCTGCGGTAAGTCCACGCTGCTGCGTACATTCAATAAAATGTTTGAACTGTACCCGGAGCAACGCGCAGAAGGTGAAATCCTGCTGGATGGGGATAACATCCTCACCAATACCCAGGATATCGCCCTGCTGCGCGCAAAAGTTGGGATGGTTTTCCAGAAGCCAACGCCGTTCCCGATGTCGATTTATGACAACATCGCCTTCGGTGTGCGTCTGTTTGAAAAGCTGTCTCGTGCCGATATGGACGAACGTGTGCAGTGGGCCTTGACCAAGGCCGCATTATGGAATGAAACCAAGGATAAATTGCACCAGAGCGGGTACTCTCTTTCCGGTGGTCAGCAGCAGCGTCTGTGTATCGCCCGTGGGATTGCGATCCGTCCGGAAGTCTTACTGCTGGACGAACCTTGCTCGGCGCTCGACCCCATTTCGACTGGTCGTATCGAAGAATTGATCACCGAGTTGAAGCAGGATTACACCGTCGTCATCGTTACCCACAACATGCAGCAGGCTGCGCGTTGTTCCGATCACACGGCGTTTATGTATCTCGGCGAATTGATTGAGTTCAGCAACACGGATGATCTGTTCACCAAGCCGAAGAAAAAGCAAACCGAAGATTATATTACTGGCCGCTACGGTTGATTTGCCATACTGCTTTCAGGCTCTAACTGTGTTGGCTGCCTTTGTTCACCCCGGTCGTGCCATATGATGCGCCCCGGGGATTCGCTCAGTTGCCGCCTTGTTATAGCCCAAAAATAGTTGGGCATCAGGAGACACCATGGACAACCTCAATCTTAACAAACATATTTCCGGCCAGTTTAACGCCGAGCTGGAAAGTATCCGCACTCAGGTGATGACCATGGGTGGGATGGTAGAGCAACAACTTTCAGACGCGATCACTGCGATGCATAACCAGGACAGCGAGCTGGCTCAGCGCGTTGTTGAGGGTGATAAGCAGGTGAACATGATGGAAGTCGCTATCGACGAAGCCTGTGTGCGTATTATTGCCAAGCGCCAGCCGACCGCCAGCGACCTGCGTCTGGTGATGGCGATTATCAAAACGATCGCTGAGCTGGAACGTATTGGCGATGTTGCCGATAAAATCTGCCGCACAGCGCTGGAGAAATTCTCCTCGCAGCACCAGCCGCTGCTGGTAAGCCTGGAATCTCTGGGCCGCCATACCGTGCAGATGCTGCACGACGTACTGGATGCTTTCGCGCGTATGGATATTGACGAAGCGGTACGTATCTACCGTGAAGACAAGAAAGTGGATCAGGAATATGAAGGTATCGTGCGCCAACTGATGACCTACATGATGGAAGATCCGCGCACCATTCCAAGCGTGTTAACCGCGCTATTCTGCGCCCGTTCCATTGAGCGTATCGGCGACCGTTGCCAGAATATTTGCGAATACATTTTCTATTTTGTTAAAGGCCAGGATTTCCGTCATGTTGGCGGTGATGAACTGGATAAACTGCTCGCCGGAAAAGACCCGAAAGAGTGATTTCCGCGCTCAGCAAATAAAAACGCCAGCGACATATCTGCTGGCGTTTTTTTGCTGATTTGCAGGAGAGGGTCAGATGCAAGGCACTGTTTATTTATAACCCCCACAAGCCTTCCCATTTCTTTCTCCCGAAAACCCGCCGTTCTGATTCTGGAATAAATTAACGACGTTTCTGTATCAGGCCCGGTACCGGAATCTGGCCCATAAAAATGTACCGCTGCTGAAATGGTGAACTAAAAACCCGTGGTAAATCACAGTTTATTATTTTGCGCATTGCCGGTGGGTTAAAAATCGCTATGTTGTGGGCTGAAACTGGATTGCTACCGCTTTGCGGGCTAAACCTGACATCTCCCTTCTGGAGGTGCCAGGTTTTTTGTTTTTAGGGCTGAGTAAAAAACAGCCAGCCGCAAAGATGTTTCCAGTACAGGATTGTTACTGCTTTCGACAGGCAAAACCTGAACTCACACCCGATTCATCTCGGGTGGGTTCAGGTTTTTTTTTATCCAAAAAATGGTTGGATGGAAACCATGAAAAAAACAATACCCTTAATTCTGGCATCATCATTTTTATACTCAGTTACCCCTGCGATGGCCGCGACCGGAAATATGACCATCGAACAGCGCCTTGCAGCGCTGGAGAAAGATCTCAGCGAAACAAAAAAGGAATTACAGCGCTACAAGGACGAAGAGAAGAATAAGCAGGCGGTTTACTTTGCGCAGACCGCTTCTGCGCCTGCTCCCGCATCTGCGACGGCAAGTACAGCGAAAACGACATCGGCCCCTGCTGCCGTACTGGTGCAGACAGCACCAGCGCCGGGTGCTCAGCCGTCTAAAACTGAAGATGTTTCATCCATGTCGATGAAAGATCTCAGTAAGTTCGTCAAAGACGAAATTGGCTTTAGTTACAACGGTTATTTCCGCTCGGGATGGGCGACCACCACGAACGGATCGCCCAAATCCTGGGCTATCGGCTCGTTGGGGCGTTTTGGCAATGAATACACCAGTTGGTTTGATTTGCAGTTCTCCCAGCGCGTCTATAACGAAAATGGTAAGAGCGCGAAAGCGGTCGTCATGCTCGATGGTAACGTTGGGCAGTCCTATTCTGCTGGCTGGTTTGGCGACAACAGCACCAATGAAAACTACCTGCAGTTCTCTGATATCTACCTGACCACCACCGGTTTCCTGCCGTTCGCCCCGGAAGCGGATATGTGGGTGGGTAAGCACCAGCTTCCCAAATATGAAGTACAGATGCTCGACTGGAAAACGCAGCGTACTGATGCCTCCGGCGGCGTTGGGATTGAAAACATGAAGCTTGGCAGCGGTAAGCTTGATATCGCGCTGCTGCGTGAAGATATTGATCAATACGACCGCTCACTAAGTCACTCACAGAAACTCAACACCAACACCGTTGATGTCCGCTACAAAGCTATTCCGTTGTGGGATAAAGCAGAACTGATGGTCAATGGCCGTTACGCGATGGCGAACTCGACGGATACGCAGAAAGAGAACGTGAACGACAACGGGTATTACAAATGGAAAGATACCTGGATGTTTGGCACGGCGTTAACGCAGAAATTTAAAAACGGCGGTTATAACGAATTTAGTTTCCTGATGGCCAATAACTCACTGGCAAGCAGCTTTGCCCGTTACAGCGGTTCCAGCCCGTACATCGCGTTCAATGGTCGTTACTATGGTGATCACACCAACGGTACGGCGATTCGTCTGGTCTCGCAGGGCGAAACCTATTTGCGTGACGATGTGATCGTGGCCAACGCGCTGGTCTATTCACGAGGCGAAGATGTCTATAGCTATGAGACTGGCGCTCACAGTGACTTCACCAGCTATCGCGCGGTGGTACGTCCGGCGTATATCTGGGACAAATACAACCAGACGGGCGTAGAACTGGCGTATTTCAACCAGCAGAACAAAAATCAATACGGCGCGAAGTTCAAAGAGGCAGGGTATAAAACCACGCTTTACCATACGCTTAAGGTCAACACCAGTATGCTGACATCCCGCCCGGAAATTCGTTTTTATGGTACCTACATCCATGCGCTGGATAACGAACTGGATAATTTCAGCTTCGCTGATGAGAAAAATAACCAGTTTGCCGCAGGCGTTCAGGCTGAGGTCTGGTGGTAATGCCCGCTTAATAACTCTGCATGAACGACAAAAAAATACGAGGGATTTGATATGAAAAGAAACATCGCCTGTCTGACACTCGCCATCACCGCACTGCTTGGCAGCGCGGCGATTCCCGCCATTGCTGCCCCTTTTCCGGCAACCCCGGATTTGTCGGTGCCGGTCAGCCAGTATGTGACCCAGGTGAATGCCGATAAAAGCATTACCTTTCGCCTGTTTGCACCAGCAGCAAAACGGGTGTCGGTGGTTACCGGTTCCACCCCGGACAGCTTTGTCTCCCATGATATGAGCAAAGATGAGAGCGGCGTCTGGTCGTGGAAAAGCGAATCTCTGGCACCGAATCTGTACGAATATTACTTTGATGTGGATGGTTTCCGTTCGGTAGACACGGGAAGCCGTTTTCAGAAACCGCAGCGTCAGGTCAATACCAGCCTGATCCTGGTTCCGGGAAGTATTCTCGACGATCGCGCCGTACCGCATGGCGATCTCTTGACGGTGACTTATCACTCGAAAGCGTTGAGCTCAGAGCGTCGCGTCTATATCTGGACACCGCCAGGCTATAACGGCAAAGGCGAGCCGCTGCCGGTCCTCTATTTCTATCATGGTTTTGGTGATACCGGTCTTTCGGCTATCGATCAGGGGCGCCTGCCGCAGATCATGGACAACCTGCTGGCCGAAGGGAAAATCAAACCGATGCTGGTGGTCGTGCCGGATACGGAAACCGACATCGCGCAGGCGATTGCGGAAAACTATCCGCCGAAAGAGCGTCGCAAAACTTTCTATCCGCTGAATGCTAAAGCGGCCGATCGCGAACTGATGCATGACATCATTCCTATGGTCGATGCGCGGTTTAACGTGCGCAAAGATGCAAGCGGGCGCGCGCTGGCCGGGTTATCGCAGGGCGGTTATCAGGCGCTGGTCTCAGGGATGAACCATCTTGATAGCTTTGGCTGGCTGGCGACCCTGAGTGGCGTAACGACCACAACCGTTCCGGATTCGGGTGTTACCGCTCAGCTTAACAAGCCTCAGGAGATCAACAAGCAACTGCATAACTTCACGGTGGTGGTCGGTGAAAAAGATTCCGTCACGGGCAAAGACATTGCCGGTCTGAAAAGCGATCTTGAGAAGCAAGGCATTAAATTCGACTACAAGATGTACCCGGGCCTGAACCACGAAATGGATGTCTGGCGTCCGGCGTATGCTGAGTTTGTGCAGAAACTGTTTAAGTGATGCATTACGCCTCTCCTGTTAGGGGGAGGCGTTTACCGTTAGCGCGTAATGTTCCAGCCGCGAGCTTTCCACAATGCCGGAAGCTGCGACAACTCTGTGAACGTAGTCACCTGTGGATGGTCGATCGGTTTGTTATGCGGATCGGCACAGAAATAAAAGACTTCCATGCCTGCAGCAATACCCGACTGTGCGCCCGCCACCGAATCATCAATCAGAATGCAGCGTGTTGTATTCACATTCAGCGCTTTTGCCGCATGGAACATCAGTTCCGGGTCGGGCTTCCAGCGTTGAATATCGTAGCCGCTGAACAGCAGATTCGGGAAATGGTGCAGAAGACCAGTTTTGCCAAGTGAATGCTCCATTTTGCTTACCGGGCCGTTAGAGACCACACAGACAGGCACGGTGACTGCATCAAGCAGCTCTTTCGCCCCCGGAATGATTTCCAGCTCGGAATCAAACAGCCGCGCCACTTCGCTGCGAAATACTGGCTCCAGTTTGGTTTTGTCCAGCGTCACGCCGTGTTCTTCGCCTGTCACCTCGATTATCTCGTAGAGTTTCATACCTTTGAAACGTTTGAACACCTCTTCAAGATCGAGCGTGATGCCAAATTCTTTAAACATATGCACATATGCGCGCGAACAGATGACTTCACTGTCTACCAGGGTGCCGTCACAGTCGAAAAATACTGCTTCAATTTGGGACATGCCATTTCCTGTATATTGCAAGTTTATCGTTTACTTAAGGCAGATTACCCCACGCAATCGTTGCCGTATAAGCAAATTCAATGAAAAAAAGTGTGTGATAACCGTCAACATTGTCTCATTTTGGTATAGGATAGCGACGAATTTTCCCTCCTTGTTCGGAAATTGATAATGAGCCAACAACACACTACCCAGGCGTCGAGCCACGGGTTGCTTGAGCGCGTGTTTAAACTGCGTGAACATGGCACGTCGGCACGCACCGAAGTGATCGCCGGTTTCACCACGTTTTTGACGATGGTCTACATCGTTTTTGTTAACCCGCAGATTTTGGGTGTCGCCGGGATGGACACCAGTGCGGTCTTCGTCACCACCTGTCTGATTGCCGCGTTCGGCAGTATCCTGATGGGGCTGTTTGCTAACCTGCCGGTTGCACTGGCACCCGCGATGGGCCTGAACGCCTTCTTCGCGTTTGTGGTGGTGGGCGCGATGGGACTGTCCTGGCAAATTGGGATGGGCGCGATTTTCTGGGGTGCGGTAGGTCTGCTGTTGCTGACTATTTTCCGCGTTCGTTACTGGATGATTGCCAACATTCCGGTGAGCCTGCGTGTGGGCATCACCAGCGGTATTGGTCTGTTTATCGGTATGATGGGCCTGAAAAACGCCGGTGTGATTGTGCCGAACAAAGATACGCTGGTGGCCATTGGTAACCTGACGTCTCACAGCGTCCTGCTGGGTGTTCTGGGCTTCTTTATTATTGCTGTTCTGGCTTCCCGCAATATTCATGCTGCGGTACTGATTTCTATCGTCGTGACCACTCTGCTGGGCTGGATGATGGGCGATGTGCAGTATCACGGGATTATTTCTGCGCCGCCGAGCGTGGCGAGTGTAGTGGGTAATGTTGATCTGGCCGGGTCGTTCAACATTGGCCTGGCAGGCGTTATCTTCTCCTTTATGCTGGTTAACCTCTTTGACTCCTCCGGTACCCTGCTCGGTGTGACCGACAAAGCGGGTCTGGTTGATGAGAACGGTAAATTCCCGCGCATGAAGCAGGCGCTATATGTCGACAGTATCTCTTCCGTGGCGGGTTCGTTCATCGGTACCTCTTCGGTGACCGCCTATATCGAATCCTCATCCGGTGTTTCTGTTGGTGGCCGCACAGGTCTGACTGCTGTTGTCGTCGGCATCCTGTTCCTGTTGGTTATCTTCCTGTCGCCGCTGGCCGGAATGGTTCCTGCTTATGCCGCTGCGGGTGCGCTGATTTATGTTGGCGTTCTGATGACATCCAGCCTTTCTCGCGTGACGTGGGATGATCTGACCGAAGCGGTTCCGGCGTTTATTACTGCCGTTATGATGCCGTTCAGCTTCTCAATTACCGAAGGGATCGCACTGGGCTTTATCTCTTACTGTGTGATGAAGCTGTTCACTGGGCGCCTGCGTGACCTCAGCCCGTGTGTGGTTGTGGTTGCGGTGCTCTTCGTGCTGAAAATCGTCTTTATCGACGCGCATTAATTGCCGTTAAAATGACAAAGCCCGGTAGCGTCTATGCTTACCGGGCATTTTTGTCAGCGTCTTACCCGCTGAATATAGTCGCCAAAGGCCGTCAATTGCCCGGTCAGATGATCGAGCGTGCTTTGATCCACCACTTCTCCCGTCTGCTGATCGACTTTGCTTTGAATCACGCCGCCCATAAATTCTGGCTTGTTCATTACCATGGCATCAAGGAAGACCAGGATTTGCCGCAGGTGATACTGGCAACGCGCGCCGCCAATCGCGCCCATTGAACTGGTCTGGATAAGCACCGGTTTGCCGGACAGCGGCTGTTCAGGAAGACGTGAAAGCCAGTCAATGGCGTTTTTCAGCCCACCGGGTACGGAATAGTTATATTCCGGGGTCACAATGACCACGCCATCCGCTTCGCGAATCTGTTGTGCAATCTCTTCGATACGTGCGGGAAAACCCTCTTCCTGCTGCAAATCGGCGTCATACAACGGAATGTCCCCGATGGACGGCAAAGGTAAGACCTCCATGCCCGCCGGGGCCAGTTTGGGTAACGTCCGCGCAACCATCGCGTTAAACGATCCTTTACGCAAACTACCCAGTAACGTCACAACGTTAAGTGATGCAGACATAATGACTCCTTGCGATCGGGTCAGTTAATAATAAGGGCTTTTTCTGCTGGCAAACTGGTGAAGCGCATCAGGCGGGAGACGGGATCGTTCGCGCGTGTCTGCACGTCTGGCAGAAAGCGCCACCCATTTTTACTATCAAACTCCCAGATCTTGAGGCTCTCGATGGCCGGCGTCACCGCAACCGACCAGATCAAGACATCCTCAGCATCACATAAAACTTCGACCTGAGCCAGTTGGGGAACGCGCAGTCGTCCGGCGCCAGGTAGCAGTTGCAACAGGCCGGGGGAATCCTGCATTTGATTGAGAAGCTTAAGCACGCTTTGTCTCAGGGTTGAGAGCTGCGCCTGTGCTTCGTTGGGATCGTTCTGGTTGTTGATCCAGAGCTGTTCGTTGCTGCTGAACTGCCAGGATTTTTGTGCATGGGGGCTGTGAAAACTGCGGGTGGCGCGCTGTAACTCCATGTCCAGACCACACTCGCCTTCGGTAGTGATCGCCACGCCAACCATATTTCCAGCGTATGCCAGGGAGAAATGTGGCAGGCCAGGATCGGAAAATTTCGGGCGTCCGCTGGATTCAATTATGATGTCCGGGAGTTCGCTGATGCCATAAAGCATAAACATCATTTCGGCGAGCAGTGCCCGTGAAGCCAGATAGCGCGACTGCTGGTGTTCAGGAAGTTGCCGGGCGCTGTTATGACAGGCCTGGGAGAGCCGCGTTGAAACTAAACATCCCTCTGAGAGGATCCCTCGTGCAAAATGCGTTGCCATTTTCCCTCCGTGATAATGGTCTGATGCAGGAAACGATAATCAACATTATCGCGCATACCGCATAGGTTTTAATGCGGAAAAACGCCGCTGAAAAGGCCAATCTGGCCACATTTACAATAAATTTAGTCAATATGTGCCCATCTACATATTTCCTGCACAATTCATTCAATCGGCAACACGCGTGTCCAGTTGTAATTCACCTGAGCCAGTTTCAGAGTCCCTTCTACGCTGCCGTAGCGTTGCTGGCGATTTGCGAGGAAAAAGTGCCGTAATGATGGGGGCAGGTATTGTGCCTGATAACGTAATAGCGTTGTGTGCCAGAATGGCGGTGGTAGTGGGGTATGCGCATGGCGGTCAATCAGATGATTGCGCCAGGGAGAGGCCAGTAGCGCGTCGCAAAATTGCTGGCGTGCCTGTTGGCTTTTTTCATCAGGAATACCTGCCAGTAAAATCTGACCCGGTAGCGCAACCAGCCGCAGTTCATTTATGCGAACGGTATGTTGCCGCCAGCGCTGCCAGAGCGTCAGTAAAGAGGCCATATTCTCAGGCGGCTCTGCGGCGTTATAAAGCGGCAGAGTGATCGGGAGAAAGGTAAAGTGCAGGCCGTCGGCGGGCATCACATCGGCCAGCGTATCGTCGCTCACCCGTATCGCAAGCTGCTGGCGCAGCGAGGCGACGGCAGTGGGAAGAGGTGGCTGAATCCCGCTCGCCAGCGCCAATTTGTGCGGGTCGTAATAAGCATGTTGCATTATCTCGCCGCAAACAGGCGCCTTCTGCCAGGCGACCAGCGTGCGTTCACTGGTCGCTTCGTAGAGGGCGGACAGGGCATCGGTCGTCTGGCTCATTTACCGATACAGAAGCTGGAGAAAATACGGCCCAGCAGATCGTCGGAGGTAAACTCACCGGTGATCTCACTCAATGCCTGCTGTGCCAGTCTCAGCTCTTCTGCCAGCAGTTCACCTGCCCAGGCACCCAGTAGCTGCGCTTTACCCTGTTCAAGGTGACTGGCGGCGTTGGAGAGCGCCTGCAGATGGCGACGACGTGCCAGGAAGCCGCCTTCCATATTGGTATCAAAGCCCATGCTCTGCTTGAGATGGTTACGCAACTCATCCACGCCTTCGCCAGTACGTGCCGACAGACGGATAAGTGAGTGACCATTTACATCGCTGATGCCTGGCGTTTCACCGGTCACATCCGCTTTGTTACGCACCACGGTAATGGGCAATTTGGCGGGCAGACGTGCAATAAAGTCCGGCCAGATATCCGCTGGGTCAACGGCGCTGGTGGTAGTGCCATCTACCATAAACAGTACGCGGTCTGCCTGTTCAATCTCCTGCCAGGCACGTTCAATGCCGATACGCTCGACTTCGTCACTGGCATCACGCAGCCCGGCGGTGTCGATGATATGCAGCGGCATGCCATCGATGTGGATATGCTCGCGCAGCACGTCGCGGGTGGTTCCGGCGATATCGGTCACGATCGCCGCCTCACGACCTGCCAGTGCGTTCAGCAGGCTCGATTTCCCGGCGTTTGGACGGCCAGCAATCACTACCTTCATCCCTTCGCGCAGCAGGCTGCCCTGACGCGCTTCGGCGCGCACGGCATCCAGATCGCCCATCACGCTGTTAAGCTGAGCTTCAATTTTGCCGTCAGACAGGAAGTCGATTTCCTCATCCGGGAAATCAATGGCCGCTTCCACGTAGATACGCAGGTGAGTGAGTGCTTCCACAAGGTGATTAATGCGTGCGGAAAACGCCCCCTGCAGCGAGTTCAGCGCCGAGCGTGCCGCCTGTTCTGAACTGGCGTCAATCAGATCGGCAATGGCTTCCGCCTGGGCTAAATCGAGCTTGTCATTAAGGAATGCTCGTTCGGAGAACTCTCCCGGTTTCGCAATGCGTACGCCCGGAAGTGTCAGAATACGTTTGAGCAGCAGATCGAGGATCACCGGGCCGCCGTGGCCCTGCAGTTCCAGCACGTCCTCGCCAGTAAATGAATTCGGGCCCGGAAACCACAGCGCAATGCCCTGATCTAACGCGGTGCCGTCGGCATCCCTAAACGGCAGATAGTCGGCGTAGCGCGGTTTTGGCAGCTTACCCAGCACGGCTTGCGCAACATCACGCGCGTTGAGGCCGGAAATACGCAGGATACCAACGCCACCGCGTCCCGGTGGGGTAGCCTGGGCGACGATCGTGTCGTTATGGCTCATGATATGTCTCATTGAATCCCAATAAAAAGGGCGGTCATGAGACCGCCCTGTCATTACTATTCTGATTACCGGGTGGCGCTACGCTTACCCGGCCTACACCGAATCAGGAGCTTTTCTTCTCGCGGCTATGCAGGCCACGTTTCTCCAGACCACGGTAAATCAGCTGCTGCTGAATAATGGTCACCAGGTTGCTGACGATATAGTACAGCACCAGACCTGACGGGAACCACAGGAAGAACACCGTGAAGATGACCGGCATAAAGGTCATAATCTTCTGCTGCATCGGGTCGGCCACGGTGGTCGGAGACATCTTCTGAATGAAGAACATCGTCACGCCCATCAGGATCGGCAGGATGTAGTACGGGTCTTGTGCAGACAGGTCATGGATCCACAGGGCAAACGGCGCATGGCGCAATTCAACGGAACCCATCAGCATGTAGTACAGCGCAAGGAAGATTGGCATCTGGATAACCAGCGGGAAGCAACCACCCAGCGGGTTAACTTTCTCTGCTTTGTACAGCGCCATCATTTCCTGGCTCTGACGCTGCTTGTCATCGCCCAGACGCTCACGCATTGCCGCAATCTTCGGCTGCAGCATACGCATTTTCGCCATGGAGGTGTACTGCGCTTTAGTCAGCGGGTACATGATGCCACGAACGATAAAGGTAATTGCGATGATGGAGAAGCCCCAGTTACCCAGGAAGCTGTGGATCCATTTCAGCAGTTTGAACAGCGGCTGAGAGATAAACCACAGCCAGCCGTAATCCACGGTCAGATCCAGGTGCGGCGCAACGGCAGCCATTTTATCCTGGATTTCCGGGCCGACCCACAGGGTGCTGCCCAGCGTACTGGTTTGACCCGGCTGAACCAGAACCGGTTCAGATTTATAACCGATAGCGGCAATACCGTTGCCCAGGTTCGCCGTGTAGAAGTTATTGGTGCCTTCGTTACGCGGAACCCATGCGGTAGCGAAATACTGCTGCAGCATGGAGACCCAACCGCCTTTTGCGCTGACGTTCAGGTTTTCGTTATCGGCGATGGTGTCAAATTTGTATTTTTCATACTTCGCGTCCGGCGTGGAGTACGCAGCGCCACGGAAAGTATGCAATGCAAAGTTGCTGCTGCCGGTGTCGCGGTGCGACGGCAGATTGATGGACTGTTTCAACTGACCGAAGGTAGCCACTTCCAGCGGTTTCTCGCCGGCGTTCTGCACGTTGTAACCTACGTTCACCGCATATTCACCGCGTTTCAGGGTGAAGGTTTTGGTGAAGGTGTTACCAGCGGCATCGGTATAGGTCAGCGGAATGGCCAGTTCGTTCTGGCCATCAGCCAGCACAAACGCATCTTTTTCGCTGTTGTACAGAGGACGTGGGCCGTTCGCCGGATTATCCGGGCCGTCGCGACCGGTCAGACCGCTCTGCGCCTGATAGATAAACTGCGGGGTCGTTTCCAGTAACTGGAACGGCTCGCTGGAACCCAGCTCTTTCGGATAACCCAAAAGCTGTGCCTGCTCGACATCACCACCACGGGTGTTGATAGTCAATTCCAGCACGTCGGTTTTAACCGTAATCAGTTTCCCCTGGCCACTGGCTGGTACGCCCTGGTCGGCTGCGCTACCCGCTGCGGTGGTCGTAGTCTGCGTGGTCTGCTGCTGAGGCTGAGGATTTTTATCCTGCTCCCAGGCTTGCCAGATCATGAAAGACACGAACAACAAAGCGATGACAAAAAGATTGCGTTGCGAATCCATCGTTAGTGTTCTCTGGTATTAAAGGGTCCTGGCGGGACGGGGTCGTCTCCACCCGGGTGTAAAGGGTGGCATTTTAATACGCGTTTCACTGTCAACCAACTGCCTTTTATCACTCCAAACCTGCGCAATGCCTCAATTCCATAGCGAGAGCATGACGGGTTGAAACGGCAACGCGGCCCGAGTAGCGGACTAATCAGGATTTGATAGACCCGAATCAGGCCTATCAGGAGCCGAGTGCCAGGCGACAATGGCGGCGCCATAATTTTTCCAACGCTTCCGAAAGAGCACGGTTATCGAGGTCAGCAACCCCCTTTTTCGCCACTACCACGAAATCCATTGCGGGAAGTTCATGCTGACGCAAACGAAAACTTTCACGCGTCAGACGTTTAATCCGATTGCGTTCATGTGCGCGTTTGACGTTTTTCTTAGCGACGGTAAGACCGATACGGGGATGCCCCAGCGAATTCAGGCGGCCGAGGATGGTGATTTGCGGCGTGCCAGCCCGTTGTGGCTGCTGGAAGACGAAAGTGAAATGACTGGGAGTTAACAAACGTAACTCCCTGGGAAATGCGAGCTTAACCACTCAGGGTTAGCTTTATTACTTGGAAACGGTCAGACGTGCGCGGCCTTTAGCGCGACGACGAGCCAGAACCTGGCGACCATTTTTAGTAGCCATACGAGCACGGAAGCCGTGAGAACGGTTGCGCTTCAGTACAGACGGTTGAAAAGTGCGTTTCATGGCGATTTCTACCTAAACTTGAATAAATTCAATGGCTTTATTGGATATCCGCCGAAAAATGAAACGATGGACACCGAAGCCATGGGTGATTAAAGAGGCCGGATTGTAATAATTGTACACTCCGGAGTCAATTCTCTTTCCTTATAACACGCTTATTTTTGCACAGTTTCGCGTAAAAAATAAGCAGTGCTCGACGACTAAAAACGAGCAAAGCACGCCGGGTGGTGGATTATACGGCCTGGCGGGCAAAGCGCAAGGATCCGCCTGGATCTTCATTAGATCGATTAAGCAGGAAATTGGCATTACTCATTAAATTTTCCAATATGCGGCCTAAATCGTCCCGCACTGCACCTGGGATCGATTACACTTACCCGATTCCGAATCCCCCTGTGGATAAATCGTGAAGAATCTGTGATAAACAGAAGATCTCTGACGCAGTTTAGGCTATGATCCGCGGTCCCGATCGCGATCCGTGGATCATGAACAGGGCAAAGTACACTTTCCTCAACGGTGCAATGATGCAGCCAGAAGGAAGCGTGTAAAACCGCAGATAGCGGTTCGCACGTCACCCTCGTTGGGTCTGATCGACGTGTGTCAACAATCATTAATGTTTCTGCCTTTTATTTATCGATTTTTGTTCGAGTGGAGTCCGCCGTGTCACTTTCGCTTTGGCAGCAGTGTCTTGCCCGATTGCAGGATGAGTTACCAGCCACAGAATTCAGCATGTGGATCCGCCCGTTGCAGGCGGAACTGAGCGATAACACGCTGGCTTTGTATGCGCCAAACCGTTTTGTGCTCGATTGGGTAAGAGACAAGTATCTCAATAATATCAATGGACTGCTGAACGATTTCTGCGGTGCGGACGCCCCGCAACTGCGCTTTGAGGTCGGTACGAAGCCCGTCACGCAGGTCCACAGAGAACCTGCTCATGTCGCCGCGCCTGTACAGACGACTCACGTTCAGCCGCAGCGCTCTGCGCCGGCAGTACGCCCTGGCTGGGACAACGTTCCCGCACCGGCGGAACCGACCTACCGCTCCAACGTTAACCTTAAGCACACCTTTGATAACTTCGTCGAAGGTAAGTCGAACCAGCTGGCGCGCGCGGCGGCGCGTCAGGTGGCAGATAACCCAGGCGGCGCCTACAATCCACTATTCCTTTATGGTGGAACGGGTTTGGGTAAAACTCACCTGTTGCATGCGGTGGGTAATGGCATCATGGCGCGTAAACCCAACGCCAAAGTGGTGTATATGCACTCCGAGCGTTTTGTCCAGGACATGGTAAAAGCCCTGCAAAACAATGCGATCGAAGAGTTTAAACGCTACTACCGATCCGTTGACGCGTTGCTTATCGATGACATCCAGTTCTTTGCCAATAAAGAACGATCGCAGGAAGAGTTTTTCCACACGTTTAACGCGCTGCTGGAAGGGAATCAACAGATCATCCTGACGTCGGATCGTTATCCTAAAGAGATCAATGGCGTTGAAGATCGTCTTAAATCCCGCTTCGGTTGGGGGCTTACAGTCGCGATTGAGCCGCCTGAACTGGAAACCCGCGTTGCGATCCTGATGAAAAAGGCCGACGAGAATGACATTCGTCTGCCGGGTGAAGTGGCCTTCTTTATTGCCAAGCGTTTACGCTCTAACGTGCGTGAACTGGAAGGGGCACTGAACCGCGTTATTGCCAATGCCAATTTTACGGGCCGGGCGATTACTATCGATTTCGTGCGTGAAGCGCTGCGTGATTTGCTGGCGCTGCAGGAAAAACTGGTCACCATCGACAATATTCAGAAGACGGTGGCAGAGTATTACAAGATTAAGGTCGCGGACCTGCTGTCGAAGCGTCGCTCCCGTTCAGTCGCGCGTCCGCGTCAGATGGCGATGGCGCTGGCGAAAGAGCTCACCAACCACAGTCTGCCGGAAATTGGCGATGCGTTTGGTGGCCGTGACCATACTACCGTGCTTCACGCCTGCCGCAAGATTGAGCAGTTGCGTGAAGAGAGCCACGATATCAAAGAAGATTTTTCCAATTTAATCAGAACATTATCATCGTGACGCTATGAAATTTACCGTTGAACGTGAACATCTTTTAAAGCCGCTGCAACAAGTTAGCGGCCCGCTGGGCGGCCGCCCGACGTTGCCCATTCTCGGTAATCTGCTGCTTCAGGTTGCAGACGGTACGCTTTCGCTGACCGGTACCGATCTTGAAATGGAAATGGTGGCCCGTGTTGCGCTTGTTCAGCCGCATGAGCCCGGCGCGACTACCGTCCCGGCGCGGAAATTCTTTGATATCTGCCGTGGTTTGCCGGAAGGCGCGGAAATCGCCGTCCAGCTCGAAGGCGAGCGTATGCTGGTGCGTTCTGGTCGCAGCCGCTTCTCCCTTTCCACGCTGCCTGCCGCCGATTTCCCGAATCTGGATGACTGGCAAAGCGAGGTGGAGTTCACCCTGCCGCAGGCCACGATGAAACGTCTGATTGAAGCCACCCAGTTCTCGATGGCGCATCAGGATGTGCGTTACTACTTAAACGGCATGCTGTTTGAGACCGAAGGTGAAGAGCTGCGTACCGTGGCAACTGATGGCCACCGTCTTGCGGTCTGCTCTATGCCTATCGGCGTGAGTTTGCCAAACCATTCGGTGATCGTGCCGCGTAAAGGGGTGATTGAGTTGATGCGTATGCTCGACGGCGGTGACAACCCGCTGACCGTGCAGATCGGCAGCAATAACATCCGTGCGCATGTTGGTGATTTTATCTTCACATCGAAGCTGGTTGACGGTCGTTTCCCGGATTATCGCCGCGTATTACCGAAAAACCCGGACAAACATCTGGATGCGGGATGCGACATTCTTAAGCAGGCTTTTGCCCGTGCCGCCATTCTCTCGAACGAGAAATTCCGCGGCGTGCGTCTGTATGTCAGCGAAAACCAGTTGAAAATCACCGCTAACAACCCGGAACAGGAAGAAGCGGAAGAGATACTGGATGTGACCTACTCCGGTAGCGAAATGGAGATTGGTTTTAACGTTAGTTATGTGCTGGACGTACTTAACGCGCTGAAGTGCGAAAATGTGCGCATTATGCTGACGGATTCCGTTTCGAGCGTGCAGATTGAGGATGCGGCTTCGCAATCCGCAGCTTACGTTGTCATGCCCATGAGGCTGTAGAAAATATCGGGCTATCTTGCTTGTTATTCTGGCTCCGGGCAGTGCTCGCAATCTTCACGTACCTTAGTACGCTCCGGTTGCTGCGCGCTGGCCGTAACCAGACTAACTGCGCCGATAACGCCCTGGTTATGAGCTGATATGTCGCTATCCCGACTCCTAATCAAAGACTTCCGCAATATTGAAAATGCGGATCTCGCCTTATCTCCCGGCTTTAACTTCCTGGTTGGCGCGAACGGCAGCGGCAAAACCAGCGTGCTGGAAGCTATCTATACGCTTGGTCATGGCCGGGCGTTTCGCAGTTTGCAAATTGGTCGCGTCATTCGCCATGAGCAGGAATCATTTATTCTGCACGGGCGTTTGCAGGAGGCGGAGCGGGAAATCGCCATTGGTCTGACGAAAGACAAACAAGGCGACAGCACCGTGCGTATCGACGGAACGGATGGCCACAAGGTGGCGGAACTGGCGCTGCTGATGCCAATGCAGTTGATTACGCCTGAGGGGTTTACATTACTCAACGGCGGCCCCAAATACAGAAGAGCATTCCTCGACTGGGGATGCTTTCACAACGAAGCCGGTTTCTTTACCGCCTGGAGCAACCTTAAGCGGTTGCTCAAACAGCGTAATGCCGCGCTACGACAGGTAAGCCATTACGGCCAGTTGCGCCCGTGGGATAAAGAACTGATCCCGCTGGCGGAACAAATCAGCCTGTGGCGTGCCGAATACAGTGCCGGTATCGCCGAAGATATGGCCGATACCTGCAAACAATTTTTACCGGAGTTCTCTCTGACCTTTTCTTTCCAGCGCGGCTGGGAGAAAGAGACGGATTATGCCGAGGTGCTGGAGAAGAACTTCGAACGCGATCGCCTGCTGACTTACACCGCGCACGGCCCGCACAAAGCGGATTTCCGTATACGTGCCGACGGCGCGCCGGTGGAAGATACGCTTTCCCGTGGGCAGTTAAAACTCCTGATGTGCGCGCTACGTCTGGCACAGGGGGAGTTTTTAACCCGCGAGAGTGGTCGCCGCTGTTTGTACCTGATAGATGATTTTGCCTCGGAGCTGGATGATGCGCGTCGCGGACTGCTTGCCAGCCGCTTAAAAGCCACGCAATCACAAGTTTTCGTCAGCGCCATCAGCGCTGAACACGTACTGGACATGTCGGACAAAAATTCGAAGATGTTCACCGTGGAAAAGGGTAAAATAACGGATTAACCCAAGACAAAATGAGCGAGAAACGTTGATGTCGAATTCTTATGACTCCTCCAGTATCAAAGTCCTGAAAGGGCTGGATGCGGTGCGTAAGCGCCCGGGTATGTATATCGGCGACACGGATGACGGCACCGGTCTGCACCACATGGTATTCGAGGTGGTAGATAACGCTATCGACGAAGCGCTCGCAGGTTACTGTAAAGACATCGTTGTCACGATCCACAGCGATAACTCCGTCTCCGTACAGGATGACGGTCGTGGGATCCCAACCGGTATTCACCCGGAAGAGGGTGTCTCAGCAGCCGAAGTCATCATGACCGTGCTGCACGCGGGCGGTAAGTTCGATGATAACTCCTATAAAGTGTCCGGTGGTCTGCACGGCGTAGGCGTTTCGGTTGTAAACGCCCTGTCGCAGAAACTGGAGCTGGTTATCCAGCGTGATAATAAAGTTCACCGTCAGATCTACGAACACGGTGTGCCGCAGGCGCCGCTGGCCGTGACCGGTGATACAGAAAAAACCGGTACCATGGTGCGTTTCTGGCCGAGCTATGAAACCTTCACCAACGTCACCGAATTTGAGTATGAAATTCTGGCGAAACGTCTGCGCGAGCTGTCCTTCCTGAACTCTGGCGTATCCATCCGCCTGAAAGACAAGCGCGACGGCAAAGAAGACCATTTCCACTATGAAGGCGGTATCAAGGCATTTGTTGAGTATCTCAACAAGAACAAAACGCCAATCCACCCGAATGTCTTCTATTTCTCCACCGAAAAAGACGGTATCGGCGTCGAAGTAGCGCTGCAGTGGAACGATGGTTTCCAGGAAAACATCTACTGCTTTACCAACAACATTCCGCAGCGCGACGGCGGTACCCACCTTGCAGGCTTCCGTGCGGCGATGACCCGTACCCTGAACGCCTACATGGATAAAGAAGGCTACAGCAAAAAAGCAAAAGTCAGCGCCACCGGTGACGATGCCCGTGAAGGCCTGATTGCGGTCGTTTCCGTGAAGGTGCCTGACCCGAAATTCTCCTCGCAGACCAAAGACAAACTGGTCTCCTCTGAGGTGAAATCGGCGGTTGAACAGCAGATGAACGAACTGCTGGCTGAATACCTGCTGGAAAATCCGTCCGATGCGAAAATCGTGGTCGGCAAAATTATTGATGCGGCGCGTGCCCGTGAAGCGGCGCGTAAAGCCCGTGAAATGACCCGTCGTAAAGGCGCACTCGACTTAGCGGGCCTGCCGGGCAAACTGGCGGACTGTCAGGAACGCGACCCGGCGCTGTCTGAACTGTACCTGGTGGAAGGGGACTCCGCGGGCGGCTCTGCGAAGCAGGGGCGTAACCGTAAGAACCAGGCGATTCTGCCGCTGAAAGGTAAAATCCTTAACGTTGAGAAGGCGCGCTTCGACAAGATGCTCTCTTCTCAGGAAGTGGCGACGCTCATCACCGCGCTCGGCTGCGGTATCGGTCGCGACGAGTACAACCCGGACAAATTGCGTTATCACAGCATCATTATCATGACCGATGCGGACGTCGACGGCTCGCACATCCGTACGCTGCTGTTGACCTTCTTCTATCGTCAGATGCCGGAAATCATTGAGCGTGGTCATGTCTATATTGCCCAGCCACCGCTGTACAAAGTGAAAAAAGGCAAACAGGAACAGTACATTAAAGACGATGAGGCGATGGATCAGTATCAAATCGCTATCGCTCTGGACGGTGCGACCCTGCACACGACCGAAGGCGCACCAGCCCTGGCCGGTGAAGCGCTGGAAAAACTGGTCTCTGAATACAATGCCGCGCAGAAGATGATTGGCCGTATGGAACGTCGCTTCCCGCGCGCATTGCTGAAAGAGCTGGTGTATCAGCCGACGCTGGCCGAAGCCGATCTGGGCAACGAGCAGGCCGTCACCCGCTGGGTGAATGCGCTGGTCACCGAGCTGAACGAGAAAGAGCAGCACGGTAGCACCTGGAAGTTCGATATTCGCGAAAATGCGGAACTGAACCATTTCGAGCCGATTATTCGCGTGCGTACCCACGGTGTCGATACGGATTATCCGCTGGATAATGAATTTATCGCCGGTGGCGAATATCGCCGTCTCTGCACGCTCGGTGAAAAACTGCGTGGTCTGATCGAAGACGATGCGTTTATCGAGCGCGGTGAGCGTAAGCAGCCGATCGCCAGCTTTGAGCAGGCGCTGGACTGGCTGGTTAAAGAGTCCCGTCGTGGTCTTGCTATCCAGCGTTATAAAGGTCTGGGCGAGATGAACCCGGATCAGCTGTGGGAAACCACCATGGATCCGGAAAGCCGCCGCATGCTGCGCGTGACCGTTAAAGATGCGATTGCCGCCGACCAGTTGTTCACCACCCTGATGGGTGATGCCGTTGAACCGCGCCGTGCCTTTATCGAAGAGAACGCCCTGAAAGCGGCGAATATCGATATCTAATTATCGTTGTACAGCTATCTCTGAGCCGCGCTTTTAGCGCGGCTTTTTTATGGGATCCGGAAAATCCAGCGACATCGCCGCCGGTAAGCGGCTCACCAGCGTGTCTATGGCAATTCTCACCCTCAGCGGCAGATGCGGCGTCTTCTGCCAGACTGCATGAACGTCGAAGCGCACATTCGGTGCCTGCCTGAAAAGCAGGGTGAGTTTCCCCTTTTGAATCTCTTTGCTTGCCATCCAGCAGGGCAACCATGCAATGCCGTGTCCGGCTATTGCTGCGTCGCAGATCGCCTGTAAATCATCCATATTGAGTGATGACCGCAGAACAAGGGTTTGCGGCTTTCCTTCGTTGTCCGCAAGCTGCCAGGGTAAAATTCTGCCTGCCTGCAGATAGTTAATGGCCGTATGCTGACGTAAATCGGCAACGGTTTCAGGATGGCCTTTTCCCCTCAGATAATCCGGCGCGGCGCACAGAACCATTTGGTGCTCTCCCAGCTTTCTGGCGGCCAGCACGGTGCTGTCTGCCAGTGTACCGTTACGCACCGCCATATCGAATCCTTCCTCCACGAGATCCACCACCCTGTCGCTGAATGACATTTCCAGCTCAAGCCCCGGATGCTCTTGCGCCAGCGTGATCAGCAGCGGAGCGACGCACTGACGACCAAAGAGCACCGGCATCGCTACGCGCAGGCGGCCACTCACCTGTTGCTTCCCTGTTTCCAGTAGCGATTCTGCACTACGGATCTCCTCCAGTGCGCGCAGGCAACGCTCATAAAAAAGCGCGCCGTTATCGGTCAGCCGCTGGCTGCGGGTGGTGCGCTGAAACAGACGCACCCCCAGCCGTTGTTCAAGCCGGGCGATACTTTTTCCCACTGCCGAGCGCGATAAATGCAGACGGACAGCGGCCTGAGCAAAACTGCCCGCTTCAACGGCCGCCACGAAAACCGGAATGTCCTTTAGCGTATCGCTCATAAATTGTATCCATTATGGCATCAATAAAGAGAAAACTTATCGCCACTGGCGACACTGAGTCAACGATAGACTGTCGATACTGAAACTCATTTGATGACAGGAGAAATACGATGACAGAGACGATACAACGCTGGTCAATGGACGCCCTCGGGCGCGAAAACCTCAGACTTACCGAGGTACCCCTTCCGCAACCTGGCCCCGGTGAAGTCCGTGTACGGGTGAATGCCGTTGCGCTCAACTATCGCGATAAAATGGTCATTGAAGGCAACATGCCAATTTCGCGCTCCTTCCCCTTTACGCCGGCTTCTGACATGGCGGGCGTCGTGGACAGTACGGGCGAGGGCGTCACACGTTTCACATCCGGAGCACGCGTCATCTCCAGCTTCTTCCCGGAGTGGATCGACGGCAAGCCAAAAGCGGACGCACGCCATTTGCCCTATCGAACTCTTGGCGGTTACTTCCAGGGCATGCTGGCTGAGTACGTGATTATGAATGAAAACTGGCTGGTTGCCGCCCCGGAAACGCTGGATGACGCAGAGGCCAGCACCTTGCCTTGTGCAGGGTTAACGGCCTGGTTCGCGCTGGTGGAGCGGGGAAATTTACGCGCCGGTCAGTCGGTGCTGGTGCAGGGGACGGGCGGTGTGGCGATATTCGCGCTGCAAATCGCTAAAGCGCATGGTGCGCACGTGTTTGTCACGTCCGGCAGTGATGAAAAACTGGCGCAGGCCAAAAAGTTGGGGGCCGATCAGGGGGTTAACCGGCTAAAAGGCGACTGGGCAGAGGCGATTCTTACGCTGACCGACGATCGCGGTATTGACCATATTATTGAAACCGCGGGCGGGGAAAATCTGAAGCATTCCCTGCGAGCCGTAGCGGTTCATGGGCGAATCTCGGTCATTGGTGTGCTGGCCGGAAATGAAATATCACTCTCTGCCAGCGAGCTGTTGCTGAAATCGCCGGTGGTTCAGGGGATTGGTGTCGGTCACCGTCGTGCACTGGAAGATCTTGTGCGTGCTGTTGATGTCAACGGACTGAAACCTGTTATTGAGCACCGTTACCACTTTAACGAGCTTGATAGGGCGCTTGAACACCTTGACCGCGGTGCGTTTGGCAAAATAGTTCTCACCCGCGAGTAAGCCGTTGCTCCCTGGGATAGGTGTAAAAGGGGTGCTTTTGTTGCGCAATGTAGCTCTATTTTTGTGGGCTAAATCGCGTTAGCATGAGGCAGCACTCATTTATCCCGGGGAATTCATGGCTATCAAACTTATTGCAATCGACATGGACGGAACGCTGTTGTTGCCGGACCACACCATCTCGCCAGCGGTTAAAAACGCCATTGCGGCTGCACGCGAACGTGGAGTGAAAGTGGTGCTGACGACAGGCCGCCCTTACGCCGGGGTTCATGCCTACGTCAAAGAGCTGCATATGGAACGGGAAGGTGATTACTGCATCACTTATAACGGCGCGCTGGTGCAAAACGCCCATGACGGCAGCACGGTGACACAAACGGCACTGAGCTATGACGATTACCGTTATCTGGAAAAACTGTCTCGTGACGTTGGTTCGCACTTTCATGCGCTTGACCGCAATACGCTCTACACCGCCAACCGCGATATCAGCTACTACACGGTTCACGAATCCTATGTTGCCACTATTCCGCTGGTCTTCTGCGAGCCGGAAAACATGGATCCGAACACCCAGTTCCTCAAGGTGATGATGATTGATGAGCCGGAAATCCTCGATAAAGCCATTGCCCGTATCCCGGCAGAAGTGAAAGAGAAATACACCGTGCTGAAAAGCGCACCGTACTTCCTCGAAATGCTCGATAAGCGCGTCAATAAAGGGACTGGGGTGAAATCCCTGGCTGACGTGCTGGGCATCAAACCCGAAGAGATCATGACCCTTGGCGATCAGGAAAACGACATCGCCATGATCGAGTATGCGGGTGTAGGTGTGGCAATGGGTAACGCCATTCCGTCGGTGAAAGAAGTGGCCAACTTTGTCACCAAATCCAACCTTGAAGATGGCGTAGCGTATGCCATTGAGAAGTTTGTACTGAATTAATCTGCCGCCTGGCAGGGGCGATTATGCCCTTGCCTGCGTAGGCGTCTGCTGCTGCACCGGGATATGACCAATCCCACTTTTCATGATCAGACTGCGTATCCAGGGCGTCGTCAGGCAGCGGTTTTTAATGATTTTTCCCAGCAACTTCATGCGTAATCGACGCGTTTTCTTCCAGTATGCCGCGTTGAGGTTTTTTGTTTCTCCGCGCAACACCCCTGCCAGGATTTCCGCGCTATCCAGTGCATAGCTTATGCCTTCCAGCGAACTGGCGCTGATAAACCCCGCCGCTTCGCCAATCAGAAACGCATTCTCTTTTCCGCAGACAAAATCTGCCCAGCGGGACGGGCACAGCACTGTGCATTTCTCTGTTTTCACCGCGTCGCCAAAGCGGAAATCGAACGGTTCAAGGCGCTGCTTGAGGCGGCTAAAATTCTCCCTGCCATCCTTCATGGAAAAAGCCCCACCGAAAATGAAATAACCGTCTTTGCAGATACTCCATGAATAACAATCGGTTGTCTCATTATCAAACACGCAGGAATAGAACGGCGACGGGTGACGGTCTTTGAACCACTGCTGCAGCGAGACGTACTTGCGGATCTCATGATCGGGATATAGCAATCGCCGCACCATCGAGTTCGCACCATCGCCGCCCACCAGGTAATCTGCCGTTACTTCATGGGTTTTACCGTCAACCGCATACATCAAATGCCAGCGGTTATCCTGTCGGCAGACCTTCTTGCACAAGGCGTCGTGGTGAACGGTGACCGAAGCGGGGATTAATGATTTCATCCATAAATCAAAGGCGTGTCGGTCGATATTAACGTAACTGCGTTGATAGTTACGCGTTATCCCCGTTTGCATATCCAGCGTTTGTACGCTGAAAATTTGCGGATCGGCCATCACCTGCACCGGCAGCGTAATCCCGGCACGGATAAACGAACGTTGCGCGTCCGGGGCCAGCAATCCGCCACACGGCTTCATAAATCCGCCCGTACCCTGCTGCTGTTTTTTATCTAACGCCAGCACGCTCATGCCGCCTGCTAACTGCCGCGCCAGCGCTGCTCCCGCAGGCCCCAGACCAATAATCGCCACATCAAAATGCTGCATATCCCCTCCTCATGTTGATAAGGACGATAAGCGGCTCGGGTGAAGTTACGGTGAAGTGAAGGGGGTAATTTTGTGATCTGTCGTTCATTTTGCGATCTAAATTGTAGTACAACAATAAATTATTGTACTACATTCAAGTCCGGCAAAAGAAAAGTACGCTCTGTTTGTACTGCAAGGATGAGGTGAAAATCGCCGGTCGAGGTAAAGTAGGCATGCATACACAGTGAATAAGGGCATGTCATGACTCTCACCAAAACCGACCGTATCGTCATCACGTTAGGGCACCAGATTGTGAGCGGGAAATATGTCCCCGGCTCAGCACTTCCGTCAGAAGCAGAACTCTGCGAGGAGTTTGAAACCTCGCGCAACATCATTCGCGAAGTCTTTCGCTCCTTAATGGCGAAGAGGCTCATCGAGATAAAACGCTATCGCGGCGCGTTTGTAGCACCGCGTAATCAGTGGAATTACCTCGATACCGAAGTACTGCAGTGGGTACTGGAAAATGACTATGACCCGCGACTCATCAGCGCGATGAGCGAGGTGCGAAATCTGGTAGAGCCTGCCATTGCCCGCTGGGCGGCGGAGCGCGCTACCTCAAGCGATCTGGCGCAAATCGAGGCGGCGCTCAACGACATGATTGCGAACAACCAGAATCGCGATGCGTTCAATGAGGCAGATATTCGTTATCACGAAGCGGTGCTGGAGTCGGTACATAACCCGGTGTTACAGCAACTGACCGTGGCGATCAGCTCGCTTCAGAGAGCGGTATTTGAACGAACCTGGATGGGCGATGAAGCCAACATGCCAAAAACGCTCCAGGAACATAAGGCGCTGTTCGATGCGATACGGCATCAGGATGGCGATGCAGCAGAGCAGGCGGCGCTCACCATGATCGCCAGCTCTACCCGAAGGCTTAAGGAAATCACATGACATCTCGCTACATCGCAATTGACTGGGGGTCGACCAACTTACGCGCCTGGCTTTATCAGGGGGCGGAATGCCTGGAGAGCAGGCAATCAGAAGCCGGTGTTACGCGCCTGAATGGCAAATCCCCACAAGCGGTGTTAGCAGAAATTACCCACGGTTGGCGCGATGAAAAAACGCCCGTCGTGATGGCAGGCATGGTGGGCAGCAATGTCGGCTGGAAAGTGGCGCCATACTTACCCGTTCCTGCCTTTTTCTCCGCCATTGGCGAGCAGTTGACTGCCGTTGGTGACAATGTCTGGATTATTCCCGGCCTGTGCGTTTCTCGTGACGATAACCACAACGTGATGCGTGGCGAAGAGACGCAACTGCTGGGCGCTCGCGAACTTTCTCCTTCTTCTGTTTATGTCATGCCGGGCACCCACTGCAAATGGGTGCGCGCAGATGCGCAGCAAATCCATGATTTTCGCACCGTGATGACCGGTGAATTGCACCATCTATTGCTGCGCCATTCGCTGGTGGGGGCGGGCTTGCCCGAGCAAGAACCGTCATCGGCGGCTTTTACATCCGGGCTTGAACGCGGCCTCGCTACCCCCGCCATTCTGCCGCAACTGTTCGAGGTCCGTGCTGCTCACGTGCTGGGCAATCTGCCGCGCGAACAGGTTAGCGAGTTTTTATCGGGCCTGCTGATTGGCGCCGAAGTCGCCAGCATGGCTGAGTACGTTATCGATCATCAGGTCACCATCGTTGCGGGAAAGGCACTGTCCGGCCGTTATCAACAGGCGCTGGAGACGATTGGCCGCAAAGCTGTGGTCATTTCTGGCGACACCGCATTTCAGACAGGAATAAGGAGCATCGCTCATGCAGTGGCAAACTAACCTTCCGCTCATCGCAATATTACGTGGCATTACCCCCGATGAAGCGCTGGCGCATGTCGGCGCGGTCATTGACGCGGGATTCGATGCAGTAGAGATCCCGCTCAACTCGCCGCAATGGGAAAAAAGCATTCTGGCCGTCGTCGCAGCGTATGGCGATAAGGCGCTGATTGGCGCGGGTACCGTCCTTAAGCCGGAGCAGGTCGACCAACTGGCTGAGATGGGCTGCAAACTGATCGTCACTCCCAATATTCAGCCTGAGGTCATTCGCCGCGCGGTGAGCTACGGCATGACGGTCTGCCCGGGCTGTGCGACTGCCAGCGAAGCTTTTACCGCACTCGATGCGGGTGCGCAGGCGCTGAAAATTTTCCCCTCTTCGGCCTTTGGCCCGGACTATATCAAAGCGTTGAAAGCGGTCTTGCCATCGGACGTACCGGTCTTTGCCGTGGGCGGGGTGACGCCAGACAACCTGGCGCAATGGATTAAAGCTGGCTGTGTGGGGGCAGGGCTGGGCAGCGATTTGTATCGTGCCGGGCAGCCCGTGGAACGCACCGTGCAGCAGGCAACCGCATTTGTTAACGCGTATCGAGAGGCAGTGAAATGAAAATAACGAAACTCACCACTTACCGTTTACCCCCGCGCTGGATGTTCCTGAAAATCGAGACCGACGAAGGGTTGGTTGGCTGGGGAGAGCCGGTCATAGAAGGTCGTGCCCGCACGGTAGAAGCGGCAGTTCATGAACTGAGTGATTATCTGATTGGCCAGGACCCGGCGCGCATCAATGACTTATGGCAGGTAATGTACCGCGCCGGTTTTTACCGTGGCGGCCCGATTCTGATGAGCGCGATTGCCGGTATTGACCAGGCGCTGTGGGATATCAAAGGGAAAGTCCATAACGCGCCGGTCTGGCAACTGATGGGTGGCCTGGTGCGTGACAAAATCAAAGCGTATAGCTGGGTCGGTGGTGACCGTCCGGCGGAAGTGATCGACGGCATTAAAACCCTGCGCAATATCGGCTTCGATACCTTTAAGCTGAACGGTTGCGAAGAGATGGGCGTGATTGATAATTCCCGCGCGGTAGATGCCGCCGTGAATACCGTGGCGCAAATTCGTGAAGCCTTTGGCAATGAGATTGAATTCGGTCTCGATTTCCATGGTCGTGTCAGTGCGCCAATGGCAAAAGTATTAATTAAAGAACTCGAGCAGTATCGCCCGTTATTTATTGAAGAACCGGTGCTGGCGGAGCAGGCGGAATATTATCCGCGACTGGCGGCGCAAACGCATATTCCGATTGCCGCAGGCGAACGTATGTTCTCGCGTTTTGAATTTAAACGCGTGCTGGAAGGCGGTGGTATTTCTATATTGCAGCCGGATTTATCCCACGCAGGCGGGATTACCGAGTGCTATAAAATTGCCGGAATGGCCGAAGCCTATGATGTGGCACTGGCACCGCACTGCCCGCTCGGCCCGGTGGCGTTGGCGGCCTGTCTGCACGTGGATTTCGTTTCCCACAATGCGGTATTCCAGGAGCAGAGTATGGGCATTCACTACAATAAAGGCGCTGAATTGCTCGACTTCGTGAAAAATAAAGAAGATTTCAATATGGAAGGTGGTTTCTTTAAACCATTGATGAAACCAGGGCTGGGTGTGGATATTGATGAAGAGAAAGTCATTGCGTTAAGTCAGAATGCGCCGGACTGGCGTAATCCGGTTTGGCGGAATGAAGACGGCACCGTCGCCGAATGGTAAATGCGCTTCATACTTCGCACTGGTGGCGCGTTGGCTGCGTTTTCTTACCCCGGTCACATACTTTTGTATGCTCCCGGGGATGCGAAAACTTGCCGCGTTACTCGGCTTGTCGCCTCGCCCCTTTGGGGCCAGCGCAAGCGCTGTTCAAAAACGCTAATGCGTTTTTGTCCCCCAGCACAAATTATTTAGCGCATTACGTGTAGTATTTTAATTAATAAATAAATTCAAACACCCTCTGTAAATTACCGGGCATGGTGAGCGGTCTCGCTATGCCCAAAATCTGGAGACAGATTGCGATGGATATTTCAGTTACTGCTGCAAAAGTCGGTCGTCGGCGTTATCTGACGCTGGTGATGATCTTTATTACGGTTGTTATTTGTTATGTCGACAGGGCTAACCTCGCGGTGGCCTCCGCGCATATTCAGCAAGAGTTCGGTATTACCAAAGCGGAAATGGGCTATGTCTTTTCTGCCTTTGCCTGGCTTTATACCTTGTGTCAGATCCCCGGCGGTTGGTTCCTCGACCGGGTCGGCTCTCGCCTTACCTATTTTATCGCCATCTTTGGCTGGTCGGTGGCGACCCTGTTCCAGGGCTTTGCGACAGGATTAATGTCGCTGATTGGTCTGCGCGCCATCACCGGGATTTTTGAAGCGCCCGCCTTTCCGACCAACAACCGCATGGTGACAAGCTGGTTCCCGGAACATGAACGTGCTTCCGCCGTGGGCTTTTATACCTCCGGTCAGTTTGTCGGCCTGGCATTTCTTACCCCGCTGCTTATCTGGATTCAGGAACTGCTGAGCTGGCACTGGGTATTTATCGTTACCGGCGGGATTGGCATCATCTGGTCGCTAATCTGGTTTAAGGTCTATCAACCGCCGCGTCTGACTAAAAGCGTCACCCATGAAGAGCTGGAATACATTCGCGAAGGCGGTGGTCTGGTAGACGGCGATGCGCCTGTGACCAAAGAGGCGCGCCAGCCGCTCACCAAAGCCGACTGGAAACTGGTGTTCCACCGTAAACTGGTCGGTGTTTACCTGGGACAGTTCGCCGTCACCTCTACGCTGTGGTTCTTCCTGACCTGGTTCCCGAACTATCTGACCCAGGAAAAAGGTATCACCGCGCTGAAAGCCGGGTTTATGACCACGGTACCGTTCCTCGCCGCGTTCTTTGGCGTGCTGCTCTCTGGCTGGCTGGCGGACAGGCTTGTGCGCAAAGGCTTTTCCCTTGGTGCGGCACGTAAAACGCCCATCATCTGCGGCCTGCTGATCTCCACCTGCATTATGGGCGCGAACTACACCAATGACCCGGTGTGGATCATGACGCTGATGGCCATCGCATTCTTTGGCAACGGTTTCGCCTCTATCACCTGGTCGCTGGTCTCCTCCCTTGCGCCGATGCGTCTTATCGGGCTGACGGGTGGCGTCTTTAACTTTGTTGGCGGTCTGGGTGGTATCACCGTGCCGCTGGTGATTGGTTATCTGGCACAGAGCTACGGTTTTGCCCCGGCGCTGGTGTATATCTCCGTGGTAGCGCTGATTGGCGCACTCTCCTACATCCTGCTGGTCGGCGACGTAAAACGGGTAGGTTAATCTCCCCGCCTTGCGCTACCCTGATGCCAAATAGGGCATCAGGGTATCCGCATGAAGCAAATCACTCGCGCGCCGCGCAACCATCAACTCACCAATATTCACACCTGGACACCGGACAGTCAGTGGCTGGTGTTTGATGTACGCCCCTCCGGCGCGTCTTTTACCGGTGAAACCATTGAACGCGTCAATATCCATACGGGCGCCGTTGAGGTTATCTATCAGGCGAAAGAGGGGGCACACGTTGGCGTAGTGACCGTTCACCCTCATGAAGAGAAATACGTTTTTATCCACGGCCCGGAAAACCAGGATGCTGACTGGCATTATGATTTTCACCATCGTCGCGGCGTCATCCACGCCGACGGAAAAACCGCCAATCTGGACGCGATGGACATCACCGCCCCCTTTACGGCGGGTGCGCTGCGCGGCGGTAGCCATGTGCATGTCTTTAGCCCCAACGGTGAGAACGTCAGTTTTACCTATAACGATCATGTTATGCATGAGCTGGACCCGGCGCAGGATTTGCGTAACGTCGGTGTCGCGGTACCTTTTGGCCCGGTACACCCCCCACTCACACATCCACGCGAGTATGCGGGTAGCCACTGGAGCGTGTTGGTAAGCCGTACCACGCCAGCGCCTGTTCCCGGCAGCGATGAGATCAACCGTGCGTATGAAGAAGGTTGGGTGGGTAACGATAAGCTGGCCTTTATTGGCGATACGCTGTCATTAACAGGCGAGAAAGTGCCGGAGCTGTTTATCGTTGATCTGCCGAAAGCGGCGCAGGGGTGGAAACAACCAGGCGATACGCCGCTGCAGGGTACGCCGACAAGCCTGCCTGCTCCACCCGCCGGGGTTTTGCAACGGCGCCTGACCTTTACCCATCAACGTGCCTTTCCTGGGCTGGTTAACGTACCGCGCCATTGGGTGCGCAGTAACCCGCAGGGCACTGTGATTGCGTTTTTGATGCGTGATGATGCGGGTATTGTCCAGCTTTGGCTGATCTCGCCACAGGGGGGCGAACCGCAGCAGTTAACCCACACGGAAACGGGCATTCAGTCTGCCTTTAACTGGCATCCTTCGGGGGCGGCGTTGGGCTTTGTGCTGGATAATCGTATCGCGCTGTGCGATGCCGCTTGCGGCAACATCACCTTTTTGACAACCGATCACGGCAATCCGCTGTCTGCCGACGCCGTCGTGTTCTCGCCGGACGGTCGGTCTATCGCCTGGATGGAAGAGATTGCGGGTTTCCGCCAGATCTGGATGACGGAAACGGGTATGTAATTACTGCTTAGCCATGGGGGCGGGTGGAATCACGTTGTCCGTCGCCATGGTGGCCTTTTCGCTTTTCTCAACGCGAGATTTAACGGAGCTGTCGGTGCGGAACATATCCCACGGCAGCAGTATCGTGTCCATAACCGCGGTAAAAGGCATATCCAGAACCACCAGGGATTTCATACCGATATTGGTGTCATCGTCGGATAACATCGTGGAGCTTGCTTTCATACCCGGATACAGGCCTTCCTTGCCCCCGGTATGCGACATCACGCTGGAGCAACCACTGAGTAACACCATTCCACTAAGCAGCGTCGAAATAAACAGAGTATTTTTCATCATTCATTAATCATCGTTATAGGCAGTATGAAGACTGCTGCTGGCGTTATATCTGTCCTGCGCCGAAATAAACAGCCTCCATGCTGCGCTCTGTGGCGACATTCTCACTTTCACCTTTTGTGCTGTGATCCCAGTCTATGCAAAGCGCGAGAAACTGCAAAAAAAAGTCAGAAAAAGACCCTTGAAAACATAAGCGTCACCCCTATTTTAAGAATGTAGCCGGAAGACACGCCGGAAGGGTGTTGGGCTACCGCAGCCTGTCCATTGTGGAAGGCAAACGACAATCTCGCTGATTTCAGGAGCTTTATTTATGCGTAACTTCGATCTTTCTCCGCTTTATCGTTCAGCTATTGGTTTCGACCGTCTGTTCAACCTGCTGGAAAACAATCAAAACCAAAGCAACGGCGGCTATCCTCCGTACAACGTTGAATTAGTTGACGAAAACCATTATCGCATCGCGATCGCGGTAGCGGGGTTCGCGGAAAGCGAACTGGACATCACCGCGCAGGACAACCTGCTTATCGTGAAAGGCGCGCACGCGACCGAACAGAAAGAACGTACCTACCTCTACCAGGGCATCGCCGAACGTAACTTCGAGCGCAAATTCCAGCTTGCCGAAAACATTTATGTTAAAGGCGCAAATCTGGTGAATGGCCTGCTGTACGTTGATCTTGAACGCGTTATTCCGGAAGCAAAGAAACCGCGTCGCATTGAGATTAACTAATTACCTGAACTGAATGCTTGCCGTCAGGGAGCATATGCGAGCCACCGGCTTGCAGGAACTTACTCGCTTCTTAGAAGGAGAAATATCATGCGTAACTACGATTTATCCCCGTTGCTGCGTCAGTGGATCGGTTTTGACAAACTGGCTAACGCGCTGCAAAGCACCACTGAGCAACAGACATTCCCGCCCTATAACATTGAAAAGGGCGATGACAACCATTACCGCATTACGCTGGCTCTGGCGGGATTCAACCAGCAAGAGCTGGATATTCAACTGGAAGGCGCCCGGTTAGTGATCAAAGGTTCGCCGGAAAAACCGGCCAACGAGCCTAAATGGTTGCACCAGGGGCTGGTTATCCAACCTTTTACCCTGAGCTTTACGCTGGCGGAAAATATGGAAGTCTCTGGCGCGACCTTCGCTAACGGCTTACTCCATATTGACCTGACCCGTAACGTGCCGGAAGCCATTGCGCCACAGCGGATCGCCATTAGCGAACGTCCTGCGCTAAACAGCTAATACCTGCGCTCTTTCACATCGAGAGGGCGCAAACACCAAAACGGTCACCTCAGGGTGGCCGTTTTGCGTTTACTTTGCTGCCGTTTCGGCGGGGCTTTTTTGTGCGCCAAAGCCCATACATACTGCTATAGCTCTGAGAGAATCCTTGATAATTACAATGTTATTCACAGGGAGCCATCATGAGTGATATAGCGTTAACCGTAAGCATGCTGGCGCTGGTCGCGGTCGTCGGTTTGTGGATCGGCAATGTAAAAATACGCGGCGTGGGTTTTGGGATTGGTGGCGTGCTTTTCGGCGGTATTATCGTCGGCCATTTTGTTGATCAGGCTGGGATTACCCTGAGCAGCCCGATGCTGCATTTCGTGCAGGAGTTCGGCCTTATCCTCTTCGTCTATACCATCGGTATTCAGGTTGGGCCGGGTTTTTTTGCCTCGCTGCGCGTTTCCGGGCTACGCCTGAACCTGTTTGCCATTCTGATTGTGATACTTGGCGGCCTGGTCACCGCTATTTTGCACAAACTCTTCAATATTCCGCTGCCCGTCATTCTGGGGATTTTCTCTGGTGCGGTCACCAACACCCCGGCTCTTGGAGCCGGGCAGCAGATCCTGCATGACCTGGGAACACCGTCTAACGTTCTCGATCAAATGGGGATGAGCTATGCGATGGCCTACCCGTTTGGCATCTGCGGCATTTTACTGACCATGTGGCTGATTCGCGTCGGTTTTCGCATCAACGTTGAGCAGGAAGCGCAACTGCATGATGCGGGCGTTAGCTCGGGTAACTCGTTGATCAAGACCATCAATATTCGCGTGGAAAACCCCAACCTGAACAATATGGCGATTCAGGATGTGCCGATGCTGAACAGCGATAAAATCATCTGTTCGCGCCTGAAACGCGATGAATTGCTGATGGTACCTTCGCCGGGCACCATTATTCAGGTTGGCGACCTGTTGCACCTGGTTGGTCTGCCGAAAGACCTGCATAGCGCGCAACTGGTGATGGGCCAGGAGGTGGACACCTCGCTCTCAACGCGGGGGACCGACCTGCGCGTTGAGCGTGTGGTCGTCACCAACGAAAAAGTCCTTGGGAAACGCATTCGCGATCTGCATTTCAAAGAGCGCTATGACGTGGTGATTTCCCGTCTTAACCGCGCCGGGGTCGAACTGGTAGCCAGCAGTGATTCCAGCCTGCAATTCGGTGACATTCTCAACCTTGTCGGGCGTCAGGCGGCCATTGATGCGGTGGCTTCTGAGGTGGGGAACGCGCAGCACAAACTCCAGCAAGTCCAGATGCTGCCTGTCTTTATCGGTATTGGATTGGGGGTGTTGTTGGGGTCTATTCCCGTCTTTGTTCCCGGCTTCCCGGTGGCATTAAAACTGGGGCTCGCGGGCGGGCCGCTTATCATGGCGCTGATCCTTGGGCGTATCGGCAGCGTGGGTAAGCTCTACTGGTTCATGCCGCCCAGCGCCAACCTTGCTCTGCGTGAGCTGGGTATCGTGCTGTTTCTCGCGGTGGTTGGACTGAAATCCGGTGGTGATTTTATCGCGACGCTGACCCACGGCGATGGGTTTAACTGGATGTGCTACGGGATTTTTATTACCGCTATTCCTTTGCTGACCGTCGGGATTCTGGCGCGGTTGTTTGCGAAGATGAACTATCTGACCCTGTGCGGCATGCTGGCCGGTTCGATGACCGATCCCCCGGCGCTGGCTTTTGCCAACGGCCTGCATGCCACCAGCGGCGCCGCCGCGCTCTCGTATGCCACGGTTTATCCACTGGTGATGTTCTTACGTATCATCACGCCGCAATTGCTGGCCGTACTGTTCTGGGGCGTCAGTTAGCACTTTTCCGGGTGGATACGCCGCAGATGGTAGTCCACCTGGTAATCACGGGTATTACGGAACATAACGGAATAATTCAGGAACTCGCCGCTGTCACTGTAGGAAAGGGAAGTGATTCTCAGCAGCGGCGTCTGTTCCGGAACATTCAGATATCCTCCCAACGATTTATCTGCCAGCACGGGAGTCAGACTCTCATAATTACCGCTGATGGTTATCCCACACTCCTTCTCAATGTAATCAAATTTCGACCCCTCAAGATGCGCCAGTGACAGATTGCGAAACAGCTTCACGGGCATAAAGCTATCCTCCAGCATCAGGGGTTTCCCTTCCACATAACGCATCCGGCGTGAAAAGTAGATCCGCTCATCCACCTGAATCCGCAGCAGGCTGGCAATGGCTGGTGGCGCGGGCATCACCTCGAATTGCAGAACCTTACTCTGTACCTCTTTACCCTGCTGGCGCAGTACCTCCACCAGCCCGGTCAGATTGGTGGTTTCATGGTGCACATCCTTGCGTGCAACAAATGTCCCGCTGCCATGGCGGCGTTCAACCAGCCCCCAGCTCACCAGCAGATCTAACGCCTTGCGAATTGTCATTCGCGCCACGCCAAACTCTTGCGCCAGTGCTTTTTCTCCCGGAAGCGGGCTGCCGATATTGTAGTCCGACGAATTCAGCCGCAGCCGTAACCTGTCGGCGATGGATTTATAGATCACCAGTAGACCTCTCTGCCCTTATCAGGCCGTGGATGCGGTTATGACACGTCCATATTTATAACCGAAAGTAGACCTGAGAGGTCAAATTAAAACCATGAATGTGATCACGAATCGCAGCGGCACGCCATGTTCGCGTATGAGTAAATTCTTATGCTCACTCCAGGCCAGCAAAAAACCATAAAGGCCTCTACTCCCTACAGGTTGTTACGTGAGGATTTAAAAATGCTCAGTCAAATACAACGTTTTGGCGGTGCCATGTTTACCCCGGTATTACTGTTTCCGTTTGCCGGGATCGTGGTGGGAATCGCTATCATGCTTAGCAACCCGCTGTTTGTCGGCGAGGCCTTAACCGCCCCGGATAATCTGTTCGCTCAAATTGTTCACATCATTGAAGAGGGCGGCTGGGCAGTATTTCGCAATATGCCGCTGATTTTTGCCGTCGGTTTACCGATTGGCCTGGCGAAACAGGCGCAGGGCAGAGCCTGTCTCGCAGTGTTGATTAGTTTCCTGACCTGGAATTACTTCATCAACGCGATGGGGATGACCTGGGGGCATTTCTTTGGCGTTAACTTCTCAGCAGAACCCGTAGCCGGAAGCGGGCTGGCGATGATCGCGGGTATCAAAACGCTTGATACCAGCATCATCGGGGCTATTATCATTTCAGGCATCGTTACCGCTATTCACAACCGCTTTTTCGACAAGCCGCTTCCGGTTTTCCTGGGGATTTTCCAGGGCACCTCGTTTGTCGTTATCCTCGCGTTTTTCGTGATGATCCCCTGCGCCTGGCTCACCCTGATGGGCTGGCCAAAAGTACAGATGGGCATCGAATCCCTGCAGGCTTTCTTACGTTCCGCCGGCGCGTTGGGCGTGTGGGTTTACACTTTCCTGGAACGTATTTTGATCCCCACCGGATTACACCACTTTGTCTACGGTCCGTTCATCTTTGGCCCGGCTGCGGTAGAAGGCGGTATCCAGGTCTACTGGGCGCAGCACCTGCAAGAATTCAGCCAGAGCACCTTGCCGCTGAAAACGCTGTTCCCGGAAGGCGGATTTGCGCTGCACGGCAACTCCAAAGTGTTCGGCTCAGTCGGGATTGCGCTGGCAATCTGGTATACGGCGTCAGCGGAAAACCGCGTTAAGGTCGCGGGCCTGCTGATTCCGGCCACGCTTACCGCCGTGCTGGTGGGCATTACTGAACCACTTGAATTCACTTTCCTGTTTATCTCGCCGCTGCTGTTTGCCATTCATGCCGTGCTGGCGGCATCAATGGCGACAACGATGTATGTTTTTGGCGTTGTGGGCAATATGGGCGGCGGACTGCTTGACCAGTTCCTGCCCCAGAACTGGATTCCGATGTTCCACAACCACGCCTCAATGGTCTTCACCCAGATTGGTATTGGCGTCTGCTTTACCGGTCTCTATTTCGTGGTTTTCAAAACGCTGATTGAACGACTGAACCTCAAAACCCCCGGTCGGGAAGAGAGCGAAATCAAACTCTACAGCAAGGCTGATTATAAAGCGGCGCGCGGGCAAACCACCGCACCGGCCGCAGCCAGCCAACAGATCGGTCAAGCCGCCGGATTCTTACAGGCTCTTGGCGGCGCGGCAAACATCGAAAGCATCAACAACTGCGCCACCCGCTTACGCATCGCGCTGGTTGATATGGCGCAAACCCAAAGCGATGAAGTCTTTAAAGCCCTGGGCGCACACGGTGTGGTGCGACGCGGCAACGGCATTCAGGTGATTGTCGGTCTGCATGTTCCCCAGGTGCGCGACCAGCTTGAATCGCTGATGAAAACCCCTTTAACGAACGAACAAACCACCATGACGGAGGCTGTATCATGAAAAAATTCTCAGTTGTCATTGCAGGCGGCGGTAGTACTTTTACTCCCGGTATTGTCCTGATGTTATTAGCTAACCGTGATCGCTTCCCGCTGCGCGCTCTGAAATTCTATGACAACGATGGCGCACGTCAGGAGACCATCGCGGAGGCATGCAAAATCATCCTTCAAGAACAGGCGCCGGAGATTGCCTTTAGTTACACCACCGATCCGAAAGCGGCCTTTACCGATGTCGATTTTGTGATGGCGCATATCCGCGTGGGTAAATACCCGATGCGCGAAAAAGACGAGAAAATCCCGCTGCGCCATGGCGTGCTGGGCCAGGAAACCTGCGGACCGGGTGGAATTTCCTACGGTATGCGCTCTATCGGCGGTGTGCTGGAACTGGTGGACTATATGGAGCAGTATTCTCCGAATGCCTGGATGCTGAACTACTCCAACCCGGCGGCTATTGTCGCGGAAGCGACTCGCCGTCTGCGCCCGAACGCCAAAATTCTCAACATTTGCGATATGCCGATCGGCATTGAAGGACGTATGGCTCAGATCGTCGGACTGAAAAACCGCAAAGAGATGCGTGTGCGTTATTACGGTCTGAATCACTTTGGCTGGTGGACGTCGATTGAAGATCTAAACGGTAATGATTTGATGCCAAAGTTGCGGGAATATGTGGCGAAAAACGGTTATGTGCCGCCATCTGACAACGCCCATACAGAAGCCAGTTGGAATGATACCTTTGCTAAAGCAAAAGACGTGCAGGCGCTCGATCCCGATACCATGCCGAACACTTACCTGAAATATTATCTCTTTCCGGATTATGTGGTGGCGCACTCCAATCCAGAATGCACCCGTGCCAATGAAGTAATGGATCATCGTGAGAAGCATGTTTTCAGCGCTTGCCGGGCGATTATTGAAGCCGGTAAATCCTCCGCCGGGGAGCTGGAAATCGATGAACATGCGTCGTATATCGTCGATCTGGCGACCGCGATTGCGTTCAATACCCAGGAGCGCATGTTGTTGATTGTGCCGAATAACGGCGCAATTCATAACTTTGATGCTGACGCGATGGTGGAAATCCCCTGCCTGGTCGGTCATAACGGCCCAGAGCCACTCACCGTGGGGGATATTCCACACTTCCAGAAAGGGTTGATGAGTCAGCAAGTGGCGGTGGAAAAACTGGTGGTGGATGCCTGGGAGCAGCGCTCGTATCAGAAATTATGGCAGGCGATCACGCTGTCCAAAACCGTACCGAGCGCCTCGGTTGCGAAAGCGATTCTGGATGACCTGATTGAAGCCAATAAAGAGTATTGGCCAGAACTACACTAATCTTCCCGACCGGCATCACCCGATGCCGGTTTTTTGTCCTTGTCGATTTACGCTATGCTGATGCCAGCCTGAGCATGACAAGGAGCCTTCATGAAAATTTCCCACCTCGGTGAAGCGCCGGATTATCGCTTCTCACTGGCCAATGAGCGCACTTTTCTGGCGTGGATACGCACCGCGCTGGGCTTTCTGGCGGCAGGGGTCGGGCTTGATCAACTGGCGCCGGAGTTTGCCACGCCGCTGATTCGTCAGGTGCTGGCACTGCTGCTCTGTCTGTTTGCTGGCGCGCTGGCGGTTTACGGCTATATGCGCTGGCTACGCAATGAAAAAGCGATGCGCCTGAAAGAAGACCTGCCCTATACGCGAAGCCTGCTGGTGATAAGCGCCGTTCTGTTGACGGTGGCTGCCGTGGTGATGGGACTGGTGCTATATGGCGGATAACCGCAAGGCGCGCCGCGCGGCAGATCCAGGGCTACAGCCGGAGCGCACTTCGCTTGCCTGGCTGCGTACCTTTTTTGGCTATATTGCCCTGCTTGCCTTTGCGGTGAAGCACAACTGGCAGCACTCGGGGATCACCTTCTGGATCTCGCTGGTGGTGCTGCTGTTGGTCGGCGGTATGCTGTGGCGTTATACGCGCAAACGCACCCTGATGGATGTAGAAAGCAGTGATTTCGCAAAGCCTGGCGCGATCCGCGATAAGTTGCTGATTGCGCTGGCCGTGCTCTCTCTTTCGCTGCTGTTCGGGCTAACGCATATCCGCCATATCCTGAATTCTCTGTAAGCGTCAGAGCTGCCGGGCTTTTGCCAGATACTGCGTCATCTCTTCTTCGGGCACCATTCCCCCTCCGGTCGCCCAGACGATGTGGGTGGCGTTGTCTAACTGTTGCGCCGTAAGCCCCTGTAAATTTTGATATTCCATGTTCGCGCAAACGCGCTGTGGCCCCGCCATTCCTGCCAGTGCGGAGGGCTCAAGGCGGATATTTTCTTCCTGCGCCAGCATGCCGAGCAGGTCATACATCGTTTGATCGTCAAGCGTATAGAAGCCATCCAACAGTCGTTGCATGGCGCGGCCCACAAACCCGGACGCTCTGCCTACCGCCAGTCCGTCTGCCGCAGTGACATTATCAATACCTAAATCCTGAACGGAAATAGCATCGTGCAGCCCGGTGTACACCCCCAGCAGCATGCAGGGGGAATGGGTCGGCTCAGCAAAAAAGCAGTGCACGTTATCACCGAACGCCAGTTTCAGGCCGAAGGCCACACCGCCAGGACCGCCGCCTACACCGCACGGTAGATAGACAAACAGCGGGTTTTCGGCATCCACCGCCCGGCCTTGCGCTTCAAGCTGCGTTTTCAGACGCTGCCCGGCAACTGCATAGCCCAGAAAAAGCGTGCGCGAGTTTTCATCATCAATAAAGAAACAGTTAGGGTCGGACTGTGCTGCCTTGCGCCCCTGCTCTACGGCCACGCCGTAATCTTCCTCATATTCGACGACAATCACGCCGTGGCTGCGTAGTTTGTCTTTTTTCCAGGCACGGGCGTCGGCAGACATATGTACCGTGACCTTAAAGCCGATACGGGCGCTCATAATGCCAATCGACAGCCCCAGATTACCGGTCGAGCCAACGGCAATGCTGTACTGGCTAAAGAACTGTTTGAATTCAGGGGAGAGCAGCACGCTGTAGTCATCGTCGATACTCAGCAAACCGGCTTCGAGCGCCAGTTTTTCCGCGTGGGCCAGCACTTCATAAATGCCGCCACGGGCTTTGATGGAGCCCGAGACCTGCAGATGGCTGTCTTTTTTCAGCAGCATTTCACCACTGATACGCTGTCCGTAAACCTTTTCCAGCCGCTTTTGCATCGCCGGAATGGCAACCAGTTCAGATTCAATGATGCCGCCAGAAGCTGCCGTTTCAGGGAAGGCCTTTGCCAGATAGGGCGCGAAACGGCTGAGACGTGCATGGGCGTCCTCAACGTCCGCCTGCGTGAGACCGACATAAGGCAGCCCCTGCTCAAGAGAGGTCGTGGCTGGGTTAAACCAGGTCGTTTCCTGCAAATCTATCAAGGCTTGTAGCTGTGGGAACGTCGCGATGAGTGTCTGTATTTGGTCAGGATTCATGTTAATTTCTGCACAATAAACGAAAGGTGTATGCTCTACAGTGGTCGATTTTTGTTATAAGCGCCAGCATCGACAACGTTTACGACGGTACATCCGGGCATAATCTTCATATTCTGTCGCATAACTGCGAATTTATTACGTTTATACGCTACGTATTCGGCGATAAATCATGCTAAATACATGTAATCACCACCGATTTTGGCAAGGTCAATTGTGTTAAAACCACTGTTAGCGATTGCTCTTCTTCTGGCGGGCATGCCTGCGTTTGCTACTGATACGCCGCTTACGGCAACACGCTACGCTCAGGAACTGGGCGTGGGGATGGATGTCGACTGGGCGCGAACCGAGCGCGGTATCCGCGAGTTCGATCCGCTTATCGTCCGTGATTTCTACGCGGAGGGGATTCGCCACGTACGTATCCGGGTGGCCGACCCGTTAACCGAAGCCCGCCTCATTCACCTGCGTAAGCTGGTGGAGGCTTGCGAAAAATACGGTGTGATTCCGATAATCTCCTACCAGGCAGATACCTTTAAGGCTGAGCCGGTCGCAAAAAACGAAGCCCAACTGGTCGCCTGGTGGTCAACGATGGCGAACTACTTTGGCACCGAACATCCGACGCTGGGTTTCGACCTGATTTATGAGCCTTCGGATAAGCTCAATCACGATCTGTCTGCGCTTAACCGTGCGTATGAAAATATCATCAAGACCATCCACGACATCGATCCGCAACGCATGATCTTTATTGCGCCGCGTCTGCGGGCCGCGCCTGAGGATTTAATGTCGTTGAAATTGCCAGGGCGTAGCCAGAACTACCTGCTGGCAGAGTGGCATATCTTCCCGTGGGGGCCACTGAAAAATAATGGCAAGTACCCGTGGACATCGGGTACGGCGGCTGAGAAAGCGGCAATCAGAGCACGCATTAACACCGCGGTGCACTGGCAGCAAAAAACCGGTCACGCAACCTGGGTTGGCGGCTGGTCGGTGGGGGAAACCATTAAAAGCCCGCCAGGTGAGTCACAACTGGCGTTCGCCGCGTTTATGGCCTGCGAACTGAATAAGGCGCAGATCCCCTTCGCCCTCAATGCGGATACGCAATTTTATGATGGCGAAGAGGGGGCGTGGCGTCCGACAACCGAACCGTTGCTGAAAGCGATTATTTCACCGGACTGTGAGAAGGCTGATGCGAAGCCGGATCGCCGTGAAGGGAAGCCGCCTGTTCATGTTCATGGGGCTTCTGGCGCAGCGCCAGCGGCAGCCAGCTCAGCACAATCAAAAGCCCCGCCAGCGTCATCAACATCCCAAGGCTAAACTGGCTGGTCTGGGGAAGCTGAGCGGAAAACCACGCAAGGGCGCCTGAACCCATATTTTGCATGCCGCCCACCAGCGCCCCCGCCGTGCCCGCCAGAAAAGGGAACGGCTCCATTGCGCCACTGGTCGCCAGTGGAAAGAGCATGCCCGCCCCGAAGAAGAACAGCGCGGCGGGAACCAGCAGCGTCCAGACCGTCATCACGTCAAACCAGCCGGGGATCCACATCATTACGCCTGCCAGCAGACAACTGGCGACCGCCTGCCACATCAGTGTGGAGAAGCGCGCGTTTTGGCGCCCGGCGAACCAGGCACCGAAAAAGGCGGCCGGAATGGGCAGAATAAACAGGATACTGACCGCCATACTCGAAAGCCCAAGCGTAGCGCCCATCAGCACGCCTGAGCAGGCCTCAAACACCGCGATACCCGCCAGCCCGCCAATCAGCATCAGCAAATAGCAGTTAAACATGCCGTTACCCAACAGGGTCTTATAACGGGCAATCAGGCCCATTTTTACGGTACCAGTCGGGCGCGTTTCCGGCATCCAGCGCGCCATGCTGTACGTGACGCCAGCACAGAGCACCAGCAGGAAAGCAAAACAGGCGCGCCAGCCCCAGAGGGTAGTCAGCAAGCCGCCAATCAACGGCGCAAGCAGCGGACTTACCAGAATCCCCATATTCAGCAAACTGTTAGCGTGGCGTAATTCGGTGCCGGAATAGAGATCGCGCGGCAGGGTACGTGCCATGACGCCGCCGACGCCGGTGCCCATGCCCTGGAAGGCGCTGGCGACTATCAGCACGGTCAGGCTATGGGTCGTGACAGCGACCAGTGTTGCCAGCATAAATACTGTTAAGCCGCAGAGGATCGCCGGACGGCGGCCAAAACGGTCGGCTAACGGGCCGTAAAAGAGTTGTGATACGCCATAGGTGAGCAGATAGGCGGCCATGACATTCTGCACCGCCCCTTCACGGGCATTGAGATCCTGCGCCATACCGGCAATCGCGGGAATATAAATGGTTTGCGCCATCTGCCCCACGGCCACCAACAGGACCAGCATCAAGAGTAAACTGACATTACGCTGTCTTTTCATTTCGCTGAATACGTTTTAAAAATAGATAAATAAAGAATATGGTGCTGCCATAACCGTAAAATGCGAGAGGAATCTACCACAGTAATGTGACACAACAAGATGCGGGGTCAGAAAGAGCGACCGCCGCCAGGCAGGATTTGTAAACAACCATCGGCAACATTTGTTGCCAGCGTGATCAGGACAGGCGCAGCAAAATAGCCCCCGCAGCGATGCCACAGGCGGCAACGATGCGTAATCCGGCAACCTTTTCTTTGAGCATTAAAAAGGCGAGCAGCGCGCCAAAGAGAATGGAGGTTTCACGCAGTGCGGCGACCACCGCCAGCGGTGCCTGCGTCATCGCCCATAGCGCCAGGCCGTAGGAGCCCATGGTACCAATGCCGCCAGGCAGCCCTTTTTTCCAGTTGTTCACCAGATAGTGAGAGACTTCACGGCGGCGAGCGATCATCGCCCAGGCCAACAGGCAAAAACCGTTCATGAAAAAGGTCCAGAGGGTGTAACCGAACGCGCTACCCGCAAGGCGTACACCGGTGCCGTCCACCAGCGTGTATCCGGCGATAAAACAGGAGTTCAGCAGCGCAAGCCAGATCCCACGCGTTGAGCTGTGTCGCCCGTTACAAGCCATGCCAAGAATGGATAGACAAATGACCGCGATACCGAGCCAGGCAAAGGTAGATAATGTATCCCCGAGGAACAGTACGCTGATCAAGGCCACCAGAAGTGGCGCGGTGCCGCGCATCAACGGGTAGGTCTGACTCATATCGGAAACTTGATACGTTTTAGCGACCAGCACCGTATAGACAACCTGTAGCAGGCAGGAAACGGCGAGATAAGGCACGCTGGCAAGCGACGGCTGCGGTGAGAAGGGCAGCATGACCAGGGCGATTAAAGCCGCAGAGCCGCTGACGCAGATGGCGGAATAGAGTTTGTCGCTGCCCGCTTTAACAATCGCGTTCCAGCTCGCATGCAGAAGTGCGGCAAACAGCAGAATACAAAAAACAGTAACAGTCATGAGTATGCAGTGTCAGTGGGCGGCGTAAAAACGTACCATGAAAGCGATGATCGGAGCGACTATTCTGTGCAGTGACGAAGACAGCCTGCCTTTATTAAAGAGGGGCGGCTGCCCGCCCCTCTTAGGTACGACTTGAACCTGAATTACCGCAGTAATTTCAGGACAGCTTCAAGCAGTTGCAGCAAGGCAACTATGAGTTTCAGGATAAGGATAACCATATCCATTTCGCCCATACGTTTCTCCTTTGGCAAGGAGCACGACCGGCTGGCGTACCTTTCCGCTGCCTGTGACCAGCCGTGTTGTTGGCGTAACACAGTGTGCTCTCAAGGGGTTAAGGCACTGACGGCACCACCCGTTTCAGCCAGGACTTTATGTGCGCCCGTATCATAGCGGTCCCCTCATACACCGTGGTCGGCAACACCATTATAAATTCATACTGTAAATATATACAGTGATTTCTGGACGAAATTTGCATCCTGTTTCATACTCAAACTGCTCGTAGTGTGTGCATAATTTGCGCGCAGGATTAATTGATCGTATAGTTTCACTGTTGACGTAACACAGTGTGCTTGCGGCTACCAACCGCAAAAACCTGCTAAAAACCTCGCTCCGGCGGGGGATAACGGACGGCATTCTCTGCTGTCCGTTTTTATTTTGTGCCATGCACCTCCCTCCACACGATTCCGATAGCTCCTTTTTCATATCAGCACATGCCTTTCTCTGTTATTTAACAGGTCGTTTATATGCTTATAAAATTCGGTTTTTTAAACATATGGTCGTGACATGTCGTTGCTATCGACATATTATGAATATATGTCGATAAAATAGGATTTTTTAAACATGTCATGGATGCCCGAACGCTCATATAACCAGCTTCCGCCTCTCCCACCTGATATAGCGCTCGTCGAGACGCGTAAGGTACTGAAAGCTTGCATTAAGGCACGAGCTGCTTTAGCTGAACTGAATACATCTGGCGAACTGCTGCCCGATCAAAGGCTATTGATAAACTTGCTGCCAATGCTGGAAGCGAAAGACTCCTCTCGCATTGAAAATATTGTCACAACCAGCGATCAGCTTTTCCAATACGCCGATCGTATGGAAGGCGCTGACCCAGCAACAAAAGAAGCGTTACGTTATCGCACTGCGCTGTATAAAGGCGTTAATCTTTTACAGGACTACCCGCTGTGTTCTGGCACAGCTATGGAAATCTGCACAACGCTGAGAGCTATTGAAACTGACGTGAGAAAAACGCCAGGCACAGTGCTTCGCGATCAAAATAAGAACGTGGTAGACACCCCACCTGATGGCGAAACGTTAATTCGTGACCTGTTATCTAATTGGGAACACTTCATCCATTCAGATATTGATTTAGATCCTTTGATAAAAATGGCCGTAGCCCATTATCAGTTTGAATGCATTCACCCCTTCTCCGACGGAAATGGCCGTACGGGCCGCATCCTGAATATCCTCTATTTAATGGACTGTGGCGTGTTGTCGCAACCGATTCTCTATCTGTCTCGCTTTATCCTGGAAAGGCGGAGCGATTACTACGCCTTGCTTCGTAACGTTACGACTAAGAATGATTGGGAGTCCTGGGTTCTCTTTATGCTGGAAGCCGTGGAAGACACGGCAAAATGGACGACAGAAAAAATAGCTGCTCTGCGGAAATTAATAGATGAAACAGCAGGATGGATCCGTGAAAAGCTGCCCAAAATCTATACGTGGGAGCTTAACCAAACGCTATTTTCTCAGCCCTATTGTCGCATTGAAAACCTGGTCGATAATGGGATTGCAAAGCGGCAGACGGCCTCAATTTACCTTAAGTCACTTGTTGAGATAGGTGTGCTGGAAGAAAAAATTGCCGGGCGTGAAAAACTGTACCTCAATACACGCCTTTTGCAGGAATTGAACAGCTAATAGAAACGTGATCTTCGGCTCATTTTTGCGCTGATGAATAATTTTCCATTGTTTCATTCCGCGAGCTGTGTTTGTATAAATCCTGTTAACTATTCAAACACGAGTCCCCAATGAACGCTTCCACTATGACGATGAACCTACTAAAAACCGCGCATAACGCCGCGGTGGTCGTCGTGCGTGTGGTGGTGGTCGTCGGCAATGCGCCGTAGGGACTGGAACAACACACGATTCCAAAACCCCGCCGGCGCAAACCGGGCGGGGTTTTTCGTTTAAGCACCTCCCGGAAAGTCGGCCCAGAAGAAAAGGACTGGAGCATGGCAAGTTCGGGCACAACACAAACGACACGCTTTACCGGCGCACAATTGATCGTTCATTTACTGGAACGCCAGGGCATTACTACGGTAGCGGGTATTCCTGGCGGGACCGTTCTCCCACTGTATGACGCATTAAGTCAGAGTACGAAAATTCGCCACGTCCTGGCACGCCACGAGCAAGGCGCCGGGTTTATCGCCCAGGGCATGGCCCGTACCGAAGGCAAACCCGCCGTCTGTATGGCCTGTAGCGGGCCAGGCGCCACCAACCTGGTAACCGCCATCGCCGATGCGCGTCTCGATTCCATCCCGCTGGTATGTATCACCGGCCAGGTGCCTGCCTCTATGATCGGCACCGATGCGTTCCAGGAAGTCGACACTTACGGCATCTCTATCCCCATCACTAAGCACAATTACCTGGTTCGGGATATCGCCGAACTTCCGCAGGTGATGAGCGACGCGTTTCGCATTGCGCAATCCGGCCGTCCCGGCCCGGTGTGGATAGATATTCCTAAAGATGTTCAGACCGCGACCATCGAACTGAGTGAGTTGCCGGAGCCGGGCGGCAGAGCACCTGCTCCGGCGTTTGACGCGAAAAGCGTGCAGGAAGCGGCGACGATGATTAATGCCGCACAGCGTCCGGTGTTGTACCTGGGCGGCGGGGTGATTAACGCGCCGGAACAGGTGCGTGCCCTGGCGGAAAAAGCGAATCTGCCGACCACCATGACCTTGATGGCGCTGGGCATGTTGCCAAAAGCGCATCCGCTGTCGCTGGGGATGTTGGGTATGCACGGCGCGCGTAGTACCAACTTTATTCTGCAAGAGTCTGATTTGCTGATTGTTCTTGGTGCACGTTTTGATGACCGGGCGATTGGTAAAACCGAGCAGTTCTGCCCGAATGCGAAAATCATTCATGTGGATATCGACCGTGCCGAACTGGGTAAAATCAAACAACCGCACGTTGCCATTCAGGGCGATGTGGGTGAAGTGCTGGCACAATTGCTGCCGCAAATTGACGCGCAGCCGCGTGAGGAGTGGCGTGGTCTGGTGGCGCAATTACAGCAGGAATTCCCGTCTGCCATTCCGCAGGGCGGTGACCCGCTGACCCATTATGGCCTGATCAATGCCGTTGCCGCCTGCGTCGATGACGAGGCGATCATCTCCACCGACGTGGGCCAGCATCAGATGTGGACCGCACAGGCCTATCCGCTCAATCGACCACGTCAGTGGCTGACCTCCGGCGGGCTGGGCACTATGGGCTTCGGCCTGCCTGCGGCGGTAGGTGCTGCGCTGGCGAACCCGCAACGCAAAGTGATCTGCTTCTCCGGAGACGGTAGCCTGATGATGAACATTCAGGAGATGGCCACCGCCGCAGAAAATAATCTGGATGTGAAAATCATTCTGATGAACAACGAAGCGTTAGGTCTGGTGCATCAACAGCAGAGTCTGTTTTACAAGCAGGGCGTGTTCGCGGCGACGTATCCGGGAATGATTAATTTTATGCAGATTGCCGCCGGTTTTGGCCTGCAAACCTGTGATCTCAACAACGAGGCTGACCCGCATGCCGCGCTGCAGGAGATCATAGCTCGCCCTGGTCCGGCGCTCATCCACGTGCGCATCGACGCCGAAGAAAAAGTGTATCCGATGGTGCCGCCAGGTGCGGCAAATACTGAGATGGTGGGGGAATAAGCCATGCAACAGACAGTTTCTGACAACGTAATTCTCGAACTCACTGTGCGTAACCATCCGGGTGTGATGACCCACGTCTGCGGCCTGTTTGCCCGCCGCGCGTTTAACGTGGAAGGCATTCTCTGTTTGCCAATCAAAGACAGCGAGCAGAGTCGCATCTGGCTATTGGTGAATGACGATCAGCGTCTGGAGCAGATGATTAGCCAGATTGAGAAGCTGGAAGACGTAGTGCAGGTCGTGCGTAACCAGTCTTCACCAGGGATGTTCAACAAACTGGCCGTGTTCTTCGAGTAAGGCGACACCAGGCTCGCTTAGCGGGCCTGATCGTTTTCTGAGTCCGGTGTAATCACTTTCACAAACCCGTTACGGCAATGGGTCGGGTAATCCGCCGGTAATGGACGGTCGCTAATTAACACATCAAACCCGGACAGCGGCGCAATGCTCGCCGGTGCGACCTCATCAAACAGGGCATGGCGTGCCAGCAGAATTTTGCGCATGCCGTGCTCCATCGCCTTTCGCTTCATGGGCAAATCATCCAGGTTAAACCAGGTTACGCCGTGGTGTTCGTGCACGCCGCTGGCGGAAATAAACACTTTTCGCGGGTTTAATGAATCTAACAGCGAGGGATTATTCGGATCGTAAAAGGCATCGCTTTTGGCGCGCCAGGTGCCACCGCAGAGCATAGCCGTTGCGTTAGGCTTGGCGGTAAGCGCGACAAATACTTGATGGGAATAGCAGATGCCCGTAAAGGTAATGTCATCCGGGATCATGCTGATAACCAGCGGCATTTCCGGCCCATTATCAAAAAAGACCAAATCGTTCTCGCTCACCAGTCCGGCAGCAAGGATGGCGACAGGTAAATCATCACGATGGTGGGGGCGTAGGGTAGGTTGCGGTGCGGCAATGGGGGCGGATGGTTTGTTCACCATCACGATATAGCCACCCAACAGCGCTAACGGCAGCGGTTCGTCGTCCTGACTAAAGTCCCTGCGAATGGTCATGACAGACACTTCCAGCATACGCGCGGCATCTTTTAAGTGGATCCGGTCGGTCTTTTTCAGTAACTCCACCAGACGTCGGATACGTTCTTTTTGCTTCGTTTCCACTCTCTTTCTCCGCTCTGCTTTGCTCTGCTGTGTTTCTAAAGTAACATTTTCTATCAATCAGGAACACGTAATGATATCAACACTATAATCCTGTTACCCGGCAAATAAAAGTGATGTGGCGCGGTATGTCAGGGATATTGCGGTGTTGGAGGGTAATAAATGTGATTCTCTAATCGCGATCATGGTCACAAATGATACTAAAATAACATGTTAATGTTACTAAAATATCATTGTTATGTGATTGTTTCTGAGAGGTAGCAAAATGGATATCGCAGTCATCGGCTCCAATATGGTGGATCTCATCACCTATACCAACCAGATGCCGAAAGAGGGAGAAACCCTTGAAGCCCCTGCCTTCAAAATCGGGTGCGGTGGTAAAGGCGCGAATCAGGCGGTGGCCGCCGCTAAAATGAATTCGAAAGTGATGATGTTGACCAAAGTGGGTGATGATATCTTTGCGGACAATACCATCCGTAATCTGGAGTCCTGGGGAATTAACACCACCTATGTGGAAAAAGTCCCCTGTACCAGCAGCGGCGTCGCGCCGATTTTTGTTAATCCCAACTCCAGTAACAGTATTTTAATTATTAAAGGCGCAAACAAATTTCTCTCGCCGGAAGATATCGATCGCGCTGCCGAAGATTTAAAAAAATGCCAGTTAATTGTCCTGCAACTGGAAGTGCAATTAGAAACGGTATATCACGCCATCGAATTTGGTAAAAAGCATGGCATTAAAGTGTTATTAAATCCTGCCCCCGCACTGCGTGAACTGGATATGACCTACGCCTGTAAATGTGATTTCTTTATTCCCAATGAGACCGAACTTGAAATTCTGACCGGCATGCCGGTCGACACCTACGATAATATTCGTACGGCGGCGCGGAGCCTGATTGATAATGGCCTGAATAATATTATCGTGACCATGGGTGAAAAGGGTGCGCTATGGATGACCCGCGAGCGCGAAGTTCACGTTCCGGCGCACAAGGTCAACGCCATTGATACCAGTGGCGCTGGCGATGCCTTTATCGGCTGTTTTGCCCACTACTATGTCCAGGGCGGCGATGTCGAAGCGGCGATGAAAAAAGCGGCACTATTCGCTGCTTTTAGTGTGACCGGCAAAGGCACACAATCGTCTTACCCCAGCATTGAACAATTTAATGAGTACCTGGCTTTACATGAATAATAACCGCTGAGTTTATTCTGCAGCGGGCGCATCATTGCCGCCTGCTGTTCGGAATAAGACAGTGATAAACCCTGCACATTGAAAGGTAGCACTATGAACGAAAAAAATATCGTTCAGATGCCCGACGGGTATTTGAATAAAACCCCTTTGTTCCAGTTTATTTTGTTATCCTGTTTATTCCCGTTATGGGGATGCGCCGCTGCGTTAAATGATATTCTCATTACGCAATTTAAAAGCGTGTTCTCATTAAGTAACTTTGCCTCTGCGTTAGTGCAGAGTGCGTTTTATGGCGGCTATTTCTTAATTGCGATCCCGGCTTCTCTGGTTATTAAAAAGAGTAGCTATAAAATTGCGATATTAATCGGGCTGACCCTTTATATCGTCGGCTGTTCACTGTTCTTCCCGGCCTCGCATATGGCAACCTATACCATGTTCCTGGCGGCGATATTTGCCATCGCCATTGGGCTGAGTTTTCTTGAAACCGCGGCCAATACGTACAGTTCGATGCTGGGGCCAAAATCACATGCAACTCTGCGCCTGAACATCAGCCAGACCTTCTACCCGATTGGCGCGGCGGCGGGCATTTTGCTCGGTAAATATCTGGTTTTCTCCGAAGGTGAGAGTCTGCAAAAGCAGATGACCGGCATGACACCCGAGCAGATTCATAATTTTAAAGTGTTGATGCTCGAAAACACCCTTGAGCCCTATAAATACATGATTATGGTGCTGGTGGTTGTCATGGCGCTGTTTATGTTCACCCGCTTCCCGAAATGCAAAGTGGCTCAAACGGAGACCCATAAACGTCCGACCGCCATGGAAACACTGCGTTATCTGGCACAGAATGCCCGTTTTCGCCGTGGTATTGTCGCGCAATTCTTGTATGTCGGCATGCAGGTAGCGGTGTGGTCGTTCACCATTCGTCTGGCACTGGAACTGGGCGATATCAACGAACGCGATGCGTCAAACTTTATGGTCTATAGCTTCGCCTGCTTCTTTATTGGCAAGTTCGTCGCCAACATTCTGATGACGCGGTTTAACCCGGCCAAAGTGCTGATTCTCTATTCCGTGATTGGCGCCCTGTTCCTGGCATACGTGGCGCTGGCCCCCAGCTTTAGCGCGGTGTACGTGGCGGTGGCAGTCAGCATCCTGTTTGGACCGTGCTGGGCGACCATCTATGCCGGCACGCTGGATACCGTGGATAACGAACATACGGAGATGGCAGGCGCGGTAATTGTGATGGCGATTGTTGGCGCGGCGGTGGTCCCGGCGATTCAGGGCTATGTGGCAGATATGTTCTATTCGCTGCAACTGTCGTTCCTCGTTTCCATGCTGTGCTTTGTCTACGTTGGCGTCTATTTCTGGCGCGAAAGTCGAGTGCGTCGCGAACTGACCGAAGCGACCGCTTCCTGAGGAGAAGGACGATGGCAACACGATTGACTCTGTGGCGTGAGCTGTTCACCCAACAGCCGCGCACCTTACTGGAAAACAGCGATTTTACCGTCACCGCGTTCCGCTACCCGAGCGGCGTGGAGGCTGTACGGCTGGAGAACGCCCGCGGGCACCTGGTCGTACTGCCCTGGCTTGGACAGATGATCTGGGATGCGACCTTCGACGGGCACGACCTGACGATGCGTAACATGTTCAGCCAGCCCAAACCGGCGAATGTGATTGTTGAAACATACGGCTGTTTTGCTTTTCATTCCGGGTTGCTGGCGAACGGTTGTCCGTCAGCAGAAGATACTCACGCGCTGCACGGCGAAATGGCCTGCGCCACGATGGATGAGGCGTGGCTGGAGCTCGACGGCGACGCGCTGCGTCTGGGCGGGCGCTATGAGTATGTGATGGGTTTTGGCGATCACTACCTTGCACAACCGTCGGTCACGCTGCATAAAGCGAGCGCGCTGTTTGATATCGCCATGGATGTCACCAATCTGGCGTCGGTGCCGATGCCGCTGCAGTACATGTGCCATATGAACTACGCCTATGTTCCGCAGGCGACATTTAGCCAGAACATTCCGGATGAAGCGTTAACGCTGCGCGAGTCCATCCCGGCGCATGTGAAACCGACGGAGCAGTGGCTGGCATTCAATCGCCGCGTACAGCAGGGCGAAGCGACGGTCAATGCGCTGACGGAGCCGGAATTCTACGATCCGGAAATCGTCTTCTTTGCCGACAGGCTTGACCGCCACACGGATACGCCTGAGTTTTGTATGCATGCACCGGATGGCACCACCTTTGTGACACGTTTTTCCAGTGAGCAGTTTAATTACGTCACGCGCTGGATCCTTTACAACGGCGATCAGCAGGTCGCGGCGTTTGCCCTTCCGGCAACCTGTCGCCCCGAGGGATTCCTTGCTGCGAAGCGTAGCGGCAGTTTGCTCAGCCTTGCGCCACAGCAAACCCGCCATTTTAGCGTCACCACAGGCATTGCCTGATGGCCTTTCCTGAGCCCGGTTCGCCGGGCTTTGCTGTGTGTTCTCATCAATAAAATCAGCCATCTGCGTGATCCCGTGCACTACGAAAAACCAGTAAGCTCACGCTTCGACTGTCCATTTTGTGCATTTTGACTTTATGATGTGCCTCCTGAGATGTGGCGGGAGCTTTCATGATTTGGTTAACACTGACGACACTGGTTGTGGTTTTTATTATTGGTTTCAGGGTATTAACGTCTGACTCACGTCGCGCGATCCGCCGGTTGAGTGAACGGCTGTCAATCACGCCGGTGCCGGTGGAAACCATGATTGATCAGATGGGGAAAAGCGCAGGGGCGGAGTTTATTCAGTATCTGGCTCGCCCGGATGAAGCACATCTGCAAAATGCCGCCCAGATGCTCTTTATCTGGCAGGTTTTTATTGTCGATGGCAGTGAACAGCATCTGCAATCCTGGCATCGCATTCTGCAAAAGGCCCGGCTGGCCGCGCCCATTACCGATGCGCAAGTCCGTCTCGCGCTGGGCTTTTTACGCGAACTCGAGCCGGATGTTGCTGAGCTTAATGCCTTCCAGATGCGCTACAACACTTTGTTTGTCCCTGAGGAAGGGGTGCACTGGTTACACTGATCTTACTGTCCGACGGTGTAAATAGTTGCGTAAATGTTAAATGAATCACACTGTTGTTTGTTACACTACACGGCTTTCTCAATAAAACATGAAGCCGGGTGGAAAAATGATGGAAATGCAGCGGACGCAGCCTGCAACAGGCGGCGTAAGTCGCCCAAACTGGTCGGCGGTATTTGCCGTCGCCTTCTGTGTGGCGTGCCTGATCACCGTGGAGTTTCTGCCGGTGAGTCTGTTGACGCCCATGGCGCAGGATTTGGGCGTGTCGGAAGGTGTTGCCGGTCAATCGGTGACGGTAACGGCATTTGTCGCCATGTTCGCCAGCCTGTTTATCACCCATATCATCGGCAAAACGGATCGCCGCCTGGTGGTTATTGCCTTTTCCGTGCTGCTGACGCTCTCGTGTCTGCTGGTCTCATTTGCCAATAATTTTACCTTGCTGTTGCTCGGGCGAGCTTGCCTTGGGTTAGCGCTGGGCGGTTTTTGGGCGATGTCTGCCTCCCTGACTATGCGACTGGTGCCTGCCCGCACCATTCCGAAGGCGCTGTCGGTCATCTTCGGTGCGGTCTCCATTGCGTTGGTGATTGCGGCGCCGTTGGGCAGTTTTCTCGGCGGGATCATTGGCTGGCGGCATGTGTTTAACGGCGCAGCGCTGATGGGGTTCGTCTGTATTGGCTGGGTGTGGATGGCGCTGCCGTCGATGCCGGGACAGACGGAACATCATCAGAATATGTTTGGTTTGTTGAAGCGCCCTGGCGTCCTGGCCGGGATGCTGGCGATTTTTATGGCCTTCGCCGGGCAGTTCTCGTTTTTCACCTACATTCGTCCGATCTTTATGACCCTCGCCGGCTTTGATGTTGATGGCCTGACGCTGGTGTTATTGAGTTTTGGTATTGCCAGCTTTGTGGGTACTTCGCTTTCATCACATATCTTAAAGCGCTCGGTAAAACTGGCGCTGGCCTGTGCGCCGCTGATCCTTGCGGTGAGCGCGCTGGTGCTGATTTTGTGGGGCAGTAATAAAGTGGTGGCTGCGGGGATTGCCATCGTCTGGGGATTATCGTTCGCACTGGTGCCGGTGGGTTGGTCGACGTGGATCACCCGCTCGCTTGCCGATCAGGCGGAAAAGGCGGGGTCGATTCAGGTAGCGGTTATTCAACTGGCAAATACCTGCGGCGCGGCGGTTGGCGGCTATGCGCTGGACAACCTGGGCCTGCTTTCACCGCTGGTGCTGTCCGGGGCGCTGATGCTGCTTACCGCGCTGCTGGTGGCAGGAAAAGTGAAGGTGAAGTGATTTTCCTCTCACCCTTATCCGGGTTATCGCTGCGCTAACCGTAGCCCCGGTAAGCGTCAGCGCCACCGGGGGGAATGTCAGGCCGCAGCCTGCATGCGTTTGCGGGAATCCAGTGAAATCAGCAGCACCGACGACACAATCATCAGCGTACCCAGCCAGTCCGGCAGCGTAAAGGCGATACCCAACAGGGCAACCGAGAGCAGCGCACTACTCAGCGGTTCCGCACAGCTCAGAATACTGGCGCGTGAGCCACCAATCATCTGCGCCCCTTTCAGATACAGGCTAAAGGTCAGCGCGGTACCCACCATCACCAGATACATAAACGCCATCACCAGATTGCCATCGATAACGAAATCGCCACCTTTATTGCCATAGAACGGCGTCAGCATTAATCCGGCGAGAAACATACTCCAGCCGACAATCGGCAGCGTGCCGTAACGGGCGATAAGTTTCGACGGATAGGTGGAATAGAGCGCGGCGGAAAACGCCGACGCGATGCCCCATACCAGCGCTTCGGTGGAAATCGACAGCGATGTCATATTTCCGTGGGTCACCAGCAAGAGAGTGCCAATCAGAGAGGTTGCAATCGCCGCCGTAACAGCGAGCGTCGGCTTCGCTTTTCGTGCCAGGGCAAACCACGTCACGATGATTGTTGGCGAGAGAAATTGCAGTACTGTGGCGGTGGCGGCATTCGATTTCTCGATGGTCACCAGGAAGGTGAGCTGAACGATAAGCGCGCCAAACAGTGAAAAGAACAGCAGGCTCAGCGTGTCTTTGCGGTTTTTCACGATCGCGAAAATTTTATCGCCATGGAAAAACGACAGAATTAATAACACAGCGCCGCCGGATAGCAGGCGAACCATCGTCAACCAGGGGGCTGCGATGTGACTTTTCTCCATGATGTACTGAGCGCAAACGCCGGAACTGCCCCATAAAATGGCGGCAATCAGTACATAAAGCATCCCTTTTTTTGTGAAACCCATTTTCTACCCAGTCCTGCCATGCTGCTTTCTTATTGATGAGTTTTGCATCATAGCACAGGCGTGATAGATAACCGGAGGCAGCATCCCTGCCGCCCGTGGATTTACATTAGAACCAGGCTTCCCACATTGCACCGACGTTGAAGGAGTCCAGCGTGGTGTCATCCGTGCCGTTAACACGCGCGGTACGCTTGTTGTCAACTTCGCCACCGGTCACGTAGAAGCGCAGCATCGGACGGAACTCTGGCCCCATATCGATGGAAATATTCTGCGACAGGGTCGCTTTCCAGCCGTTGTTATCACCGCCTTTGTCGTAAGCCACTTTCTGCCAGCCCAGCTCAAGCCAGGTGGAATGAACGTCGTTCCACCAGTACATCGGGCGCACAATGGCGTTGTAGTTCTTACGGTTGTCAGACTTGTCTGCGCTGTTGTCGTAATCGTGGAAGGCGAGGAGATATTCCACCTGCATCTGGCGACTAAACTTGTGCAGCCCTTCGAAGCTGGCATAAATAGTCTTCAGATCATCCGTTTTGTTATAAACGCTGTTATCTGCGTTATCGGAATAACGGGCGATAACCTTGTTCACACCGCTGTCGTTGGTATGGCTTAACACCACGCCACCCTGCCAGGCTTTCAGGCGGGCGTCGCTTTCAACGGCCTTCGAGTCAAAACCGTAGTTTGCGTAAACTTCCAGATCCAGCGGGCCGACTTTCATGCCGTGGATTTTTGAGGTGACAGCGTAGTTGCCTTTGTCACCGGTGCCGGAGCCGCCGGTACAGGTAATGCGTGACGGGTTATCCCCGTTGTCTTCCACTTCCGGGTTACAGGACTGCACGGCAGCTACAGTGGCCACGTCAAACTGTACGCCACCGATATCGAAGTTTTTCACCCCGGCACCCTGGCCATCGTGGTTCATCCAGAAGTAGTCGTTGATACCCTGTTGTGGACGCTGGTGGAAGTCACGACCTGCCCAGAAATAGGCGTTCGGGTTGGATTCCAGCAGGTTGGTCACACCCGCGTAGGCTTTTTTCAGGTTAACTTCGTCGCCCCAGTGATCGAACATCACGTTGACGTCCCAGATTGCTCCGTGCGAACTCTTAAACGCTTTGGAAAGCTGGAACTCGCCACCGTTGCCTTCGTTACCCAGACGGCCAATCGCAGACGAGCCGTTATATGAACCGTCTACGCCAACATATTTCTGATCGCCGCTCTGGTAATGGGCGCCATAACGGGCGTAACCGCTAAATTTCACGCCATAAGGAATGGCTAAGTCAGGCGTTTGCGCAGTGCTTTGCGGCTCGGTAATGACATCCGCTTTTTTATCAATGGCGGCATCCATTTTTGCCTGCCGCTCGGCTAATGCTTTATCCACCGCTTTTGCCACGATGGCGTCGATTTGTTCTTGCGTAAATTCTTGTGCTATCACCGAACCAGAGCAAAGCGCAGCCGCAACCGCCAGTGCCACTGGAAGTTTATTGTTTAATTTCATAGTTATCTCAATTTATACCCTTTATATTTCAAATTGCATGGGCATTGGCTGCACGCATTCACCCGAATCACTTACATGAGTAAGCTCATCGGGATTCTTTCGCCTGCCGTGTTCCTGAAACTCGAATTATTTAGGGTCTCGTTGGTTGTTTTTAAACAATAACCATCCTGTCCTGATTTGACAGAACAACATGCCAGTATCAAAACAAGCTGATTTATATTTTATAATTCAGGTACAGAGTTATATCTTCCATAATCAATGAGCTTTTAACGCTGATAAAGCTGAATAATCTCCTCTGATAATTCACGCGCCAGTAACGACGTCATTAAATGATCCTGGGCATGTACCATAATTAATGTCATGGGTTGCCGGGCTTCGCCGGCATCCTGTTCAATTAATTTGGTTTGCATTTGATGGGCCTGACGTGAATAACCATCGGCTTCACGCAGCAGTGTTTGGGCTTCCTCAAAATTGCCCGCTCTTGCGGCACGCAATGCTTCAAAGCACAGACTGCGTGACTGACCCGCGTTAACGATAATTTCCATTACCGCTTCTTCTAATGCGACCATATTTATTTACTCTTCATCAAAACCATTATTCTTCGCGGTGGCGGCGAACCATTCCCCGCTTTTCTTAACGGTACGTTTCTGGGTTTCTAAATCGAGTTGAACAAAACCGTAGCGATTTTTATACGCGTTACACCATGACCAATTATCAATAAAGGTCCACATATGATAACCAAGGCAATTACAGCCTTCGCTAATTCCTTTATGCAGCCATTTAAGGTGATCGGCAATAAATGCAATCCGGTACTGATCGTTTATTTGCCCGTTTTCAATAAAGCGCTGTTCATTCTCGACACCCATTCCATTTTCAGAAATAAAGCAGCGGGGGTTGCCATAATTATCACGAAGATTAACCAAAATATCGTAAATACCCGGCTCATAAATTTCCCAGCCGCGATAAGGGTTCATTTTTCGCCCCGGCATCTCGTAATAATCAAACAGCCATTCCGGCATAAACGGTGACTCTGGGTTAACGGCGCTGTCCCGGCATTTCACCCGCCGTGGCTGGTAATAGTTAATGCCCAGTAAGTCTATTTTCCCGTCGGCAATCAGCTCCTTATCGCCCAGATGGCACTCAGGAAGCTGATCATACTCTTTCAGCAAGGCCACCAGGTCCGCCGGGTATTCACCCCGCAGTACCGGATCGAGGAAGCTGCGGTTAAACAGCAGATCCGCATGGTGTGAGGCTTTAACATCCGCCGGATGCTGGGAACGCGGATACGACGGCGTCAGGTTGAGCACAATGCCGATCTCACCAGGGTGACGCCCGGCGCGAAACGCCCGCACCGCGCTGGCATGAGCCAGTACCGTGTTGTATGCCACTGTGGCTGCCCGTTTGAAATCCACCACGTTCGGGTAATGGAAGTCATACAGATAACCCCCTTCAACCGGCACAATGGGTTCGTTGAAGGTAAACCAGTGCTTCACCTGATGACCAAACAGGTCGAAACAGATCTGCGCGTAGCGGGTGAATGCCTCAACCACTTCGCGATTTTCCCAGCCACCTTTCTCCTGCATCACCATCGGCATGTCGAAGTGGAACAGGGTGATAAACGGTTCGATGCCCTGTTCCACCAGTTCGTTAAGCATGGTGCTGTAAAACGCAACGGCCTGGGTATTCACCTCACCGGTACCGTCAGGAATCAGTCGGCTCCAGCTTATTGAGGTACGAAAGCTGTTGTGGTTCAGTTGTTTTAACAGGGCGATGTCTTCGCGCCAGTGCTGGTAAAAGGTGGACGTATCCTGCGGGCCCACCTGCTGATGAAAGCGCCAGGGTTGGCTGGCGTACCAGGCATCCCATGTTGTGGCGCTCTTCCCGCCCTGTAAGCTTTCCCCTTCGGTTTGTTGCGCGGAACTGGCGCTGCCCCACCAAAAGTTTTCGGGAAATGCATATTTCATTTTTCTCTCCTTGTTCAGTTACTGCCGACGGTTTCCGCCATCGGTGCGCTGTTCTGCGCTTTTTGCTCTTCGGTCTTCATCAATGAACGTTCGTAAGCACGCAGGAACGGCAGGTACATCAGTGCGGACATCACCATACAAATCACGCACATCACCACCGGACTGAATGCCCAGTTGGCTGCCCAGGATGCGCCAATCGGTGCCGGTGTTGTCCATGGCGTCAGTGAGACGACCTGCGCCAGTAAGCCCATGCGGGTTGCCGCATACGCCAGAATGGCGTTTACCAGAGGGACACAGACGAACGGGATAAACAGCATCGGGTTCATGATGATCGGTGCGCCGAACAGAATCGGTTCATTGATGTTGAAGAAGCTTGGCACAACGCCCATTTTGCCGATAGTCCGCAGGTGCGCAACGCGGCTACGCAGCAGCAAAAAGGCCAGCGGTAAGGTTGAACCCACGCCGCCGATCAGCAGGTAGTGGTCCCAGAAACCTTGCAGATAAACGTGCGGTAATGCAGCGCCTGCGGCCAGAGCAGCCTGGTTGGCGGAGAGGTTTGCCATCCAGAAGGGGTTCATGATGCCGGTGACGATAAGCGAACCGTGGATACCGGCAAACCAGAAGATTTGGCACAGCAGCACAGAGAGCAGAATGGCAGGCAGTGAGTCTGATGCGGAGACCAGCGGTTCCAGCAGGTGCATAATCGCCTGCGGCAGGATCATGCCGGTTTGCGCTTCAATAAACAGGTTCAGCGGATGCAGCGTACCGATAATCACCAGAACCGGGATCAGGATTTCAAACGAGCGGGCAACACCGGTCGGCACCTCTTTCGGCAGGCGAATGGTGATGTTGTGTTGCTTGAGCCAGGCATAAACGCGAGCGGAGTAAATCGACGTCAGCAGTGCGGTGAAGATGCCTTGGCCGGAGAGGTACTGAGTGGAAATCTGTCCTTCATGATAGGGGGCCGCTACCAGCAGGAACGCCATAAACGCCAGCAGGCCGGTCATCACCGGGTCAAGATTAAACTGACGGCCCAGGCTCGCGCCGATACCGACAGAAATGAAGAAGGTCATGACCCCCATGCTCAGGTTGAAAGGCAACATTAGCTGTGCGCGATATTCGGTAGAAAAATCCAGCCAGGCGCGGGCAAAACCGTTGGTCGTTTCCGGGGAGAACGGCGGGAAAATAAACACCAGCATAAACGAGCCGATGATCATGAACGGCAGCGCGGCGGTAAAGCCATCGCGGATAGCGATAACGTATTTCTGCTGTCCGAGTTTGCCCGCAAGCGGGGTAATGGACTGCTCAATGACGCCAATCATAGACTGATATAACGAACTCATGGGTTCACCTTTTAGTGCGCCGCTTCAATCAGCGACAGTGCATAGTCCAGTACTTTATCGCCACGCTGCATCCCGTAGTCCATCGGATTGATGGGCTGCACGGGGATACCGGCGGCGGCGGCCTTTTCTGACAGCGTATTTAACATATATTTCACTTGCGGTCCGAGAAGCACTACCTGGTATCGTGGAAACTGCATATCAAATTCAGCCACACCGTACGCATCGATCTCGACCGGCAAATTCCGTTGCTGCGCCTCTTCAACCATTTTCCTGACTAACAGGCTGGTAGACATACCGGCGGAGCAACACAACATAATCCTGAACATCTTGACCTTCCTCGAATGTAAAAAGTTATTGCGGGGATGATTGGATATCATACGGAAACCGGTTTCCATATCATCGCAAAAGAAGTGTGATGGGTATCAAAGTCTCAATGATATAAGCGCTTTTTTCTGGATTCAGGTCACGGAATTTGGATGGATTCTGATAGCAATAGAGTCCAAATGGAAAATCGGTTTCCATGAAAAAAAGAAAAGGATATACTGCGAATGGTTATATTATGAACCATTGCTGTACTTGGTATTTTCAGGCGTAAATTAGTCGTCTGTCAGGGGAGAAAGATGTCTACAATCAACGATGTATCACGTTTAGCTGGGGTGTCCAAAGCCACAGTCTCACGGGTGTTGAGTGGTTCGCGCGGCGTTAAGGAAGCCAGCCGCCTTGCAGTACTGAAAGCGGTCGATGAGCTGAATTATCGGCCCAATGTTATCGCACAGTCCTTACTCAGCCAGTCGACAGGCTGCATCGGTGTGATTTGCGCCCAGGACAATATCAACCAGACCACCGCATACCTTTACGCGCTGGAAAAACACCTCAGCCAAAGTCAGAAACATTTGCTGCTGCGTTTTGCCAACAGCAAAGCGGGGGTGCTGAGCGCGCTGGAAGAACTTACCTGTGGGTTGTGCGACGATGTGTTAATTATCGGCGCCCGTTTCCCGCTGAATATCAATGACGAGAATGTCATTCTGGTGGATTGCGCGGAGTCAGAAACACCAAACAGTATCCAGTTCGACCACGCGTTCGCGGCGGAAACGGCCTGTAATTTCCTGATAAGCCAGGGGAGACGCCAGATTGCCCTCATCCACCCGGATACCAGCGGCCCGGCGGACCAGGTACTGCTCGGTTATAAGCATGCGCTGGAAAACAATTTCCTGCCGTTTAATCGCAACCTGGTCTTTATGGATGACACCTCGTCATCTGTGGCGCTACAGGTATTGCTCAACAATGCTACCACCTTGAATTTCAATGCGCTTTTGGTTGCCGATGAGCAGGAAGCACAGCGGGTGATCCCGCAGTTGCAGGCGTTCAATAAATCCGTACCGGGCGACATCATGGTCTTTAGCCTGGCGGGGTCACTGCATCTGCCGGGGGTTCCAAAAATCCCGGCGATTGAGTACTCCATAGACTCGATGGCGGCGCGGATTGTCGCGTGGCTCAACGAAAAAACCCAAAGCGCGCTGGGCTCTTGTGTGGTGCGCGGGGATTTAATTATTCCTGAGATGATCAAGCGTTAACGTTTAAAGAGAGCCTCCGCCCGGAGGCTTTTTTTTACGCCGGGATCACTGGCTGATAAATTCCACCGCAACCTGCCGGGTCAGCCAGACGCCATTCTCCGCCTGATAGAACGGATAACCCTGTTCAAACATGGCTAATGCGTTAATTTCCAGCACCACCGGCGTGCCGTAACGCTGTCCGACCTGGATGGCCACCCCCCGATCGGCGGAGAGATGAACATATTGTCGCGACTGTGCGGTTAATCCTTCTGCAAGAATGGCGGAAAGAAAACGGCTGGCGGTGCCGTGGTACAAGATGTCCGGTGGTTTTTTTTCAGTAAAGGCGATATCGACTTTCGCCGTCGAGTGCCCCTGAACGGCACGAATACGCAGCCCGTCTTCGGAGAGGGCGAAGCGCTTTTTATCACTGCCTTCCACGACTGCTTCAATGAGTTGTTTGTCCAGTGATTGCCCCTGGCTTGCCGCGCCTGCGATCAGTGCATCAATATTCGCCCACCCTTCGCTATCCAGTTCCAGACCAATGGCTTCAGGTTGATGGCGCAGAACGTAGCTCAGAAACTTACTGACTTCATTATGTGCTTTTTTCATTATTGCCATCCTTGCATGTCGTTTGCGTGGGATACAAATAAACCAACTCCAGGCGGTTGTAAATCGCCCAGTTTGACGCCCGAAAATGAAGGATAAAAGAGTGAAGGAGGCGGTAAGCCACCCTGGTACGTTCACGGGTTCTGTCGCGACAGAAAAGCAAGGAACATAAGGTGAACGGAATGACCATCAGAGCGGCATTTTCCCCTCATCCTGGCCCTCTCCCCAAAGAGGAGAGGGGACCGCTCGTGCTCGCATTTTTGTGGGGATTCCTCAGCCCTGAGGGTGAGGGGGAAATGCCGCAAGCAGCACGCGTGCGGCATTCACCATCAAATAAAGGTAAAAATCTCTTCACGCGGCAGGCGGGATTTCGGCAATGCGGCGTTGAAATCACTTTCGCTGCGGTAACCGAGCGACACCAGCACCACACTGGTCAACCCTTTTTCACGCAGACCCAGCGAGAGGTCCAGCGCACGTTGATCAAAACCTTCCATCGGCGTTGCGTCGATACCTAACATCGCCGCGCCCAGCAGCAGGCCGCCCAGCGCCAGATAAACCTGTTTCTCCATCCACTGCGGAATATCACGGGATTCATAGCGGTGCATATCCACATAAGAGCGACGGCCTTTATCCTGGCCTGCCTGCGCGCCTTCGGCAACGAAACGTCCATCGGCGCTCTCCTGTGCCAGCACCTTTTGCAGATGCTGATCATCCAGATCCGTACGCATGCAAAGTGCAATAACGTGCGAGGCATTCAGCACTTTAGGCTCGTTGTAAATGAAAGCGCCGGTGGTGGATTTTGCTATCGCGGCGCGGCCTTCGGCGGTCGATGCCACCACAAAATGCCACGGCTGCGAGTTCACCGAAGAGGGGCTGTTTTGTAGTACATTCAGCAGCGTCTCAATCTGCTCCTGCGGCAGCGTCTTACCCCCTTCAAAGGCTTTAACGGTATGGCGGGCAAGCACAGCATCATCTAAAGTCATCGTCTCTCTCCAACAGGAAAATGAAATAAATACGGGACTTGCCGCCCCGTCTGGTAGGTCGAGAATAAACACAAATAGTGACGAGATAAATCACCTCCGCTGTGCAGCACTTTCCCTCCGGGAGTGAAAATAATGTCATGGCGCTTTGCGCCTGCGGGTTTTTCTGGCAAAAAGAGGGCTGACCGTAAGCCCGGCAGGAGAAAGCATGATTCGCCTTGAAGATGTCACCTTATTTGTTCGCTCTGCTGCGCTGGGCAGTTTCTCCAGTGCGGCGCGAGAGGCGGGGCTGTTGCCGGGGCAGGTCAGCGCCGCCGTGCACCGTCTGGAGCGCGACCTCGACAAGCGCCTGTTTGCGCGCTCGACCCGCAGTCTGCGGTTGACCACTGAGGGCGAAAAATATCTGCCCTTCGCTCAGGAGATGTTGGCCGTGGTGCATGCGGGGGCGGAAAGTCTGCACAGCAGTGACAACGACATTCAGGGCGAACTGCGTGTGGCCGTGCCGTCTGATATTGGCCGCAACGTGCTCTTGCCGCTTATCACCCGGTTTTGCCAGCAGTACCCCAAAATCTCGCTGCGCCTGTCGCTCTCCGATGAAATCAGCGATGTCTTTCGCGACCCGGTGGACATCGCGATTCGCTATGGCGTGCTGGATAACAGTAGCTATGTCGCACTACCGCTGGCAGAAGATAACCGCCGCGTACTGGCCGCCTCGCCGGCTTATCTGCAACAACACGGCAGACCGCAAATCCTGGACGACATCGTCAATCACCACTGCCTGCTGTTTACCATGAACAGCCACGTCTATGACAAATGGAGCTTCCCCGAAGACGGTATGCGCCGCCAGCTTATCGTTAAAAGCCGCATGCTGTGCGACGATGCGGATGTTGCCCGTCGCTGGGCGCTGGAAGGGATGGGCATCATCTACAAATCGTGGATTGATATCAGCGCGGATGTTCAGGCGGGCAGGCTGGAAGTACTCTTACCGCAGCACCCTGGCGAAGCAGCGCCCCTCAACCTGATTTGCCCGCACCGCAAGCAGTTCTCTCCGGCGATTCGCCAGTTGCACAGCGTGTTACGCGAGCCTCTGCGCGCGATTACTGCGTTGCTGCATACCCACCCGGCGTTTCACCCACAGCCCTGATTTGCTCATCCTAATCTGCACACGCCCCATCGGCCCTGAGTGGTGGGGTATGCCATCTGCGTCTATCGTCAGACAACATTCAGCTTTCAAAAAGCCACGTTTTGCTAACCCCTGATGTGGTGATAGGCGACTATTGTTGAAGCCACACAAAAAAATCAGGGATCGCGTTCAGTGAGGAATGCGGCGAAAAGGCGTATATCAGCGCCCAATGTTGTCCGGGCTGGCGACGCGAGGAGTGCCGGGTTCAGTCCGTCATCTAAAAGGTATGTGCGAATGGCTTTACGTTCATTAGGTACCACGGGTTTACAGATCCCCCGGCTGGTTTTTGGCGGTAACGTATTTGGCTGGACCGTGGATGAGAAGCAGAGTTTTAGTTTGCTGGACGCGTTGCTGGAGCGAGGCTTCACGGCAATCGACACCGCGGACGTTTACTCTGCGTGGGCGCCGGGTAACAAAGGCGGCGAATCGGAAACCATCATAGGTAAGTGGTTTGCCGCCCATCCTGGCGTGCGTGAAAAAGTGACTCTTTTTACGAAAGTCGGCGCTGATTTGGGCGCTCCAGGCAAAAAAGGCCTTTCCGCACGCTGGATTGAACAGGCTGTCGAGGACTCATTGCGCCGTCTGCAAACCGACTACATCGACTTGTATTTCTCCCACTGGCCGGACAGCGAAACGCCGTATGACGAAACCCTGGGAGCATACCAAAAGCTGCTTAAAGCCGGAAAAATCCGTGCGGTCGGGGCGTCAAACCTCAATGCGGAACAGTTACAGGCTTCTCTGAAGGTGGCGGATGACAACGGCTTGCCGCGCTATCAGGTACTGCAACCGGAATATAACCTGTATGACCGTGACAGTTTTGAAGGAAAACTGCAGGAGTTAACGGTTCGGGAAAATATCGGTGTGGTGACCTACTACAGCCTGGCGTCGGGTTTCCTGTCGGGCAAATACCGCAGCGAAAACGATCTCAGCCAGAGTCAGCGCGGGCAGGGCATCAACAAGTACCTGAATGCACGTGGCTTTGCCATTCTGGATGCGGTGGACAAGGTGGCGGAGAAACATAATGTGAAACCTGCTGAGGTAGCGCTTGCCTGGCTTATCGCTCAGCCTGGTGTGACTGCACCTATCGCCAGCGCCACAAAAATCGCCCATGTGGAGAGCTTCGTGACGGCAGTGTCGCTGGCCCTTTCCAGTGAGGATATCGCGGTACTTAATAACGCTGGTCAGTAAGGCACAAAACCGGATGGTTATGCGCCATCCGGTGCGCTTTTCCCACCTAAAAATTGTAGTTTTGCATGACCTGAGACAATTTTTCCCGTCGTTCGGTTGGAGTTTTTGTCGCCCCTGCCGTTAACCTCTTTGATGAACGCCACGTATTACCGCACAAGTCTGGCAGGGGTTTGCCGCCGCGTAAGCACCTTCTGACTTGTCGTTCGGGACAGGGAACCATGAAGGAAAGTCACGCAAAGAAACACGACGTGCTGATTGAGCGACTGTGCGAAATTTTCTCGGTCCTTTATCAGGGAAATACCATCGATAAAGCATGGTTATGCACGAAATTTGGCATTACGGCGCGCACCGCGTACCGGGACCTGGCGCGGCTTGCCCACTTGCTGGATCAGGTCTCGCCTGGACGCTATCGCCTGAGCACGCATCTGCTGCCGACACTCCATACCGGGCACCTGGCGGAATTTGCTGATTTCGCGGGCGTTGCGCATCTTTTCCCTCGTCGGGACGGACAGTCGCTACGTAACAGCATGAAAAACCGGGATAACATCGCTTTTCATGGCGTCAGTAGCCGGGAAAATTACACCATGGATGACCTGATAGGCCAGCTCAATCAGGCTATCGCCGCCCGGCAGGAAGTCACGTACCGCTATCGTGAGAAAAACCGCTGCGTTCAGCCGTATCGCCTGATAAACCATTATGGTTTGTGGTACCTGGCGGCGGTGGATGCGGGCACGCTCAAGGCCTTCGAACTGGCGCTGATTTCCCAGTTTGCGCCAGGGGCAAACCGTTTCACGGCCGATCCACTGGTGCTGGAGGAGCTGGAAGCAGGCTCGGGCATTCGCTTTGGCAAAAAGACAGAGGTGCAATTACGGATTTCGGCTCATGCGGCGAAGTTCGTCAGCCGACGCCCGCTTTTTCCTGCTCAACGCCTGGTGGAACGGCACGACGATGGCGGTATGACGATTTCATGTGACATTCGCGACCCGCACATGCTGTTTCGCTGGCTGCGCTACTGGTTACCGGACGTCAGCATCCATTCGCCCGCTTCCCTGCGTGACGCGTTTAAGCAAGATTTACAGCGGCGTTACGCCGAGGCTAGCGACGATATTGTTCATCCGATACCTGCTCAAGCCAGGTAACCGGGCTGCCGTTTTGTGATTCGGCGATAGCGATATGGGTCATCGCATTGTCTGGCGTTGCGCCATGCCAGTGCTTCACATCCTGCGGGATCCAGACGATATCGCCCTGGTTCATCTCCTCAATGGGTTCTCCCTCACACTGGATCCAGCCTTTGCCATGGGTGACGATCAGCGTCTGACCAAGCGGATGGGTATGCCATGCCGTGCGCGCGCCCGGTTCAAAGGTGACAGTCGCGCCGCCAACGCGCGCCGGGGCATCGGTCTGGAACGGGGAGTCGAGGCGCACGCGGCCGGTAAAATAGGCCTCCGGGCCGGGTGCGGAAGGGACAGAACCACTACGGATAATTTTCATTTTCTTCTCCTGAAAGGTAAAAACCACAGGATTAAGTTTACGCAGTGCCGCCGGGATTGATTAGTCGGGGAAATCGAAAAGAACTTATGAGAGACATTCATGAGTATCTCAGGGTGGGAGCCTGGCTGTGCGGCTACAGAGTAACGGCGAGCCGGAGCGATGGAATCGGATTGCGGGCGGCAGAATGGGGTTAAAAGACTAACTCATGAATGGCGTTCACTGACCGTCATGGTAAACCACACTTCTTCATCACTGTCGTTGGCATAGGCATGGGGCGCATCGGTCCGGGCTACGGCGGAGCTGCCCTGCGTGACGGCCAGGACGGTTTCATCGACGGTGACGGTCAATATGCCCTGCTCCACATGCAGCAGTTCGAAGGTGCCAGTCGGATGGCCCGGTGAGCTAAAACGTTCGCCGGGAAACAGATGCCAGCGCCACATTTCCAGCATGTCGGGCCCACTGGTGCCTGCCAGTAAGCGGGCCGAACCGCCCTTATCCCCGTGCCACAGTACCGGGATATCCCCGGCGTCAATCAGGTGGACGGCGGGTTTACTGGCCACATCGACAATATCCGCCACGGAAACGCCCATCGCCGCGGCGATTTTACACAGCATCGCGATGCTGGGGTTGGCCAGACATTTTTCGATCTCGACCAGCATGCCTTTGCTGACACCTGCCCGGCGGGACAGTTCGTCCAGAGATAGTTTTTGTTGCTGGCGGAACGCTTTAATTCGCACCGCCACGGCCTGGCTAACGGCCTGGAGGTTGGCACCTGAGTCGGTCGGTATATTGACTTTTTTGGTCATCGGTCACTACTATGGGATAAATTAGTCACTAAAAGGATTATCCGATGCTTTCTGTTCAGCCGTCAATCGACGCCGGTATCGCCCGTATTGCGCCACAGTTTCGCGCGCTTAGCATGATGGTGGAGGCCGCACCGTTAAGGCATCCTCAGGTGGGAGAAGCGGCGCTGGCGCGTGCCTGTGCAGAGGTGGTGGCGGGTGGCCCTGATTGGGCGCAGGCGCATCTGGATGCGTGGAGCGAGGTGTTTAAACGTTTCGGTGCGAAGCCAAAACGCACGCCATGTTCTGCCGACGCGCTGCGAAAACGGGTGTTGCGTGACGGCTCGATGGCGGCGATTGATCCGGTGGTGGATCTCTATAACGCCATCAGTTTGCGCTATGCGATTCCGGTGGGCGGGGAGAATCTTGCCGCGTATGTGGGCGCACCGAGGCTGGTTATCGCCGAGGGAACAGAGCGTTTTGACATGATGAAAGACGGACAACTGGCGGAAGAGTCGCCGGAGCCCGGTGAAGTGGTGTGGCGTGACGATCTTGGGGTGACGTGCCGCCGCTGGAACTGGCGGCAGGGTGTGCGTACCCGCTTGAGTGCGTCCGACAGCCAGATGTGGTTTATCCTGGAAAGCCTGCCGGAGATGCCGATTGATGCTTTGCACGCCGCAGGCGATGAGCTGGCTGCCGGTTTGCAGGAGATGATGCCTGGCAGCATTATCCGTTCGTCGCTGCTCACGGTGTGAAAGGGAATATCCCGGATGCGGTGCGCCCGTAGCCCCGGCAAGCGTAGCGCCGCCGGGGATGTCCCGGATGAGCACTACAACCTCGTCAACGTCGCAAAATAGGCAGCGAGATTGTCAATCAGGGCCCTGACCGCAGGCGGCAACCCTTTGCGCGTAGTGAATACCAGGTGAACTATCCCCGGCACGCTACGCCACTGCGGGAATACCTGCACCAGCTCCCCCTTCTCTAACGCGCGATGGCAAAAGTGCTCCGGCAAAAACGCCACGCCGAGCCCCTGACTTGCCGCCGTACGCACCGCCGCAAAATCACTACAACTCATCATCGGCTCATGACGAAACATCATGCTTTGCTTAACGCGATTTTCCAGCGGCCATTCCACTTCGGCGTCGCCATCGTTGGTGCTGAGCGTGGGCAGGGTATTCAGTATGGCGATATCCTCTCCCGCACGCCGCGCCAGCGAAGGGCTGGCTACCAGAATGCGGTGCGAAGTACCCAGCGTGCGCATGATGAGTTCTGCATCGCTATTAAGCTGCGTGCGCACACGCAGGGCCACATCAATGCGCTCATTAATCAAATCCACGGGCCTGTCGAGAGCAAGGATTTGTAGCCGGACCTTCGGGTAGCGGTGCATATAGGCCATCAGCGTGTCAGAAACCACCTCCACCATCCCGGTCGGGCAGCTAAAACGCACCAGGCCATGCGGCTCGGCATGGGCATTCATAATCAACGCCTCTGCCTGCTCAGCCTCTTGCAACATGGCCCGGCAGCGCTGATAAAACGCCTCGCCCACTTCGGTGACGCGAAAACGGCGGCTGGTTCGCTCAATCAGCCGTACGCCGAGGCGAGATTCCAGCTCGGCAATCCGGCGGCTGAGTTTTGATTTTGGTTCGTGTAATGCCCTGCCTGCGGCGGCAAAACCCCCGTGGCGCACCACCTCGGCAAAATAGCGATAGTCATTCAGATCGGTACGCATTGTCGCCTCATCGTTCCTTTAATAGAACGATAGGTAGCATAATTGCTATCTTTTTGCACTATCGTTCCACTGGTATCTTCATCATCACTAACCCAACGGAATAAACCGGAGCTTAAAATGAACAGATACAGCAACAAAGTGGTGGTAGTGACTGGCGGTACCAGCGGCATCGGCCTGGCAACAGCAAAAGCCTTCGCAGCAGAAGGGGCGCATGTTTACATCACCGGGCGTCGCCAGGAAGCACTGGACAAGGCGGTACAAGCCATCAGCGGCAGCGTGGTCGGCGTGCGTGGCGATATGGGACAACTGGCCGATATCGACCATCTCTATGATGTGATTCAGCAACAGCATGGTCAGATTGATGTGCTGGTGGCGAATGCCGGCGGCGGCGACTTTGCGCCCCTTGGTGAAATCACCGAACAGCATTACGAGCAGACCTTTAACACCAACGTAAAAGGCGTGCTTTTCACCGTGCAAAAAGCGCTACCGCTGCTCAAAGATGGCGCCTCCATTGTGTTGACGGCCTCGACCACCAGCGTGAAAGGTACGCCGGCATTCAGTGTGTATTCGGCCACCAAAGCGGCGGTACGTAACTTCGCCCGTAGCTGGATTCTGGATCTTAAACCGCGCCGTATTCGCGTCAATGCCGTAAGCCCTGGCCTGACCGATACCGCCGGACTGAATGAGCTGTTTGGCGGTGGTGAGCAGGCGGAAGGCACCAAATCCTGGCTCTCCGAACAGGTACCGTCAGGCCGTATTGGCCAGCCTTCTGAGGTTGCCAGCGCCATCACGTTCCTCGCCTCGGATGATGCGAGCTACATCAACGGTATCGAACTGTTTGTTGATGGTGGCCTGGCGCAGATTTAATGTATAAGTGTTGCCCCGCATCAGGAAGGAAAGGTGTGGGGCAATGACGTATATCCCATTGACATATCCTGTGCATGATTTAAGCTTATCGTGTAAATTTTCACCAGCGGAGGATCGTGTGGAAAAAACGACACTCTTTAAAAGTAATCGCAGCCAGGCCGTACGTTTACCTAAAGCGGTTGCTCTGCCTGATGATGTGAAACAGGTTGAGATTGTGGCATTAGGCAGGACACGGATAATTACTCCTGCTGGAGAAGCCTGGGATAGTTGGTTTGATGGCGAGAGCGTGAGTCCCGACTTTATGGGGGCGCGAGAGCAGCCAGGGGAGCAAAACAGGGAAGATTTTTAATGCTGAAATATATGCTGGATACCAACATCTGCATTTTTACCATCAAGAATAAGCCTCCTGTAGTACGTGAAGCATTCAGACAACATTATGACCGCATGTGTATCAGTTCTGTCACCCTGATGGAATTGATTTATGGCGCGGAAAAGTCAGCGATGCCAGAGAAAAACTTACGTGTTGTTGAAAGTTTTGTCGCAAGGCTTGAAGTGCTTACGTATGGTATCGAAGCCGCAACACATACCGGGCAAATTCGGGCGGAGTTGACAAAGCTCGGTACACCTATTGGCCCCTATGACAGTATGATTGCTGCTCACGCCCGGTCTCAGGGATTAGTTTTGGTTACCAACAATACCCGCGAATTTGAGCGGGTCCCTGGAATTCGTTTGTCTGACTGGACGATTCAATGATATCTGAGGTGAGTCTTATAAATAGACTCCCTCTGGATTGTTGATGCATAAATCCTTTATGCCTAAAACACAAAAGCATTTCCATAAATAGCAATTGTGAAAAGTAGCTATCCATTCCTGGTATATCTCGATACATCCGCAATAACCCCGTGGTAGACTCGCCTTATAAAATATATCGATGTCATCTAATTTATAACAACTGAAATAATCATTTTCAGGGAAGGTGAAGTGTGCCTGATTGGTTATCGTTAGCAATAGATTCATTTTGGCCAATGCTGTATGCCGGGCTGACATTTACTATTCCATTAACATTGATTACCTTCGTCCTTGGATTAATTCTGGGGTTCGTTGTGGCGTTAATTCGTTTATATGGACCTGCGCCGCTGAAAAGCCTGGTGCGCTTTTATGTCTGGATTATTCGCGGCACCCCCTTACTGGTGCAACTGTTCCTTATTTTCTATGCATTACCGAATGCGGGTATCACACTCGATGCGTTTCCATCGGCGGTGATTGGCTTTACGCTGAATATTGGCGCCTATACCTCGGAAGTGATCCGGGCGACCTTGCTCTCGGTACCAAAAGGCCAGTGGGAAGCGGCACACTCCATCAGCATGAGCTGGAGCCAGTCGCTGCGGCACATCATTTTGCCGCAGGCGGCGCGCGTGGCGGTTCCGCCATTATCAAACACCTTTATTTCACTGGTAAAAGACACTTCGCTTGCATCGGTGATTACGGTTCCGGAGATGTTTCTCGCCGCGCAACGTATTGCTGCCGTCACCTACCAGCCGCTTATTCTTTATAGCGAAGCAGCGCTCCTCTATTTGTTGATCAGTTCCGTCTTATCGTATTTACAGGCGCACCTGGAAACCCGATTAGAAAGAAATACCGTGGTTAAGGAAAATAATAATGATAACGCTATCCGGAATTGAGAAAAGTTTTGGTTCGCAGAAAGTACTGCACGATATTTCTCTTACGCTTCCGGAAGGTAGCGTCACGGCATTAATTGGTCCCTCCGGTAGTGGAAAAAGTACATTATTACGCTGTGTCAATTTGCTGGAAATTCCGCAGGCCGGAACGGTGAAAATTGGCAGCGAAGATATTTCATTTAACGGACACGCCAAACCGAAGAAAAAAGACATCCGGCGCATATGCCAGCAGACCGGCATGGTCTTTCAGAATTTTCAGCTATTCCCGCACTTAACGGCGCTGGAAAACATCATGCGCGGGCTGGTGGTGGTGCAGAAATGGCCCGTTGCCAAAGCCAAAGCGCGGGCGGAAGAGTTGCTCACCAAAGTGGGCATGCTACATAAACGCGACGCCTGGCCTGCCATGCTCTCTGGCGGCCAGCAGCAACGCGTAGCAATTGCCCGTGCACTGGCTCCGTCGCCGAAAGTTTTGCTCTGCGACGAACCGACGTCGGCGCTCGATCCTGAATTGTCGCTGGAAGTCGTTGCCGTCCTGCGCCAGCTCGCCCAGGAGGGGACAACCATGTTGATGGCGACACACGATTTACGGCTGGCGGCGAATATCGCCAACCAGGTTGTCTTCCTGGAGTCCGGGCACATTGTGGAGAGCGGCACCTCGAAAGCCATCTTCACCCAGGCGAAAAAGACGCGAACACAACTGTTTATTTCCACCCTGACCGACACCCTTCCCGATTCCTGGGAAATTTAAAACAACAACACGGCAACTCTTTAAGGAGCTAATGATGAAAGTATTAGTCACTGCATTGCTGGCAGCCGCCATTCAACTGAGCGTTTCCCACGCTGCTTTCGCGGCAGACGATCTGGCCACTATCAAATCTGCCGGGGTGTTAAAAATCGGCACTGAAGGCACCTATCCGCCGTTCACCTACCATGATGCCTCTGGAAAACTGGTGGGCTTTGATGTGGAGATTGGTCGCGAAATCGCTAAACGTGTTGGCGTGAAGGCGGAGTTTGTCGAAGGCAAATGGGATGGCCTGATTGCCGGGCTGGACGCTAAACGCTACGACGCGGTCATCAATCAGGTGTCGATTACCCCGGAGCGTAAGGCGAAATTTGATTTCTCCGAACCCTATATTTCCTCCAAAGCGGTGCTGATTGTTAATAGCAATAACACGGCGATCAAGAGCTTCGATGACCTCAAAGGCAAGAAATCTGCCCATACGCTGACCAGTAACTATGCGCAACTGGCGCGTAAATACGGCGCGGAAGTGGTGGGGACCGATGGCTTTGACCAGTCGGTATCGTTAGTCGCCCAGGGGCGTGCGGATGCCACCATCAACGACAACCTCTCATTCCTCGACTTCAAGAAACACAAGCCGGATGCACCGGTGAAAATTGTGGCGTCGCAAAATGATGCAGAACAAGTGGGTGTCCTGATTCGTAAGAATGAAGGGGAGCTGCAACAGGCGATCAATAAAGCCCTGGACGGCATTAAAGCTGACGGGACCTACCAGAAGATTTCCAATACCTACTTCGGGACCGATGTCTCTAAATAACCGGTCAGCCGCAGCGGTCATTGCGCCGCTGTAGGTTTTAAAAAAGGGCAGCAGTTGCACGGGAGAGCCAGGGGCAAACTGCTGCCAAAAGTACAACGTTTACTGCGCTTTTTCTTTTATTAGCATTGCAAGGACAAAGAACACGGCGACGAAAGCGATGATGAAGTTAAAGCCCGTCGAGATACCGTAACTGTCGGAGACCTGGCCTATGACCGACCCGGCCAGCGCGCCGCCGAAGCCAGAGGCGACATAAATCAGCCCCATCACCGAACCGCTTTTGCGAGTAAGGCGCGTGGCAATCGCTGCCGCCGTCGGGAACAGCACGGACATGGCAAAGCCGAACAGCATGAACAGGTAGACGAACTCCACTACCAGCATGCGGCTGACGATGATGGAAACCAGCGACAGAATCGAGAACCAAATCAGCGTCCGGCGCTCGCCCAGTTTCAGGGTGATAAAACCGCCAATTACGCGGCCAATAGTAAACAGCCCGGCAAACGAGGAAATAACATAAGCGGCTTTCGCGGCCTTACCGGCGGCGTCCAGGTCTGCGATATCGAGTGCGGCGTAGAAGATCGGGAAGAAGTTCAGGAACGCCGCTTCGGCTGCCACATAGAACAGCAGGAAGGCGATCACGACCATGATGCGTTTCTGGGTCAGCAGCTCGATAAAGTCACTCAGCTTCATGCTGGACTGGGCATTGCTCTCCAGCTTCAATGTGCTCAGAACCAGCACCAGCACGGCGACGATAACGGCGATGCCAACGTAGAAGGCGCGCCAGGAGACACTGTTGGCGAACAACTGATGCAGGATCAGCGGGGTGACAATCATCCCGACGCCAAACATGGCGTTGGAAATATTGAACATCATCCCGGCTTTGTCTTTATAGAAGGTCGGAATGACGGTCACGATGGAGACCATCATCGAGCCAATGCCCAGACCAATCACCAGATAGAAACCAAAGAACAGCGCCACGGTATAGGCAAGGCTGGTGCCCATCAGGCCGGCAATCATCAGCAGCGAGCCGACCAGCATCATGATTTTCAGACCTTTTTTGTCAGTCAGGTAGCCGGTCAGCAGGCTGGAAATCAGAAAACCAATCTGAAACAGGGTAATTAACGTCCCCACCTGACCCATATTGAGATCAATGCTGTGCTGTACCTGTTCAAGGATCAGCCCTTTAGTGTTCTGAATCCCGCCCAGCAAAAACATGGTCATAAAGAGCAGGAAAAAAACTTTCCATTTTTGCGCATTCGTCATTATTTAGCTTCCTTGCGTAGTTCATATTCTCCGATGGCGTCAAACAGCGCCTGATCTGCCCATCCGTAGCAGTAATAGAGCAGGTCATCGCAGGCGCTGGCTTCTGCGGCGCGTACCGCTTCCAGCAACTGCTCTGGCGGCAGATTCCACATCTGGATGCCGCTGAAAATAAAAGTACCTTCCTGCGAGAGCTGGCGTACCCGGTCGTTTTGCTCTTTGACGAAACTGATCGGGAAGCCGGAGGCTTTAAAGTCCTCGTAGCTAAGCGCGTAAGGCAGGTTGAACAACTTTTTAAACGCCTCAAAAGCGGGTTCATGCGCGGCTTCATCGCTGGCAAAGAAATTGACCAGCCCCTGTACGTCTGCACCGCCCCCGAGTTTGTGGTAAGGGAAGTGTTTCAACGTGCCGGAAAGACGCGTCAGCGCGCGGTAATCCTGCCCGAGGATCCAACTGTAGGCCGGTGGCCACAGGTCGAGCCAGAAATGGATATCGCCAATGTTCTCTTTCGCGTTTTTCAGGATACGTTCGACCAGCCCGGTAACGCTTTGCTGGCGAAACGCAACCCAACGGGCAATGATGGGGTTATCGCGAAACGCCTCGACGGGATAAGCGAAGTCCCCTTCGGCAAGGGCGGCAGCGATTTTATCCAGCTCGTCTTTGACCACCTCTGGCGCGAGGCCCTGCGCTTTCATGGCCTGCTGGCAATGCGGGCAGAAACAGGTAAAAAGCCCGGCGGGATTGACCTCTTTTCCGGCCCAGTCAGGAAAGCGGATACGGTCAATCAGGAAGGTGTCGTAACCGTAAAGGCTCTTGATGCGGCTGAACGTTTTTTGCCAGTAATCCGCCACATCCGGTGCATTGGGGCATAGCCAGTACTTGATGACCCGGCCACGATAATCAACGACCTGGTTGTTGGCGATATCACCACTAAAATCCCCGTTCAGGATGTTTACCCAGGGAATCACTTTATAGCGAGTGCCTTCTGTCGCCTGTTGAACCCGGCGCAAAGGGTCGTTGCCCGCCAGCACGCCGGGGTCTATTTTCTGCTGCAGACGCGTATCGGGATTATCAATATTGACGTGCAACATGCCGTTGCCCATTACCGATTCGTGTACCGGGTTATGCGGTAATACGCCCACGGGATACGGATTACGTTCAAAAATGGTATTTAATTCGACAAATAAATGCTCGACGTTCTGCATGCCGTCTATGCGTTGCAGAATGTTCTCCATTCCTTCGTCCAGAATATCGTGCGGATGCAAATGGATTCCTGCCATTATGTTCTCCTTGTCGTCAGGTGATCGGCACTAATTAATTTGTGCGTCTGGCATAAATTGAATTGCGGGATAAATAGCGGAAAGCGCCAGAATGGCGATGCCATAAAGCGGTGCTTTTTCGCGTAATTCTGATAATTCCACGGTGACGTGGGTATTGGTGAAAAGCTGTCTGTCGAGAATAGCCTGCACACGGGGCAAGAAATATTCTGCTGCGTGGGTAACGCCGCCGGTTAACACCACCTTCTGCAGGTTTGCCATCGCCACAAGATTAATAATCCCCATGGCTAAATAATCGGCCATCTCATTGATCAGCGCGCTGGCCAATGGGTCGCCCTTATGCACGTATGACATTATCTTTTCCAGAGAAAGCGTCTGGTTTGTCAGTTCTTTAAATCTGTCGCTGATACCAGAGCCTGAGCAGTAGCTTTCAAAGCACCCCTTATTGCGCCAGTTTTTATAGAGCTGGCCGCGGTTAAAAATCATGTAACCAATCTCGCCGGCTGCGTTATTGGCGCCACGAATGATCTTACCGTCCATCAGCAGGGCTGAGCCTAAGCCAGTCCCGATGCCAATCAGCGCGGCGCTGTTGCTGTTGCGACATTTACCGCACCACATCTCGCCCACCAGCGCGGCACGAATGTCATTCTCCAGGATGACCGGCAGAGAAAGCCGCTTTGTTAGCTCATCCGCCAGGGGAAGACTGGACCAGTCGGGCAGATTGGGCGAGCCTTCCAGCACTACGCCATTACTGATATCGATAATGCCGGGCGTCGCAAGACCAATAACGCCGATACGGCGATGTTCAACGCCACTTTCCACGATAAAGCTGGCGATGCTGTTGGATAAAAGGTCAATAAAGGCATTACGATCGTCGGTCTGGTAAGTCGCTTCGCGTTTTTCATACAAAATCGTGGCATCGAGATTAAACAGTGAAAAGGTAATTTTCGTTCCGCCCAGATCGATGCCAATCCCCAGCCTGGCGTGTGGATCAAAATTAATCAGAATGCCTTTTCTTCCTTGCCCGGTTTGTTCGCTGACGCCGCCTTCAAAAATGATTTTCTCCAGCAGTAAATCGTTAATAATTTCTGAAACGGTCGCTTTGGTCAGTCCACTGATTTTGGCGATTTGCGCGCGTGATAATGGACCCTGCTCGCGAATGATGTTGAGCACCAGCGTCGCGTTCATCTGGCGTAAGGTATTGGGAACCACAGGCGTCATAATGAATACCCTTTAGTTTGCTTTCCATACTTAATCGTAAGTATTAACTGACTTCGATGTCCTTTTTTGCGTATTTATTGCCAGGAATACTGTTTATGTAAAGTGTTTTTGCTTATTTAGTTTGTATTCCATACTAATTTGTTGAGCGCTGTCACACGCTTATGGTTTTTCGTTTTTTGATATTCTTTTTGTGAATGTTTGGGGGTGATGGTTTTTGCTTTTTTAATATTTTTATGGGTGATTTGAATGTTTGTTTTATATATTTTATGAATGCTTTTAAGCTATTTAATTCACTTTTATCTCTTTTTCTTTTTCATTTTTTGATAAAAACAATGGACGTTTTTCGATGGAGAGCTTCGCGCGTTGTGTTTTAAAAGTCCGTTTTTCCGCCCGTAATATCAAACAAGAAGTGGTGATTAGTCGTACCAGGGCGTGACGGCTCAAAACAGATACTCACTGGTTGATCATTCGTTTGTTTCGTTTATTTCGTTTATTGTTGATTTCGATTATTTCGTTTAAACTTCTTCCCATTGCAGAAGGAGGGTAATCACATAACAAAATCGACCTCATTAAATCTTCCCGATACGCGTGAGAGTGAACTGGCACAGCGCGGACAGAAAGAGCTCGCAACATGGCTGTCGACCCGGCTGGAAACACAACGTATCTCGATTATTGGGGATGATGAAAAGACCCACACAATTGAATTGCCCACCAGTGCGATGACGTTGCTAATGGATATTCTTGGCGAGCTGGCATCCGGTAATGCTGTGCAAATTGTGCCCGTCCAGGCCGAGCTCACCACGCAGGAAGCAGCAAACATACTTAATGTCTCTCGTCCCCATATGGTCAAACTGCTTGAGGAAGGGCAATTGCCTTTTCACAAAACAGGTCGCCATCGCAGAGTTTTGTTTGCAGATTTAATGAAATATAAAAACAAACGGGAACATGAAAGCCTGGATGCCATGCAGGCGCTGGCCGATCAGGCACAAGACTTAGGAATGTACTAATGAAACACTCACCTTACCCGGTGATGCTGGATGCATGTGTTTTATACCCTGCGAGGCTAAGGGATTTGCTGATGCATTTAGGGATTGCTGGTCTGTATCAACCAAAGTGGAGTCTCCGTATCCATGAGGAGTGGTGCCGAAATCTATTGCAGAATCGGATGGATATCGCCCCCGCATCACTTAAGCGAACGGTTGAGTTAATGAACATTGCGTTGCCCGATGCCAATGTCACTGGTTACGAGTCGTTAATTGCGGGCCTTGAATAGCCAGATGAAGATGACAGACATGTTCTGGCTGCTGCGATTCGCGCCAAAGCAGAAATCATTGTCACGCTTAATCGCAAAGATTTTCCTCAGGCGGTGCTCAATACATTTGATATTGAAGCGCTCCATCCTGATGATTTCATCTCTGATCTATTCGATCTCAACCATGCTTTGGTGCTCGAAGCGGTGAGACGACAACGCCAGTCCCTCAGGCATCCGCCGCTCACCGTTGATGAATTTCTGACGATGTTACTTAAACAGGGATTACCAATGACGGTAAAAGCACTGGAAGGTTATCGCTACGCCATTTAATGCCAGTGGCGGGATGGTAGCGCGATGTGCTCCCTCTCCTGAGGGAGAGATGTCTACGCGGCACGAAGCCCACGGTGACGCCACTCCCCCGAATTACCGTACGACCTACATCACCATACTCGCCAGTAAGATAAACAGCAGGCCGCAGATGGAGAGCAGGGTCGACATCAGCGTCCAGGACAACAACGTCTCTTTGGTGGTCAGGCCGAAGAAATCCTTAATCATCCAGAAACTGGCATCATTCACGTGTGAACAGATGCAGGACCCCGCACCCGTTGCCAGCGTAATCAGCGCCAGATTGGTATGAGGATGCGCCGCCAGTAGCGGGATGACCAGCCCGGCCGTAGAGATCGCCGCCACCGTGGCTGAACCCAGGCAGATTCGCAGGAACGCCGCCACACCCCAGGCCATCAGAATCGGGTTGATATCCATCCCCGACACCAGCGTGGAAATGTACTGACCCACACCGGAGTCAATCAGCACCTGCTTAAACGCGCCGCCGCCGCCGATAATTAGCAGCAGACCGGCAATCCCGGCAATCGCTTTGCTGCAAGAGTCCATCAGTTCCGAAATGGTTTTCCCACGTCCCACACCCATGGTGTAAATCGCGAACAACAGCGAAATCAGCATGGCGATGGTGGAGTTCCCCAAAAACAGAAAAATGTTATAGAGCGTGCCAGGATCGCCTGCGTCTTTCGGGCGAGCCATTTGCATAATGGTCACCAGCGCCATCAAAATCACTGGCAGCATGGCGGTTAAGAAGCTGATGCCAAAGCCCGGCATTTCGCTCTCGCTAAAACTTTTCGTCGCGCCGAGAGAGGCAATATTACCCTCTTTTTTAAAGGCATCCGGAATCAAACGCTGGCACACTTTATTCAGTAGCGGACCGCAGAGAATAAAGGTCGGAATACCCACGATAATGCCGTAAATCAGCACCATCCCGACATCTGCGCCATATTCACGGGCGATCACGGTAGGGCCTGGGTGCGGCGGCAGAAAGCCATGTGCAACCAGCAAACCGGAGAGCATCGGCACGCACATATACATCGGTGATATTTTCGCTTCCCGGGCGATGGCGAAGATAATCGGCACCAGCAGAATCAGGCCGACTTCGAAAAAGAGCGCAATCCCGACGATAAACGCCGAACAGACCACCGCCCAGTCGAGTTTCTTCGCACCGAAATATTTCAGCATGGTCAGCGCGATACGCTGTGCGCCACCCGCGTCAGACAACAGACGCCCAAGCATCACACCGAAACCAAATATCAAACCAATATGGCCCAGCGTACCGCCAAGGCCGGATTCGACAGAGGTGACAACTTTATTCAGGTTCATTCCACTGGCGATGGCGACCCCGATTGAGACGATAATTAACGAAACAAAGGTGTTTAATTTTATTCTTATAGTTAAAAGCAGGAGTACAGCAATACCTGCCACGACGATAAATAGTGGCATAACGTCCTCTCTTTCCAGGATACAGATGTGATCTACCAGACTGCCTGAATCAGGCAGCCGAATAATAAATAATTTAATAATGGGTATGTCTTAACTCAGGGCTTATTAATATAGTCCTGTAGCGCTTCACTAATTTTATTAACGTCATAAATACAGCCGCGCCATGTCCCGCCGCTCACGGCCTGCAGCATTGCCCAGAGGCGCGTATCATCCGGTAATTCCGGGTCAGGCATTAAATCCGGATGCGTATTACGGGCATTTAATATTGCAGCCGCTTCCTCACGCGATGGCATAATAGTATGGCCATCGGTTCCTAAGAAATTCACCTCCCCATGTAGTTGTTTGCAGTCGATTTTAATTTCAATAATATCTCCGGTACGTAGCTTACCAATCGGCCCACCCGCCAGAGCTTCTGGCCCGACGTGACCAATACAGGCTCCGGTTGAGACGCCGGAGAAACGGGCATCGGTAATTAACGAGACATGTTTACCATATGACAAATGTTTCAGCGCGCTGGTGACCTGATAGGTCTCCTCCATTCCCGTACCGGAGGGGCCTGCGCCAATAATCACCAGAATATCGCCCGCTTTAATTTTGTCGTGTTTGATATCGTAAATGGCGGCTTTTTCCGAGAGGTACACTTTCGCCGCGCCTTTATGGTAATAGACGCCCTCTTCATTAATCACCGACGCATCAATAGCCGTGGATTTAATCACCGATCCTTCCGGCGCGATATTGCCCACCGGGAAAGTAATAGTAGACGTCAGCCCACGTTTAGCGGCCTGTTGCGGCGACATAATCACCTCGTCCGCTGTAACCTGTTCTTGCTTAAATAACAGTTCTTTGAAAATCTGCCGACGTTCAGACTGCTCCCACCAGTCGAGGTTTTCCTTGAGCGTGTTGCCGGTGACGGTCATGACATCTTCATGCAGTAAACCCAGGTTGCGCAGATGCAGCATCACTTCCGGCACGCCGCCTGCCATAAAGGCATTCACTGTTGGGTGATAGACCGGGCCGTTCGGCAGTACGCTCACTAAGCGCGGCACCTGCTTGTTAATGCGGATCCAGTCTTCCACGGTTGGGATATGACAACCCGCCTGATGGGCAATCGCCGGGATGTGCAGCAGCAGGTTGGTGGAACCGCCAAAGGCCGCGTGAACCATCATGGCGTTTTCAAAGGCTTGATCGGTGAGAATATCCTTTGTAGTAATGCCTTTCCGGGTCAGTTGCAGCGCTGCACGGGCGGAAGCTCGGGCGATTTCCTGCCACACCGGTTCGCCTGATGGCGCCAGAGCGGAGTGGGGGATTGCCAGCCCTAACCCTTCGGCCACCACCTGCGAGGTGCCCGCCGTGCCCAGGAACTGACAGCCGCCGCCGGATGATGCGCAGGCCTGGCATCCCGCCCGACGAGCGCCCTGCAATGACAATTCGCCATTGGCAAAACGCGCGCCAATAGTCTGCACTTTGCCGTTATCTTCGCCGTGCAACGCAGGCAGCGTCGCGCCGCCTGGGATCAGCACCGTGGCTTTGTCATGCTGAGAGGCGAGCGCCATCATGGTGGCGGGCAGCCCTTTGTCGCAGGTCGCCACGCCAATCACCGCTTTGGCATCCGGCAGGGAGCGAATCAGGCGGCGCATCACCATTGAGGCATCGTTGCGGTAGGGCAGCGAGTCGAACATCCCGGTCGTGCCCTGCGTGCGGCCATCGCACGGGTCGGAGACATAGACCGCGTAAGGCAGAGCGTTATTGTGTTTGATAACGTCTGCCGCCGCTTTCATCTGGATATCCAGCTCGTAGTGGCCCTGGTGAAGCGCCAGCGCGACAGGTTTCCCGTCTGGCCCGCGAAGCCCGCCCAGCGTGCTCAGTAGCAGAATGCCATCACGGTTAAGCTCGTCTGGCGACCAGCCCATCCCGGCATTCATCGTCATACCAAAAATATCGCCGCTGGGTCGGTTGATCAGCATATCCGGGGTCAGAGGCAGCTCGCCTTGCGGGCCAGCGGCATGCGTCCTGACGCGGTAAATCTCCCGGTTGTCGTTATCAAATATTTCGCGAACAGACATGGTGTTCCCCTTATTGTTTTAAAATTCCCTGAGAGGCCAGGATCGCCTTCACTTTCTCTTTTCCTTCCGCCGATGCTTCCAGAATTGGCGGCAGGCAATACGTGTTCACCGGGAGCCCCACGCACTGCATGGCATATTTGATGAGCGAGACAAACGGGGTTTCCAGCGCATAAATCGACGGCAACTGGAGCAATTTTTTATTGAGTGTGGCGGCCGTGGCGAGGTCGTTTTCCTGCCAGGCGCGGTAGATGCCGATGGATAACTCCGGCGCGAAGTTGGCGCTGGCGGTAATCGACCCGTCACCACCCAACAGCAACGTGTTGAGTAAATGGTCGTCATAGCCGCAGAAAACGGAGAAATCCGGGCGCACTGCTTTAACCGTGTTAATCATTGTGCGCAGGTGACCGACGCTGTCGATGGTGTCTTTAATACCAACGATGTTGTCGTTCTGTAAAACCAGGCGTTTAACGGTGTCTGGCGTTAAGTCCTGGCCGGTCAGATCAGGGAAGTTATAGATGATCACCGGCAGCTTTACGCTTTGCGCGATGCGGTGGTAATAATCGTCCAGGTTGCGCGGGGCGACTTTCCAGTAATAGGGGTTGATGGCAACAATACCATCCGCGCCACAAACCTCAGCGTGCTGCGCCAGTTTTACCGCTTCGTCGGTGGAGGGGGAACCCACGCCAATCAGCACAGGAACGCGTTTATCTGCTGTGGCGACCGCCGCTTCGGCGAGCGCCATCCGTTGGCTGGTGTTCATCTGGCTGAATTCCCCGCCGGTCCCCAGATAAAACAGTCCGTCGACCCCTTTCTCAATCAGGAAATCCGCGACCGCTTTCATGGCGGTTTTATCGATATTTCCGTCGTTATCAAAGGTGCTGGAGACCGGCGGAATAATTCCCCTGAACTTTTTCATTACATCAGTTTCCTTTTCTTAGGTTTTCACTTTCACTCCGGTATCCCAGCCCATATGATATTTGCCCGGCGCACTGGCGGAGCAATTCGAGATAACCATCGATCTTATTTCCTGAATACACCACCGGATCGCCCGACAGTGAGATCGCATAATTAACCCGGTTATACATATTGAATACCGGCATACTCAGACATACAGCGCCATAGGTTGATTCTTCATTGTCTATGGCCCATCCGCGTAGACGCGTTTTTTGCAACTCTTCCCGAAATAACTTCTTATCTGTAAAGGTATTTTCGGTATGTTTGGTGAGCGCTAACGCATCCAGAAAATAATCCATCTCTTCACGGGGCTTCCAGGCAAGTAACGCTTTGCCGAGCGCCGTGATATGTAATTCTAATTTCTTACCTATCCAGCTTTTTTTCGTGGGTACAGAACCGGGACTTTCCACTTTATCGAGGTAAATGGCATAGCAGTCTTCAATGGCCCCTAAATGACAGACCAGCCCGCTTTTTTGCGAGAGTTCCTGCATCGGGCGTTTGGTCACCTCAAAAATATTTTTGCGGTGTAATGCCTGACAGCCAAGCTCATAATTTTTAATGCCAAGTGAATATTGATTGCGATCGCTTTTCGTTAGAAATCCACAATCAACCATGACATTTAATAAATTCAGCAGGCTGCTCTTCGGATACTGAAATTCCCGTAGCAACTCCATAAAACTCGCCGCGCCAACATAGGCAATGTAAGTCAGTATTTTCTCAGCCCGAATAAGTGAATTACACCCTTTACCGCCCATAACGGCTCCTCTATTGATTGAGTAAAAGTTTATCCATCATGTGTAAGGGAGAATACATGTGGTTCAACAGGCTGAACCGAGTTAGGGCAGGGAAACGTGATCTATAGCGAGGTTTTGAATAATGGGGGAACTGCCTGGGTAAGAAGGGAGGGCGGTGTCTCCCCTCCCTGAGAGAGAGGGGAAATTTAACAGCGAAGCCTACTCGTAGGTCATTTCAAACTCCACGGCTGAATTGGCCGAGCCACCTTTGATTGTCCCGGTACGGATATAGCGAGCCTGCATCGGAATGGTGTAACTGCCTGCACCGCTGTAGCCTGTGAATTTTGTTTTAGTATTAAAAGGGACATTGTCTCCATTTTCATACTGCAACTGAATTCCTACGCCACTGGCCGTTGAATCGTTTTTCAAGGTGAGATATTGCCCGGTACCACTGCCCTGGAGCGTAACCCCTGATGCAGGTTTAAAGGTATAACTTACCGCACTCATACCTGCATCACAGTTATTGATTTGAAATTTAAATGGCACAGGTTTGCTGGTAGAGCCGACATCAGGGAAATCAGAATAGGCGTTTTTTTTCATATCAACTGAAATATCAGGTGTCTGGCAGGCCGCAATTTTCAGAGAGATATTAGAAGTGACTACGTTTACCACGCCATAGCGTACCGCCCCGGCAGCGCTGACACTCGTGTTAACCCAGCCTTCAACTAACGGCGAAGGTAATTGTATTTTCCCGGTAGTAACTTCACCAATTTTATAAAACTGAATTTTTATACCCGTGAGACGGTTAGGCAAAGTAAGGTAGTCTGGTGGCCAGGAATACCAGTACTGAAGATCATTATTGACCGCAATATCAAAGCCATAGGCCCAGCCTGTCGACGAGACAAAGTCATCCCATACTTTAATACCGATCCCCGGTACGTTCGTATTATATACATCCGGGAAGAAAGGTGACGGCGGCATCGCTGTTCCATACTTTAACATAACTTGTACTGGTTGTTCTGTACAAACGACGCCTGCATCTGGCCCGGTCGGAATAGTTATAACGTCGCCAATCGGCCCCCATGGTTTATCTTGCGCGATAGAGAGTGTTGTGGCTGGAATTGTTGCCGTATAACTTGTTGGGTTGCTTACCGTGCAACCTGCCCAGCTAACGGGCACAAACAGTGATGCTAAAATAATAAGCGCTATAGAATAGATATATTTTTGCATAATATTATCCCGGTGCTTTTTAATGGCTCAGTCTTGCTTCGTGTTTCGTTAAGCCGCCATAATCATCTATTGTGGTGAAAAATATTTTCTGACTTGTCTTTTCTTTAAATGAGAAGACAGATGTTGCTTTGGCCCGGCACATTCCATGCTGGTATTCATTATCTTTTTCTGATGTCGTCGAAAGACTTATCTTGTGGAAAGAAACGTTAAATGGAGAAGGGTTTATACATTCCACCCCGCCATGCGCGACGCGCCAGCGTAGCGTGGAAACCGCCTCTTCTGGTGAACCTGACAGCCCTTTGGGACGAAAGAAAAGTTTCAGGCGCGAACGGATGGAAAACTGCACATAATCATTCGCACTTTCTTTTTGTGCTGAGGATTTTGGCTGTATTTCAAGGACATTAAGCCAGAAGACCGATTCGTGATCCTGCGGCACCTTACCGCCGGTGTATATGATACGTAAAGTCTGACGTTTCGCTGGGTCAATGCGAAAAATGGGCGGGGTAACGATAAAAGGCACGTTAGCATTATTAGCATTAGTATCAGGATTGCCGTCATCCACCCAGACCTGAATCAGACGCGGGGTGTTTGCATTATTTGTGATGTTAAGCGTCACTTCCTGCTTGTCCGCAGGATAGATAATCCGCGTGGTGTCGATAAGGATGCCTGCCTGTGCGGAAGTCAACAACAATACAAATGTTAATAAAATGGAAATAAGCGTCTTCATACCTAATATCTCTGAACAGAACGTGAATTATCTGGCCCACTTTTTTACAAGGCGCAAGCGAGACTAAATATATATTTAGTGAATAATATTCATGTGGTCAATAATTTAACGGGTATATATGTGTGTTATATATTATTGACGATTTAGTCAGACAGAGTAAAAGTTGGCCTAATATAATCCTTCTTTTATTATCATAAAGTAAACGTCACTTTTTTTGGGAGAAAATTTAGTTTCTAAAAATGAACGGGATTCCCCGTAAACGAAAGCGTGCTACGGGTTTGCTTTATTAAACTGTTCCTTACGTCGATAACGACAGTAAGCATTCGTCTGCGATCTTTGCATCGGGAAGAGAAAACTGAAGGGGATTTGACTTAAGTTTCTTTCGGTGTCGCAGAATATGAAAAATGTGTTTTTTATCGCGCGCTCACTGACATAACGTGTCATCCGTTGCCATTACACTGCGGTTATTTTCTGCGAGTGAGGGATTCGAAGTGGGGAAAGCAACCGGAGCATACGAAAAGCTGGCGCACCGTCTGGCCGAAACAATCATCCTGTTTCACCAGCAAGAGCAGGTGACGCGCCAACAGTTAGCCGAGACATTTAACGTTTCCGGGCGCACTGTCTTTCGCGACCTTAGCCGCCTGAGCGCGATCATTGAACACATCAGCGGCGACAGTTACTGCCTGGCTCCGCAATATCATCAGGCGTTGCGTACCCGCGATATTCGCCAGTTGCTGGACATAGCGGGCGTTTCACCGCTTTTTGCCGGGCAGAACCCGGCCTTCTGGTCGGCGCTATTACAGACGGAAGGTATCCCACAATTTTCGATTAAACACCCGGCGGCAGAACATGAGAGTGAAAATGCGCTGTCCCGTCATTTCAGTCTGCTCCGCCAGGCCATTAGCGAACGCCGCAAATGCACATTTTTCTATAAAGAGAAGTCGCGCGTCGTTGAGCCGTACCGCCTGGTGAACGTGAAAAACGTCTGGTACCTGGCGGCCATGGAACAGGAAAACCTCAAAGGCTTTTTGCTGAGCGGCCTGGAGTGGCTGGAACTGTGTGACGAGACGTTTGTGCCGGAAGCGCGCATTGAGCAGTGCATCGATGAAGAAGATGACGTCTGGTTCAGCCTCAACAAATTCCCGGTACGCCTTCATGTGAATGCTTCCGTGGCGGGCTATTTCCTGCGTCGTGATGTGCTGCCAGGCCAGGTTATCGACACGCAAAACAGCGACGGTAGCCTGGAAATTACCTGCAAAATTGCCGATGAACGCCAGCTATTACCCTGGGTGCGCTACTGGCTGCCCAACCTGACCATTCTCTCCCCCGCATCGTTACACGCGACTTTGCAGACGCAGTTGGCCGACGCGCTGACGGCTTTCGCATCGCCAGAAAAACATTAATAAGGAGTGTTACACATGGCTGAAAATGACGTAATTAGCGAACAACATCGCGCGACGCCAGCGCCGTTAGATCTCTTAGACGAGACACATCAGGAACAACTGGCGGTGGATATGGACGCAGCATGGCGCGAGGCGGGCGGCGATCCGCTGGCGACGACGCAACTGCTACAGCAGTTTACGCAGCAGGCGAGCCATTCGTCGGATGCCGACCCGCTTATCTGGCTACAGGTGCAGTTTCGCCAGCATGCGGAACTATGGGCGAATGATGACGCGCTCACCCGTGATGCCGGCGAAATCGTCGAAACCGTAAAACGCCAGCAAGAACTGACAGTGTCCCTGAAAGCCGCGCGGCAGAAGGGCAAAAGCCGCGATAACTGGCTGGGCAAAGAGATGCAGCATTCGGCCCAGCGCCATGGCGTGCTCAGCACCGGGGAGTACGGGCAATCAATTGATAATGCGCTGACACATGCCAATAACCTGCTGCGCGACATTATCACCCGCAACGACGGGCAGATCAGCATGGCGCGCAATCTCGACGGGTTTATCGCCGAGGTGCACCACGTCAACACCTTTAATATCAACGCGAAGGCAGCAGGTTCCTCGGCGCGGGCTGAACTGGTGGTGAAACCGGGCAAGGCGTTCGGCAAAAACTCCGTGGATATTCAGATCAAAGATGGCAGTGGCAAAGTTGTGCGTCGCTACCAGGCGAAATATGGCGCGGATGCGGGCAGCACGGAAAAACTGTTCGAGCACGGCGATTACCGCGGCCAGGGTTCCCTGGTGCCGGAAGGCCACTCGGCGGATATGCAGCGTAAAGCGGTCGAAACCATTGATTATGACGGAGTGGAATCCACACCGTTATCGAAAGAAGAGGCGGTCCGCCAGCGCGAGAAGGCGCATAAAGAGAAACAGATCAGCGAGATGGACTGGCATAACGCGGATGCTATCACCGTTGGCAAACAGATTGGCAAAACCGCGCTGGTGGCGGCTGGCCTCGGGGTCTGCTTCCAGGGTGGGCGCATTCTGGCCCGTCGCCTGTGGAACAGCCTGACCGGCAAGGAAAACGCATCGGCGGGCGAAGATGTGCAGGAATTTGTCGAAGACTCACTCAAGACCGCAGGCAGTACCATGCTGACCGTCGCCACCTCAGGGGCGTTGCTGGTGGCCTCCCGTCGGGGCTTTTTGGGCAGCGTGATGAAAAACACGCCAGCCGGACGCATTGCGATGATCGGTTCGGTGGCGGTGGATAACCTCAAGAACCTCTACGACCTGGCGAAAGGCAATATCTCCAAAGAAGAGGCGCTGGATCGCGTCGCCAACACCACCGTTACTACCGTGGCAGGCATCGCAGTGGCGGAGGCGGGCGTCGGAATTGGCGCGGCTATCGGCACTGTTTTCGGCCCGGTGGGCACCTTTATGGGTGGCCTGGCGGGGGGCGTCATCGGCGGCATGCTGGGTAGCACGGTGGCAGACAAAGTCTACAAAGCCGGGAAAACGGTCGCTAAAGCCGCGGTCTCGGTGATTGCGGATACCGCGTCGGCTATTGGGCGGGGCGTTTCGAGCGTCGTCAGTTCCGTGGGCAGTTTCCTGAGCAGTTTTTGGTAAGGGGGAAGAATGGACAGTCTGTTAACGACCCGGCTGATAACCTGGATCCGCGCCGGACACGCCGGTTTTTATCTGCACAGCGGTGAAGATGATCGCATTGATACGTTGTTAAGCGCGGTAGCCAAAGAGACCGGTTTTCGGCTGCGGGAATGGAACCTGGCCTGGGGCTGGGTGGATTTCGACGATCGTCATCCGCTGGTGGCTGCTGGTATTTCAGCCCCCCCACAGGCCGATCAGATGTTGGCCGGATTGCTGGATGATGATCTGGAAAATACCATCCTGGTGTTCCGCAATATCAGAACCGTGCTGGACTCCTCGCCGCTGGTGGCCGCGCGTCTGCAACAACTGTTGCTGCGTATCCGCCGTCACCACAGCGGTGAGTGCTGCGTGGTTTGCGTGGATGACCGCGTGGACATTCCCTCACTGATTGAGCCGCTGATTACTCTGGTTGAATTGCCGCTTCCGCGCCGCGAGGCCATTCGCCAGCAGGCGGAACAGTTCGCCCGCGAACGTCACTTAACCGTGTCTGACGCGCTGCTTAACAGGATCAGCACCACGCTGACCGGTCTGACCGCCAGCCAGATTAGCCAGTCTCTGGCCGTTGCTCTGGAAAAACACGGTGAGCTTGACGAGAAAGCGCTCGCCGCGCTGCTCCAGGAAAAAGAGCAGATCATCGGCAAAAGCGGCGTGCTGGAAATGGTCAAGGTGCGCGAGAACCTGACGGACATCGGCGGGCTGGAGAACCTGAAAATATGGCTGGAGCGTAAAGCCGCTATTTTGCAGCGCCTGCCGGAGGCGGAAGAGGCTGGGTTGCAGGCACCGAAAGGGGTGCTGGTGGCGGGGATGCCGGGCTGCGGTAAATCCCTTACCGCCAAAGCGGTCGCCAACCTGTTCGGGCTGCCGCTGCTGCGTCTGGACATCGGCTCTCTGCTGGGTAAATACGTCGGGGAGAGTGAGCACAATATGCGCCGGGCGCTGGCGATGGCTGAGACCATCAGCCCCTGCGTACTGTGGGTGGATGAACTGGAAAAAGCGTTCGTCGGTATCGGGTCTTCTAATGCATCGGAAGTGACTTCCCGGCTGTTGGGCTACTTCCTGACCTGGATGCAGGAGAAAACCAGCGCGGTATTTGTGGTGGCAACGGCCAATAACGTTACCGCACTGCCGCCGGAGCTGCTACGTAAGGGGCGTTTCGACGATGTCTTTTACGTCGGCTTCCCGTATCTGGCTGAGCGTAAAGCCATTCTCAGTATCCACCTGAAAGCGGCCTGGCACACCTTCACGGCAGAACAGCAACAGCAACTGGCGGTGCTGTGCCGTAATTTTGCCGGAGCGGATATTCAAAACGCGGTGAATGATGCCCGCGAGAGCGCCTTCCTGGCCGGAGTGAATATCGATTATTCCCGCCTGTGCCGGGCGCTGGAGCGCACGGTTCCGCTGCGAGAGACCCTGCGTGACCAGGTGGGCCAGTATGAAGCGCTGTTCGAGAAGATGAAGCTGAAAGCGGCGTCGCATATCGATGGGCTCAGCCTGGCGGAGATGATCCGACTGGCGGATGACACCAACCCGCACGAGCGTTTGCGGGTAGCGCAGGCAGAAGAGTGCAGCGAAGATCTGCTCGAAAAACTGGCGAAAGACAGTTATGCAGAAGTGCGCCACGCGGTATACAGCAACCCGTATTGCACCGCGCGTATTCTGTCGGCCTGTATTGCCCCGGCGGAAACCGGCGAGGTTCACGATAAAACGTCGCTGGCACTGGCCTGCGTACACCATAACGCGCCAACTAACCTGCTGCTGTCGCTGATTCAGAAGAACAAGCTTAATGATGAGATTTTGCTGCAACTGGCGGAGAAAGCGCACTGCGTGGAGAGCGTGCTGGATGCACTATTATCGCGTAAAAACAGTGCGTTGCAGCAGGCGGTGTTACGTCACGCCAACTGCCCGGAAGCGCAGCGTGAAGAGTATCTCTACGAGCAAAATGATGCACTAAGAGCCGCCGTGGCGCTTAACCCGGCCCTCACTGCCGCACAGCAGGCGGTGTTGCTCAAGGACAATAAATCCGTGGTGCGTATCGCGCTGGCGAAAAACCCGGCGCTGGCCGAAGAGGTAAAACAGCAACTGGCGCAGGACAATGACAGCGCGGTGGTGGATGCCCTGGAAGAGGCGCAGAAGCAACCCGACGCACCGGCGCAGGAGAGCGCTGGCGGCGGCAATGATGACAGCGCGCTGCTGGCACAGCTCGACAAAGGTGATGTTCACGCTTTACTGGCGCTGGCGGAGCGGCGCAATCTTTCCGCGCTGGTGCAGCGTCGGTTTGCTCAGAAAGTGACGAATGAAGCGGCGCTGGCGACCCTGGCGGTGAACCCGAAATTAACGGCAGAGACTCAGCAAATTCTTGCCAGTGAAGGCAACCCGGCGGTGCGCGATGCGCTGGCCATCAACCCCGCGCTGGTGCCGACCGTGCAGGTTTATCTGTATCAGAATGGCCGGAAGGCCACCCAGCAAAGCCTGATGCAGAACGCGTCGCTCTGCGAAGAGGTGCAGTTGATGGCGGTCGGGCATAAAGACAGCGATGTGCTGGCGATTATGGCGCGGAACCCGATCGTTGGGGAAAGCGTGTGCGATATGTTGCTGGCAATTAATCGAATCAGAATTGATGAGAGTCTGACCGTTAACCCTAACATTTCACCAAAAGCACAGCGGACATTGTATTCCAGAAGTTATTACACATCGGCGGGCGACCGCGATGAACGGGTCAAGAATAAGCTTTGCAGAAATGAAAACCTTAGTGAAGATCTCTTCAACGAAATGGTTGCGTTAACAAAATACCACGACGATTTATTGTGTAATCCGTCAATTGGTAAGTTTAATTACGGAAAGATAGATAAGGGATTCAAGTTAATGTTCAACAGGATCTTTGGTGCATTTTTCGTTCCGGAGTATCTTGAAAATCCGGGGTTACCGGAAAGACTGCAATCTATCATTATCGAAAACAATAAAGATAATGCCCGATATTTAGCGCCAATCGCTGCGAATACAGGTTTAGTGCCTTCTCAACAGACTATCCTTAGCCAGAATGTCGATCTGGAGGTGCTACTGAACCTTATCAGGAATCCAGCCAGTACCTCCCGCACGGTTGAAACGGCAACGCAGCAGATTAAGCATGACGCCTCAATTAAAGATAAGTTGACTGAGAAGGTTAAAAGGGCAGCCGCAGCGTTCGAAAATAAAAAAGTCGAACTGGCAAAACAGCATGAGCTTACCCGCGACGGCTTTATCAAAAATATCACGACGGTAAACGATATTATTGAAAACGAACTGGTCACTTCACTGAAAGACGAGCTGGTTTGGCTAAGCGATTTTGCAAAGAGCCTTGGAATATATATTCCTGATATTCATTCTTTATTTAGTACCTTCGACTCTTCTTTATATGAAAATTTGTAAGTCTGGTGACTGATGTAACCCGGATAAAGCGCTTGCGCCGCATCCGGGAACCCACCGCGTGATATTCACCAAACCGCAAACGCAAAAAAGCCCCCGAAGGGGCCTGAACGGTTGTCTGGTAGAGGGCGAAACCGGTCGCCTTGCGGCGACCTGTCCGGCAGGTCCCTCTGCGACCATTCGGTCTTATTTGCTCAGTTCAGCGGTCATGTGAACCACGTTGTTCACGGTCGCTTCGGTAATTTTGTAAGAAGCCCCTTCCTGATGTGCCTGAGCGGCGATTTTGGCTTCTGCACCGTCGATGGTGGAGGCGCTTGCGGTTACGCTCTGAGCGAACGCACCGAAAGACATTACTGAAAGAGCGGCAACTGCAACGAAAGTTTTGATGGATTTCATGGTCGTATTCCTTAAGTTATTTGTTCGGTATAGGGCGTGTTGCCCTGATGTGATAAATAATAGACCGACCATCGGGTGATGAAAATCTAAACTATTTGCCGATAACATTCAAAAAAATAGAAAATGATTTGAGCGTGTTTGTGGGCACCAAAACCCCGGTGGCGCTACGCTTACCGGGGCTACGAACGGTAGCCCAGATAAGGCGTTGCGCCGCATCCGGGTTATTCGACATCACGCCGCCGCAAGTGCGCCTTTAATTTCCTTCAACGCTCGCTTCGCCTGCTTTAACTCTTCTGCCAGCGCTTGTTCTTTGTCGCTATTTGTCATCAGCACAATGCAACCATCCATCACCTTTACACTCACCTGACGCCCGGTGTCGAACCCCGCTTCACGTAGCCACTTGCCGGAAAGCGTCAAACTTGGCGTGCTGGTTTCACCATGATGTGGGCGATATCCCACAATTAACTGGCGTTCGGTTCCAGCAGGCGTAAAGTCCAGGGTAGAATGCAAATCAGCCATAATCAACTCCTTGATAGTTGGTGAGGTTAGCTCTCGTCAGGTATCGCAATTACCTGATGAGGGCGTTTAAAAAGTCAGGACGACTTATGTTAAGGTACGTACCTGAGTGGTTAAAGATTACTCTTGAGGTACGTACATGACAACCGCTAAACGCGATACCAACCAGTCCAAATCGGGTAAATCACCGACTTTTCAGATTAGGATTACCCCTGAGTTAAAGGCGCAGTTTGAAGCAGCGGCGAAAGATGCCGGGATGAGTTTGGGGAATTGGCTCAAGACCTTGGGTCGAAAGGAATTAATACGACGAGGTATTGAGCCAGAAAGGGGCTAATAGCTGTCAAAGCTTTCAATATCAGAAGAGTGACCATAAGCCGGTGGGGCTACAGTCTCAAGTCCAAAAGTGAAATAATGCTTCCTTGCTGCTCTCCAGCCCCGAATGAAGCTCGGCATTGTTGCGTTAGGGAAGGTGCGAATAAGCAGGTCATTTCTTCCCAAGCTGACTCGCTGATTAAAATT
>OKPX01000022.1_pt1 | contig 132912 bp, 127 predicted proteins | sample 1613911 | NCBI WGS metagenome assembly OKPX01 (sample SAMN04436892, study PRJEB24849) | human gut metagenome | biome: human gut; feature: NICU; material: stool | host: Homo sapiens | place: USA: Saint Louis, MO | collected 2012-02-03 | reverse complement strand
CATATTTCCAGTTACACCAGTTGAACGGATCATCATCACGCTCTTCGCGCACCGGATTGTTGCGGTAGTCGTAATCCCAGCGGCGTGACCAGCGTGCGGGTGCCGGGCGCTGCGCATTGCCGGTGAACACATCCCGGCGATGGATGCGTCCGAGACGATCGTATTCATTGCGGCTTGTCAGCAAGCCCTGCGTACGGCCAACTTCCCGGTGTAACTCATCGCGGGTAAAGTCGCTTATCGGCAGATTATCGAGAGCCAGGCTCAGCAGATGCCCGCTTCCGTAATAGAAATATTTCAGATGACGACCGTCGGGTAACTCCACCGATGTACGGTTGTTCAGCGCATCATAAGTCCAGCCCAGCCTGCCGTTTTCACCCTCTTCACTGATAACACGTCCCAACGCATCATAAGTAAAAATCAGCTCCTGTTCAGCTTCCTGACTCCATACGTCATCACCCAGCGGGGGATGTAACGCCACTCGCGTAACCTGCCCATTCGCAGAGTAGTGATAACGGGTCTGCCCTTCCGGCGTGCTGCGGGCAAGCAGTTGGCCCGCCTTGCCCCAGCGAAATGCATGCGTTAAAGCCTGTGAATGCCCGGCGGCGAAAGTACGACGCACAGTGCGTCGGCAGGCATCATATTCATACTGTGTTGCGACACCGTCCAGCCCTGTTTCAGCAAGCAGCAGCGAATCCGCCCCCCACTCAAAGTGGTACGCTTCCCCGTTTTCATTTTGCAATGCCGTTAATCTGTCGCGGCTGTCCCAGCGACGGCGCACCTCTTCCCCTAGCGCGTTACGGGTTGCCACCAGCCGGCCTGCGTCATCCCAGCTAAACTCGTGGCGCTTGCCGTCTGGGGTAATATGGTATTCAGGTAGTCCACGTGAGTTCCAGCCGATAGACTCCTGCCAGCCCTCCGCCCGCTCCAGTTGCAGTGGGCGACCTGCGGCATCATAGTGATAGCGGGTTTCTTCACCGTCCGGCGCTTTCACCGACTGCAACCAACCGAGCGGGTAAAAGCGGTAACGGGTGATACGCCCCGAGCAGTCCGTCTCGCGGATAATCTGCCCGGCCTCGTTATACTCCTGGCGACGCGTATTGCCTGCCGCATCCACCTCTTCCACCACCTGGCCAAAAGCGTCGCGCTTGAGCAATGTGCTCTGCCCCAATGGATCGACGATGCGCGCCAGCCCGTGGTGCTCATCATAATAAAAACGGGTGGTGGCGCCATCGGCCATGGTGATAGCCGTCGGCAGCGCGCGCTGCACCAGCCACTGGGTCGTCTGAATATTGCCGTCCGGATCGATTTCCTGGATACGGTTGCCCATGTCATCGTAGACAAAGGTCGTGGCATGGCCTAGGGGATCAACGCGCCGGGTCAGTTGCTCGTCGTCATTCCACTCGAATTCCCAGCGTTCACCACGTTCATCGACAAATGCGGTGATTAAAGCCTGCGCATTCCAGTAGTGTTGACGCTTGTGTCCGTCATACTGTTCAACGGTGGTTAATCCCGCGGCCAGATCGTAGGTGAAGCGGCAGCCATCTCCGCTACTGGTACGGTTTTCCACGACTCGCCAGTGGTCAAATTTCTGCCAGCGATACTCACTCTCCAGCCCGCCAGGCATACGGTGCCAGACCATGAGTCCGTCATCGTTATAACGAAATTCACGCGTCACCACGCCCGTCGCATCTTCGACGGCAGCCAGTTGACCACGATGGTCATAGCGCCAGCGTGTCAGCAGCCAGGATTGCTGACCATCCGAATGGCGGGCCTCGGTAACCCGGGTCGGGAAACGTTCATCGCCATAAAACAGCGAGACATCAATGGCACAGGGGGCATCATGAATACGCACCAGCCGCCCATGCTCATCCCAGCCGGTTTCCAGCATGTTGCCGTACTCATCGCTGAGCGATGCCAGTCGCAATATTGATGGGTCAGAGCGTGTTGGCTTGAACAGTCGCCACACAGCACCATCGTCATCGGCAATAGCAACATCACCCTGCTCGTTACGGCGGATGATTAACCCTTCACTGATGCTGTAAAGCGCTTCGTTAATGGCAGGCAGCGTAAAGGTGAGCTCACGCCCGGTGTCGTCAAACCAGGTGGCGTTGTCGCCTTCCCGTTGTAAGTAGCCGTCGAAAGCGGTAGCCCAGCCCAGGCCAAAAAGGCCTTCGCGGCGGGTAAGGCTGTTGTAACTACGTTGCCAGACCAGTGGAAAGCGCCCGGGCAAGCTAAAGTCCTGTTCTGCCTCATCGTTCAGGACTTTCACGCCGGTTGCAGCATGGACCGGATGTGATGACCCAAAGACGGCGTTTATCGCCATATCCGTCAGCATGCCCCCGGCGGCGGAAGCCAGCGCACAAGGCATGGATTTGAGGATGGTACCGAAACGTCCACGGAAAAGGGCTGTCGCCGCCATAATGACCGCCAGGCCCGGAAACTTGCCGCTTTTAATATCCCGGACGGTGAGTGTTTCACCGCCAATGATGACATTGGGTGAGACCTCTTCTGAGATGGTGGCTTCACAGGTGGTTCGGTCTTTGGCGCGTGCGGCGGGTTGGTTATTGATAAAGACGCTTTTTGACCCCTCCGCCAGATACTGCTGTGGTGAGTGTTTCTCGCACTTCACCTTGTCCTCTTCCAGCGCCGTGGTGCCTTCGGCAGCGGATGCAACCGGCGGTTGCCACATGTTGCTGCCAAACTGTGCGGCCATTGACAGCAGCATGCCGCCATAATCGGCAAAACTTTCCGGTGGCTGCGGTTCCGGTGGCGGTGGCGTCCCGGCAGGCGTGAGCATACCGGCGGCGCGCGCAGCGGGCAGCTTATTGGTCAGGACGTTGTGCGAACCGTTGTCAATTTTTCCGGCGGGAGAAGGAGGGAAAATCCAGTCCCCCAGTTTATTGGCCGCATTGGAGATATCATCCGCCTTACCCAGCACGTTGGTGAGAATCCCCCCGATAATGCCGCCAAGCACGCAACTGGAACCGACGGCAGCCAGCCCTGCCGCCGCCAGACCCGCCCCGGCAAAGGGTGCCGCAACCGCCGCGATCCCGGCTACCGCCGACCCAATCGCAGCATAAGCGACCCCTTCGGCCACAATACTGGTGATATCAGCGAAGATACTTGAATGGATGATATCGTCACCCTTACGGGCTGCGTGCTTGTCACTCATCGCTTATACATTCCGATTGTTATTCAGCGTCAGACTTTGTTTGAGGGCATTCCAGTGTTCTGCATCCTGTTCGGTAAAGGGACGCAATGCAGAGAAGGTAAAAATAAGCAGCATCGGTTTATCAACCGCCTGCATCGCCAGTTGCTTCTGCCAGATGCGGGTGTCAGCGCGGAAGAAGGCGGTTTCAACCTCAACGGCACGAATATTTTGTTGTGGGCCGACAAGCACGCGGGTAAACGCGCTCTGCTGCACTTCGCCCATTTGTGCGCGCAGTTGATCCCACTGGCGATGAAATTCTTTCTCGGCATCGCTGCCTTCGGGAATGGGGCCACGGCTGACAACAACCGATAACCCGCTTTCGTCATCGCGCAGAAGCGTCATGCTGGTGTCCTGCCATGCGGCAGGGAAAAGCTGAAAGGAACCTTCCTGGAGGTGATATTTCATCATTTGCCTTTTAATGAAAATAATTCGCCTGCAATCGCTGCGATGAATGCAAGGGCACTCACTTAAAAACAGCAATCCAGATAAAAAGAGGGATGTTAAACGTGCATAAGCAACGAAAAGATTTCAGGCTGCGCAGATGTCAGCCTGAATCACACGTTATTTCTCGCGGGTAATCACCACACTGCTTAAACAGTCCGGATTCGTTTCGGCGAAACTAAAGGTGACTTCCTGGCCGTCGCCAATTGCAGCGGTATGACTGGTGACTTCATGGACCGAATGTCCACGCGGCGTATCGGTAATGTCCATTTTCGCATAGTGCTGACGTACCTCGCCCAGCGAGATACATTGCCCTGCATAATCGAACGCAAACAACACTTTACTGTTTGGTTTTTTATTCACCCGCAGGTCGAATGCCGACAGCGTTGCACCGCTGGCCAGTTTTACTGCATCACTGGTATAGAAGACAAAATTATCGTTTTGTGACACCTCAGTAACCGGCAAGGCGAAGCGGTTAATGGTATTCACGTTAACGGTTTTAACAGATGTGCTGAGATGAGAAATAAATTGCCAGAGATCTTCGTTTTGCATTTTTGCCTCGACAACTCCTGTCATGAGTAAATTAGCGAATATGATGGCACAGGCTTTATTTAGCCGGGTAATTTTTGTCATACCATCCTCCATAATAATCTTCGTAGTCCTGGCCGGTCACCGATGTCTGTTCGCCTCGTCCGAAGATTCGGCCGATTTTCGACTGCGCTTCCGTTTCTGTCATCTTTCCGCTCTTAACTGAATCGTAAATCGAATTATAGCTTTTTTGGTTGGCCGGATTGCCCGAAATGCCGATATCCGGCCCCCCGTTGGCGAGGATTTCTCTCTGAACTTTAATATTGTTCAGTGTAGCCGCCCCCTCATCACTTAATTTACTGTTGAGGTAAGCATCACGGGAAGAAAAATCATCTTTGGGCGTATACATTGCGTGGCCGCTCTCATGCGACAGCAGTTGTACCGTTCGTGCCGGGTCGTTCAACGCGCCCTTATCTACCGTGATCGTTTGGGTCTTACGGTTAGCCATCGTCCCCCATCCCTCATTACCCTCTTTTAGGGTCCAGCCATCGTCCTTCAGTTTTTTCAGATCATTCGTTAGCGTCGGGGATTTTGATGCCAGTTGGTCAACATCATCACCGAACCCCGTCGTTACGGCGGGTTTGGAGACCGGTTTAGCACTGTTTTTGGGGGCGCCAGCCGCCGCACCGGGAACCGCCCCTCCCGCTTTATTTTCCTTACCTGGCGTGAAATACTCCTCAACCGCCTTATCGATATCTCCTTTCAGGCGTTCACCCGGCGCGTCGACCCCGGCTTTGCCGTCATCCGCATTCAGGTACAACTTCCCTTTGGTCGTGATATGCCCGTCGCCTTTTACAAAAAAGTTAAAGTCATTACCAATCAGGTTGATCGTACCGTTAGCCAGCAGTTCGATAGCGCTTTCGCCGGATGCCAGTAGTAGCCGTGTACCCGAACTGACCACATACTGTTCAGATACCGCTTCCAGCTTATCTTTGCCCGTTAATACCAGAGACTTCCCTTTGGTGACCAGTGTCTGGTTGGTCTCCACACGCAATAGCTCGTTTTTACGGACATAGTGGCTGTTATTGCCGTTGATGGTGCTCGTGGCGTCATTCTTAACGTTGGTGTCCATATTCCGTTCGGCCTGGATCCACACCTGCTCCTCCCCCGCTTTATCTTCAAAACGCAGGGCGTTGGCGGTGTCAGAAGAACCATCTTTCGAACGGCTGAGGAACCCCATCTGCGTGGCGGCGGCGGGGAGCGCCCACGGCGGCATGCTGGCTTCGTTATAGACACGCCCGGTGATGATCGGTCTGTCCGGGTCACCGTTAATAAAATCGACCACTACCTCATCACCGACGCGTGGCACCTGTACGCCACCGAAACCCTGCCCCGCCCAGGCGCTGGAGACACGCACCCAGCAGGAGCTGGTATCGTCGCCCTTCGCCAGTCTGTCCCAGTGGAACTTCACCTTCACCCGCCCATAGCGATCGGTCCAGATGCTTTCCCCCTGCGGGCCGACGACTCTTGCGGTCTGTGGCCCATAGGTACGCGGCCAGGCTGATTTTTGCGCCGGGCGGTATGTAACGGTGGAGGGGATCACCGTGAAATCAATGCGGTGCATCGTTTGCGAGCCACTACCGCTGGCATAATTGTTCTCTTCCAGCCAGTAGTTGGCCTCGGTGGTCAGGTATTCCGCGTTATCGCTGAAAAAGGGGGCGTTATAGAGGGTAAATGTGTTACCCGGCGCGATGCCGAGTGCCGTGGCGCTACCATTAATCTGTTGATGCTCCACCTGCCAGCGCTCCTGGCGGATGCGGGCGTAGAAATCCGCATGATCGTGTTCGACAAAGCGCCCCGGCCAGTCGTACACATCAATACTGCCCGGTTGTGGTGAGACCGGGTTCTGCCGGGCCTGAAACAGCCAGGCATTCGGCTTGCGGAAATCGTAATCATCCAGGCTGTAGATCCCCGGTGTCACGCTGTCGGTCAGCGCCCACTGGCTGATCCCCTCTTCATCCGTACTGCCACCGGACGGTGTCACGTGATAAGGAATGGTTTCGTAACCGGCAAACGGCTGATGCTGGGTCGCCGCATCGGTCAGTACCAGAACATGCCGCTCCGCCTCGTGGCGGAAGAAGTAGCTGATGCCCTCCAGTTCCATCAGGCGGCTGATAAAGTCGAAGCTGCTCTCCTGATACTGTACGCAGTAGTCCCAGACGCGATAGCTGCCGGTCAGCTTGTCTTCGACATTGACCTGGTTTTCAGAAAGCAGCGTTTTGACGATTTGCGGTACCGTCTGCCCCTGGAAAATACGCAGGTTACGGTCACGCTGCATTGGCCATAAGTCGGATTCAACGCTGAGTTGATAGACCGCGTAGCGGGTGCCGGACAGCTCCACGGCGCTCACCGCAACGCGGGTCACTTTGCCGTTAAAGTAGCGTGGCGATGTTATATCCTGCGTCGGGACAGTCACAGTGACGGCCTTTCCCAGTAGCTGGCTGCGATCCATGCGCGCATCGGTGCCCAGCAGCGTCAGGCCAAGTGCATAAGGTTCTGACAGCGCTTCACGCCCTGACAGTTTCCAGAACAGCAGCCCTTCGACCGGAAGCTGCACGGTAATACGGTTGAGCATAAGGTTCATTCCGTTAAAAGTAGCAACGCGCTGAAATCGTCAGCGCAAATGCCATTCGATAGAGAAATCCACCCGCTAAGATTGCGGTATTTTTACTAAAATTTGATGTCTGGTGAGGTAAATTGTATTTGCCACTCTGTACTGGCCGTTATATTTATCGCTCTGTATCGGGCACAATATAAGACCGTGTTCCTGGCTGTCTGCCGAGGTTATTATCAACCTCAGTCATGCCACTATTTATTCCGTCGGCGTTTCCTCATCCGGCGCCTGGTCAAATAAGGCCGCGGCCATTGAGGCAATGCGGTCATGCTGCACCAGCTTCTCTTTCCATTCCTGCGGAATCCCCGACCAGCCATATAATGCACCGGCAAGTTGTCCGGCCGTCGCCGCCACGCTGTCGGCATCATCGGCAAGGTTCGCCGCCAGCAAGATGGCATCACGGAAATTGTCGGTGTGCCATACCGCCCACATGGCCGCTTCCAGCGTATCGATAACATAGCCACTGGAGCGGATCTGGTCGCGGCTTTTTTCTTTATATTCACCGGCGTTGATGATCAGCACGCGCGGCTCTAACGGCATCATTTGTGGGGAAAATACACGTTCTTTGTCGTACCCATTAATCAGCAGAAGCAGTAAGCAGCTCAGATAATGTGCGGAACTTACAGCCTCGGTCGCGCAATGGGTGGCCTGACTTTGAATTTTCGCGTTATAGAATGTCTGAGCGAAATTGCGACGAAAATAGATCGGTACAGGCGCTAATCGAATAATGGATGCATTTCCCGCTGTTTCCGGGACCGTATTACCAAACCAGTCCGCTCCGTTAATCTCATATTGTTCCAGGGCATAACGGGTCGCATTGCCAATATCAAAACAGACACCGTTAACGCTGTTATAGCCCTCGCGATACCACTTCACCAGCTTTTCCCTGAAACATTGCCTGCTGGCATATTTGCGCTCCAGCATTGTTTCAGCCAGACACAGGGCCATAGAGGTGTCGTCGGTCCACTCGCCGGGTTTCAGGCGAAATGGCCCACCACCCACCATATCCGTCACGGTACGATGGTCACGAGGCATAAATTCCAGCGTGGTGCCCACGGCATCGCCCACGGCGAGCCCGACAAGCGCGCCTGTGGCCCTGTCGCGACAGATATTCAGCGGCTTGACCTGATCAGGCGTGTCATACCATTTTGTCGACGCGGCTTCTTGCGGGTTCTCTACCAGTGGATGTGCAATGTAGTCATACAGCATGCGGTGCTGCGTCCGCGCATTAGTAAACGGAATATAGTGCTCATACTGTTTTGCATAACGCTCTATTTCCCGAATATCAGAATGTAAATCGATCACGATTGTCCCTTCCCTGTCTTTCTTTACTGCTGTATCGCAGGCCGCGGTTTGCCGCTACCGTCTTTTACAAAGACCAGGCTCTTATCATTTTGCCCCAGCTTACCCTGATAAACATTCCCCACCTGATAAGCTGCAACGGCGATAGCACCAGTGTGGCAACAACATTCACAATTTCAAACGTCGAGATATTCATCCCTTAATACCATCCTGTCACGTTTTCATGGCGCCAGCATCAGCACTTTGAACTGGCTCGGCACGATACGCATACCAATCGCATTGGTGGAGTTTTGCAGGCTCACACTGGTCAATCGCGTGGCGGGAGTGCCTTTTAACAGCACGGTAAACGCACCGGTTAAATGCCGGGATGGCCCCATCACGGTCCCAGAGGCCACGCCTGTTGCCACGCCGGGGTTATCGCCGTTGGTCAGTGGCGTGATGGTCGCCATATTGTGGGCTGGCATCCCCATAAACAGGATATTCATCGCATTAGGGATTGCCGTCGGCCCCAGCGCAATATCCGGATAGGGAATGGGCGTGGGGGCTGGCATGGGCGTCAGGCAGACATCCGGAAAGGCCAAATCAACCCCGAAAAGCTGGCAGTTCGCAAACATGGCGGTTCCTTATCCCATATGAATCTGTTCAGAATCGACTTTGGTGATCGCTTTGGACGTGATCACCGTGTTGTGGGCATGCAGGCGCGCATAATCCTCAGCCTTCATGTCCAGTTGCCCGGCGCGAACCTGCTCGGTCTGTCTGGTCGTGCGAAACAGGCTGTGGCTGATTTGGGTGACGGTCTGCCAGACAGATTCTGCCCGCTTGCCGACAACGCGCGACAGGCTGACCCACGCCGAGAGTTTCTCGCCGCTGTATTTCATTTCGTCGATATGGCAGTCACCCTGCCCGGCGGTGACACGGAGCGCCTCGCTACTCAGGCTTAGCTCCCCTGCGCTACGAATATGCAGATCGCCCGGCACGCTGAGCTCCGCAACCTGCGGGTTGGCCCGTTCCAGTACCGCCAGCAGCCAGATTTGGCGCTCTACGCTGGCAATCAACACCGTATCGCCGGTCTGCGGTGCGATAACACAACTCGCAGCCCGGCGACAATGCCAGCCACGCCCTTCGCTTTCTACCGTCAGGCTGCCGTCAGCAAAGCAGTGGGTCACCACCGCCGATGCCTGTACGGGCGGTAGTATGGGTTGGGCCATCAGATGGTTGACTTTACTCATTATCTCTCCTCAACGGCGGCTCTGGCGCTGCAGGCTCCAGGCCTCAGCAGCCAATAATTCTTCGTCATATTCGAGAATGCCCTGACGTCCGGTGAACTGGGCATTCTCCTGATTTGCCCGATGCATCCGGGTGCGGGAAAAGGTCGCGCCGCGCAGGTCGGCCAGACGCAGGTCGGCACCGGTAAAATCGCTGTAGGTCAGGTCACAAAGGGTAAAACGCACACCGACAGCATTCACCTGCTGCAGGATACTTTGAAACAGGCGGCTCTCGCTGAAATCGGCCTGCTCAAGCGTGGCGCCCACAAAAATAGCCTGATCAAAGAGGCTGCCACGACACTGCGCGCCACGCAGATTCGCTTCCATAAACAGCGCCTGGGTTGCATTGACCTGGTTTAACCGCGCGGTCTGTAACGACGCCCCTTTAAAATTGCACTGGGTAAGCTGCGCGCCGCTAAAATCCGTGCCATCTAACTGGTTGTCGGTAAACTGGCAGCCGGTAAAGCCGTGCCGGGCGTAATCTTTCCCGCGCTGATCGCAGTCGAAAAAAACCACCCGTTCAAACTGACTGCCCTCAAGCACCGTTGTACGCAGATCAATGCCATAAAAGGTGGTCAGCAGAAAACGGCAGCCGGCAAAGCGGGCATGATCCAGCGGTGATTCAAAAAAGACGCTGCGTTCAGGTATTGCCCGATCAAAGTGACTGTCTGCCAACGCGCAGTGCATAAATTGTACGGTCTGTAGCGAGCATCCCGTAAAAAGGCTGCCCGTCAGCGTGCAGTGGTTGAAGATACATCCATCAAGCGGTGTTTCCTCTACCCGCAGGTTTGCCATTTCGCACTGATTAAACACCGTCTGGGTTAACCGGGCTCCCCGCAGGTTTACTCCGTTTAACGCACATTCGGTGAACGCCGTTTCCTGCAAATTGGCCCCTTGCAGGTTCACGCCCTCCAGCGAGACCTCCTGAAAAATACCGCCGGAGAGATCGCAGCCCTGCAAATCCAGCCCGTCGAGGGAGATTTCGCTGATCGGCTCGCCGCCTTTCACCCGCTGTTGCAATTGTGCTGCGGTGAGCATCGTCATATCACTTCTCCATCGCGCTTCGGCAGCGTTTTGATGCGTTTCGTCCATGCCCCATCAAGGCGGGTGGTATCGCTGATGAACGCCTGCGAGAGATCGGCGCGAAAAAGATTCGCCCCGCTAAAATTGGCCCCGCCAAGCTGACTTTTTTGCAGCAACGCCCCCATCAGGTTGGCATCGGTGAAATCGGTATCGCGAAAATCGGTGCGCACAAACAGGCTCCCCATCAGGTTTGCCTGACCAAAGTGGCTGGCGCGGCAATCCGCTTCGCTGAGATCGCAATTCTCCAGCTTCGCCAGGGTGAATTGCGCGCCGGCGAGCGGCGTCTGACGCAGGTTGCACTGCACGAGCGAAGCCTGGCGGAAGTCGGCGCCCGCTAAAGTACTTTCGGCCGCTATCGCGGTAGCGATTAAAGTGGCCCCGGCAAAACTCGCCTGTTCCGCCTGAGTCTGGACAAAGGAGCAGCTATCCAGCCGCGCGTCGCTAAACACTGCGGCCACCAGCACCGATTGCATAAACGCGCATTTATGCAGCCGCGCACCGTGAAAATCGGGTTCTGCCAGGGTGAGTTCCATGAAGATGCAGCCGTCCAGCGAGGCGTGGTGGAAACGGCAGCGGCTCAGCCCGGTTTCGCGTAACAGCAGTCCATCCAGGCTGGCGTTATCGAAGATGCACGCCTCGAACAAGGCATTTTGTGTCTGCGTCTCTTTAAAGCGTGCACCGCTAAAATCACTCTCCTGACACTGAGCAAGCGCCAGGCTTGCCCCGGTAAAATCACATCGTTGTAATGAGGTGCGCTCAAATTGCGTACGAGCAAGCATCGCCCCGGCAAAACAGGCGCCATCCAGCTTACTGTTGCGGAAATCAGCACATTCCAGCAGCGCCTTTGTGAAATTCGCACCACTGAGATCCATACCGGAAAAGTCAGCGCCGGTGAGATCCATACCGCTAAAATCGCCCCCTTGCGCGAATGTACGCCCGGCACGCTGGCGGATGATCTGTGCAAGGTCACCCGTCAGGCGTACGGCGGGGGGCTGTTGGGCCACAGCCGCCAGATACATCTGATGCAGCGCCTCGCTCGCCTGCTCGCGCTTTTTCTCACTCATCAGGTCACTGTTGCGGTGGAGCATTTCCTGCATGCGATGCAGTGATTCCGGCCCGCGCGGTAACGTGTCATCCCTGTGCGGGTACTTCGCTTCCATTTCGCTTTTGCGCTGTTCCGCATCGGCCTGTATTTCCTGCGCCTGACGTTCCATTTTTTCCATAAACTCAGGCAATTCATCGAGGGCAGGCATCTCAGGCTCTTCAATGTTGTCGAGCAGATCGCCAATGTCGCGCCCGTTTGCTTCCAGCCTTTCCCGGTACTGTTCGCGCAGCAGTTTTTCGCGATTCTTTATGTTGTCGCGCATCGGGCTCGGCGTCTGCTGCACCTCACTGTCAAGCCACGGGCCGATAAGCGATTCCGGCAGCAGATCCTTTTCGCGAAACGCGAACAACGCCCCTTTTTCTTTATCCAGGCGCTGGCTGAGGACTTTGCGATAGTGGTTGAGCGAACGTCCGGCACCGTTTTTTTCGAGCGCGGGCATTAAGTGCAAAACATCCGCCGCGTCGTCTTCATTAATGCGGATATGCCCCTGCCAGATAAGCACCATTTGCTCCAGATGCGGGAAAAACCAGACGGTGGTTGCGCGCAGGGTTATCTCTTCAAACAGGGTCTCTTCCAGGCGCAACCGGCTGATAAAGCAGCGCGCGTGCCAGGGGGGCAATGTGCCTTCCTGCACAGGTTTTTGCGGGTGCATGTTCCAGATACGCCACGACGCCTGTTCCGGCAGGGTGTCTCTGTCCCACCACTGATCGGGGCTGGCGGCATTAAACACCGTCCAGTCGATGTCGCGGGCAAAGCCGGGAAAATCGTTCTGCAACCAACCGGCGTCATAATTTTTGCCCATCCGGCGAAAGCGACGCGGCCAGGTGAGATCAAGCGGCCCAAAGCTCGCAGGCTCCGGCCTCTGTTTTGGCGAGGTCATACGCCCGTGGAGGGGCTCAATGTTCGGCAGTCGGTGGAGGTTTTGTCCCTGATGATTTTCCGGGCAAAACCCCACCCCATGCGGGTTTTCTTCACAGCCTGCACCACCCCAGGCGCGCGTCCAGTCCAGACGCATGTCGCCAAAAGGCTGCGGTGGGGTCATTTTGCTGCCCGACCAGAAACGGTCGCCAAACACCACCAGTGATTTACTGAGATTGTCGATATCCACCCGCGCCATCACCGCCGTTTTTTCCTGCTGGTGGTGAGTATAGGCATAGCCGGTGGCCAGGAATTCTGCACGGGTTTTCGGCATCGCCATATCAATAACGCCGCCGCTGGTTTGCAGTTCACTGGCGGCAAGCTGCCAGAGCTCCATCTCCGGACGCAGTGTTGGGGCCTCCCCCATATCGGTCAGCGCCATCACCGACACGCCAAGATGGTTTTTACCCTGCCAGCGGAAAGGGCGATGGAGCACGCTCAGGCGCAAAGGTTTAATAATCTTCATCCGTAATACCTTATTCGCCTAATATGAGTGGCCGATCGTATAACGCAATTCTTTTCGGGTCTTTGGGGTCATATTTGATGGTGGTGCCATTACCGGCTTTAAAGCGTTCTCTCTCTTCAAAGTTCATAGATGTATAGAAGCTTGCCTGTACTTCCTGCCCCTCACGGGTTTTAAAGTTCACCGTCAGTAAATAGACAGGGTTTTCTGCATCCCACATCCCCGTTTGCCTGGCGACAATAATATCCGCATTGGCACCAATACCGGTTTTAAGCACTGATGCTTGCCTAAAGGAATCTTTAATATAAATAATAAGGTTATCGCGCAAGCTAAGGTAGATAATATAAAAGACGGCTGAAAATATCCCAATGGGCAGCAGATACCAGTAAGTGTCAAAAAATTCCATTAATTTGGACCTTTCGTGTATACGCAGAGTTATTTCCAGAATAAACGCAGCCAGAAAAGCTTAGTCAAACACGTTCATTACTGCAATCCGTGGCAGTTTGTCATCACTGTATTTTACTGTCAGGGTTAACCCTTTTTTCAGTTTATGAATATCATTGGGTTTAACAGCGGCCCTGGCACGGTATTTCTTTCTCTTTTTAGCGAAATCCGCAAAGAAATAGCATTCGTAAAGATAATATTCGCCACGCTTCGTACCGGTACGCTGCCAGGACTCCAGAGGAACATGAATGGTTTTCCCGGCCCATTCTTCGCGTGATATCCAGTCGCGCAATAACCGCGTTTGTACCCCATACTGCTTAAAAAAAACAACGGCAGACCACAGTCCCACAAGGGTGATAATCAATCCAGAGATAAAGAAAGGGTCACTCATGACATTGATAAAAATGTTCATATGAACCCTTTTTAAAGTTAATTTGTGGGTAAGCCACGTAGCTAACCATGGCTTTTCCCACTATGATAATCAGCGACGTTTGAGAAGAGGGTTTGGAATATCCACAATAACTTTTTCGGGTTCTTTTCTTGAGTATCTTAAAGAAATGGTTTCACCGGGCTGGTATTTATTGATATTCATTACATCAATTACCGCATCAGCTTTACCACTGATTTTTTTACCCGTCTCAATCTCATAGTCAAAACTTACCGTGATGTTAATAAACCCGGAGTTCCCACCAGAGCGACTGGATACATCAGTGATAATCCCCGTAGTATTGACGCCAGCCGCCGCTATTCCATCTTTGACTTTCTTATTTTTGGCATCCCTGATGAGCAAAGACACAATAACATAGGCAAAAAAAGCCAGGACGGCGAATACGATGACATCTGTAACATATCTCATATTTATCATCAATGCTCAGCTTGCATGCTCAGTACTGCCATTTTCTTTGGCGGAACACCTTGATATTTAATCACAATGGGCATCCCTTTTTTAAGCTGGGGGATTTCAGATACTTTTAGCGCGGCAGCCGCTTTATATTGTTTCACCCCACCCTCCAGATTTGCATCAAAGGTAACGATAAAGAAATAATCAAAATCATGCGTAGTGGAAGTCTGTTTCCACTCGCGCAATGTTGCCGTCGTCACCTCGCCCTGCCATTTATCTCTCGATAACCAGTATCTTATTTCTGTAACATCTTCTTTTTGCCCCTTCAATCCCTTAAGGCAGATAAAAATAAAAAGCAGCATCACACCCAGCGCTATTGAGTTTGAATGTTCAGATAAAAAATTCATGATGTTAGGTAATATTAAATATTAAGTGCCAGTCATTATTATCTTTAAGATCTGGTATATATTATTAGAAAAATTACATAGATAGCGTTTAAGGAGCAGCCAGTAAAGGCTTACCGCTGGCATCCTTAACCAAAATGATCTTATTTGTTTTGTCATCAAATTTCCCCTGATACACATTGCCAACCTGGTAGGAACCGACAGCGATGACATAAGCCGTTTCCTGATGATTTTCAACCAACCAGCTTTTCTTATTTGCAGGCTCTTCAATTCTCAGAGACATATCAATAACAGGATTATTATTTATAAACAAACCATTCTGCTTCATGGACAAGATGGTGACATTAACATCGCGACCTCGTTCAAGAACGATCTCTTCACGCTGTTGAGAATTGCGGACTACTCGATGGGCAAGATGCCATATGAACGCCATCAATGAGAGTGTCACCACAACATTAACGATATTAAAAAGCGACATAAATTTTCCTTTATTACATAACCATATAGAGAGCGAACAGCGCTGTTTTTAGGCTTCCACTATCCACACGAGCGGCCTCAACCCGTTGAGCATTGACTATCGTCCGCCCAAATGTAAAACCTTTATGCGACACATCGACACCAGTGAAAGCATAACTACCTGCTTTTAACGCTACCGTACCAAGAGAGATTGTAAATTGCTTTACCAGATAATCCATCGCATCCTGAGCGAAGCTTGTTTTTTGGACATCATTACGTTCAAAAACTGGAGAGTCGATAAACACTTTGGTATCGCTCTTTATGGTGATTTGTTGTGGCGATTTAATGACAATCTGACCAGTAACGGTCTGCGACCATTCTCCGTTAATATCTACTTTAACGTTATCGCTTATTGTCTGATTTTGTCCACCCGAGGTAATAGTAATCCTCTCACCGGAATCGATAGTCTTATCATGCATTCCCTTTATATGAGTTGTATCATTTCCGCTGATTTCCCTGCTGTTGTTACCATTGAGTATAAGTTTCCTGTCGCCAGTAATTGAACTCTCATCACCGTCATTCTCAATCGTAAGCTTGCGGCCATTCTTAATGCTCGTGATTTCACTGTTATTAAAGCTTTTCGCTTCAACATCATCCACAGTAGTTGTACGCTTCGCTTTGTAATAAAAAGTTGCATCCTGCCGGACTTCATCCGTCTGTGTCTTTTTGATCGTCGTCGTCCGGTTACCGTCGATATTGACCGTCTGATCATTCTCGACCGACACCATCATGTCTTTCTCGGAATGCATCTGCACCGATTCATTACCCGGACTGTCTTCAAAAAACAGGAAGCTGGCATTATCGACGCTGCCATCCTTGCTGCGGGTCATAAAGCCCATCCGGGTGGCATCACCAGGCAGGTCCCACGGCGGCATACTGGCTTCGTTATAAACACGCCCGGTGATAATCGGCCTGTCGGGGTCACCGTTAATAAAGTCGACCACCACTTCATCACCAACACGCGGAATCTGCACGCCGCCAAAGCCTTGCCCTGCCCAGGCGCTGGAAACACGCACCCAGCAGGAGCTGGTATCGTCGCCTTTTGCCTGCCTGTCCCAGTGAAACTTCACTTTCACCCGGCCATAGCGATCGGTCCAGATGCTCTCTCCCTGCGGACCGACGACTTTTGCGGTCTGTGGCCCATAGGTACGCGGCCAGGCCGTTTTTTGCGCCGGACGGTACGTGACAGAAGAAGGAATGACAGTGAAATCAATGCGGTGCATTGTTTGCGAGCTCCCGCCGCTGGCGTAGGCATTCTCTTCCAGCCAGTAGTTAGCTTCGGTGGTCAGGTATTCCGCATTATCGCTGAAAAAGGGGGCGTTATAGAGGGTAAAAGTATGCCCAGGGGTGATGCCCAGCGCGGTGGCGCTGCCCTGTATCTGCTGGTGCTCAACCTGCCAGCGTTCCTGATGAATGCGGGCATAGAATTCACCGTGTCCATGATCAACAAAGCGCCCCGGCCAGTCATAAACGTTAATGCTGCCGGGCTCCGGCGAGTTTGGATTCTGGCGCGCCTGAAACAGCCAGGCATTCGGCTTACGGAAATCGTAATCGTCCAGGCTGTAGATCCCCGGCGTCACGCTGTCCGTTAACGCCCACTGGCTGATCCCCTCTTCGTCGGTACTGCCGCCGGACGGTGTGACGTGGTAGGGAATGGTTTCGTAACCGGCAAACGGCTGATGCTGGCTGGCGGCATCGGTCAGAACCATGACGTGGCGCCCGGATTCGTGGCGGAAGAAGTAGCTGATGCCCTCCAGTTCCATCAGGCGGCTGATAAAGTCGAAGCTGCTCTCCTGATACTGTACGCAGTAGTCCCAGACGCGATAGCTGCCGGTCAGCTTGTCTTCGACATTGACCTGGTTTTCAGAAAGCAGCGTTTTGACGATTTGCGGTACCGTCTGCCCCTGGAAAATACGCAGGTTACGGTCACGCTGCATTGGCCATAAGTCGGATTCAACGCTGAGTTGATAGACCGCGTAGCGGGTGCCGGACAGCTCCACGGCGCTCACCGCAACGCGGGTCACTTTGCCGTTAAAGTAGCGTGGCGATGTTATATCCTGCGTCGGGACAGTCACAGTGACGGCCTTTCCCAGTAGCTGGCTGCGATCCATGCGCGCATCGGTGCCCAGCAGCGTCAGGCCAAGTGCATAAGGTTCTGACAGCGCTTCACGCCCTGACAGTTTCCAGAACAATAGCCCGTCTACGGGGAGCTGTACGGTAATACGATTGAGCATAAGGTTAATTCCGTTACAAAAATCATGAAGAACCAGGTGCAATCATTAAATTATCGTGCCCGAACGACAAATATAATCAACCAGCAGTCAGTGAGGATATTACAAAAACGGGCAATGGCGTCCGTTTTATCTATTCATTGATATCGAGAAAGGGGGCTAGTCATTTCTTTTCAGAAAATTCCTGGCAATATGCAGTTTAGCGAAACAGCAATTAAACGAAATGGATCACCCTATGTGAACCTGCTGTTTTTGCCATCGCCTCATCAATATACTTCTGTTTTATTTCATCAGTGAGCGGTGTTTTTTCATGCGGCGGTTCAAACTGCTGCATGCTTTTCATCACAGCGTAAAAACCGCAGATAACCCTCTCCCCTTGTGCTTTAATTTTCCAGCCATCAATATCCAAAATAATAGAAGCGCTCGTGCCGGTAATTTTCATTATCAGGTTACTTTGCCGTTCAAATATTCTGGCTAAGCCACACCCCGTGTTCCCCTGCTTTAGCGCAAAAAAAGCACGGTAAAGTGCAGCATGTTCTACTTCCCACGATGAAACTTAATACTCTGAATAATTTCCTGATATTGCTGCTGATGACGTTCGTTAAATTCCCCCGGACAGGTCGCCACATAGCTCACCAGTTTTTTTCCGGCTGGCGCTGCGTCCAGTAAAATAATGGTCTGACGCTGGAAGATAACGCGATTATCATTTTTGAACTGATAGAAAAGCTCAACGGCCGGGTAGCCATCAACCGTCAACATTTGCGTCGACTCAAGATAAAAATCGGTCAGCGTATCTTTTAGTTCGCGAAGCGTTCTGGCGGCGACAGCATGTACTTTATCGTCGGCATTTGCACTGGCGCGAGACACGACAAACGTAAATTCATTGCCACCATCAACAGTGTGTGTAAATGCATTCATAGTTCGGTCTTTGGCTGTATAGGGCATTGCCACATTTATTTTTATGCAACCGATAGACTGCCGGAGCGATATTGCGCACCGGCAGCGAAGAGATTACGGTTGCGGATTTACCAGCCAGGTACCGGCACTGGTGATATTTAACGTCTGGTGACGGGTCTGACCGTTACCCTGCAACACCAGCGCATACTGGCCCGGCTGCAGTTTCAGGGTCGCGAAACCATTGCTGGCCGGTGTTATCGACTGCGATTCCCCGTTGAGGGTCAGTTTTTCTCCCTCATTCATGCGCACATAGACCTGTGCAATCGCCGCAGGCGGCGTGGTTGCAGCGGGTTTATTCGCCGCCACAGGTGCGGTTTGTGCCGGGGCCGTCGGCGCCGTATCCTGCGCAGGCGCAGCGGTGGTGGACGTAGCTGCTGGCGGCGTCGAAACCGGCGCACTGTTTTGCGCAGGCGGGGCGGCCGGTGTGGCTGGCGCGACGGGGGTATCGGCAGGCCCGGTGCTTGCCGTCTGATTCGCATTCTCCTGCGGCGTATTGCCCTGATGGAACAGCACGCCGCCGGCGATCAGGCCAACCAGCACCCCGGCCGCCACCAGGCCTGGCACTTTGTAACGCCGCCAGTCCAGGACACCAGGTTTGGTTTCAACCTCTTCAATGGGAACCAGCATGGTGCCCGGCTTTTTCACGTTCAGCACATCGTCGAGTCCGGCGACCGGCATTTCGATCAGCGCCGCAAATTCATCGATAGTTTGCGGACGGTCTTCCATTTTCAGCGCCAGCGCCTTGTCCACCGCCTGCAGCAAGGACGGGGAGTAACCGGGTAGATGGCGATGGGCCAGCGGCTGATAACCATCCTGAATGCTGCGCACCACACTCACAGGCGGCGGTGAGCCCACGATCAGCGTATGGAGTACGGCACCCAGAGCGTAGATATCTGTCCACGGTCCCTGCTCGCTTTCGTTATCGTCAGTGTATTGCTCAATCGGCGCATAGCCTGGGCGCAGCATGGTTTCGGTCTCATCGGAGACCGAGCCAATACTGCGGCGGGCAGAGCCGAAATCCAGCAGGACGGGCAGGCCGTTATCCTGAATCTGGATGTTATCCAGCGAGATATCGCGGTGCAGATAGCCTTCGTCGTGGATGGTTTTAATTGCCCCAAGCAGCATCGGCAGCGTGCGGCGGATCCACGCTTCGTTGATCATCTGCGGGTTCTTTTCGCGCAAACGGGAGAGCGTGGTGCCGCTGTAAAAGACCGTCCCCATATAGGCGGTGTCGTTTTGCACCCAGAAACGCAACACGTGCAGCAGGTTCGGGTGATTAAAACGCGCCAGCAGGCGCGCTTCCTGAATAAAGCTGTTCAGTCCGGCGGAAAAGGCCTTACCAAAGCGCTCGCTACGCAACACCAGCGTCATGTCGTCATTGCGTACCGCAAGCGTTGAGGGCATGAACTCTTTAATGGCTATAGTGCGTTCGAGTTGATGATCCCAGGCACGGTAGACAATGCCGAAACCGCCACCGCCAATCACCTCTTTGATTTCGAACTCATTAAAGCGGTATCCCGTCGGCAGTGCGTTCGGTACAGTCCGGTTGTTTTCGTGATCCGTCATAATGGAAAACTCTCTTGATAATGGCATTACGCCGCAAACTGACAGTGAAACTCGCCCTGTGCAAAGGTAACGTGTAAACGTCGGTACTTCTCGTCACGCGCGCTGGCATCAAGCAAAAGCTGACTCATTTGTGGCAACAGCGTGTTGGTCAGAATCGCATCGACCATGCGACCGCCCGATTCCACCTCCGTACAGCGCTGGACGATTTGCGTGATGACGCTTTCATCCACCTCAGAGACAATGCCATGGTTCTCCTCAAGACGACGCTGAATGCGCTTGATTTGCAGACGCACGATCAACGCGAGCATCGCTTCGCTTAAGGGGTAATACGGCACCACCAGCAGACGGCCCAATAGCGCAGGGGGAAAGACTTTAAGTAATGGAGGACGCAGCGCATCACGCAGCGCATCGGGATCCGGCAACAGTTCCGGGTCGGCGCACATACCGCTGATCAGTTCAGTCCCCACATTCGACGTCAGGATAATAATAGTGTTACGGAAATCGATATGTCGCCCTTCGCCATCTTCCATCCAGCCTTTATCAAATACCTGGAAGAAGATTTCATGGACATCCGGGTGCGCTTTTTCGATTTCATCAAGCAGCACCACGCTATACGGACGACGGCGCACCGCTTCGGTTAGCACGCCCCCTTCACCGTAACCCACGTAGCCCGGAGGCGCGCCTTTCAGGGTGGAGACGGTATGCGCCTCCTGGAATTCACTCATATTAATGGTGATGACATTCTGTTCACCACCGTAAAGCGACTCCGCCAGCGCCAGAGCGGTTTCGGTTTTCCCGACACCAGAGGGACCGCACAACATAAACACGCCAACCGGTTTATTCGGATCATCCAGCCGCGCGCGGGAGGTGCGCACCCGGCGGGCTATGGCCTCCAGACCGTGGCGTTGACCAATGACCCGCTCATTGAGGGTATCCGCCAGTTTCAGTACCGCATCGATTTCATTTTTCACCATCCGGCCCAGCGGGATGCCGGTCCAGTCGGAGACCACCGCCGCAACGATATTGGCATCGACAGCGGCAAACAACAGCGGCGCATCCCCCTGAACCTCGCGCAGCGCCTGCTGCTGCTGTTCCAGTTCATTGCGCAGCGCCGGGTGTTCCTCCTCCGCCGCCTGGCTGAGCGCACGACGCAGGCGGATAATTTCATCCACATGCCCCTGCTCCTGCTGCCAGCGCCGGGTCAGGGCATCACGCATCTCACCAAGACGCTCGCGTTCGGCCTGTAGCGTTGCCACGCGGCTTTCGTCACCGGCCGCCATTCGCGCCTCGCGCCCGGCGATCTCTATCTCCACATCCAGCCCGGCAATGCGGTGCAGGCAATCTTCCAGTTGCGGCGGCGGCGCGCTGAGGCTCACCGCGACACGCGCACAGGCGGTATCGAGCAGCGCCACGGCTTTATCGGGCAACTGGCGCGCCGGAATATAACGATGGGAGAGCTTCACCGCCGCGACCACCGCTTCATCTAACAGCAGCACCCGGTGGTGTGTTTCCAGCGCTGAGACAGTGCTGCGCAGCATCAGTACCGCTTTTTCTTCATCCGGCTCGGCCACTTGTACCGTCTGGAAGCGACGGGTCAGTGCCGGGTCTTTTTCGATGTATTTTTTGTACTCAGCCCAGGTCGTTGCGCCAATGGTACGCAACTGGCCGCGCGCCAGCGCCGGTTTGAGCAGGTTAGCGGCATCGCCCGTTCCTTGCTGCCCACCCGCGCCAATCAGGGTGTGGATCTCATCAATAAACAGCATGATCGGCACCGGGCTGGACTGCACTTCGTTGATCAGCGCCTGCAGACGGGCCTCAAACTCCCCTTTCATGCTCGCGCCGGCCTGCAACATGCCGATATCCAGCAACCACAACTGCACATCACGCAGCGGTTCCGGCACATCGCCTGCGGCAATGCGCAGCGCCAGCCCTTCCACCACCGCCGTTTTACCAACCCCGGCTTCACCGGTGAGCAGCGGGTTGTTCTGACGGCGGCGCATCAGGATATCCACCATCTGGCGGATCTCCTCATCACGCCCGACCACCGGGTCGATTTTGCCGTCACGCGCCCGTGCGGTGAGATCCTGCCCGTACTGCGCCAGGCTCCCCTGACGTGCGGGTGCGGCAGCCGCGTTTTCCGGCACAGCAACAGACTGCGCGGCTTCTTTGCTGTCGGCAAATATGGCGTCAAAATCATCGAGCAACGCGTCAACGCGCACCCGTTCAAACTGCGACGAGATACCTTTTAAGACCGTTGCCAGGCTCCAGGTTTTTAATAAGCCAATCAGCAGGTGGCCGCCGCGAATGCGGTTGACGCCAAATTTCAGCGAACCGTAGACCCAGGCGCGTTCGACCGCGTTATCAATATGCTCAGACAGATCGGAGACGGAGCTTGCACCGCGCGGCAGACTATCCAGCGCGTGGACGATATCCTTCGTTAAGGCTTCCTCGCTCAATGAAAAATGACGAATCACCTGCTGAAGATCGCCCTGGTCTTGTTGCATTAACGCATGCAGCCAGTGAACCAGTTCCACATACGGATTACCGCGCAGTTTGCAAAAGGCGGTGGCGCTTTCCAGCGAGGAAAATAACAGCGTATCCAGTTTGCCGAAGAGCACGGCACGGCTAATTTCTGACATGATCGATTCCGTGAATGTAAGAGATAACGCCTGGGAGACGGTGAGGGATCACCGCTCCGGACTGAAAACCAAATCACCGCGAGCAAGCGGCTGCGGCTGCATACCCAGCCAGGCGCTGTAGCCCAGGCGCCCTGAGCCGCCCAGTGCCGCGCCGTTCACATCCTGACTCTGTAACAACACGCGCAGGGACCATTGATACTCAATGCCGAGATACTGACGAACCCAGTCGCGAAGCCGGGTTACCCAGGCCTCTCCGGGCAAAAAATGGCGGTAGGTTTCAGCATCCAGCGGCCCCAGCTCGATGCGAAAATTATGGGCGACATCGCGTACCGCCGCCCCCAGAAAGGCCGATTCCCCCAGACGCGGCGCACGACGCCCGCCCTGTAACCGCGCTCTTTCTCGCTCACCCAGAGGCATCCATTGTGGAACATTCGCCACCACCTTCACCGGCACGTTGAAGTAGGCACGCAGGATCTTCTCCAGCCCTTCCGGGTCACGGCCATTACGCGTTAAATGTCCGGCCAGGGCGAAACGAGCATGCGGGCTAAGAGACCCCTTTTCCAGTTGCCCCGGCTGCCCCATGCCGATAAGCGAAGCGATATACCGCTCGAAGCGTTTGTTGTCCGGGCGATCCAGTGAAACCGTCGGCTGCGCATCGGCCCAGGCGCGATAAAACAACAGCGTCAGGCGGTGATGAAACAGGTCGGCAAACGCCGTCAGGCTCTCATCCTGATGGTGATCCAGCCGCTCGCGCGCATACTCTGTCAGGTGCAGCGGCAGCGGTCCGTTCGGCCCGAACAGACCAAAACTTAAAATCGACACATCATACAGAGATGACTGGTCACGCTGACGCACCTCTGCCAGGGTCGAAGGGGCAAAACCGAGCGACGGTTTCTGACCAATACGCAGAGGTTCAAAGCGCGGCAGCGGCGCGCGGCCCAGCGGATAACGCTCGCCGCCCTGGGCATCAACACGGCGCAACAGGGTGAACAGATCGTAACGCCAGGGCGCCGCCATCACGTTCTGCCAGAACGACGGCGGCATGGCGGTTGCCCGCGTCACGGGTGAAAGACGGGTCAGCGTTTCGCTCATATCAGCGCCCTTTTGCCCATCCGTGGTGGCCAGTAGCCCACCTCGCCGCGCTGCTGGCTGTAGAGCGTGAACTCGGTAAAGCTGTTCATCGCCACCAGCCGGGCAAAAACACGCTCCAGTACGCTACCGAATAGCCACGGGCTAAAACCGGAAAACGCCTGTTCGTCCACCGTCAGCGAGATACTCACGCCACGGGCAAAGACAATCGGCCCCGGCTCCGGTACCCGGCGGTGTACCGGCTGCAACACGCATTTGCGCACGCCGTCAATCTGTCTGGCGACCGGGGCTTCCGCCAGCCGGGTGTAGAGGCCCAGTAATTGGCGAAGCGCCGCCGCCCCTTGCCCTTCTTCGCCGTCCATCAGGCTCAGGTAATTCATCTGTAGCTGGCTCACCAGTTGCCAGGTACTGAACCCTTCCGCCAGCGCCGGACGCGGTGGCGTTGGCCCTTTGCGCAGATGCGGATTTTTAACCGGCAGTGAGTCCGGCAGCACAAATTTGCCCATCTCCTGCTGGAGCATCAGCGGCAGGTCGCGACTGGTACAGAGCACTTCGGCGGTGATGTAACGCAGATCATCGCGCCAGGGCGCGTGCTGTTCATCCACCAGCGAGGCAAACACCTCCGAACCGATATACCCGGTACGCGTACCGTAGCGCTGGGCATGTTCGGACAGGCCGCGCTGTTCGCGGCGCAGTGAAAAGTAGGCGCCGTAGTTGCCGTTATCCTGGCTCTGGCTGCGCCAGAACGGACGAAACTCTTGATCATCACGTTGCCCGTCAACGCTGGCATGAATACGGGTAACGGCGTAAATCTCGTAATCCATCGGACGAATGTTATCGACCACCAGATGGTATTCGTGCTGGCTGTCGCTCAGTTTTTGCCGTTCCGCCACTTTGGCGAACAGGTTCACTACCGGGGTGCAGTGCAGCGCCAGATGGTTTTTATCCACCACGCGCTCAAGCTGATCATCGGCTTTATCCAGCAGGATGATGATGTCAAAGGTGGTGGCATCACCGCTCTGCGCCAGCAGTGGACGCAGCCCTTTCAGGCTGAAAAAGAGGAAGCGCGACGGAAAAGCAAAATACTCTTGTAGCAGACGGTAACCGTCAAAGTTACGCAAGTCGTCCGGCAACAGCGCCTGATCGGACTCGAACCCTTCCTGATGTAGTGCGTCTTCCGGCAGAACCAGCGGCGCGGTTGAAGTACCGGGAATCAGCGCCAGCGCCCCGACCTGATGCGCCATCAGCAGCTCCAGCAGTTGCAGCGCCTGCATATCCGGGCCGCTTAAAAAGAACTCCACGCGGTCAAAATCAAGGTGTGAGAGTTTCACCGGACCGTCACAGCGCAGCCGGATCCGCAGTGCGCTGACCGCCCCGCTCTGGCCGAGGCCGATACGCAGCAGCGGCAGGTCGGCAGGTACGCCGCCCAGTTCGACGGCGCTAATGCTCAGCGGCAGTAACGTCACATCATGTGCGGTGGTGTAACTGCAGGTGACGCCATTTTTCTTGAGCGTCTGGCTGTCCATCATGGTGCCGCGCGGCACCACAAAGCCTTTACTTAAATCGCCTTTTGCCGGGTCAGGTTGCAGTTCGGCAATCGCCATTGATGGGGTGGGCGCAAGGTAGTTTGGCGCGATCATCTCCAGCAGACGCTGAGAGAACCGTGGAAACTCGGCGTCCATCTTAAGCTGCACGCGGGAGGTCAGAAAGGCGAACCCTTCCATCAGACGCTCGACATACGGGTCGGCGACGTCCATGCCCTGCATTCCCAGCCGCCCCGCCACTTTCGGATAGCGGCCCGCAAACTCCTGACCCATTTCCCGCAGCCAGGCCAGTTCGCGGTTGTAATACTCGAGTAATTTACTCTCCACGCTTACCCCACATCTTTTAACTCGAAATGGCCATTTTCCAGGTCGACATCGGTGCGAAACAAAAAGGATAACGGATACGGCACGCACCACAGGCGGCCTTTGATTTCAATCGATAAGACGTTGTGCAGATCCAGCGACTTTGTATCGGAGATGCAGCGCACCATCAGCCCCTGAGGCAAAATACGCGGTTCGAAATGCAAAATCGCGTCGGTAAGCTTGCGCTGGATATCCTGCCATTCAATGTCGGACATGCGCTGACCGGCCAGTGGCGCCACGCCAAAATTGGCGACCGAGCGGCGCACGTGACTCAGTTTTGAGAGATCGTTTTGCGCCTCGTTATTGATGGTGTTGAACAGCCACTGCAGGTCACGCAGTACGTGGCGACGCAGCGCATTGTGCGAGACCAGATTGCTGTTAAGCGGCTCCTGCTTTTTGTCCGGCGCGTCATCGGTCAGGCGGTCCAGCAATGACGGCTGCATTTTGTCGCGCGCCCCCGGCGACTCTTTGCCGGTTCTGGCGCGCCAGCCGCTACGCAGCAGATCGCGGTCGTCCTGAGGCTGACTACTCATGCGCATCGCCTTTGGCAAAACGCAGGCTGGCTAAATCGAGCAGCGGAAATTCCGCCGTATCGTTAAGCCACACTTTTTGGCCGCGCCCCATGTAATGGGGCTCCTCGCCCGGCAGCGGCTGCCACTCGGTGGTGCGTGAGAGCAAGAAGCGGTCTTCAACCTGATTGTCCAGCGGATAGCGCGCCGGGATCTGGCACACCTGCTCGCTGCCGTCATGCAGACGGATCCGGGTGTGTCGCCAGACCAGGTCGATGACGCTCGCCGGGGCTTGAAACTCCATCTCTTCAATCGCGCTGAACGGCAGCCAGAAGTAGCGTCCGTTGACGATGGCCTCGCAGACCGGGCCAAAGCGGCAGTCGCCATCCATCAGCCAGTCGAAGCTGTGGGTGGTGCCATCCTGTAAGGTCAGTTCGCCGGGAATGGCCTCGGCCTGTTCCAGCGCCCCAATGCGATGTGAGCAGGCTTCGGTAGCGGAAAGATCGAGGGCGGCAACCATTGCCGCCAGCCACGGCCATTGTTTGTCCGGCATCGCCGGACGCGCCCGTCCGGCCATCACTTCTGCGCGCTGTCGTTCACCATTGATGGTTTGTTCAAGCAGGGTGATGGTCGGCTGCGCCTGTGGCGTCAGCGCCAGCCAGCTTTTGAGCTGTGCCAGGGCGCGTGGCCAGTTGCCCTCAAGGCAGAGCATTTGCGTAAAGGCCGCACGCAGGTCGGCATCGGTGGGTTGCGTGCGAATGCGGTTTTCCAGTTGCCCCAGACTCTCCCGGAGGGATTCTCCCGCGAGTTGTTGCTCTAGTGTGTTCATCACCGCTCCTCTGTGTAAAACGAATGAAATTGTGGGTTTTTCCTCTCACCGCAACCCTGGTAAGCATCGCGCCACCGGGGGCCGTCCCGGATGGCGGCGCAAGCGCCTTATCCGGGCTACGCGGTGAGCTGCTCGCCCGGTCCCCTCTTGAGGATTAGGGGGAAAACTAGTGCACAGCCTTATACGTACCGACCGCCGGGTCGCGCAGTTGCGGACGCAGAGAGTCAATCAGCAAAATGTTGAGCGTCGTACCAGGAGCGAACCACGGGGTCCAGACCTTACGCACCTCGTCAAGCCGTGCCTGCAGCCGGGCCTGATCGTTGGCCAGCTCGCGCGAAACTTCGACGGCGACGGTGCCGTTCGCCTGCCAGCCGCTCAGAGAAGGCACATAAGGCAGGATCATCCAGCTCTGACCGAGACTGCCTTCGCTGGCCACCATTCGCTCGTTGTTCACTGTGGTTATCAACAGACGGTCAGCGTCCGCACTCTCGCTCAACCCGCTTACCGGGAAACCGTGGACAAAGGTCATGGTGGTTTTACGCTCAATGCCGTTGGTGATTTGGCTAACATCACTGCGACCATTGAGCCAGCCGCCCTTCTCACATTTACCGTCGTCTTTGGCCGGGATAAACAGCGCCGGGCTGCTGCTATCACCCTGCCAGAATGTCCGCAGATGGCAGCCATCCTGGAGAGTAAACTCCTGCCACGGCGTGCGGTTCGCCGCCGGGGAGTTATCTTCCGGGCGTCCTTCCGGCAGTTGTAAGCCACTGGCGGTATTGGTCGCAGGCGGCGTACTTGTCGCCGCAGCCGCCGGAGTGACAACCGGCGCCCAGTCTTTCGCTTTGCTTGCGGTCCCCTGGGCCAGCGTGTTGTTTTGCGCATCGGTCAATTTCCAGCGCACCAGCGCCAGCGTGCCGCACTGGTTTTCGAGCAGCGCGCCCAGACGCGGCATAAAACTGTCGAGCACGGTGACTTTTTTATCGCCATTCGCCACGATACGCAGCGGTAATTCCCGCGCACACCAGCTTTTCGGCGAGTTATCCGCGATGTCGTCGATCCAGATATCCAGTTTTTGTGTAGGAGACTGCACGATACGGTAGTTTTCAGCCTGAGCGCCAAAACAGACCGCGAACAGCGCCAGCCCCGGAAGCCAAAGTTTCATAAAATTCCTTGTAAGCCTGTATCAATCACGAAGAGGGAAAAACTGCGACGCTTGCGCCAGCGAGTGCAGAAGCGTGGTGTCCTGTGGAGCACCAACCCATACCGCTACGGCGCTGTAATTGTCCTGCTGATCATGACTTTCCACGTTGGTGCGCAGCAGTATCTGATTCATTAATGTCAGCCATTCATGGGGGGTATTGACCATATGCAGGGACTGTTTCATCTGCTCTTCGCTCACCCCGTGCCAGAAACCGTCGGTGCAGAGCAAAAACACATCGCCATCTTCAATCGGTACCACATCGCTGTAGCTGGCTTCGCGCTCATCATCACCCAGCCCTAACGCGAAATAGAGCAAGTTGCTGTTGATACCCTCGGTCTGGTGTCCGGCGTCTTTCATCTGCTGTACCAGGCTGTGATCGGTGGTGACGTGGTACAGCCACCCGCGGCGAAACAGGTAAAGTCGGCTGTCTCCCGCATGTACCCAGTAGGCAAGATGGTAATCTCGGTCAATAAACAGACTCACCATGGTGGTGCCCATACGCTGAAACTGCTCAGCCGCTTTTTGTTCGGTGCGAATGGCGTTGTTGGCTTCGTTGATATACTCGCGAATGTATTGCGCATTCAGATGCTGGTCGCCATCGAAGCGGGTGATGATGGCATTGCGGGCGAGCTCGGCCGCCACATCGCCGCCGGGAAGCCCGGCAATACCGTCGCATACCACGAAACATGCGGCGCGCTCGCCAATGCTTTCACCGGTTTGATCCTGGTTACTCGCACGCGCGCCCTGTCGGGACATTGAGGCGGTGCTGATATTCATTGTTGTTCTTCCGATGCGCTTTGTGAATCTTTGTACTGGTTTACTTCCATGTCATAGGCATGCAGGAAAGCCTCGCCAAACAGCGTGTGGAAGTCGTCATCGATTTCACCGGCCGTTTCAGCGTAAGAACGCACAAAATAGTCCCACAGCGCCGCTTTGCGATTGGAGAGCATGCCCAGACGCGCAGTGGCGCCGTCGCGTTTAGCATCCTCTTCCAGCAGTTCCGGGTTAAAGGATTGCAGCATGGCGGCGATAATGGCGCGAATGCCGGAGATCATCCCTAACTGGTGGGCCTGTAAGTCGATCAATGCATCGCGCACCGACTTCTTCGGCGGCATAAAGCCAGGCATACGGGTACCGAACATCTGCATCAACACGGTTTTGCCGGAAGGCAGCAATTTAAACGGGTTGTTGGCGTCATCGAGCACCATCGTCATGTCCGCTTTTACCCCACGTTTAAGGATGGAGCGTGATGACAACAGCGCCACTGTCCCTTGAGAAAACATGCTCAGCATCTGTCCGAGCTGACGCATGTTTTCCCGATCAAACTGCGGCGTGGGCTGCATATCACTGAGCCCCATCCCTTCCAGCAGTGCATCCAGCAGTTCGCCTTTAAGAACATCACCGCTGCTCTCACCGCTGCTGGTCGTTGCGGATTGCGCGTTTTCGCTCTGCACCGGGTCGATACGCAAGCGGCCTTTTGGCGTCTGGGCGGCGGCACGCTGTACGGTTTGCGGCGTGGGTAACGTGATGGCGACATATTCCGGTATCTCGCTGTTGGCTTCCGGCACCACGGGTTCCGGCGCAACAAACAGCGGCTGCACATCCTCTGGCTCTGTGTGCGGCACGATATCGTCATGCGGTACGACCGGTTCCGGCTGCGGCGGGACAGGCGCTTGCCAGGCCGGTTCCGCTTTCTTCGGCTCAGACGGAGCAATATCATCTACATGACTTAGCGGCACGGCGCCACTGAGCAGCCCCAGCGGGTCGTCATCTCGCGCCTGCTGCGTGCTCGCCCCGGCACCGCCAAAGAGCGCTAACGGATCCAGTTCATCCGGCGCGGGTGCGTCCTGTTTAGCCGTGGGTTCTACGGGCGGCACCAGCGTTGAGGGCGTGACATCGGCGAAAATGCTGTCGTTTTTGAACAGCGGTTCGTCGTTAAACAGCTTGTCCGTGTCGATGGCGCGCGGCGCGGTAGCGGATTCGTTTTTACTCAATAAGGCCAGCGGGTCTTCCGGGTTGCGTTCCGGTTCTTTCGGCGCGGCAAACGGATTGAGCGCCTGGGGCTCTGGTTTCGCACGGTTACTGGAGATGCTGTCGGAGATGGAAAACTCCTGCATCAGACTGTCCCAGATCTCTGTTGGCACGGCGGTGGTGGCGTTCTCTTTTTTCTCCACCGGTGCCGGATCGGGCGTAAGTCCTGCCTGTACATTCGCCGCCATACGGCTGACCGGCTGGGTATCCAGAATCAAATCGGTCACTTCAATGCGGTATTCGTCTATATCCAGGATATCGCCATCCTGCAGTTCAACCTGGCGGCCCCGCTCCAGCGGAATGTCGTTGAGTACGACTCGGGTCACATTGCCACGGTTAGTAATGCGGCATTCACCGTTCCCGGCGATATGTACGATCGCCTGCAGGCGCGAAATGGCGCGCTCATTGTCCGGCAGCACCAGGTTATTGTCCGTTCCGCGTCCAATGGTGCCTCCCGGCGGATAAAAATCGCAGCGGCTTTGCGGAGGTTGATGGCCGGGTTTATTGGTAACTATTGTGAATCGCATAGCGTATTCCTGCTGGAGTTATTAGCGTTCCGAAAAGGGTCAGTTCTGATAACGCTGGTGCTGGAAAATAAAAATGCCAGTGAAGCCTCAGTGGCTTAATTAATGGGTTGTAAATCATTAAGTTTAATATATCCCCGCGCCTCACCCAGCAGACCGGGTTTATTTTCATCACGTACCGCAACCTGAATCCAGTTAGCGTTGATTGTTTTTATTTTTACCAGTGGCGTTCCGGAAGTAACAGGCTGTAAATCTTTCGCCCCGTCATCGGGTTGTTGCTTGAAGTGTTTATTCTCTACCCCTGATTTTAGGGTGTAGGTCATCATCCAGGGGAAGGCTTCACAACCCGCATTTTTTTCAAGTTTATCGGTATCAATAGCGTTGCTATCCGCAGGTTTGAAATGCTTCAACTCGCCAGTAAAGTAACGATGGTCGCACTCTGTCGATCCGGTAAGTTTATCAACCGTAATAGCACCAGCACGCTCAATGTGCCCCTCTTTCCAGGTCAAAAACTCAGATGGAATATGGGGAAAGTAACGCTTGAGTTGCTCAGGTTCAGCGTCTTTTTTATCAACATTAAGGTTGATCACTTTCTCAACATTGTCGCCATCTTTAGTGACGAAATAACGGTATTTCAGTTCTGGCGTATTTCGCTGACCATCGTCGCTCCATACGGGTAGCCAGTAGACCTGAAGAATACCCTGGTGCAGGGTCTGTTCTGCGGCTGTGGAGAGTGAAGCAAAAAACAACGTGCTGATAACAATAAATGTCTTGAGCATGACCCGTCCCTTTCTAATTACTGCAATTTACATAACATGATGTAATCGTTACTGTAAAATTCTCAATACCTTCTTGCGTCAGGAAATTTTTCAGCTCATTCAATTTCGTTACGCTGTTGCCGACAAAGTTATCGCCTTTTGATGCACCAATAAGCAGACAGCCATCTGTGTTGTCAGGGTAATTCCCATTATGAATTAAGATATAACGTGAGACTGGAACGGATGAGTTATAAAGCAAAGGAACAGGATTGTGTGATTGTACAGTGGGAATATTACTATTATGCCACTGCAATCTATAAGATCCTTCCGGAATCCTTTTTCTTAGCCCGGATTCCGTCGTATCAGGTCCGGGGCGTTCAAGAATATAACCACTTATCGTACTGCCGGAAATATCATACGTACTGATCGTTGAACTGTCAGTTTGCCAGAGACGCTTTATGGAGATGAGATAATTTGCCATACACTCCCCTTAACGCTTTCAGCGATCCCTTTCGGGATCGCTGCAAAAGACCTTACGCTTCTTTGTTTTCTTTGATATTCCAGCCGGCACTGGTTTCAGCGCCTTTACCGCCAGAAGAAGACTGCTCCCAGTACTGCTGTTTCACTTTCGCAGCCTGGAATGCGTAAGTTACGCCAACGGTGTCGCCATTATCCGCACCGGTGTACTGCACGGAAGTTACTAACACTTCTTCCAGCGTAATGCGCGCATATTCAACCTGCTGACCGCCCGCTTTGCAGACAGAAAGCTCAACTTTGGTTAAGTGCTTGCCGCTGGCGCAGTGTTTCAGGACTGCCGTTGTGGATTTGTCAATTAATGCGTTTACATGCAGGTCATTGAAATTAACTTTACCGGCACCGCCGCCGCCGCCGACGCTCATATTCCCCGGCTGCGAAGCGCCCCAGGAAAAAGAAGTAATATCAGTCCAGCCGGTGTGGTTAGAATCTTTCGACTCACCCGTAACGCCATCGACCTTCAGAAACATATCAATAGCCATAATATTTACTCTTCGTTAATGATGATTATTGCTTTCGAAAAAGCGTGTATATACCAGTCATCGCTGATGGTATAGAACTAATGGGTAAATATGGGGCCAGCTAAAACCGTCCATATTTTACCTCTCCCTCATATCCGCCATCATGACCCTGGCGGATATGCTTTGCACCCTCTGAACAACAAGGGTCGCGAAGATTAACGCTGTGAATTGTCTAATAAAATAATTCTAAAACCAGATTATATTGTGTTCCCGGAACCCGTTTTCTGGGTAGTCTGGGAAGAGTTTAATTTACATAACATTATTGTGATGGGCAGTTCCAGATATATCACTATATATCACTACGCGTACGTTCTTTACGCCGCGCCAAAGAATCATGAAGCTGTTTTAGCGTTTTATAAAACAACCTCATTTTTTCTTCTCTTTTTTACAGGGAAAAACGTCAGACAGTGATTCAACAATAAGGGTTGATGCCCGGGTTTTACGCTCCTGCGGTGATAAATTCGCAAAACGGGATGAGAGATGTTCATGGGCTGAGGAGGGAAGTAGCCGTTGATAACTGCACCAGGTTTTTCCTTCCGTCGCATCCATCACGCCAAGAAAATACATTTCAGCCTTGATCCGCTCCCGTTCGTTGGTTTTCGAGAACCAGGCTTGCGCAAAACGCTCACTGCTCATATTGACGTCAAACCCTGTCAACAATTCGGTATCTCGCAGAAAATTCGCGGTGTCATCCTGGGGTAGCGGCTCTGCTCGCGGGTATTCGTAGGTCTCAGCGTTTGCCAGTCCCGTCGCGAGACAACACAGCAGGCTAAGTGTGATGTAACGTTTTTTCATGTCCTGTTCCCTGTTCCCGGATACGGTAAACATCACCGAACCTGTTCCTTACGTAGCCCCGCTAAGCGTAGCGCCACCGGGGGAAATATGACCGTCGTCCTTAAAAAAACATATCAATAACCATACTGTCTATTTTTCGTTAATGATGATTATTGTTTTCGAAAAGTACTTATATGATGGCAGCAACATTGCATCAGTCCGAATAGCAATTTTCATATTATACACTGGTTTTTACTACAGCGAATGACATGCTATTATTCTTTCACTCCCTGCCCTTTCAAATTTAAGGATTGAAAATGAAAAAATTCCTCGCGCTGACTGCAATGTTTATTTTACTGCTTGCCGGATTGTATACCCTTGTGGATATCATTCAATCACTCTGGTTGGTTCTTAAATATGAATCGCTAAACCCCTACTCCACCGGCGCATTAACGGGGAAAGTGCTGTTTCTCCTGGTTGTCTGCGGATTGTTTTTTCTTGTTCGTCGGATTTATAAGAATAAAATCGCTCATCGTTAAGATCCAGTCAACCTGCTCCAGCGGTGCCTGAGGACTACTGATGAAAATACCGTTTGCTGTATTCTTCACGCCTTTGGCGCCCTGGCAACAAAATGGTCAATGATCTGTTCGGTGAACATTCTGTTGGTACTGAGATAATTAATCGCCTCAATCCACGGTTCCAGTACGTCCTCTACCATAAAATAAAGCAAATCCAGATCGCCCGCCTCGCGCAAGGCATAGTAAATAGATTCATTAAGCTCTTTCAGATCCCTTGAGCTATAAATGGAGCGTGAAATCATTGCCCCGACACCCAGCACACCGGTTATTTTGGCAGAAAGTAAAAAGCGCGGGATGATGTATGTGCCGAACCAGGAGGCCAGTTCACTGGCAAAAACCGTTTTAAAGGCCAACTTACCTAACTGAGAGCCAGCCACTTTTAGCATTATTTTTTCCACCTGCTCGTGTGTTAAGCCGTGGACATAGCGATTGATGACAATATAGATAAGCTGCCAGAAGTCTTTGGACGTCACCCCACGCTTCGTTAGCTCTCCCAGGCGAATGCGCTCCCTCTCATTGAGGCCACTGTTCTCCGTATCAAACATGTCCTTTGCCAGGGTCCACATATCCTGTGGTAAAGAGACAAAGCTATCGATGGCCGCCTGCAAGACGATATCCGCTGCGCTTTGCTTCTCGGGATTTAAAATCTTTAACATCCCCTCCGCTATCTGAACGGGTGAACCAGACATAATGGTGTGCTCCTTGCTGACCAATGGATTAAACAGTATGTATGATGCACGGTGCCGCAGGCATGTTCACGGCCAGCCTGCGGCGTCTCCGCTCTTATGCCTCTTTGGTTTTCAGCGACGGCAGTTTTGATACCAGACGCAGTGAGACAGTCAGTCCTTCCAGTTGATAATGCGGACGCAGGAAGAATTTCGCGGTGTAGTAACCGGGGTTATCTTCAATCTCCTGCACCTGCACTTCGGCGGCGGCCAGCGGTTTGCGCGCTTTGGTCTCCTGAGAGGAGTTTGCCGGGTCGCCATCGACATAGTTCATCACCCAGTCGTTCAGCCAGCGCTCCATTTCATCACGCTCGCGGAAAGAGCCGATTTTGTCGCGCACAATGCACTTGAGATAGTGCGCAAAACGGCAGCAGGCGAAGAGGTACGGCAAACGCGAGGCCAGACGCGCGTTGGCGGTCGCATCGGCGTCATGGTATTCCATCGGTTTTTGCAGCGACTGGGCACCGATAAAGGCGGCAAAGTCAGAGTTTTTGCGGTGAATCAGCGGCATAAAGCCATTTTTCGCCAGCTCGGCTTCACGACGGTCACTGATGGCGATTTCAGTCGGGCACTTCATGTCCACGCCGCCGTCATCGCTCGGGAAGGTGTGGCATGGCAGGTTTTCCACCGCCCCACCGGATTCGACACCGCGAATCGAGGTACACCAGCCATACTCTTTGAAGGAGCGGTTGATGTTCGTCGCCATCGCATACGCCGCGTTCGCCCACGAGTAGTTGCTGTGGTTAGCGCCATCGGTCTCTTCTTCAAAGTCGAAGCTATCAACCGGGTTAGTACGAATACCGTACGGCAGGCGTGACAGGAAGCGCGGCATCACCAGCCCCAGATAACGGGAGTCTTCCGATTCACGCAGCGAACGCCAGGCGGCGTACTCGGTGTTCTGGAAAATTTTGGTCAGGTCGCGCGGGTTCGCCAGCTCCTGCCAGGATTCCATCTGCATCACACTTGGTGCGGTACCGGTAATAAACGGACAGTGCGCCGCCGCGCCGATACGCGCCATCTCACCCAGCAGTTCCACATCCTGCGGACTGTGATCGAAATAGTAGTCGCCAACCAGGCAGCCAAAGGGTTCGCCACCGAACTGACCGTACTCTTCTTCGTAGATTTTTTTGAAGATAGGGCTCTGGTCCCAGCCGACACCTTTGTAGCGTTTCAGAACGCGGCCCAGTTCCGGCTTCGAAATGCTCATAAAGCGGATTTTCAGCATTTCGTCGGTTTCAGTGTTGTTGACCAGATAGCTCAGCCCACGCCAGGCGCTTTCCAGTTTCTGAAACTCTTCGTGGTGAATGATCTCATTGACCTGTTGAGAGAGTTTTTCATCAATCCCGGCAATCAGATTCTGAATCGTGCGATAAGTGTCAGAGGAGAAAGTGACGGTGTTAGCCAGCGCCTGCTGGGCCAGCGTCTGTACCGCAGACTCGACCGCTGAACGCGCCTGTTCCGTTTTCGGGCGAAACTCTTTGCTGAGCAGCGCGCTAAACTCGTCCTGGCTGAATGTTTCGCCCTGCGGCAAGTCTTGCTGTTGGGTTACATTGCTCATGATTTACTCCTCTTTACCTGACGTGCTATCGCGGTTGTCCGGCATCTGACTCAGCGATTTCAGCAGTGTCGGATCTTTCAGGATTTTAGCAATCAGCTCTTCCGCGCCGTTTTTACCGTCCATATAGGTCAGGAGGTTGGAGAGCTGAGTACGGGCTTCGAGCAGTGAATTCAGCGGCTCGACTTTGCGTGCCACCGCATCCGGCAGGAAATCTTCCATGCTGTCGAAGGTCAGATCGACGTTCAATTTGCCTTCCCCGGTCAGCGTGTTGTCCACCTGGAAAGCCACGCGCGGTTTCAGCGCTTTCATGCGTTCATCGAAGTTGTCGATATCGATATCAAGGAACTTACGTTCGTCAACAGAAGGCAGATTCTCAACCGGTTTACCCACCAGGTCGGCCATCACCCCCATCACAAACGGAAGCTGAATTTTGCGCTCCGCGCCATACACTTCCACGTCGTATTCAATCTGAACGCGTGGCGCGCGGTTACGCGCGATAAATTTTTGTCCACTGTTACTCGTTGCCATGATGTTCTCCATCGAAGATGCGCGGTGACGCTATCGGGATTGTTTCACCCTGTCGTCAAAGGTTATGGGTGACGCCCAAATATGTTTTCCAGTTGCTGCACGCCATCCGGCGCCAGATCGCGAACGATCGCCATAAAATCCAGTTCGATCAGCCGCTGTACGCGGTCAATCATCAGCGGCGCGGGATGGCTTGGCTCATGCTGAGCAAAATAGAGCTTCACTTTTTCCAGCATCAGTTGCGCATCGGCGCGGCTGTTAAGCTGTACGCTCCGCCAGTCCGTATGATTGACAGGCGCTGCGGCGGGTGTCGTCGCCGACGCCTGAGGAATTGGCGCTGTCGCTGTCTCGTCGGGCTGCGCCTCGTCGCCTGCGCGACCTGCGCGGTTAATCAAGGTTGCGGTCTTAATGAGTTGTTCCATTTCCGGCGCACCACTCTCCCCAAGACGTTCCACCAGCCAGCTACGGATGGTGAGCAACCGTCCTTCGATTTGCATCATGACGCTGGTGGCCTCTTTTCCGGCGCGCGCCAGTTCGTCAACCAACCGTACGCGTCCGCCCGGAAAATTGGGGCACTCTGTTTTGCTGCCGTCCAGTAGCGCCTGTGCGTCGCGGACTGTCAGCTCATCGCCATTGCTACGCAGTAAAATGGACTGGCGCAGCGTGGCGGTGAGTGTGGATTTATCACTGAGTTCTGCCAGCGCGTTAATACGGTAAAACGGATCTTCTTCACCGTTTTCTGTCAACGCGGGCCACAGATCATCCCAGTAGAGGGCCAGTGCCTGGCCGATAAGTGAAAGCCCGTCTGCATACCCTTCCAGACCACGGCGACGCGTCCAGGCATGGGTCAGCGCCAGCATGACGCGCAGATCTTTGGTGCGTGACAGCAGCGCGGTGGCGAGCTTTTCAACACGTGTCCAGTCTGCCGGCTCTGCGGGAATAATGGTGTCACCAAATTGCTGTTCCGCTTTGCCCTGGCTTGCCTGTTCCAGCGCCTGAAACTCAGCGTCATACTCCAGGTTTTCACCACAGGGCTGCGTCGGGCTGATGGGTTCAAGTAAGGTTTCAAGAGTCATACACAGATTCGCTTAATCAAACATCGGAGGATAAAGACCATGGAGCCCCGGTCGTGCACCGCCTGCCGGATCGAACAGCATGGTAAAAAGCTGCCCGGTAAAATTGCCGCTGTGCACATGCGTATAGAGTGGATAGCCATCGCTACGGTTGGTCCACCAGAAACTGGTCTGGCGCAGCGGGTCAAAACATTCTGCGGCCTGACGCCAGCTCAACGTCGGCGCCGCGTCGCCTTCGTAACCGATAACATCGAGGATTTCCGAGCGGTTTTCTTCCACCACGGGCTGCGGCGTGGGAATCGACAGCAGCGCCTGATCAAGTTGTTCTGCCGAGTAACTGTTGCGGATCGCATGCAGCAGGGTTCGCCCCAGTTGCTCATACCAGTCCCCCGACTGCGCCAGTTGGCGTGGGGACCACTCCAACGGGTTTATCGCCAGCAGCGCGCACAACGGATATTGCCGCCCGACGCTGTCGCGACCGGGTAACAGACAGCCCATCTGCACCTGCTGACCACCTAACATTGGCGGCACGACAAAATTCCATATCGGCGCATTGCCGAATTGCCTGTCCGCCGCTCGCTCTTGCTCTTTTTGCCAGTTCATTAGCCCCACCTGAAACCAGTGGGACCATTGACGCTGGAGCGCGTCCGGGAAACGTCGCTGTAAGAAGTCGCCGGCACTGGGCAATTTTCCATACCAGCTAATTGCACTCGTCGTAGTCATTCGACTTTCCTTGCGGTTAAGGGCATGCGAAACGGGGAAGCTGAAACGGGTTGCGAATGCTGCCAGGGATGAACTCAAGCGTGACCTGGTGTCCATCAACATTATAGGTTGCCTGGCGGCTCAGGCTGCTGCTGCCCGGTGTTACACGCGCCTTGTCAACAAAGCGGTTCAGCGCCCATGCTCCATTGGTCACCAGCGTCGAGGTGGTGCCGTTCGTCAGCCCAAGCTGCATCCGTACCTGGTTAGTTCCGCCCGGCCCTGGCCAGTTCACCAGTTGCACCGCCTGTGGACCGTGGCTGTAACGGAGAATCTGCCCATCCACATCCAGCGTCAGGTTCAAAATCGCGTTGTCCATGCTCACGGTACGCACCGTCACTCGATAAGAGGGCGTCGTACTTCCCCCGGCAAAAAACGCATCGCGAATAGATTGCGCCTGTTGAAACGGCGCCAGTAATCCTTCGCTACCTGGCAAGGTCTTACCATCAATGCCCGGCATAAAGCGCCAGGGTGACTGGGTGGTATCCACTTTGCTGGTCAGGTTGTCACGAAAGAAACTGTCCATCAGGCCGGTGCCCGGAGCAAACATGCGCGCCAGATCGTCTGGCGTCACTTCACTGCTGGCGTTCCGAACCAACGGGTAACGACCGGCGATGGCCTGGCGGCAAAAACCGCCCACTTCGACGCTGATGCGCTTGCGGACATTTTCCAGCTCGCGGCTTTGCGTATCGCTACTGGCGCCCACCGCCATATTGCTGAACATAGACTGCAACCCGCCGGGCAGACGTCCTGCGCTGGCCTGCAGGCGACTGATGGCTTCACCGCCAGGGGCAGGCATGCCGCTGTTGGCCGCATCCTGTACCGCTGTCAGATAGCGATAAAGTTCATCAACCTGCTTTAAAAAATCATCAAACACGATGGTTTTGCCGCCTTTTTCCAACGGCTGAGCCAGTTCGATAATCGGCGCGTAGTGTTCCGTTACCCGCTGTTCCGGCGTCTGCGCCGTAGCGGCGGCAGGCGCAGCGTTCGCGTTATCACGATTGCCAAACAACACGTTGAGTGTGCGGCTGGTGCTGTTGCCCTCCTCCGGCTTTTTTTCGCCCTCTTCCGGAGTGTCACGGGTCAGCGTCAATACCTGGCTTAAGTTGACCACCAACTGGCGCAGCGGCGAACTGTTGCCCGAGAGCAGACGTGCTGTATTAATACGCTGTGAAAGATTGGCACTGTTGTTGAGCGCAATATCACTAAGGAAGCTGTCCCACTGGCTGATAAAATCCCGCGCGTAAAGCTGGCGTACCGCGTTATCCGTCTGCTGCTGATCTTCTTGTTTGACGGTGGAGCCAAGTACCCAGGCATCATCGGTATGCAGCGCGTTGGTCACAGTGCCAATCTGCTTATCGAAATGCTGCCAGTAACCGTCCGGGGTATATAAACCGGGGATACCGTCATTGAGCGACTTACCGCTCTTGCGCGAGAACACCAGCTCGCTTTGCGGACCACCCAGCGAGGCCAGCGAAACCGGCTTGAGGTTTTCATCCGCCGCGAGCAGACGTTTCAGGCGTCCGTAGACGCGCGCCGCGAGCGGTTGCTGGTTGATTAATGCCTGTTCCCTGGCAATCAGTGCTTCATCTTTGGCAAACGGCGACGACTGAATTTGCGGCTCCAGCAGTTGGGTCAAATGCCATTCCAGACGACGAAGCTGGGCCTGCGTCATGTTCTGCGGCAGATTGCGCTCCAGGTTGAGCATGACCCACTGATGCAGGAACTTGCCGTCATAATGTTTCGGCTGGTAGAGCATCTGATACGCTTTTAACGCTTCGTAGCTGTATTCCACATCGCTGCCGTTATCATTTCGCAGCCAGGTGGTGATGCGTGACGCCACATCCGGTAACAGCAACTCCTGCAACGCTTTTTGGTACAACGCCTGTGATGCATCGGAAACGTCATAGCCTCGATACAGCCCCATACGGCGGGTCAGTGGCGGGCTGTTAACGTCGAAGTCCTCACTTTGCGGCAGCGCCGCGAGGCTGTTTAGCAGCGGCAGTAAGGCAAAGACATCGCCTTGCGGACGCTCGCGCAGCGCTTTAATCTCCTGGCTGATACCAGGCACTTTGGCTTCGACTTCCTGCAGATAGGTTTTGTTGTTGCTGTAACTTGTCAGCCACAGACCGCTAATCACCACCAGCAGAACCAGCAGCGCGGCATAACCGGCCCACATGACCGCCCGGTTGCGCATTTCCCACCAGCGATTCTGCCCGGCAATACCGGCTTCCTGAAAAATAACGTTTTGCAGCAGGTTTTTGATAAAGAAGCTTTGTCCTTTACCGCCGGGTACCGGCTCCTCTTTGCTGACGCTATCCCAACTGTCACCGGTATTACCGCGAGGAAGTGAGAGCGAACGTCCCAGTTCTCCCATCACCCGGTCAAACGGCAACCCTTCCTGGGTACCGCTCGCCAGATAGATACCGCGCGGTGAAAATTCGGTTTCGAAGTTCGAGCGGGCAAACAGCGTTTGCAGATAATCGGCCAGTAGCGGACGCAGCGCGGCAAACTCCTGGGGGAACAGGTAGCTTTCGGCTCTCGCTTTCGGATCGTTCTCGTGCAGCAAAATATCCGGTAAGGCCGCATCGAGGCGCTGTTGCAGTAACGCGTACTCCTGGGTAAAACGCCCCATCAGGTCAAAATCGGCCTGCTTGCCCTCCTGCCAGGGGAAGGTAAAACCCCAGATCTGGTCACGCTGGGCTTTATCGAACCCGGCAAAATAGGCACGAAAGCCTTTCAGGAGATCCGCTTTCGTCACCAGTACATAGACCGGAAAACGGATGCCCAGTTGTTCATGCAGTTCGGTCAGGCGTTTGCGTAGATTAAGCGCCTGTTCGCGTGAGGCATCGCCTGACTGGGTGAGCAGATCGGCGACGCTCACGGTGACAATCACCCCGTTGATGGGCTGACGGCGACGGTATTTTTGCAGAAGGCCGAGGAATTTCAGCCATTCGCTGGCATCCTGCGCCTGCTCGCTCTCCTGGGTGCTGTAACGTCCGGCGGTGTCCAGCAGAACTGCTTCATTGGTAAACCACCAGTCACAGTTGCGCGTACCACCAATCCCACGCAGCGCCGTTTTGCCAAATTTGTCGGCCAGCGGAAATTGCAGCCCGGAGTTAACCAGCGCGGTGGTTTTCCCGGCGCCCGGCGCACCAATGACGACATACCAGGGCAACTGATACAGGTACTGCGTGCTGAAACGCTGGGTCCATTGCCCGCCACGCTGACCCGGCTGGTTGAAATGCGCTTTTTTCAGCACCTGAGACGCTTCTTCAAAACGGTCAGCGAGGATTTGCTCTTCGCTGTTCAACCGTTTGTGATCCGCCGTCTCTTTCGGCGCATTGTCGCTTTTCAGGTTGTCCATCAGTTTGCGGTTCAGCCACGCGTTGTAAAGACGCGGAATAATGTGGCTTTGCACCCAGATGAAATACATCACCGCGATGGTGATAATCCGGTTTTGTTCAGACTCCAGCGGGCGTGAATCAACGACAGAGAGCAGCGGACCTATCATCCATATCACCGCTGCCAGCGCTGTCATCCCAAGAAAACCCCACAATATGCGGTTCGTCAGAATTGAAAGCAGACTATTCATCCTTAGTTTCCTTGTGGCAATCCGTTCAGTTCGGCTGCCGTATTACCCGGCGAAACCAGTAACGTTATCTCCACGCGGCGGTTGCGGGCGCGGTTTTCCGCCGTATTGTTCGGCGCGATGGGGTTCATTTCACCCCGCCCTTCCGCTTTCACGCGATCCGGCTGACTTAAATGTTTTTGCAACAGCGACTGTACAGAGCGCGCGCGTTCGAGGGACAGTTCATAGTTGGAAGCAAAGCGTGCGCTGCGGATCGGTACGTTATCGCTGTAGCCCACCACCAGAATTTTGCCGCTGACGTTGTTCATGGCCTGCGCGACGCGGTCAATCACCGGTGCGTAGTTTTCACGTGCCACCGTTGACCCCGACGCAAACAGCCCGTCGCCTTTTAGGGTGACAACGCTGCGATCCGTTTCATCGCGCACCGCGACAAGCCCGGCGTCGATTTCCGGTTTCAGGAAGCCGCGCAGGTTAAGCACGGGCGGCAACGATGGCGCCGGTTGGGCAATGGACGCTTCTGGCAATGTGGTCTGGTAAATTTTTGCCAGTACCGGGTTCGTGTTATCGCCAAGTCGCCAGTTAAGAACGATATAAAACAGGCAGGCAAGAAACCCGGCCAGCGCCACACAGGCCCACAGCGGGATCATTGGGCGCCAGAGTTTGCGCAGCACCGGCTGATCTTCCGGATGCGGCGACAACGGCGGCGGATAATTTCCCCGTACGCCGCGAATCATCTGCCACAAACGCTGCTTGATGGTTTCAAGCTGGGTTCGGCCATTGTCCATGACCCGATAGCGACCTTCGAAGCCCAGCAACAGGCAAAAATTAATCAGCTCCAGCAGGACGATATGCTCACGCGGATTTTGCGACAGGCGCGCCAGCAACTGGAAAAATTTCTCGCCACCCCAGGTTTCGTTGTGAAAGGTCACCAGCAGACCGCTGCCGGACCAGACGCCACGGCTTCCCCAGGGGGTCAGCGCCGCCGCTTCATCCAGAGCGGTACACAGGCAATAACGCGCCCCGACAATCACTTCATACGCAAGACCCGATTGCTGGCAGCGCACTTCAAAACGGCGAATTTCATCAATCAATTGCTGGCGCAGGCCGGCCTGGTCGTCGTGAGAAACAGAGTGGCGAATCTGCGGTATCGCGTTAAGCAGCGGGTTAGCGGCGGTCACCAGAGGGTTGTTCCCCCCCGCGCCCGCAACTTCGGCATCACGGCCGTTAGCGTGTTGTTCCTGCATATCTTGCGCTCGCTATTAATCTTTTGGGCTACGGACGGCCCAAAATTCCATGTCCAGTCCTGGAAATTCACCTGCCAGATGCAGCGCAAAGGCGCCGGATTTCTCCATTTCGCTCCAGAGCTCGCCCCCTTTTTCCAGTTCGAAGTAGTTGTAGCCCGCATGCCAGGGAATTTGCGGCGGCGCGACGGGCATTGCCCGCAGCTTCATACCGGGAAGCTGGAGTTGCACCAGATCTCGGATTTTGGTGACCGGGGCGACTTTCATCTGCGCCGGGAAATGGGTTTGCAGCATCTCGCCTGGCACATTGGCTTTCACCGCCAGGACAAAACCAAACTCCCGCGCCATGCTGGTGGACGGCAGCGTCGCGACATTGAGTCCATGGGTGCGTTCGGTAAGCGGCAGTTGAATGGCATGCTCTTCCAGCACCAGCGACAGCCCCTGACGTAACATCAGCACCAGACGGCTAAAGCAGCCGGCGAGGTTGTCGTGGTCATAAACCGGTAGTACCTCATCCGGCGCACGGGCGGATGTCCAGGTGGTTAATTCGGTGGCAAAGGCCAGCCATTCGCGCCACAGCTCTTCCGGGTGCAGCAGCGGCAAGGTTTTCAGATGCGAAATCAAGCCGACGTGATGATTGATCAACGCCAGCAGAGAAAATTCGACCATTTCCGTGGTATTGAAGCGGCCAGGCTGGCGCAGACGCTGGGCAAACTGCTGGCTACGCTGGGATAGCAGACTTTGCAGGTCGTTGATCATCGCGTACAGCGGCGCGCTGTTGGTGGCGTTGAGCATCGGCGGAATATAGGCCGAATCATGACGAATGTGATTATCGTTTCGCTTTTCCAGTATCTGAACCACACCCATCGCCGTCCACTCGGCGGTCAGATCTTTTTCCAGCATCAGTTTCAGGCGTAAACGACCAAACTGCACGGCCGCCGGGCCAACGGAAATGGCGTTGTCATCATCCACTTCGGCTTCCCAGGCCACGTAGCGCGCCAGTGACTCTTTATCTTCGCTGAAGATGACCTCTTCACGCCCACCCCGGCGGGCAGGTAAGGCCAGCACGACACGCTCATTGGTTACGTTATCCCCAATGGCTAATGGCGCGGGCGCATGACGCGGATCGTGAAAGGAAAAAAAGGTGCCATCCGGTAGCAGACCGCTGGCATAACTCAGCGCGATACAGCCCTGGCGCAACATTGCGTCATCCAGTTCAAGGTCCAGAAAGCCCCATAGCCAGGGCCGTTGTAACGCCCCCCATTCACGAATGTGGCTATGCAGGTGGCTTTCCGCACGTTGAAAATGATGAGGACGCAGAAACATACCCTCGGTCCAGACGACCTTTTCTGCTTTGTTCATGCTGTTTTCCTGTTAAGACTGGGCGCTATCTGGAAACGACGCGGATCCCGTTCACGTCGAGAAAAACGCTGGCTTCAAGTGAGTCAGACGACCATTTCCAGAATTCATAAAAGCGACTTTCACCCTGCACGGGAAGCGGAATGGAGATCCGCCATTTTTTGCCATCCAGCGCCTGATACTCCGCCATCACGCCGATATAGCGTGCTTCCGGGGTAGCCTGGCCGGTGAGTGTTTTTGTCAGTTGACCGGGCAGTAAGAAGAACTCATCGCTGTTGAGCAGGTTACCCCCAAGGGTGTTTCCCGCATTGTTTTGTAGCGACCAGAAATCGGCGGACATAAATGTCGCGTCGGATTTCAACAGCAAAACCCTGACTTTGAGCGGCGCGGATGCGTTGACCTGCGGGTGCGCCTGGAACTGAAGGGTGTAACTGGCAGGTACGCTATGTGAAGTCGATCCACAACCGCTGACCAGGGTGGTCAGCGTAAGGAAAAACGCCAGGATGAGCTGGCGTACCACGAAGTTAGTTTTCATATCCATCGCTCATGATGGCGAATTAATTGAGAATCCACGTACCTGAGTTGCTGTTTTTACACGCTTTGCTGCTACCATCAACCGACACACAGGTCTGTTTCTGGCGGGCTCTCAGGCGCGGGGTTTGTTTGCGTACCGTTTCGTCGTACAGCTCGCTTTTCACTACAGCACGCATCGGAACATAACCAATCAACTCTTCCTGACCTTCATCGGCCAGAGCCATCCAGAAGTGCTCAACCTGGCCCAGTACAACGTAGGTTTTACCGGTTTGCAGTTGACGGATCATTTTGCCGCCGTAATCCGGCGTGCTCATCAGCGACGCAGGATAGAGTGCACGGTAGTTCTCTTTAATGGGTTGAAACTCTTTCGGCGGTTTTACCGCATAGCGGTGGGTAAGCGTGGTGCCATTCACCTCGCTGGTCACAATCGTGTCGTCTGTGGGCGTCGCCGGCGGTGGCGCTTTACATGCGGAGAGTGCAAAAACAAACAGAAGGGCTAATACATTTCGCATTTTCATAACGGTGATTTCCATTGCAAATATATTACTGTGTGGAACTGGAACGTTTAGGAAAGAACTTTTTCATTCTTTCAAAATAAGTCTCTCCCTTACCCTGCAAACCGATCAAATAATGAATTAAAGGCATAGCTACCGCACGAGCCGTTGCACCAGCAAGGCAGCGAAATATGACTTCATCAATGATAATCGTGTCTAAATTTTACAGACGAGACGATACAATTCAATATCATCTCAGCCTTAATGAAAAATGAATATTTAAAATTTATCTAAATTAAGATAATTCTCAAGAAATAATTTCACTTAGGTCTTCTGATAGTAGAAATCATAGCCAGGCAGAGCTTAGAACCCCTTCAAATGAAGATCAACCCACTGTATTTAATGATTTTATCGATTATTTATGGCAAAAACATATCCTGCAAGGTTCGTTATCAGATAAATCCTAAAAATGTAATTTTGCATATTTAACCCCTCATTATTAGTAGCCCAAAAGCCACATTTACTGTGCGGAATATTGAATGACACCTGATAAGTCAAGCCCTGCCAGGTCGATAAAGTGAAATATAAAAGCTGTAACAAAGTGAATATTACTCACCTGCTCTGACCATAGCGAAATAATCAACAGCGAAAATATTTTATCCCAGCTAAATAAATTATTTCCGGTGCGACACTATTTAGCACCGCTAACTTAACGTAAACGGTCAGTAAATGAATCAATTCAGCTTATTTGATGCAAAACAAATATGACATTTTGTTTTCAATAAGAAAAACTGATCAATCACTGTTATTTTATTTGACGGAAATCTTATTTATTTGCAGAAATAACTATTTTCTACCCAATTTTGGTTAAATAAATGATCAAAATGCGTGCAATCGACTTTTAAGCAATAAGTTTTACTTATATCAGTGACCGGCAAGGTAAATTGTCTGGAAGGGCGGAAAATGCCACACAGGGCACGCCGTTCGGCTGATATTCGACTAAGGTTTTCACAAGGTTGGCTACTGCGGCCTCGCTTTTCACCCGCTAAGGAGAACATTTAATGACAAGACCAGATTTGCGCCGTCAGCGCACCTTGTATCTTTCTATGCACATCGCACTGGGCGGTGCCCTGCTGTCACTTATGCCGTCGGCTCTGGCGGCGGATGCGCCCAACACCCCACAGTCACCGGACATCCTGCTCGGCCCTTTGTTTAGCGATGTGCAAAGCGCCAAACTCTTTCCCGATCAAAAAACCTTCGCCGATGCCGTTCCCAAGGGCGACCCCTTGATGATCCTTGCGGATTACCGGATGCAGCGAAACCAGACCAGCTTTGATCTTCGCCACTTCGTAAACGTCAACTTTGATCTGCCAAAAGAAGGGGAAAAGTATGTTCCCCCGGAAGGGCAAAACCTGCGTGAGCACATTGATGGCCTGTGGCCCGTACTGACGCGCACGACGGACAAAGCCGGTAAGTGGGACTCTCTGATCCCTCTGCCGAAGCCTTATGTGGTGCCGGGAGGCCGTTTTCGCGAGGTCTACTACTGGGACAGTTATTTCACCATGCTGGGCCTGGCGGAGAGCGGACACTGGGACAAAATTGAAGATATGGTGGCTAACTTCGCCTATGAAATTGATACCTGGGGCCACATTCCCAACGGCAACCGTAGTTACTATCTGAGCCGCTCCCAACCGCCGTTCTTTGCGTTTATGGTTGAATTACTGGCATCCCATGACGGTGATGACGTACTCAAGACCTACCTGCCTGAGATGGAAAAAGAGTATCACTACTGGATGGACGGTCTGGAGGGGCTGCAAAACGGTCAGGCCAGCAAGCGGGTCGTTAAGCTTGATGACGGTTCGGTGCTGAACCGCTACTGGGATGATAAAGACACCCCGCGCCCGGAATCCTGGCTGGATGATGTCACCACCGCGAAGAATAACCCCAATCGTCCGGCAACAGAAATCTACCGGGATCTGCGCTCCGCTGCGGCATCGGGCTGGGATTTCAGCTCACGCTGGATGGATAACCCCGAACAATTGGGGACTATCCGCACCACCAGCATCGTACCGGTGGATTTGAATGCGCTGATGTTCAAACTGGAAAAAATGATCGCCCGCGCCAGCCAGGCGTCCGGCGACAGCGCTAAAGCGAGCCAGTATGAAGCGCTGGCCTCGGCCCGCCAGAAAGCCATAGAAGCCAACCTGTGGAATGATAAAGAGGGCTGGTATGCCGATTACGACCTGAAAACCAAAAAGGTGCGTAATCAGTTGACGGCGGCCGCCCTCTTCCCACTGTATGTGAATGCGGCGGCAAAAGATCGCGCGACGAAAGTAGCGGCAGCCACGCAGTCGCGGCTGTTGAAACCCGGCGGGATCTCCACAACCACCGTCAACAGTGGTCAACAATGGGATGCACCGAATGGTTGGGCCCCCCTGCAATGGGTGGCGGTCGCCGGTTTGCAAAACTACGACCAGAAAAAACTGTCGATGGATGTCACCTGGCGCTTCCTGTCAAACGTGCAACATACCTATGACCGCGAGAAAAAGCTGGTGGAAAAATATGATGTCAGCAGCACCGGGACAGGTGGTGGCGGCGGCGAATACCCGTTGCAGGATGGTTTCGGCTGGACAAACGGCGTGACGCTGAAAATGCTCGATCTGGTTTGTCCGAAAGAGCAGCCTTGTGACAGTCTGCCTGCCAGTGAGCCGGCTACCCAGACGGCAACCGAACCGCAAAAAGCGGCGGCACAGTAACACAATAAAAGCATAATAAAAGAAAAGGCCGGTGAACACACTCACCGGCCTTGTTCATTCAGGAAAGAATTAACCCCGCCGTAACAGCCTAAAGACGGCCAGTACAATGATGGCACCCACCACCGCAACCAGGAAGCTATGAAGGTTAAAACCCGTTACATCGCCGCCAAAATTAAAGCGGGTCGCCAGCCAACCACCGACTACCGCCCCCACGATCCCAAGTAGACAGGTCAAAATGAATCCGCCGCCATCCCGGCCAGGCATGATTAATTTTGCGATAACCCCTGCAATCAGACCAAAAACAATCCACGCGATGATGCCCATTTACTTTTCTCCTGCTACAACGTCATATGTATGTATCGTGCATAATTCCCGCACGTTGACTAGAGTATAGGCGATAGCGTGAAAAGCATTTTCATCTCACGGACTTAATTGCAATTCCTCAGAAAATTTTTATGAATTTGTATTAAGAATTCTCCGGAATTGCCGATAGTGCATCAAGACTGTCTGTCAGTGATCAAGGAGCCTTTCGGCGTGAGTAAGTACAGTGAGCAGTTCCTGAAAAATAGTCCATTAGCCGTACTCGGCGTCTTGCGCGATTTGCAAAAGAGCCAGGTACCAGTGTGCATTGCATGGTCGAGCGGGCAATTCATCAGTAAGATCCTCGAAGTGAACCCCGATGAGCTGATCATGGACTTTGGTAGTCAGGAGTTTGATAACACAGCAGTGCAACGCGCCACAAAAGTGACCATCACCGCCGAAACCCAGGGTGCCAAAGTCGAATTTACCCTTCCCACACTGCACAGCGGCGATTATCAGGCTTTGCCCGCTTTCATTTCTGAACTGCCAGAAAGCCTCTATTTCATTCAGCGTCGCGAATACTTTCGCATCAACGCCCCGCTGCACCCCGCCTATTTCTGTAAAGCCAAAATGCCGGACAAAAAAACGGAACTGCGTTTCCGCCTGTTCGACCTTTCACTCGGCGGTATGGGCGCGTTACTGGATGGTACCGTTCCGGAAGGATTGCAGGCGGGTATGCGCTTTTCCCAGATAGAGCTGGATATGGCCTCATGGGGACAGTTCTATTTTGACGCACAGCTTATCGCCATCGGTGAGCGAAAAGTGGTAGACGGCAAAAACGAAACCATTACTACGCCGCGGCTGAGTTTTCGCTTTCTTAACGTCAGCCCCGGTGTTGAACGTGAACTCCAGCGTATTATTTTTGCGCTTGAGCGCGAGGCCCGTGAACGCGCCAGCCGCGTACGCTAAAAAAAGACCCGCTCATCCAGGCGGGTCTTTTCACATTGATATGGCGTTTACATGGCGTTCATCGCTTTCTGTACTTTCCAGATATAACGCGGCGCCTGTGGTGCCGGGTGGTTTTCTACCACGTGTTCAAAAAAGCCGTCAGCACTCAGGTCGTTAATCTTGTCGATCGCTTTTTTCCGGTCGGATGAGAATGTCCGCAGCAGCGCGCCTGCGCCGTTCACATAGGAGACAACCAGCGCATATTGCATCACTTGCGGATCTTTTATTCCCGCCAGTACGCCGTGCTCCATAATGCTCAAATACGCAGCCCCCATGGAGATATTGCGCTCCGGGTTTTTCAGCTCGCTGGTTGTAGGCTCACCGCTCCAGCCCATATAGCGATACACTTCGCGCCCGGAGGTGGAGGCTTTTAACTGCATCAGCCCAACGGCATTTGATTTACTGACAAGGTTGGGGTTGCCGCCTGACTCAACCGCAATCATCGCGGTAATCAGACGCGGACTGACGCCCCACGCCGCCCCCGCTTTTTCACTGACTGGCATCCACTGCATGGCCCGTTTGACCGGGACTTCCGGGTTCCAGTCCGGGTTACGGTAGTCCGTGCGTTTCGAGCTACAACCCGCCAGAAGCACAATTAAAAAAGCAAACCATCTCAATTTCACACGCAATCCTTCTTTGGTGAACGCATCACTATGGATGACAACAAACAGGGTTAGCGGCATGATAACCGTTTCCAATTAGATGTCAGCAAGGAATTGCCATGTCGAGGTTTCATTTGATTGCGCCCTCCGGTTACTGCATTAATCAGCAGGCCGCAGCGCTTGGGGTTCAACGGCTGGAGTTACAGGGACATCAGGTGGATAACCGTGGTGTCATTACCCGCCGCGACCAACGCTTTGCGGGTCAGGAGAGCGAACGTCTCCATGATCTCAATAGCCTGGTCGCGCTCGAAGGTGCGGATATTATCGTTCTCCCCGTTCGCGGCGGCTATGGCGCCAGCCGTCTGCTGGAATATATCGACTGGCAAGGCCTTATTCGCCGACAACAATCCCAGCCGTTGCTTATCTGTGGACACAGCGATTTTACGGTGGTGCAGATGGGCTTATTAGCCCGTGGCGGCGTGATCACCTTTAGCGGCCCGATGTTGGCTGGCAATTTCGGCGCACCAACACTGAATGAATTTACCGAGCGTCATTTCTGGCAGGCGCTGCGCCAGCGTGAACTGACCGTCGAGTGGCGCGGCGAAGGCCCACGTTGTCACACCCAGGGCACGTTATGGGGGGGGAATCTGGCGATGCTGGTTTCGCTTATCGGCACGCCGTGGCTGCCGGATATTGAGGATGGCATTCTGGTGGTTGAGGATATCAATGAGCATCCTTTCCGCGTGGAACGTATGCTGCTGCAGTTGCTGCATTGCGGCATTCTCGCGCGTCAGAAGGCGCTCGTACTGGGCAGTTTCACCAGCGCCGATCCCAATGAATACGATGCAGGCTACAATCTTAATACGATGGTGGAATACCTGCGAAGCAGGCTCTCGATCCCGGTGATAACGGGGCTTGCATTTGGTCATGAGCAAGAGACCGTCACGCTGCCTCTGGGCGCGCATGCGGTATTAGAGCATGATGAGCGCTCACGACTGACTATGTCCGGTCATCCCGTATTGGGCGCATAAAAAAACGTTTAACCGACTGATTAAATCTGTATTTCTGCCGTTAATATATATCGGGTTTTTAAACCATAGCTGCTCAGCGTATTCAGGCACTGAGCGGTTATGGGTTTCACTATTTTTCAGGTAAGAGGAGACGCACGACATTGGATGCAGCGGCGGTAATTAGTCTGTTTATTTTGGGTTCAGTACTTGTAACCTGCAGTATTTTATTAAGTTCTTTCTCCTCCCGTCTCGGTATCCCGATCCTCGTTATCTTTCTCGCCATTGGCATGCTGGCAGGCATTGACGGTATTGGCGGCATTCCGTTCGACAATTATCCGTTCGCCTATATGGTCAGTAACCTCGCGCTGGCGGTGATTTTGCTTGATGGCGGGATGCGAACCCAGGCAAGTTCCTTTCGCGTGGCGCTGTGGCCTGCCCTCTCCCTGTCGACGGTGGGCGTACTTATCACTTCCGGGCTGACCGGGATGATGGCGGCCTGGTTGTTCCACCTTAACATTATGGAAGGGTTGCTGATCGGCGCGATTGTCGGCTCAACGGACGCGGCTGCGGTGTTCTCGCTGCTTGGCGGGAAAGGGCTGAACGAGCGTGTCGGTTCAACGCTGGAAATTGAGTCCGGCAGCAACGATCCGATGGCGGTCTTTTTGACCATCACACTGATTGAGATGATTCAGCAGCATCATGCGGGCTTGAGCTGGATGTTTGTCGTGCACATTATTCAGCAGTTTGGGCTGGGTATCGTGTTAGGTCTCGCGGGCGGCTATTTGCTGCAACAGATGATCAATCGCATCTCACTGCCCGCCGGGCTCTATCCTCTGCTGGCGCTGAGCGGCGGCATTCTGGTGTTCGCGGTGACCACTGCCATTGAAGGCAGCGGGATACTGGCGGTCTATCTGTGTGGTTTTGTGCTGGGCAATCGCCCGATACGCAATCGTTACGCCATTCAGCAAAACTTCGATGGCCTGGCCTGGCTGGCGCAAATCGGCATGTTCCTTGTCCTGGGGCTGCTGGTCACGCCATCTGATTTGCTGCCAATTGCCATTCCGGCGCTGATCCTCTCGGCATGGATGATTTTTTTCGCCCGTCCGCTGTCAGTATTCGCCGGGCTGCTGCCGTTTCGCGGTTTCAACCTGCGCGAGCGCATTTTCATCAGTTGGGTGGGGCTGCGGGGTGCGGTGCCGATCATTCTTGCCGTCTTCCCGATGATGGCCGGTCTGGACAATGCACGGCTGTTTTTTAATGTCGCCTTCTTCGTGGTGCTGATTTCGCTGCTATTCCAGGGGACATCGCTGTCGTGGGCGGCGAAAAAAGCCAGGGTCGTGGTACCGCCCGTGGGTTGGCCGGTTTCCCGCGTCGGGCTGGATATCCACCCGGAAAATCCGTGGGAGCAGTTTGTCTACCAGTTGAGCGCCGATAAATGGTGCGTGGGCGCCGCCCTTCGCGACCTGCACATGCCATCCGAAACGCGTATTGCCGCCCTGTTTCGCGATAATTCGCTGTTGCATCCTACCGGCAGTACGCGGCTGCGTGAAGGTGACGTGCTGTGCGTGATTGGTCGTGAACGCGACCTGCCCGCGCTGGGTAAGTTGTTTAGTCAGTCTCCTCCGGTCTCGCTGGATCAGCGTTTCTTCGGGGATTTTATTCTCGAAGCCGATGCGAAGTTTGCCGATGTGGCGCTGATTTATGGTCTGGAAGATGGCCTGGAGTACCGTGATAAACAACAAACTCTCGGTGAGATTGTTCAGCAACTGCTCGGGGCAGCACCCGTGGTAGGCGATCAGGTGGAGTTTGCCGGCATGATCTGGACGGTTGCAGAGAAGGAAGAGGACGCGGTGCGTAAGGTCGGTGTCCGGGTCGCGGATGACGAGGCGGAGTGACCGCCTCACCAGAGTTACACTGTCACAACGGGGACGCGCGGTGCGAGTGCGCACATTAATTCATAGCCAACCGTCCCTGCGCAAGCAGCCACTTCATCGATTTTAATCTCGTTACCCCAAAGTTCAACTGGCGTACCGATGCCCGCTTGCGGGCACGGCGTCAGGTCAACCGTCAGCATGTCCATCGAAATGGCTCCTACCGTCCCGGTGCGAATACCGTCCACCAGCACGGGTGTACCGGTTCGGGCGAGACGCGGGTAACCGTCCGCATAACCGCAGGCTACGATGCCAATACGCTGCTCCTGCGAGGCACGATAGCGGCTGCCATAGCCCACACAGTCCCCCGCACGCAACGTTTGCACGGCAATAATCTGGCTTGTCAGACTCATGACCGGTTTGATGCCACTGCCAGCCACATCCTGCCACTCCCCGGACGGGGACGCGCCATACAGCACGATGCCGGGGCGCACCCAGTCGCCGTGGGCTTCCGGATGCCAAAGCGTGGCGGCGGAGTTGGACAGCGAACGCGGACAATCAAGCCCCTCCGACGCATGGTTAATGCGTATCATCGCCCCGGCAATCCCGTCCGGTTTTTCCGCATCGGCAAAATGGGCCATCAGAGTGATATCACCCACATTGCTCAACTCCCGCAGTTGCCGCCAGAGGGTTTGCACACGCTCAGGCTGAAAGCCCAGCCGGTTCATGCCACTGTTCATTTTCAGATAAACATCCAGCGGCGCGTGTAGCCGGGCATCCTGCAAGGCTTTAATCTGCCAGTTGCTGTGCACGCTGGTGGTCAGGCGATATTTATCAAACAGCGGCAGTTCGTCGGCGTGGAAAAAGCCTTCCAGCATCAGAATCGGCCCTTTCCAGCCGCGCTCGCGCAGAAGGATCGCCTCCTCCAGATTAAGCAGCGCGAAACCGTCGGTGCCTTCCAGCGCACGCCAGATACGATCGATTCCATGACCGTAGGCGTTAGCCTTCACCACTGACCAGACTCGGCAGTGTGGTGCGGCGCGCCTGACTACCTGCAGGTTCTGCCGAAGTGCGTGTAAGTCGACAGTCGCCTGGACAGGACGAGACATACGTTCTCCTTGTTTTTAGGTGGACGGTTTAGTTGTGAACACCGTGCAAATGTTGCGGCCGCGATGGGGTAAAACCCGGCTGGTAGCGCGCCACACTCAAATCCTCAAAGGGAATGGCTGGAGTGCGGCCGGAAATCAGATCGCTCAACAGTTGCCCTGAGCCACAGGCCATCGTCCAGCCCAGCGTGCCATGCCCGGTATTCAGCCATAAGTTTTTAAACGGAGCACGCCCCACTACCGGCGTACCGTCTGGCGTCATCGGACGCAGCCCGGTCCAGAAGGTTGCCTGCTCCACATGTCCGCCGCGAGGAAAGAGATCTTTGACCACCATCTCCAGCGTGGCGCGGCGTGGTTTAAGGAGCTCGGTATTAAAGCCGACGATCTCCGCCATTCCACCGACACGAATACGGTTATCAAAACGGGTAATCGCAATCTTGTAGGTTTCATCGAGGATAGTCGAAACCGGCGCGCCCGCCTCCTCCGCAATGGGTATAGTCAGCGAATAACCTTTCAGGGGGTAGACCGGGATATCGACAATTCCTTTTAGCATCGCCGTGGAATAGGAACCAAACGCCATGACGTAAGCATCGGCTTTCACCACTTCATCGCCACATTTGACGCCGTAGATTTGCTCGCCCTCGTACAGGAGCCTGTCGACCGGGGTGTTGAAGCGGAATGTGACGCCCGCCTGCGCCGCCATCTGCGCCAGTTGCTGAGTAAAGAGCTGACAGTCACCGGTTTCATCGTTTGGCAAACGCAGACCACCACTGAGCTTGTGCGCAACCTGCGCCAGTGCCGGTTCCACTTCTGCCAGCCGGGCCGACTCCAGCAGTTGATAAGGCACCCCGGCGTCTTCCAGTACGGCAATATCCCGGGTGGCGTTTTCGTACTGCTCTGGGGTACGGAACAGTTGTAGCGTCCCGCCCTGACGCCCTTCGTACTGAATTTGGGTGGTTTCACGCAACAGCTTTAAACAGTCGCGGCTGTACTCTGCAAGCCGCACCATGCGGCCTTTGTTTTCCATATAATGGCGGGTGTCGCAGTTACGCAGCATCTGCCACATCCATTTGAGTTGAGTGGAGGTGCCATCGAGACTAATTGCCAGCGGCGCATGGCGCTGGAACATCCATTTAATCGCTTTCAACGGTACGCCTGGTGCCGCCCAGGGCGCTGCGTAGCCAGGCGAGATTTGCCCTGCGTTCGCCGCACTGGTCTCCAGCGCCGGGCCAGATTCCCTGTCAATGACCGTCACCTCATGTCCCGCCTGACTCAGATACCAGGCACTGGTAACCCCCACCACGCCACTTCCCAGTACAACGACTCGCATAACCTGCTCCCATGTGTAAAGCACAATCATCTGATTACAAATTGATAACTCAGATGAAAATGTTATTCAACATATGGCTTTTTTATGGTGACACCCCTCACACCTTTCCGTAAATAAAGGCGTCAGGATATTCAGAATCTCCTGCTGCGCGACATTTCGCCGCAGAATAAAATTCTGCCCAGGAAGCTTTTTACCCCTCTCTTGCAAGGTGTTATCGCGAAGAAAAAAAGCGACGTCACGTACAGTTTTTATTGTGTGTTCTATGCTTGAAATGAGACTCTCCATACAGAGAGAGTTGCTAACAACGAGGGCGCGCTAATGGCTACGATTGATTCCATGAATAAGGACACCATACGTCTCAGTGATGGACCTGACTGGACCTTCGATCTACTGGATGTGTATCTCGCAGAGATCGACCGGGTGGCGAAACTTTACCGCCTGGATACCTACCCGCACCAAATCGAAGTCATCACCTCCGAACAGATGATGGACGCCTACTCAAGTGTCGGGATGCCCATTAACTACCCCCACTGGTCATTCGGTAAAAAATTTATTGAAACCGAGCGACTTTACAAGCATGGACAGCAAGGTCTGGCCTACGAGATTGTCATTAACTCCAATCCCTGTATCGCCTATCTGATGGAAGAGAACACCATCACCATGCAAGCGTTGGTCATGGCGCATGCCTGCTATGGGCATAACTCTTTCTTTAAGAATAACTATTTGTTCCGTAGCTGGACGGATGCCAGCTCGATTGTCGATTACCTGATTTTCGCCCGTAACTACATCACCGATTGTGAAGAGCGCTACGGTGTGGAAGAGGTGGAAAAACTGCTCGATTCCTGCCACGCGCTGATGAATTACGGCGTTGACCGTTATAAACGTCCGCAAAAGATCTCCCTGCAGGAGGAGAAAGCCCGCCAGAAAAGCCGTGAGGAGTACCTGCAAAGTCAGGTCAACACGCTATGGCGCACCCTGCCAAAACGTGAAGAAGAGAAAGCCGTTGTCGAAGCGCGCCGCTACCCTTCTGAGCCGCAGGAAAACCTGCTCTATTTTATGGAGAAAAACGCCCCGCTGCTGGAGCCATGGCAGCGTGAGATTTTGCGCATCGTGCGTAAAGTCAGCCAGTATTTTTATCCGCAGAAGCAGACCCAGGTGATGAACGAAGGCTGGGCCACTTTCTGGCACTACACCATTCTCAATCATCTGTACGACGAAGGGAAAGTGACAGACCGCTTTATGCTGGAATTCCTGCACAGCCACACTAACGTGGTGTTCCAGCCGCCTTACAACAGCCCGTGGTATAGCGGCATTAACCCGTATGCCCTTGGGTTTGCGATGTTCCAGGATATTAAACGGATTTGTCAGTCACCGACGGAGGAAGACAAATACTGGTTCCCGGACATTGCCGGTTCCGACTGGCTGGAAACACTGCACTTCGCCATGCGCGATTTTAAAGATGAAAGCTTTATCAGCCAGTTTATGTCGCCAAAAATCATGCGTGATTTCCGCTTCTTTACCGTGCTGGATGACGATCGCAATAATTATCTGGAAATTGCCGCGATTCATAACGAAGAGGGCTATCGTGAGATCCGCTCGAAATTGTCATCCCAGTATAACCTGAGCAACCTGGAGCCCAATATCCAGGTGTGGAATGTGGATTTGCGCGGCGATCGTTCTCTGACGCTGCGTTATATTCCGCACAATCGCGGCCCGCTGGACAAAGGCCGCCGGGAAGTGCTCAAACATGTGCATCGGCTGTGGGGGTTTGATGTACTGCTGGAACAGCAAAACGAAGATGGCAGTGTAGAACTGCTGGACCGCTGCCCTGCCCGCAGCAATACCCTCTGATAGCAAAAAGCCCCTCCGCCGGAGGGGCTTCGCTTTGCTTATCGCCCGTTGATGGACAAATCCCCAGGCAGTGTTTTATGCATCCGCTGCCAGATCTCACCACTGTCATGCCCATAACGACGCACGGTTTCGTACACCTGGTCATGCAGACCTTGCTCACAGATTTCTGCCAGACGGTGATAAAAACCGAGCGCCAGGCTGCGTGCTTCCGGGCTTGCGAAGTAATGGCGACCAATGCGGGTATACAACCCTTTCATACCGTTGAGGATCAGGCCGTAAATCGGGTTGCCGGAGGCAAAAGCCAGTCCGCGGAAAATGTTGTAATCCAGTTCAGCAAACGCATCACCGTGATCTTCCACTTCGCGCGCGCTGGCCAGCACGGCTAACGCGTCTTCTGGATGCTGGCGGAATGCGGTACGGATGAAGATGGTCGCGATATTGGTACGCACCGACAGAAGGTTATCGATGAGTTGTGGAACGCTCTCATGGTCCAGACGCGCCAGTGTTTCCAGAATATTGAGCCCGGACGTTTCCCAAAAGTTGTTTACTTTTGTGGGCTTACCGTGCTGAATAGTGAGCCAGCCATCGCGGGCCAGACGCTGTAACACTTCACGCAATGTAGTACGAGTGACGCCAATCAGTTCGGAGAGTTCGCGCTCTGCTGGAAGTATCGACCCCGGAGGGAAACGGTTATTCCAGATACTTTCAATGATGTATTCTTCCGCGAAACCCGCCGGGCTCTGCGCCTTTATAACCATAGTGAGATTTCCATTATACAACTAAGCAAAGATCACTCATCATACCAGACCACTTCGGGGGCAGATAGCAGGCGAAATGAAGAAAAAGGGGATCGCCGATCCAATTTGAAAGATTCACCCGATGTACGGTTTACTCCCCATTTTATTCACGACTATTCCCTCTTTACTGAAAGTCATTTATCACATTTATCATAAATGCTTTTCCTGTTAGCGCTTTGCTTACATTACTGACAGCAAGATTTGACTTTTCGCATGATAAACATCCGATTACGTATTATTTTCTTATGCAATAGTGGCTTGCCAGGTGATTTCGTTTACACTGCTGTGTCTACGCATGTCCCAGGGAAATGATTATGTTGCGATATTTAAACAAGTGCTCTCGCGGGCGCGGCGCCTGGCTATTAATGGCGTTCACCGCACTGGCACTTGAATTAGTGGCGTTGTGGTTCCAGCACGTCATGCTGCTGAAACCCTGTGTCCTGTGTATTTATGAGCGTTCTGCCCTTTTTGGTGTGATGGGTGCGGGTATTGTCGGTGCGATTGCGCCGAAGACGCCGCTGCGCTACGTCGCCATCTTAATTTGGTTGTACAGCGCCTGGCGCGGTATCCAACTGGCGTATGAACACACCATGATCCAGCTTCACCCTTCTCCTTTTATGACCTGCGACTTTGCTGCGCGTTTCCCTTCGTGGCTGCCACTGGATAAGTGGCTTCCGCAGGTCTTTGTTGCTTCGGGCGATTGTGCTGAAAAACAGTGGCAGTTCCTGTCGCTGGAAATGCCGCAATGGCTGTTAGGTATCTTTGTCGCTTACTTTGTTGTGGCGGCGCTGGTGCTCATCGCCCAGCCCTTCAAACCGAAAAAACGCGACCTCTTCGGTCGTTAACAGAACGCTCCTTCGGGAGCGTTTTTTTATTGCCGCGAAATGGCATACGCTTCCCGTAGGTGTTACTTCACCGAGCGGCACGATACACTCTTGATAAGACTGGTCTAATACACCCCATTATAGCCATCCAGATATGTTGCCGATAATTCATTGCCTATCGAGTCGGCATCTTTCGAATCCGCCTGTACCCTATCGCCAGACCTGTCATATGTTTCGGTGAGATGACGGCTGGCCTGCTCTCTGAGTACCCCGGCATACTTAATGGCGTAATGCACATCATGACCCACAATGCGGTCCAATTTTCCTTTATCGTACGCTTCTTCAAAGGCGGGAATGATGTTGCGATATGTACCACTTGCCGAGAACCGGACGCCACCGTCCGTTGAGCTGTGATTTTCCGTAAAGGCGATAGCGTGCCGTTGTGGAGAGGGTTTAGACGCCGTACATCCTGCGAGCAGAACACCTGCCGCTACCAGCACAATGAATTTATTCATGACAGACCCCATTGATGTTTTAGCTTATTTAAGACATACAAACATTTTAGGGTCTTGTTTTAAATCACTTTTTAATCATCTCAGGCAGGTCGCGGTATAACAAAAGAGATTATTGCGCCCAATCTGGCTTGTTGAGGATATGATCCTGCCAGTCGCGGACTTCGGACTCTTTTACCGCAATATGACGAACCGTGATGCGCTGCTTGTGCATCATCTCCTTCGAACCGGTACGCAGCGGATGCCACACCGGCAGCGCCTTCCCTTCGGCCAGCAGACGATAGGCACAAGTGGGCGGCAACCATTCAAAGGTGGGTAAATTATCGCGCGTCAGCTTGATGCAGTCCGGCTCATACTCAAAGCGACGCTCGTAGTTACGACACTGGCAGGTTTTGATGTTCAACTGGCGGCAGGCCACGTTGGTGAAATAGATCTCGTCGGAATCTTCATCCATTAGCTTATGCAGGCAGCACTGACCGCAGCCGTCACACAGCGATTCCCACTCCGCGTCCGTCATTTGTTCAAGAGTTTTGCTTTGCCAGAAAGGTGTGTCGCTCATAAATCAGTTCGCCATTTAAAACCAGGGAGCACCTTATAACCAGTCTGGCATGGGGATGCAAGTTTTGCCGCCGTTCAGGCGGCAAATCGACTTATAATACGCGGGTCTTCAACGAGAGGCCGTTGAAGCCCACTTCCAGTTCGTCCCCGCCGTGCAGCGGGCCAACACCTTCCGGCGTACCGGTCAGAATGACATCCCCGGCTTTGAGCGTGAAGAAGCGGCTCATGTAAGCAATCAGCGGCACAATTTTATGGATCATATCGGCAGTGGTCCCCTGCTGGCGGACTTCACCATTGATGCTGAGCCCAAGTGTCGTGTTCTGCGGATCGCTGGTAAACTCTGCCGCCGGAATAAAACCGGAGATCGGGCAGGAATTATCAAAGCCTTTCGCTTTTTCCCACGGCTGACCCGCCTTTTTCATTTTGGCCTGCAGATCACGAAGCGTGAGATCCAGCGCCACACCATAACCGGCAATAGCTTTTCGTACATGCTCTTCGGTCGCCTGACGCAGCGTTGCCCCAATGAGCACGGCCAGTTCAACTTCGTGATGCACGGAACCGAAATCCTGTGGCAGCGCCAGCGGCTGGCGAATATCGCACAGTGCAGTTTCCGGTTTAATAAACAGCACCGGCTCTTCCGGCGTGGCGCTGCCCATTTCTTTAATATGTTTCGCATAGTTACTGCCAACGCACACGACTTTACTCACCGGGTAATCCAGGAGTGCGCCCTGCCAGTTATGATGTTGGTACATGTCTTTCCCCTAAGTAACACATTGAACAAGTGCGAAAAATGACTATCCGCGCCACATGGCGGTTTGTCAAATAGCAAACTTTGTCATTCAATGCGTATACAGGAGGAAAGCAAATGGCGGAATCGATCCGCCACTTTGACTGGCGGGGATGGCTATCTTTCGCTGTCTAAATGTTGTTTCAGCAAATTTTCTGGCGGCGGTGGAATCTGTAAATAATATCCCTGCGTACGTAATGCCTCTTTTACTTTTTCCAGATCTGCACTGGCCAGTTTTTTACGTCCGTCGAGGGGCAATAACATGGCTAACTGAGGCTGGCCAAAGCTTTTCATTAATTCTTCCGGCACGCGTGAAAAATCGTCTTTTTTTTCGACATACAGATAAGTCTGTTCACGTCGGGAACTTCGGTAGATCACACAAAACATACTTTTGCTCTGAATTAAGGGGTGGTTACTTGCCTGAATATAATAGTGACTATAACATGCTTGATAGTCTTCGGAATATCGCTCACTCATGAGTGATAATAGCAAAATGAGTAAGGTCAGGATGTCAAACACGCCCATCGAGCTAAAAGGCAGTAGTTTTACCTTATCTGTGGTTCACTTGCATGATGCAAAACCCGAGGTTATTCGCCAGGCGTTAGAAGACAAAATCGCTCAGGCTCCCGCTTTTTTAAAACATGCTCCTGTTGTTATTAATGTTTCTGACCTTGTGGGCCCGGTCAACTGGTCGCCGATTCAACAGACTATTCTGGCGACGGGGTTACGGGTTGTCGGTATCAGCGGCTGTAAAGACAGCGAGCTGAAAGCCGACATCGAACGTGCCGGGTTGCCGCTTCTGACCGAAGGCAAAGAAAAGCCGCAACGTCAGGTTGCTGTTCCTGTCCCCGAGGCCCCCATTGTTACTCCGGTCACAAAAACACGCTTGATTGATCTTCCTGTTCGTTCCGGGCAGCGTGTTTATGCGCCAAACTGTGATCTGATTGTCACCAGTCACGTCAGCGCAGGCGCAGAGTTGATTGCCGACGGCAATATCCATGTTTATGGCATGATGCGTGGCCGCGCGCTGGCTGGCGCAAGCGGCGACAAGGATGCGCAAATATTTTGTACTCACCTCACGGCGGAGCTGGTTTCCATCGCAGGGGAATACTGGCTGAGCGATCGAATCCCGGCCGATTTTTATGGCAAAGCGGCACGCTTACGTTTAGCGAATAACGCTTTGACTATTCAACCGTTAGATTAAGCCCTTTTAACAAGGAACTCCTATGGCACGCATTATTGTTGTTACTTCGGGTAAAGGGGGCGTGGGTAAGACCACCTCCAGCGCGGCCATCGCAACCGGTTTGGCCCAGAAGGGAAAGAAAACCGTCGTTATTGATTTCGATATCGGCCTGCGTAACCTCGACCTCATCATGGGCTGTGAACGTCGCGTCGTGTACGACTTCGTGAACGTCATTCAGGGCGATGCGACGCTGAATCAGGCGCTGATTAAAGATAAACGTACGGAAAATCTTTATATTCTCCCGGCTTCGCAGACGCGCGACAAAGACGCGCTAACGCGTGAAGGCGTAGAGAAGGTGCTTGATGAGCTGCAGAAAATGGAGTTCGACTTTGTTATTTGCGACTCACCGGCGGGGATTGAAACCGGCGCGCTGATGGCCCTCTATTTCGCGGATGAAGCAATCATCACCACTAACCCGGAAGTCTCTTCCGTCCGTGACTCTGACCGTATCCTCGGCATCCTGGCGTCCAAGTCGCGCCGCGCCGAAAACGGCCAGGAACCGATTAAAGAACACCTGTTGTTGACCCGCTACAACCCGGGGCGCGTTAATAAAGGTGATATGCTCAGCATGGAAGACGTGCTGGAGATCCTGCGCATTAAGCTGGTTGGCGTGATCCCCGAAGATCAGTCAGTCCTTCGCGCATCCAACCAGGGGGAACCGGTTATTCTGGATACCACTGCCGATGCAGGCAAAGCGTACGCAGATACCGTTGAACGTCTACTGGGAGAAGATCGTCCTTTCCGCTTCATTGATGAAGAGAAGAAAGGTTTCCTCAAACGCCTGTTCGGAGGATAAGTTATGGCATTACTCGACTTTTTTCTCTCCAGAAAAAAGAACACCGCCAGCATCGCCAAAGAGCGTCTGCAAATTATTGTTGCGGAACGCCGTCGCAGTGACGCTGAACCACATTATTTACCGCAGCTAAAGCGGGATATTCTGGAGGTGATTTGTAAATATGTTCAAATCGATCCGGAAATGGTTTCAGTCCAACTGGAACAACGTGGTGACGATATTTCCATTCTGGAACTCAACGTTACCTTGCCAGAACCAGAAGAGACGAAATAACCCGGCAGTTGATCGCTGCGCCAGGAGTAATAAAAAAGGCAGAAACCCTCTGCCTTTTTTCTTTTATTAACGCTTAACCCCTGTTTTTATATACAGGGATTAACGCGGATATTCCGTTAATAATGCGTTGAGCTGCTCAGCCATCAATTCCGCACGCCAGCCACTGATTAATTCCGGTAAATTTGTCTGCGGTTTTAATTGCCAGTGCCAGTTAAGTAACTGATTAATTTGCCGACGAGAAGCAATTAATTCTGCGCTCAGCCCTTTGTTTTCGCTAACGTCCTGCACCAGTGCCTTGATAGCTTTAAAGGCTTTGCGATAGCCAGGCATATCCACCAGGTTCAACAGCGGCTCCGGCAGCGCATCTTCCGGCAGTGCCTGCGCCTGTGCGACCAGGGACAGCAGCGTTTTACCGTGAAAACGAATTTCGCTACCGGAAAGGCCAATGCTGTCCAGCTCACCCATGCTGCCCGGCATATAACGCGCTACGGCCCACAGATTCTCTTCACGAACAACGAAATTGACCGCCAGGTCACGCTCGCGGGCTTTACGCAGACGCCAGTCCGCCAGCAAACGCAGGCATGCCAGTTGGCGGGTACGTAACTGCCAGGCGTTGCTGATGTCACGCCATGCCTCTTCTGGCGCCAGAATTTCGCCACGACGTTGCATCATCAGGCGGCATTCGTCCAGCGCAGCATTGAGCCACCCTGCTTCTTCGGTTTCAGCCAGCAATTTTCGCGCGATAGGCAGCAGATACCAGACATCGGCCGCCGCATAATCGCACTGACGTGTCGTTAACGGACGCGCCAGCCAGTCAGTGCGCGACTCGCTTTTATCCAGCGCCACACCGGTGTACTGCTCCACCATTGCCGCAAAGCCCCAGGAGAGCGCACGCCCGGAGAAGGCCGCGAGAATTTGAGTATCGATCATCGGCTGCGGCATGGCGCCGAAAGCGTTGAGGAAGACTTCGAGGTCTTCACTACCGGCGTGGAGGAATTTTGTTACCTGAGTATTGGTAATCAGATCGCGGAACGGTGCCCAGTCAGTGATGGTTAACGGGTCGATTAACGCCACATTCTCCCCGTCATAAAGCTGGATTAAACCAAGCTGGGGATAATAGGTACGGGTGCGGACAAATTCAGTATCAAGCGCAATAGCATCGGTGCCAGCCGCAGCTTCACACAGCGCTGCCAACGCCTCGTTCGTCGTGATCATCTGGTAATTCAAATCGTCTTCTCTTTAGTTTGCGCCCACAAAAAACGCCGGATTAACCGGCGTTCTGGCGACTAACGCATAGCTCAGTCTTTATTGTCTACTTTGCCGCGCGCTTCGTCACGCAATTCTCGTCGTAAAATTTTACCGACGTTGGATTTCGGTAGCTCAGCGCGGAACTCCACCCGTTTCGGCACTTTGTAACCCGTTAACTGGCGGCGACAAAACGCGATAAGCGCTTCTTCGCTCAGCGAGTCGTCTTTTTTCACTACAAAAATTTTAACCGCTTCGCCGCTGGCATCGGAAGGCACGCCTACGGCCGCCACTTCCTTAACGCCTTCATGCTGCATTACGACATCTTCAATTTCGTTCGGATAGACGTTAAAGCCGGAGACCAGGATCATGTCTTTTTTGCGATCGACAATACGCATAAAGCCTTCGCCATCCATCACCGCGATATCGCCGGTGTATAACCAGCCATCTTTGATGATTTCATCGGTCGCCGCCGGGCGCTGCCAGTAACCCAGCATGACCTGCGGGCCTTTCACGCACAATTCACCCGGTTCACCCGGTGGAACTTCATTGCCGGCATCGTCCACCAGCTTCACTTCTGTCGACGGGACCGGCAAGCCGATACTGCCACTGTGGTAGTCAATATCATGCGGGTTGACGCTCACCAACGGCGAGCATTCTGTCAGACCGTAGCCTTCCAGCAGGTATTCGCCGGTAAGTTTCACCCAGCGCTCGGCAACGGCCTGCTGTACGGGCATACCGCCTCCCGCAGAGAGGTGCAGCGAGGAAAAATCGAGTTTGTGAAAATCGTCGTTGTTGAGCAATGCATTAAACAGGGTGTTTACCCCGGTCATGGCGGTGAAAGGATATTTCGCCAGCTCTTTCACCAGCCCCGGAATATCGCGCGGGTTGGTAATGAGCAGGTTCTGTCCGCCCAGTTCGATAAACAACAGGCAGTTCATGGTCAGGGCGAAAATGTGGTAGAGCGGCAACGCGGTGACCACCAGCTCTTTACCGCGATGCAGCAACGGACCGTAGGTTGCATTCACCTGTTCCAGGTTGGCCAGCATATTGCGGTGCGTCAGCATCGCCCCTTTGGCTACTCCCGTCGTCCCGCCGGTATATTGCAGAAACGCCAGGTCGTCGGTCGTGACTTCCGGCTTGATATACTGCAAACGGTAACCCGCCTGCAGCGCACGGCGAAACGAGATGGCATCCGGAAGATGGTATTTCGGCACCAGGCGCTTCACATATTTGACGACAAAGTTAACCAGCGTGCCCTTCGCCGGAGAGAGCTGATCCCCCATGCGGGTCAGGATCACATGGCGAACCTGCGTCTTGTCGACCACTTTTTCCAGCGTGTGGGCGAAGTTAGAGACGATCACAATGGCGGATGCGCCGCTGTCGTTAAGCTGATGTTCCAGTTCGCGCGGCGTGTACAGCGGGTTGACGTTCACGACTATCATGCCCGCGCGCAGAATACCGAACAGCGCCACCGGATATTGCAGAAGATTCGGCATCATCAGTGCCACACGATCGCCCTTTTGCAACCCTAAGCCCTGTTGCAGGTATGCGGCAAAAGCGCGGCTACGCTCTTCCAGCTTACGGAAGGTCATAACCTCCCCCATGTTGACGAACGCAGGTTGGTCGGCATATCGCGCCGTCGCGTGTTCAAAGAGTTCAACCAGGGATTGATAACGATCGGGATTAATATCCGCAGGCACATCGGCGGGATAACGGTTTAGCCAAACCTTCTTCAATGCATCACCTCTAAACTGTGTATTTTTCGTCATCACAACCCCTGTTAATAAACAAGTCGTTAACATTATATTAACTCAGCGTACCAGTTTATTAATTGTTCGAATTGAAGGTTGCGAAGCGCATCACTAATTATTTTTGTTATGGTTTTTCAAAATAAAGAAACAGCGGACCAGCCGCTGTTTCGTTTTTCATGCAGAACAGAGCGTTACTCTGTTACAACACTCTGTTCATAGGCGGGGCCGGGATTATACCAGCCCCAACCGCCGTACCCGCGATGCCACGGGTGTGGCCCCATCATCCACGGATCCATCGGTTGCGGCGGCAGTACGACCTGCTTTGTGATATGCCAGCGTTTATAGCCATCAGCACGGATCACCGCGAATTTATAGGCAGCGCCGCCCACCTGACCGTCATAAATGCCGGTAATCGGCCCGACGACGGTCACCAGTTGGTTCTGGAAGTCTACCGGGTCGAGGAAGCCATTCACGTCGGCCATAATACGCCCGACAGAGGTTGCGCCCAGGATCGGTCTCGCCCCGTCATCTAACGGCACGGTGGCTATCTCAAGGCGGGTTTTCCCTTGCTGATTCTCAATTTTCACCACTTTGCCGCCGAAACGGGCTTCCTGACCGATATAGAGATTTGGCGCATTCATCACGCGCACCAGATCATCCTGCGGCGTCGGACTGGTTCCTTTGATCGCGTCAGGCACGGAAACACACCCACTTAACGCTGCGGCGACCACACCCACCAGTAACCAGCGCATACCTCTTTTTTGACTCGCCATGATGCGACTCCTTCACTCAGCCTTGTAATTACTGAGATTCATTCCCGGCCCGGAAGTTTCTTCCAGGCCACTTCGTTACGCAAATAAACCGGCTCGGCATGCTCAACGGCAACGGTATGCCCCAGCGAAAGCTGATGGTGCGCGATAGGCAGCATATCTTGTGCTTCCGGCAACGATACGCCGCCGTCTGTCAGCGTCAGGCCGGTATCTTTTGCCATATCCGGCCACGCTTGCCAGCCGGTGCCGACGGTTGCCCACTCGCCGGAGAGCGCGCTGAGGCGCGCGGTCACCGCGTCCGGTTTGAGGACCGCTTCGGTCTCTTCACCGTGCCAGACGCCGTCGGCGTCACGCTGATATTCCGCCCAGTAGACTTCGCCCATACGGGCATCAATGGCGGCCAGCACACGGGTGGCCCCCGATTTACGCCAGGCGCCTTCTGCCATCGTCGCAAGCGTAGAGACGCCAATCATCGGCAACTCCGCGCCCAGCGCCAGCCCTTGCGCAATACCAATACCAATGCGCACGCCGGTAAAGCTCCCCGGACCACGGCCAAAGGCCAGCGCATCCAGTTCAGACAGCGCAACGCCGCCCTCGGTGAGAACATCCTTCACCAGCGGCAGAATACGTTGCGTGTGTTCACGTGGGCAGAGTTCGAAATGAGCAAAGAGGGTTCCGTCGTTGTTCAGCGCGACGGAACAGGCTTCTGTGGCGGTATCAATGGCCAGAATTCGCATGGGTAATCGCAGTCCCGGTAAAACAAAATGGCGCGCATATTAACACAGTCTGCGCCAAATTACTCCGCCACCGAGGCCGCAAGAAACGCAACCGCGCGGCGAATATCCCGCGTACGCGGTGCGGGCGGCAGGCTGGCGAGGAACACCGCGCCGTAAGGGCGCATCACCAGACGGTTATCGCAAATGACCAGCACGCCCCGGTCATCAACGTCACGAATCAGGCGTCCAACCCCCTGTTTGAGGGTAATCACCGCATCCGGAAGCTGGACTTCATCAAACGGATCGCCACCGCGCAGGCGGCAATCTTCCATCCGCGCTTTGAGTAGCGGATCGTCCGGCGAGGTAAACGGCAGTTTGTCGATAATGACCAGCGACAGCGTGTCGCCACGCACATCCACCCCTTCCCAGAAACTGCTGGTCGCCACCAGCAAGGCATTTCCCGCGGTGATGAATTGCTGCAACAACTGCCCTTTGCTGGTCTCTCCCTGGAGCAAAACGGGCAACGTCATGGTGGCGCGGAACTGCTCAGCGAGATCACGCATCATGGCGTGGGAAGTACAGAGCATAAAGCAGCGACCATTGTTCGCTTCTATGATCGGTTTGAGCATTGCCGCCAGTTGACGGGCCGCTCCTGGCTGATTTGCCTGCGGCAGGTTTCGTGGCACACAAAGCAGTGTCTGGCGGGCGTAATCAAACGGGCTTGGCAACAGCAGCGTTTGCGCTTCTTCGATGCCGAGCCGTGCAGTAAAGTGGTGCAAATCATCGTTCACCGAGAGCGTCGCCGAGGTAAAAATCCAGCTACCGCTTTTCTGCGCCATCACCTCTTTGAATTTGTCCGCCACGGTGAGTGGCGTTAGCGCCAGGGTAAAATGGCGCGAGGTGCACTCATACCAGTAACTAAAACCGGGCTGATTGATCTCTTTCAGCCGTTTGAGCCGTGCGCGGTACAACGTTGCGCGCTCAAACGCCGCGTCGAGGAGGGCCGAACGTCCAAGCGACAGTTTTGCCACGTCATAACAGAGTTCCAGCGCGTCATCGAGTAGCAGCAACGCCCGCTGGATATGGGCATCGGCCAGCAGTTCCCGCAGGTTGCCGCGATATCCCGGTTCACCCAATTGCAGGCGGAAATCCTGTGCGCTCTGCGCCAGCCTGTCGGCGCATTTTTGCAACTGCTGGGTATCACGTAACTCGGTGCGGTAGGCAATGGTGAAATCTTTGGCTAAATCCAGTAACTGGCGGCTGGAGATAGACTGGCCGAAATACTGGCTGGCGATATCCGGAAGCTGATGCGCTTCATCGAAGATCATCACTTCGGCTTGCGGGATAAGCTCGCCAAAACCGCTCTCTTTCACCACCATGTCTGCCAGGAACAGGTGATGGTTGACCACCACCACATCGGCATCCATCGCTTTTTTGCGCGCTTTTACCACGAAGCAGTCTTTGTACATCGGACAGTCGCTGCCCAGACAGTTGTCATTGGTGCTGGTCACCAGCGGCCAGACGGCAGAGTCTTCCGCCACGCTGACACAGGTGCTGATGTCACCATCTTTGGTCTGATTTGACCAGGAGCGTAATAAAATGACGTCACTGAGGGTTTGCACCGGCAGATCGCCCCCCGCCAGCGCCTGCTGTTCCAGTCGCTCAATACAGAGGTAGTTTGAACGTCCTTTAAGCAACGCGGTATGGCCGGTGAATTTGAGCGCGTTTGCCACCGTGGGTAAATCGCGGCTGTAAAGCTGATCCTGTAGGGCTTTGGATCCCGTTGAGATGATCACTTTTTTGCCAGCGCGCAAGGCCGGAGCCAGATAGGCATAGGTTTTCCCGGTCCCGGTGCCCGCCTCTACCACCAGCGGCTGTGTGCGGGCAATTGCGTCACTGACGGCATGGGCCATCTGACGTTGTGGTTCACGGGGTTTAAAACCCGGTATCGCTTTGGCCAATTGACCGTCTGTTGCAAAATCGTCCGTCACACTGCCCCCACACTGGATAAATCGCCAGCGATTATGTCAGGGCATTGGGTTTTGCGCCAGTCTGTGGCAGTCTTGCCCGCAATCATAAGGAAAACCATGAGGAATAAAGTATGACCATTACCCGCATTGATGCCGACGCCCGTTGGTCAGACGCGGTTATCCATAACCAGACGCTCTACTACACGGGTGTGCCGGAAAACCTTGATGCCGACGCATTTGAACAAACCGCCAACACCCTGGCGCAGATTGACGCCGTGCTGGCCAGACAGGGTAGCGATAAGACGCGCATTCTGGATGCGACAATCTTTCTGGTGGACAAAAGTGATTTCGCGGCGATGAACAAAGCCTGGGACGCGTGGGTTGTCGCCGGTCATGCGCCTGTACGCTGCACCGTTCAGGCCGGGTTGATGAACCCGAAGTACAAAGTCGAAATTAAAATTGTTGCCGCCGTCTGACAGGACGCAATCCGGCGCGCATCCCGCGCCGGAATTTATTCCATATCCAAAAAGTCGTCGTACTCCAGGTAATGGTTAAGTGCGCGGATAATTTCACTGTCGCAGGCGTCAGGCTTTTGCTGGATCGCCAGTTCCACGACGGACTGAAAATGCTCGCCCATACAGGCAAAGTGGTGGTATCGCCCCGTCGCTGCCGCGGCTTCGGCGTCATCGCTGGCAACCACATAAAGCGCATCGCCTGCCTGAAAAGCCCCGTCGTGTGTTGAATACACATCATAGTAGAGCGATTTACCCTGCCCGGCCTTCACGCAGGCAATCAGCGCATCGATGCCAAGCGCCATATTTAACCGCAGAGTTTCCAGCACCGGGCCCGCAGGCACAAAGGTAACGCGTGCGCCAGTGGCCTGTAACTCGCGCTCCAGTGGGCGCAAGCGCAGGCGAAAATCCTCACCCACACAAATCGGCGGGCTGGCAACAAAACTCAGCGCATCAGCCAGCGGTAAATTCAGCGCTTTTCTGAGGACGTGAACCACTTTGAGTTTCTGCGGGCCAATATCGGTAATGAGCAGACGCCCCGCCTGCCAGTCCTGCGGATATACGTCAGGGACGTTATCGTCGTCGCCATCGTCTGCCTGGCGCGCTTCCCGAAGCTCAAGCCAGAATGGACTGTCCGCTTCGGTATGCGCGTCAAGTAACGCCAGCGTGGTCGCTTCATCGGCATGGCATAGCTGACGTAAAAGGGACTGGAAGGCGTGCAAAGCGGGCGAGATGCGTTCTGCCTGCCAGCGGCCCGCGCCGTGTGCGGCGTAATAGACCGGGTAGCCGTCTGCCGCTTCGTTCAAATCGATAAAGAACGGATCGTCCAGGCCATTAAGGGCTATCAAATACCAGCCGGGTTGCCACATCCCGGGCGTGTCAGCCACCAGGCTTTCCCCGGTGACGCCGTGCCAGCGAAAACCGCAATGCCACGCGTGCCATTGCTCTGGCTGTGGGTAGTGGAAAGGAAGCGTGAGGTCGCCGGGGATAACGGCCGCGGTGATAAACGCAAAGATCGCATCCGGTACTGTCTCAGGCATCACGTTTTCCATTCACCGCCTCCACACTCAGGGTTTACTCGTCTTCATCTTCGTCTTCAAAGCGCGCCACAATACGTTCGCCCTTATGGGTGGCGCGTAATTCATCCGCCACCTGCGAGATGGCCTGACCGCTGCTAATGCCCTGTGACATTAATTCCTGAATACGCTCGACGGCTTTTTGCTGCTGTTCGTGGCTGAGGGAAGGTAAACCTGCAAACATCGTGAACTCCTGCTAAATTATTCGCGCTAATTATTTCATGCGCCGTGGCTATGCGCCAGCGATCGCGTAAAGAGCCAGGACTGATGAAGACGTTTTCCCCCACTGTCATACCGTTACCGTGGCATCCCGATGCCGCAGAGCACTATTTTTCCCTGATACATCATCTGCCGTGGGCGATGATGCTGCACTCTGGTCACGCGGACCATGCCTGCAACCGTTTTGATATTCTGGTCGCCGATCCTCTCTCAACACTTGTCACCCGGGGTGAACAGACCACCATCGCTGACGCGGATGGCGCGCGCGGGTCCACAGAGGATCCGTTTAGCCTGGTGAAGCAGGCCATCGACAAGGCTGGGATCCGCCCACAGGCTAACAGCGCTCTGCCGTTTCAGGGCGGGGCACTCGGACTGTTCGGTTACGATTTAGGGCGTCGCTTTGAAAAACTGCCCGCATTCGCGCAAAAAGACATTTTGCTGCCGGATATGGCGATAGGAATTTATGACTGGGCCGTGGTGGTGGATCACCATAAACAGCATGTCACGCTGCTGAGCTACCGGGAGCCGCAGATGCGTCTGGCCTGGCTTAACGCCCAAACGCCGCCGTCCGTCGTCCCGTTTAGCCTGACCTCCCCCTGGCAGGCAAATATGACGCGCTCTGAATATGGTGCGAAATTTCGTCAGGTACAGGCCTGGCTGCACAGCGGCGATTGTTATCAGGTGAATCTTGCACAGCGCTTTCAGGCGCATTATGTCGGTGATGAATGGCAGGCTTTTTGCCACCTGAACCGCTCGAACCGCGCTCCGTTCAGTGCTTTTTTGCGCCTGGAAGAGGGTGTGATTTTAAGCCTGTCGCCGGAGCGGTTTATTCAGCTTCGGGATGATGTTATCGAGACGCGTCCCATTAAAGGCACGCTCCCGCGCCTGCCTGACGCCCGGGACGATGCGCAACAGGCGCAAAAACTGGCCGCATCAACGAAGGACCGGGCCGAGAATCTGATGATTGTCGACCTGATGCGCAATGATATTGGTCGGGTTGCCGTGCCTGGCTCCGTGCGCGTGCCGACGCTGTTTGCCGTAGAGCCTTTTCCGGCGGTTCACCATCTGGTCAGTACCGTGACAGCAAAGCTGCCTGCCACATTGCATGCCAGTGATGTGCTACGCGCCGCGTTTCCGGGTGGATCGATTACCGGGGCGCCCAAAATTCGCGCCATGGCGATTATCGATGAACTGGAACCGCAACGGCGTAATGCCTGGTGCGGCAGCATTGGGTACATCAGTTTTTGCGGCGCCATGGATACGAGCATCACCATTCGTACCCTGACGGCGTGGGCGGGGCAAATCTTCTGCTCAGCGGGGGGCGGCATCGTGGCGGACAGCAACGAAGAGGCTGAATATCAGGAAACATTTGATAAAGTTAACCGTATCTTGCAGCAACTGGAGAGCTAAACCGTGGCGCAGCCAAACTTAACCCTGGATGATTTTCTCTCGCGTTTTCAGCTTTTACGCCCCCAGCTACACCCCACCGCCGCAAATGCGCGGCAGGCGGCAGTGCTGGTGCCGGTGGTGCGGCGCGAGCAGCCAGGGTTACTGTTAACACAGCGCTCGCCACGATTACGAAAACACGCCGGTCAGGTCGCCTTTCCCGGTGGTGCCGTTGATGATACCGATGCCTCGCTGATTGCCGCCGCCCTGCGCGAAGCGCAAGAAGAGGTCGCCATCCCGCCCGACTCCGTCGAGGTTATCGGTGTGCTACCGCCGGTTGACAGCGTCACCGGATTTCGCGTGACGCCCGTTGTGGGGATCATTCCCCCTGACCTGCACTACCATGCCAGCGAAGATGAGGTGGCTTCGGTGTTTGAAATGCCGCTTGCCGAAGCGCTACGCCTGGGGCGCTATCATCCACTGGACATTCATCGTCAGGGCAATGCGCACCGGGTTTGGCTCTCCTGGTATCAGCATTATTTTGTCTGGGGCATGACCGCGGGCATAATTCGTGAGCTGGCGCTGCAGGTGGGGCTTCGCCCTTGACTATACTTAACATGAAGCATTTTTAAGACAGCGGAATGTGACCGCGCGCTATTAGTAAAATCGAGGTTAGGCATTAGTTTAATTCATGTGAATAATTAAGCTGCCCGCACGCTTCCCTCTTACACTATGCGCAGTTATTACATCGTTACTGGAACCCCCGGTAACCCTGTCAGGAGTGTTAATGTGATTAGTATATTCGACATGTTTAAGGTGGGTATTGGTCCCTCTTCCTCCCACACTGTTGGCCCGATGAAAGCCGGGAAACAGTTCGTCGATGACCTGGTCGAAAAAGGATTACTGGAAAGCGTTACCCGCGTCGCGGTGGACGTTTATGGCTCACTGTCGCTGACAGGTAAAGGCCACCATACCGATATCGCCATTATTATGGGTCTGGCTGGCAATGAGCCAGCCACGGTAGACATTGATTCCATCCCTGCGTTTATTCGCGATGTGGAAAACCGGGGCCGCCTGTTGCTGGCGCAGGGCCGCCGGGAAGTCGATTTCCCGCAGGATAACGGCATGCGTTTTCACAGCGACAACCTGCCGCTGCACGAAAATGCCATGAGCATCCACGCGTGGAATGGTGAGCGCGAAGTCTACAGCAAGACCTATTACTCCATCGGTGGCGGTTTTATTGTCGATGAAGAGCATTTTGGTAAAGAAGTGCTCAACGAAGTGACCGTTCCCTACCCGTTCAAATCCGCCAGCGATATGCTGAATTATTGCAAAGAGACCGGACTGTCACTCTCTGGCATGGTGATGCAAAACGAACTCGCGCTGCATAGCAGACAGGAGATCGAAGCGTACTTTGGTCATGTCTGGGCGACCATGCGTGCCTGTATCGACCGCGGGATGAATACAGAAGGCGTGCTGCCTGGCCCATTGCGCGTCCCGCGTCGCGCCTCGGCGCTGCGCCGTATGCTGGTTGCCAGCGATAAATTATCCAGTGATCCAATGAATGTGATCGATTGGGTCAATATGTTCGCGCTGGCAGTGAATGAAGAGAACGCTGCCGGTGGGCGTGTGGTGACAGCGCCAACAAACGGGGCCTGTGGTATTGTCCCGGCAGTGCTGGCTTACTATGACCACTTTATCGAATCCGTCAGCCCGGACATTTATATCCGCTATTTCCTTGCCGCAGGCGCAATTGGCGCACTGTACAAAATGAACGCATCGATTTCCGGTGCCGAAGTGGGTTGCCAGGGTGAAGTGGGTGTCGCCTGCTCAATGGCGGCGGCGGGCCTTGCGGAGTTACTGGGCGCCAGCCCGGAACAGGTGTGCGTAGCGGCGGAAATCGGCATGGAGCATAACCTTGGCCTCACCTGCGATCCGGTAGCCGGTCAGGTACAGGTGCCCTGCATTGAGCGTAATGCTATCGCCTCCGTCAAAGCCATTAATGCCTCCCGTATGGCCATGCGCCGTACCAGCGCCCCCCGAGTCTCACTGGATAAGGTTATCGAAACCATGTACGAGACCGGCAAAGATATGAACGCTAAGTATCGCGAAACCTCTCGTGGCGGCCTCGCCATTAAGGTTCAGTGCGACTAATACTCTTTTCCAGCCCTTCTACGACGGAAGGGCTAAATTCTGTGCCTTTTCTCATCGCATTCCCGCTTTCCCAACTACACTTTCTTTGTTCTGGCGGAAATTCCAGGCCAGTGGCTTTTAAGGCGGTCACGGCATGCAAACAGCACAGAGAATTATTAAAAGCTATCTGCGCAAGCGCTTAGCAATTTGCGTAGCCCTGGCAATTGTGACGCTCATTTCCACTCTCGCTATTCTCTTTATTTCGGAGCGCAATGTTAATCAGCAGAAAATTGTCGCTTTCACCGCACATGCTGTTGAATCATTCGATAAATTACTCTTACCCCTTGAACACAAACGTGACGTGATTCTGCCCCTCGTTGGGACATCTTGCGCCAATGCCCACCTGCAATTGCGCACTCAGGCCGCCAGTTTGCAGACCGTGCGTGACATCGGGCTCATAAAAGACGGGATTCTGTACTGCTCGAGCATTTTTGGTTATCGGGATGTGCCCATTAAGCAACTGCAACCCGCGTTACCGTCGACAAAACCAGTCATGATGCTTTCCACCGATCAGTCGCTTTTAAAAAACAGCCCGGTGATGATTATGTGGTATCCCGCCGCCACCGACGGTCAGAGCGGTATTATCGAGGTTGTTAATATCGATTTGCTGACCAATTTAATGCTGGAACCTGATGAGCCCTTGATTACCTCCGCCAGCCTGAGCATGAATGACCGTCATCTGACCTATGGTAGCGGCGTCAGTAATCGTCTGCCGGAGCTGAATAATGAAGAGCGTTATCAACAGGAATCAGAACATTTTCCTTTTATCGTCAGCGTGACCGGACCGGGAGCAGTCGCACTGGCATGGCGTCATTTGCCGTCACAATTACCGCTGGGACTGCTGCTGAGTTTACTGATTGGTTATATTGCCTGGCTGGCCACGGCCAGCCGTATGAGTTTTTCCGGCGAGATCAATCTGGGCCTTGCCGCACGAGAATTTGAGCTATTTTGCCAGCCGCTCCTGGAGGCGAACAACAACACCTGCATCGGCGTTGAAATACTGTTGCGCTGGAACAACCCTCGTCAGGGCTGGATCCCTCCCGATGTTTTTATTCCCATCGCCGAACAGCACAATTTAATCGCCCCACTGACACGCTATGTGATGGCGGAAACCCAGCGCCAGCTTGGGCTTTTTCCGGCGGACAGTACGTTTCAGATTGGTATCAATGTCGCGCCGAGCCACTTGCGCCATGGCATGTTGCTCCAGGATCTTAATCGCCTGTGGTATCACGCGAACCCGGTGCAACAATTAACCATAGAGCTTACCGAGCGTGATGCGCTGCATGACGTAGATTACCGTATGGTGCGCGAGCTTCATCGCAGGGGGGCCAAAATCGCCATTGACGATTTCGGTACGGGCAACAGTTCACTGTCATGGCTGGAGAGACTGCGCCCGGATGTATTAAAAATTGATAAGTCCTTCACCATGGCTATTGGTACGGATGCGGTGAACTCGACGGTGACGGATATGATTATCGCCCTGGGGCAACGTCTGAATATTGAACTGGTGGCGGAAGGAGTAGAAAACCCCCGTCAGGCGCAGCATCTGCGGCAACGGGGGGTGCATATATTGCAAGGATTTTTGTACGCGAAGCCCATGCCAATTAAAGAGTTTCCGCGTTGGCTGGCAGGTTGGACTTCCCCACCAGCACGGCGTAAAGGGCTAATGATGCCGCTTATGCCATAGGGAAATTACTCTTCTTCGTCGTGAAGCGGTCGCTCTTTAACAACACGTACCAGGTCGACACGATAGTCATTGGCTTCGATAACGCTGATATGCAGCGGCGCAAGCTCCAGCTTGTCGCCCGGACGGGGGATCTGACCATTAATGGCGATCACCAGGCCCGCAACGGTGGCGATATCCTCGTTTTCGTTGACCAAAGTGTCCAGGCCCAGAGTATTTTGCAGAGCATGCAAATCGGTGGCGCCTTTAACCAGCCAGCCATCGCCGTCAGCGACGATTTCCGGCGTTTCGTCAGCATCCGGGAACTCACCGGCAATCGCCTCCAGCACATCCAGCGGTGTTACCAGTCCCTGTACCACCCCAAATTCGTTGGTGACGATAACGAAGCTGCCACGGGCACGGCGCAATACGGCCAGCAGTTTTATCGGGTCCAGCGTTTCCGGCACGACGATCGCCGGCGAGGCCGACGCCATGGCTGCAACGTCCGTTCCCTCTTCCAGCGCCACCAGCATCTCTTTGGCGCGAACAATACCCAGCACCTCATCCAGTTCACCACGACAGACCGGGAACAGGCTGTGCGGCGAGGAAAGAAGCTGCTGGCGGATCTCTTCCACACTCAGGTTAGCGTCGACCCAACTGATTTCACCGCGCGGCGTCATGATGCTACGCAACGAGCGGGAAGCCAGCGTTAACACGCCATTGATCATGTAACGTTCTTCTTCGGCAAACGCGCCTTCCGGCACCGATACCGGCGACTGACTGTCTGTATCCTGCGTCTGACTGGCCTGACGTTTGCCGCCCATCAGCCGCAAAATCGCATCGGCGGTACGCGCACGCAGCGGCAGCGTTGACTGATGACGAAGAAAGTTGCGACGGGCAATCTGGTTGAACAGCTCGATAATGATTGAAAAACCAATCGCCGCGTACAGGTAGCCTTTCGGAATATGGAAACCAAAACCTTCCGCGACCAGGCTCAGACCAATCATCAGCAGGAAGCTCAGACAGAGCACCACCACCGTGGGATGCTGGTTGACGAAGCGGGTCAGCGGTTTGGATGCCAGCAGCATCACCGCCATGGCAATGACCACGGCTGCCATCATGACCGGCAGATGGTTCACCATCCCGACCGCTGTGATCACCGCATCAAGCGAGAACACGGCATCAAGAATAACAATCTGTACCACCACCACCCAGAAACTGGCATATCCTTTACCCTGTCCTTCGTCGTGCTGACGATTCTCCAGCCTTTCATGTAGCTCGGTCGTCGCTTTAAAGAGCAGGAATATCCCCCCGAGCAGCATGATCAAATCACGGCCAGAGAAGGTGAAATCCATGACGGAGAAGAGCGGTTTTGTCAGCGTGACCATCCAGGAGATCAGAGACAACAGGCCTAAACGCATCACCAGCGCCAGAGAGAGGCCAATCAGGCGCGCTTTATCTCGCTGCTTTGGCGGCAATTTATCGGCGAGGATGGCGATAAAAACCAGGTTATCAATACCAAGAACAATTTCCAGAACGACAAGTGTCAACAACCCCGCCCATATTGAGGGGTCCATTAAGAATTCCATGGCAAGCTCCTGCTAAAGGCATGATAAGTCCGCGCGTAGGTGTGCGCAGGCATGATGACAACAAGGGGGTTCAAGGTTAAAGAATGGCTGGCGCAAACAGGCCAAAGGGGGAACTGGCGTCGGTGACGGTCCATACAGCGGGCTGATGCCCTGTACTCCTGATAATTAAACGGATGTTAAACATATCAGAGAGACTTTGGGTTTTGCAAAGATTTACCTGAATTTGCATTTTGAGAGATATTTTTCGCTCCGAAATTTCCCGTACGCTAAAGCTAAATTACGGATGTTCATCACATAAATTATTTTTTCACTATCTAAAATAATTCCCGGAAGTCTTAGTTTTTTCTTTCTAAGCCCTGTCTGAATCGATTCGGGCTGTCAGAGAGATTCAGAACGCATCAGTTAATGATGTGTTAACGACAAAAACGAAGGAGGTAGCAAGTGACCATTGCTATTGTGATAGGCACACATGGTTGGGCTGCGGAACAGTTACTCAAAACCGCCGAAATGCTATTGGGCGAGCAAGAGAACGTCGGTTGGATCGATTTCGTTCCCGGTGAAAACGCCGAGACGTTAATCGAGAAATACAACGCGCAGTTGGAAAAGCTCGATACACATCAGGGCGTGCTATTTCTCGTTGATACATGGGGTGGTAGCCCGTTCAATGCTGCCAGCCGCATTGTCGTCGATAAAGAGCATTATGAAGTGGTGGCTGGCGTCAATATTCCTATGCTCGTGGAAACACTGATGGCGCGAGACGACAACCCAACCTTTGATGAACTGGTGGCGGTCGCGGTGGAAACAGGACGCGAAGGCGTGAAAGCGCTGAAAGCCAAACCTGTGGAAAAACCGACGCCCGTTGCGCCCCCTAAACCTGCGGCTCCAGTAAAACCGATGGGACCGAATGACTATATGGTCATTGGTCTTGCCCGTATTGATGACCGCTTGATCCATGGTCAGGTCGCAACACGCTGGACCAAAGAAACAAACGTGACGCGCATTATCGTCGTCAGTGATGAAGTTGCAGCCGATAACGTACGTAAGACGCTGCTCACACAGGTTGCGCCTCCCGGGGTGACGGCGCACGTGGTGGACGTAGCCAAGATGATCCGTGTTTACAACAACCCGAAATACGCGGGTGAGCGGGTGATGCTGTTGTTTACCAACCCAACTGACGTACTGCGCATTGTTGAAGAGGGTGTGAAAATCACCACCGTCAATATCGGCGGTATGGCCTATCGGCAGGGGAAAACTCAGGTGAACAACGCGGTTTCGGTGGATGAAAAAGACATTGCGGCCTTCAAAAAGCTCAACGAACGCAATATCGAGCTGGAAGTTCGCAAAGTTTCTAACGACCCGAAACTGAAAATGATGGATTTGATCAATAAGGTCGCGAAGTAACCGCGCCGGGTTGGTTGACTCAGTTTCACACTTACGTTTGTTTAGCATAGGAGAAGTACAATGGAGATTACCACTCTTCAGATTGTGCTGGTGTTCGTCGTCGCGTGTATTGCCGGTATGGAATCGGTACTCGATGAATTTCAGTTTCACCGTCCGTTAGTGGCCTGTACGCTGGTGGGTATCGTCCTGGGGGATATGAAAACCGGTATTATCATCGGCGGTACCCTGGAGATGATTGCGCTGGGCTGGATGAACATCGGTGCGGCGGTCGCGCCCGATGCCGCGCTCGCCTCTATTATCTCAACCGTCCTGGTTATCGCGGGTCATCAAAGTATCGGCGCAGGTATCGCGCTGGCTATCCCACTGGCAGCAGCAGGCCAGGTACTGACCATTATCGTGCGTACCATCACCGTAGCCTTCCAGCACGCGGCGGATAAGGCGGCAAACAACGGCAACCTCACGGCATTGTCCTGGATCCATGTCTCGTCCCTGTTCCTTCAGGCCATGCGTATCGCTATCCCGGCCGTTATCGTTGCTATCTCCGTCGGGACCAGTGAAGTTCAGGGTATGCTGAACGCCATTCCGGAAGTCGTAACCAGTGGTCTGAACATCGCTGGCGGCATGATCGTGGTGGTTGGTTATGCGATGGTTATCAATATGATGCGCGCAGGCTACCTGATGCCGTTCTTCTACCTTGGTTTCGTGACGGCGGCGTTTACTAACTTCAACCTCGTTGCGCTGGGTGTGATTGGTGCCGTGATGGCCATCCTTTATATCCAACTGAGCCCGAAATATAACCGCTCTGCTGGCGGGCCTGCACAGGCTGCTGGTAATAACGATCTCGATAACGAACTGGACTAACAGGTGAGCGAAATGGTTGATATGACGACTAAAACTACCACTGAGAAAAAACTCACTCCGGGTGATATTCGTGGCGTGTTCATCCGTTCTAACCTGTTTCAGGGTTCATGGAACTTCGAACGTATGCAGGCGCTGGGTTTCTGCTTCTCGATGGTACCGGCTATCAGACGCCTGTATCCGGAGAACAACGACGCGCGTAAACAAGCTATCAAGCGTCACCTGGAATTCTTTAATACCCATCCTTATGTTGCAGCGCCGGTACTGGGTGTAACGCTGGCGATGGAAGAACAGCGTGCGAACGGGGCAGAGATTGACGATGGTGCCATCAACGGTATCAAAGTGGGTCTGATGGGGCCGCTGGCGGGCGTGGGTGACCCCATTTTCTGGGGTACCGTACGTCCGGTATTCGCAGCGCTCGGTGCGGGTATTGCCATGAGCGGCAGCCTGCTTGGGCCACTGTTGTTCTTCTTCCTGTTTAACCTGGTGCGCCTGGCAACCCGCTATTACGGTGTAGCCTATGGTTATCGTAAGGGTATTGATATCGTTCAGGATATGGGCGGCGGTTTCCTGCAGAAACTGACCGAAGGGGCATCCATTCTCGGCCTCTTTGTCATGGGGGCCCTGGTTAATAAGTGGACACACGTTAACATTCCGCTGGTGGTCTCGCGTATTACCGACCAGACCGGTAAACAAAACGTCACGACAGTGCAAACCATCCTCGATCAGTTGATGCCAGGCCTGGTTCCGCTACTGCTGACTTTCGCCTGTATGTGGCTGTTACGTAAGAAAGTGAACCCGCTGTGGATCATCGTTGGCTTCTTCGTCATCGGGATCGTAGGGTATGCGGTTGGCCTGTTAGGTCTGTAATCCGTTGTGTTATAACCGGGGCCTTGCCCCGGTTTTTTATCATCAGGAGGAACCATGACGCTCACGGACAGCATACTGATGTTGTTTATCGCCGCCCTGCTGGCATTTGCCATTTACGATGAACTTATCCTGCCCCGCCGTCACGGCGATACCCTGCTTGCCCTCCCCTTGCTGCGTCGCAGCCGTGTTGATGCGGCTATTTTTGTTGGCCTGTTGGTTATCCTTATTTACAACAATGTCACAAATAACGGTACGCCATTAACCACATGGTTATTATCCGCGCTGGCATTATTAGCCATTTATCTTTTTTGGATTCGTACACCCAAGATCATCTTCAAATCGCGGGGATTTTTCTTTGCCAGCGTATGGATAGAATATAACCGAATTAAGGAGATGAACTTATCTGAGGATGGCGTGCTGGTGATGCAATTAGAACAAAGGCGTTTACTTATCCGGGTGAAAAATATTGATGACCTGGAAAAGATATATAAATTAATGATTAAAATTCAATAGCTTGAATGATAACACTCACATCCCCAGTGTATATTAAATAAGCACACTTATAGCCTTTGCTATATTTCCATCGGGAAAGTGCTTAATCTTTTTAACGTTATATTCACCTATAAATCTAAATGTTAATCGTTATCAACTGGTAAATGGATTAATAATTCTCTGTTGTTGTTTTATATTCTCAAAATATGTTAATGTTGCGCCCGTCGTTGGGGAGTAGCCGATTTCCATTTACTGGAAATGTACGTGTCAACATACTCGTTGCAAAACGTGGCACGTACGGACTGAGAGTTATCCAGTCAGGCGAGACCATTGACACATCAACTGCTGTTTACTGGGGGCAGTGGTGTGTTATATGGAACTCCCGGTCAGGACGCTCGCATGAATTTATCCGCCACAATTCTTCTCGCCTTTGGCATGTCGATGGATGCCTTCGCTGCATCAATCGGTAAAGGGGCGACCCTGCATAAACCCAAATTCTCCGAAGCCCTCCGCACTGGCCTGATTTTTGGCGTCATTGAAACGCTGACGCCGCTTATTGGCTGGGGTCTGGGGATGCTTGCCAGCCAGTTTGTGCTGGAGTGGAATCACTGGATTGCCTTCATCTTACTGATGTTCCTTGGCGGCAGAATGGTGCTGGAAGGTTTTCGCGCAGAGACGGATGACACAGGGGAAGCGCCGCATCGCCACGGTTTCTGGTTGTTGGTCACTACCGCGATTGCGACCAGTCTTGATGCGATGGCCGTAGGGGTGGGTCTGGCATTCTTGCAGGTGAATATTCTGACGACCGCGCTGGCGATTGGTTGCGCCACACTGGTGATGTCCACACTCGGCATGATGATTGGTCGGTATATTGGCCCGCTGCTGGGCAAGCGGGCAGAAATTCTTGGCGGTATCGTTCTTATCGGGATCGGTATTGAGATCCTCTGGTCACACTTCGCGCCTTAATCGACGCGCTGCAGACAATGCAGGGTAAAATCGGTCTGACAGCTAAAGCGCGCTTTCGCTGCCAGTGTCTCCCGGACATCCGGTTTTGCCCGCCACGCAAAGGGCGTCATTTGCAGTAACGCGACGGCCTCGGCACCGGTTAATTCCATCTGATAACTCAGTGATTGCTGCTCTACGACGCGAAACCCTTCTATCTCGCCATTATCAGGCGCATGTAACTGCACTTCGCGGTAAATTAACCCTTTCAGCTCCATCAAGTGGCGTGGCCCAGGCGCTGCGGTAATGACCCATCCACCCGGTTTTACCACACGTACCAGTTCTTCTGCTTTGCAGGGCGCGTAAATACGTACGACAGCGTCAATGCTGTCATTCTGGAAAGGCAGGCGATGGCTGGAGGCAACGCAAAACATCACCTCCGGGTAACGTTTCGCGGCTGCCCGAATGGCGGCTTTTGACACATCGAGGCCAAACGTCCGTGCCTCTTTACGCTGCGCGACCTCAGCAAAGGACTGAGTGTAGTACCCTTCCCCACAGCCAATATCCAGTATCACCTCTGCCTGCGCAGGGAGGCGCTTCTGTAGCTGTAAAGCGATCGCATCGCGCAGCGGCTGGTAGTGTCCGGCATCAAGAAACGCACGGCGCGCCTGCATCATTTCCGCACTGTCGCCCGGATCCCGCGAACGCTTATGCTGCACGGGCAGTAAATTGACGTACCCTTCTTTCGCGATGTCGAACTGATGGCGTTGTGGACAGGAAAAGCTATGTTCGGAACGCGTCAAGGGGGCGTGACAAAGTGGGCAACTGAAGGGCATGGCAACTCCGGGACTCTTTAAAGGACGCAAGTTTACCGCCATTCGGCGCATCGGGGAATGCGAAGCCAGAAATTAAAAAGCCCCGCACAATGGCGAGGCTTTTCGCTGACATTGATACGCCAGTGGCGTCTCAAGTACCAGTGGTTTTGAAATTAGATAGCAGTTACGTTAACAGCTGCCGGGCCTTTCTGGCCGTCCTGAATTTCAAACTCAACGTTCTGGCCTTCGGCCAGAGTTTTGAAGCCGTTACCCTGGATTGCAGAGAAGTGTACGAACACATCTTTGCTGCCATCAGCAGGAGTAATGAAACCAAAACCTTTGGACTCGTTGAACCACTTAACTTGACCTTTAATCTTTGCCATTTGCAATATTCCTTAATGTATATACTTCGCCCGTAGGCATTAACTGAGATAAAACTGAGACATTACTGCTTGAGGCACTAATATAAGGTTCGGCAGAGAAGCGGTATTCAACGATAACGTGTTTACTCAGGACTTCTTTACTGAAAATGCCACACATAAACAGAACTGTACCTCGTTTGACCCAAAACGTGTTATCACACACAACGTAAATTATGGCAAGCCATTTTTAAAAAGGCCTGGATCCGTCGCACAAATTCTAAGGTTATCAATACAACCGATGCACATTTATGCATACAAGATAACCTCATAACGACAGGCAGCCCGCGTTCTGGCTCCGTTTGATAACCCATCTTTTTTACCATAGCTCAATGAGTTCCATTCGTCCACGTGGGGGGATAAAAATATTACGGCATACCTTATATCAGTAACTGCATTAACGCATACCTATGCCATTTTTCGCTAATCAGGAAGGTCTGAAATGCGCCCCTCTTGTAACTAATCAAATGTGTTGGTTTACCATCGAATATTTGTTGTGCAATTAAGCAGGAGTGTGCACCAAAATAATGAAAGTCTGATGACAGTGCCTCATTAAAAGGCAATAAAAACGTTTCGATAAAAATAAAAAATATTTAACTTCTTCTAAATAATAAATTAGTACCAGTGCTACTCGTCCGTATTTTGCAAAGAAAAAGACTGACCAATTTTCAGCGTCATGAAGTTCGTAATGTCATCTGCCGTTTCGCTTAATGCGTTATGCAACTCGCGCAGCGGCTCATCCAGTGATTCATCCGCCAGTTCAAAAACACCCCAGTGAATAGGAAATGTTAGCGGTTTGCCCAACTGCTGCCATAACGTTACCGCCTGTTGCGGATCCATATGGTTGTAGGCCATGAACCAACGAGGAGCGTATGCACCAATAGGGAGCGCTGCCAGGCTGAGTGGCCCTAACCGTTGTGGAATAGTCAGTAACGCCTCGCAGTAACCCGTGTCTCCCGGAAACCAGAAACGATGTGCACTATTTTCCACAACCCAACCACACCATAAGGCGTTATTGCGATCCCAGGGGGTGCGCATGCTCCAGTGCTGAGCTGGCACAGCCGTATACACAAGCCCCTGGAATACCACGCTTTGCCACCAGTCCAGTTCCGTCACATTGCTCGCCCCCAAACGACGGCACCAGTTTCCCAGCCCAAGGGGGACAAAAATCGTCACGTGTGGAAAACGTTGGATAAGCGCGCGCATCGTTCTGGCATCAAGGTGATCGTAGTGATTGTGCGAGATAACGATAGTGTCGAGCGAAGGGAGTTCGGAAATGGTCAGTGCAGGCGGTGTTCGTCGCTGCGGTCCGGCAAAACGTAGTGGCGATGCCCGGTCTGAGAAAACCGGATCGGTCAAAATATACTGCCCCATCAGGCGCAACAGAATTGAAGAGTGGCCTAACCACCAGACCCTGTCATCGTCGCCCTTAATTTCTGCATGCTGCCACCACTGCGCAGTAAAACTGTCATAGCCCTCTGCGGGTGGACGGGGTAGTCCTGCGGCTTTGCGCTCCTGCCGCCAACGCTTTACATCGCCAGGCGCATGACCACCTGGCGTGAGATTAGTAAATCCGTCGGGACGATGGTGAGGAAGTACGGTATTAAACCAGAGATTTTTACGCGCCATACAGCCCCTCACCTTGCGAAATTAACGCTCGGCTACCAGACGAATAAATTCGTCGTCTTTGCCTTCTTCCTCAACAACCTGTGCCGGAGCAGCGACCTCTTTTTCCGGTTCGTTCGATTCGCACAGACGACGCAACAATGCGGTCTGACGTTTTTGCTGATCTAACACTGCTTCGAGCAATTCGATTTGCTCATTAGTCCGCGAACTTGCACGATTGATAAAGAACCACAGCACCAGCCCAACCAGCAACACCACCACCGAAACGACAAAAGACGCGATATTAAGCGCGCCTGAATTCATTAATTCGTTCATTTTACCACCTCAACCAAAGAGGTACATTTTACCACTGGCAAGACGGAAGGACATCATTAACGACAAAAAAGCCCCTACCAGGGGATATATTTATTGATGACGCAAATGCCGCTGAAAAACTGAACATCCTGGTCGCACATCACATTTAGCATTTGAGTCCAGAGCAACAGGCAGACCACCAGTACGGCGATCAGTATTAGCCATCTAAACTTTTTCACTCCACTCTCCGATACTCCACTCTATGTTACCAGGTTAGCATTAGTTCCTTAAACCGCGACTAACTGTATCTCTAATCGGAGTTTTTAGGAATGCTCGGGTGTGCGGTATACCGCCAAAACGGTAGCCTGAAAACAGTATCCAAACGCAAGGAATGAAAATGCGCACTCTTATTCGGGCAATTATTGTCGTGGCACTGGTCTGGGTTGGTATTTTGCTAAGTGGATATGGCGTGCTGATTGGCAGCCATGAAAATGCTGCAGGTCTGGGATTGCAGTGTAAATACCTGACGGCTCGGGGCGTCAGCACGGCACAATATGTTCACTCAAGCAGCGGTATTATCGGACTCACACAGTGTCCGGTACTGCGCAAAAGCGAAACCGTTGTCGATAATGGATAAACAAACGCCGCCATCAAGGCGGCGTTTTCACACTCAGAACGGGTAATCGTTATAACCCATCTGTTCAGAAATCTTACGCGCAGCATGGTGAAGCATACTGACATACTCATGCAGGCGTTCCTCGGAGAAACGCAGCGTCGGGAAGGAGATACTCAGCCCGGCAATGACGACGCCGAAACGGTCAAAGACTGGCACACCGATGCAACGTAACCCTTCTTCCTGCTCTTCATTATCTTCGCCATAACCCTGCTGGCGGACGATATCGAGCATCGGTAATAAATCCTCGGTACTGGTAATGGTGCGCTCGGTACTGCGTTTGTACTCTACGCCTTCAAGGATCTGCACAACCTCTTCCTTGTCACGCCACGCCAGCAATACTTTACCAATCGCGGTGCTATACAGCGGGTTGCGGCGACCAATGCGTGAATACATGCGCAGGTTATACATAGAGTCGATTTTATGGATGTAGACAATGCTGTCTTCATCCAGCGCGCCCAGGTGGATAGTCTCTTTGGTCAGGCGAGAGAGTTCACGCATCTGAATATCAGCACTGCGGATCAGGTCTACGTTTTGCAGCGCCCGTGCACCGAGTTCGAACAGTTTAAGGGTGAGAGAGTATTTCTCTGATTCCCCTTCCTGAGCAACATAGCCCAGTGATTTCATCGTCTGCAAAAAGCGATATACGGTGCTTTTTGACATCATGACGCGCTGCGAAAGTTCGGTGATCCCGATCTCACGTTCTTCGCCAAGCGCCTGCAGAATGCCAAATACCTTCAGTACAGAAGACACAGAGTCTGGCTGTTTATCCAAATCTGCAATAGCCATTAGTCACCTCATCGCCCGTGTTTTATAAAAATCAGAATAGTTTTTTATTATAAATTTCTCGCCTGCCCGTCGCAATCCGAGTTTGGTCACTTCGTTACAAATCTGCGATATAAAACCGAAATGCGGATGATAGAATCATTATACAAATCATTGAACAAGCAAAACCCAGCTTTTCCCATGAATAAATCCACACCAGACGGCTTACCGGTCCCACAACGCTACGGGGCAATTTTAACGATTGTTATTGGCATTACCATGGCCGTACTCGACGGCGCTATTGCTAACGTTGCACTGCCTACTATTGCACGGGATCTGCATGCCTCAGCGGCCAGCTCAATATGGGTCGTTAATGCCTATCAGATAGCGATTGTCATCTCCCTGCTGACGTTATCGTTCCTCGGCGACATGTTCGGCTACCGTCGCGTCTACCAGTGCGGGCTGGTGCTTTTTACATTGACGTCCCTGTTATGCGCGCTGTCAGATTCGTTACTCACGCTGACGCTTGCTCGTGTCGCGCAAGGTTTCGGTGGCGCGGCGCTAATGAGTGTGAATACTGCATTAATTCGCCTGATTTACCCCCAGCGTCAACTGGGGCGCGGGATGGGAATCAACTCATTCGTGGTTGCTGTCTCCTCGGCAGCAGGCCCGACGATTGCCGCAGCTATTCTCTCTGTCGCCTCCTGGAAGTGGCTGTTTTTGATTAATGTGCCACTGGGAGTACTCTCGCTGGTCCTGGCGCTGCGCTATTTGCCCGCCAATGGCTCACGCAGTGCGATGCCGAAATTCGATCTCCCAAGCGCAGTGATGAACGCGCTAACGTTTGGTTTACTGATAACCGCGATGAGTGGATTCGCCCAGGGGCAATCCACCACACTGGTGCTCACTGAAATCGCCGCCATGCTGGTGATTGGCACCTTCTTTGTACGTCGGCAACTGCGTTTGCCGGTGCCTCTGTTACCCGTCGACCTGTTGCGTATCCCGCTGTTCTCATTATCGATTTGTACGTCAATCTGCTCTTTTTGCGCACAAATGCTGGCCCTCGTTTCCCTCCCCTTCTTTATGCAATCGGTGCTTGGGCGCAGCGAAGTGGAAACCGGTCTGCTGTTAACCCCGTGGCCGTTAGCGACCATGGTGATGGCACCGTTAGCGGGTTATCTCATTGAACGTGTCCATGCCGGATTATTGGGCGCGCTTGGGCTGGCCATGATGGCGTGCGGCTTGTTTGCGCTTGCGATGCTACCCACAACCCCTGCCGATGCGGATATTATCTGGCGAATGGCCCTTTGTGGGGCGGGATTTGGCCTGTTCCAGTCGCCCAATAACCATACGATTATCAGCTCCGCGCCGCGTCAACGTAGCGGTGGCGCCAGCGGCATGCTCGGTACCGCGCGTCTGTTAGGGCAGAGTTCCGGGGCGGCACTGGTGGCGTTACTCTTCAACCTGTTTGATAAGAGCGGGACGCATACATCACTCATGCTGGCAGGCATACTGGCGACCATCGCCGCTATTGTCAGCGGTTTGCGGATCACGCAGCCGCGCACGGCATAAAAAAAGCGCGTCATATGACGCGCTTTTTCATTTCAGGCGTACGCCTTATTTGAGATAAGCTCCGCTACGCAGCGCTTCGATACGCTTGTCCAGCGGCGGGTGAGTCATAAACAGCTCGCTTAACGATTTGCCTTTACCGTTAATGCAAAATGCCATCATGCTGCTGGCTTCCTGCGGCTCGTAGCTGGTTTTCAGACGCTGGAGAGCGGCAATCATTTTTTCACGGCCAACAAGTTTTGCAGAACCCGCATCGGCATGGAATTCACGGTGACGCGAGAACCACATCGTGATGATGCTGGCCAGAATACCAAAAACCAGTTCCAGCACAGTCGCTACCGCAAAGTAGATCAACGGGTTACCGTTGCTCTCTTCGCCTTCATCGCGGTTGCCGCTAAGAAAGCCTGATGCAACCTGCGCTAGAATACGCGAGATGAAGATAACGAAGGTGTTCACCACCCCCTGAATCAGGGTCATCGTGACCATGTCGCCGTTTGCAATATGGCTGATTTCGTGGGCAATAACCGCTTCGGCTTCATCACGGCTCATATTCTGCAAAAGCCCGGTACTGACAGCGACCAGCGATGCGTCACGGCGTGCACCTGTCGCAAATGCGTTGATATCCGGCGCATGGTAGATAGCCACCTGCGGCATCGCGATACCCGCCTGGCGAGCCTGATTAGCAACGGTATTCATCAGCCAGCGTTCCATGTCGTTACGCGGCTGTTCAATAACCTCACCGCCTACGGACTTCAGTGCCATCCATTTCGACATCAGCAGTGAAACAAAAGAGCCGCCAAAACCAAACAGCAGCGCCATAATCAATAATCCCTGCACGCTGCTCGACTGAATGCCCGTCAGGCTAAGCACCAGGCCGAAGACAAGCATGACGGCAAGGTTAGTCAACAGGAAGAGCGCGATACGCATCATAATTTTCTTTTAACCTCTAATTAACAAAACGCACTATGCGATTACCCACATCGTATGGTTAATCCGGCTATTTTCAAGCATCAGAGAGCCGTAAGTGACCAGAAAGACACAACTTTACATTTTGTAGCACAATGCTTACGCCATGTGGAGCTTGTTAAAAAAACAGGCACAATTTCTTGTGCCTGCTGGAGGGTTATTTTGCGGGAGCGGGGTCAGCCGCCGGGGAATCTTTTTCAAGATGGGCAAGGTCCAGCGCGATATGGACGGTCTCATCAAGATAGGGATCCGGCTCCTGGTAATCTTTCGGCAGATCTTCCAGTTTCTTCAGCTGCGGTTTGCCTTCACGTTTGAAGCGATCGTTGAGGCGACTGAGACGAATAGCATCGTCTTCGGTGTTCTCTTTTTCACGCTGCGCATAGTTCAGTGACACGATATTCTTCTTATCTTTCAGGGCATTGAAGCGAGCAATGTCCTTCATGATGTACTGGAATTCCGGGTCTTTCGCGATACGCTCATCATGTTCCTGCAGCAGCTGCGGACCAAACGGCTTCATGTCGCCATACTTCGTAAAGTTAGCCGCATTGATACTATCCCACGGCAGGGCGTTATCTTCAAACTTCTCGCCCGTTTCCGTCACTTGCGTACCCGTCGGCATGATGATGTCCGGTGTAACGCCTTTACGCTGTGTACTGCCGCCATTGACACGATAGAATTTCTGGATCGTGTACTGCACTGAACCCAGCGCAGGCCATTCCGGACGCAACATCTGGTCGTAAATACGGTTCAGCGAACGATACTGCTGAACGGTACCTTTACCGAAGGTGGGCTCACCCACGATCAACGCACGACCATAATCCTGCATCGCCGCAGCAAATATTTCAGATGCCGAGGCACTGAAGCGGTCGACCAGTACCACCAGCGGGCCTTTGTAATAGACCACGCCATCGGTATCGCTGTCTTCACGGACTTTGCCATTATTGTCGCGAACCTGAACCACAGGACCTGACGGAATAAACAGACCGGAAAGGGAAACCGCTTCCGTTAATGCTCCGCCACCGTTGGTGCGCAGATCAATCACGACGCTGCTAACGTTCTGTTTTTCGAGCTTCTGCAACTGAACCTTGACGTCATCCGTCAGACCCACATAGAAGCCAGGAATATCCAGTACGCCGACTTTTTCTTTGCCGACCGTTTTCACCGACATTTTCACTGCACGGTCTTCAAGACGAATACGTTCACGCGTCAGCGTTACAATCCGCGTCTTCGTTCCTTTACCCGCAGGCAGAATTTCGAGGCGAACTTTGCTGCCTTTCGGACCTTTGATCAGCGCAACTACGTCATCGAGACGCCAGCCAATGACATCGACCATATTCTGGCCCGTCTGACCAACACCAACGATACGATCGCCCACGCTGATGGCTTTGCTCTTCGACGCCGGACCGCCCGCTACCATCGAATTGATAACCGTGTAGTCGTCATCCATTTGCAGAACGGCACCGATACCTTCCAGAGAAAGGCTCATCTCAGTGTTGAACTGTTCCGTATTGCGTGGCGACAGATAGTTAGTATGCGGATCAATTTCGCGGGCAAACGAGGTCATCGCCAGCGAGAACACATCTTCACTGTTGGTTTGCACCAGGCGGCGAATGGCAAACTTATAACGACGCGTCAGAGTATCGCGGATCTCTTTATCATCTTTACCAGTGAGTTTGAGACTCAACTCGTCATATTTGACCTTGCCGTCCCACAGAGCATTAAGCTCAGACTCATCCTTCGGCCATGGCGCTTTGCTGCGGTCAAGGTTGAAAGTGTCGTTGCCAGAGAAATCCATCGGGCGCTCCAGCACTTTCAGTGCGTACTGGTAGCGTTCGAAACGGCGTTTTTGCGCGAGATTGTAGAGATCGTAGAAAACATCGAGTTTGCCGGTGCGGAGTTCATCACCTAACTGCGTTTTTTTCTGCGCGAATTGTGCAACATCGCTGGCCAGAAGCACGTTATGGCTGTAGTCCAGCAAATTGAGGTAACGATCGAAGATCTTTGCCGAAAAGGCTTGATCCAAATCGAATTGACGGTAGTGAGAACGGGTAAACCGCGAGGTCACACGTTCACTCACCGTCGCGTGCTGAGCCTCTTCCTTTAACACCGGAATTTGATCGGCACGGGTAATATCTTCCACTGCGAAAACCTGGCCTGTTACTAATAACAGACCAGCCAACGCTGTGCGCTTAAACAAAGTGTTCATGCCAGGCCAGGCCTCCGTTTCAGAACATCAAATGTTCTGCGCGTACAATCATCGACATACCCGAAGTAAGCTGTACGCGAACGCCATCTTTGGTGATTTCCAGGACGGTGGCGTCCATCGCATTATTACCCGCTTTAACCTTGAGGTTTTGACCTACGGTCAGTGCAGATAAATCTGAAACTGGCGTATGACGTTCTTCTCGTGGCGCACGCTGGGGTTTTGCGGCAGGTTTGTCAGTACGAGGTTTACGCTCGCTATTTTCCTTACGGCGCGGTGCCGGACGAGGTTTACGCTCACGACGCGGAGCCTCTTCCGTCTCACCTGCTGCAATGGCGGCTTCGCGTTTTTTCGCTTGTTGTTCAGCGCGTTGCGCCTGAACGCGAGCTTTGGCTTCTTCAAGCTGTTTACGGGCGTGCTCAACGTGTTGCTCATCCAGAACGCCACACGGGTTACCGTCGAGATCGACACGGGTCGCACCAGCTTTAATACCGTACAGGTAACGCCAGCTTGAAGTGTAAAGACGTAAAGCGGAACGAAGCTGAGTTTTGCTGAGATTCATCTCGCCCTCAACTCGTGCTACTAAATCCTGAAAAATACCGATTTTCAGGGGACGCGCTTCGCCTTCTGCACTGAAACAGTGAGGAAAACGTTCGGACAAAAAGGCGATAACTTCTTTACTGCTATTCAACTTAGGTTGATTTTCCATGAAATTTCCTGATTACAACGGACGTTGCCAACAAGCCGCAGGCATGAACAGGCGTCATTATAATGACGCTATCCGTAAATGCTACGTTATCCGTTGATTATCCTGCGACGCTCGCAAAGAATTTTTTATAATCGGTCTGTACAAGCGTGTTTTCCAGGTGCGAAACCAGCTCACGCAACCCTTGTTCATCCTCTGCAGTAAAGCGCGAGAACGCGACGCTATCGATATCAAGTACGCCAATAATCTGATTATTCAGTGTAATGGGCAGTACGATTTCGGCATTACTGGCAGCATCACAGGCAATATGCCCGGAGAACTGATGAACATCTTCCACGCGTTGCACGCTATTTTGTGCCACAGCAGTACCGCAAACGCCGCGTCCAACCGGAATACGCACGCAGGCAATCTTGCCCTGGAACGGCCCCAATACCAGCGTATCCCCTTCAAGGAGATAGAAACCGGCCCAGTTCACGTCGCTCAGTCGCTCAAAAAGCAGCGCGCTGGTGTTAGCGAGTGTCGCTAAGAAACTGGTTTCACCTGCCATTAACGCCTGAAAATCACGGTTTAAATCCGCGTAAAATTCTATTTTGTTCATTATCCAATCACTTTATGTCTTACTTCGGTCATGCAGTGTAGCCTATTAAAATAAGCATTAAATGCATTGATGCTCAAGAAGTTCCCATCATGAGTTAAGATAGATTTATTCCTGATTTATTCATATGCATGCAATGGCCCTGAAAAACCGACAGATAACGCCTGCTAAAAAAATGGCCGTCCACGCCATCGGCGACGCCTTGCCCCGCGCACATTATCAGCGATGTCCGCAATGCGATACGCTTTTCGCCCTTCCGGTCATGAAATCGCACCAAAGTGCATTCTGCCCCTGTTGTGATGCGAAAATTCGCGATGGTCGCGACTGGTCATTAACCCGCCTGGCCGCAATGGCCGTGACGATGATACTGCTCATGCCATTCGCATGGAGCGAGCCGTTGCTGCACTTCTACCTGCTGGGAATACGCATCGACGCTAATCTGCTCCAGGGGATCTGGCAGATGACCGCGCAGGGCGATCCGTTCACGGCCGCGATGGTGCTGTTTTGTACCGTGGGAGCGCCGCTGGTGCTGGTCGCCGCGATCGCCTACTTATGGTTCGGTAACATACTGGGGATGAACCTCCGTCCGGTTCTGCTAATGCTGGAAAGGCTAAAAGAATGGGTCATGCTAGATATTTATCTGGTGGGCATCGGTGTTGCCTCGATCAAAGTGCAGGACTATGCCTTTCTGCAACCAGGTGTTGGCCTTATCGCTTTTGTTGCTCTGGTGATTTTAAGCATTCTGACGTTGATTCACTTGAACGTGGAGCAGCTCTGGGAGCGTTTCTACCCGCAACGACCGGCAAATCGTCCTGATGAAAAGTTGCGTATTTGCCTTGGATGTCACTTCACCGGCTTTCCGGATGCGCGTGGTCGCTGCCCGCGTTGCCATATCCCCCTGCGCTATCGCCGCCGTCAGAGCGTACAAAAATGCTGGGCTGCGCTTATCGCGTCGTTAATTTTTCTGTTTCCGGCTAATCTTCTTCCCATCTCGGTGGTTTACGTCAATGGGGCACGACAGGAAGACACGATTTTGTCCGGCATTATGTCACTGGCAAACAGTAATGTTGCCGTTGCAGGCGTCGTGTTTATCGCCAGTATTCTGGTGCCGTTTACCAAAGTAATCGTGCTGTTTACACTGCTTCTTAGCATCCACTTCAAATTTGAACAGGGGTTACGTACACGCATCCTGCTTCTGCGCTTTGTGACCTGGATTGGGCGTTGGTCCATGCTCGATCTGTTTGTCATCTCACTGACAATGTCACTGATTAACCGCGACCAGTTACTTGCTTTTACCATGGGACCGGCTGCGTTTTATTTCGGCGCAGCCGTAATATTGACTATTCTTGCTGTGGAATGGCTGGACAGCCGCTTACTTTGGGATGCACATGAGTCAGGAAACCCCCGCTTCGCCGACTGAGGCGCGTATAAAAACAAAACGCCGCATTTCACCTTTCTGGCTGCTGCCGGTCATTGCGCTGCTCATTGCAGGCTGGCTGGTTTGGGGAAGCTATAAAGATCGCGGTAATACCATCACCATCGATTTTATGTCTGCCGACGGTATCGTCGCAGGCAGAACGCCGATTCGTTATCAGGGTGTTGAAGTGGGCACCGTTCAGGATATACGCCTGAGCGAAGACCTGAAAAAAATCGAAGTGCGCGCCAGCATCAAAGCCAATATGAAAGATGCCTTACGCAGTGAGACGCAGTTCTGGCTGGTCACGCCAAAAGCCTCGCTGGCGGGCGTTTCCGGGCTGGATGCGTTGGTTGGGGGTAACTATATCGGCATGATGCCCGGTAAAGGGGAGCCGCAAGAGCATTTCACCGCCCTCGACACGCAGCCTAAATATCGCCTGAATAATGGCGAACTGATGATTCATCTTCATGCCCCGGATCTGGGCTCGCTTAACAGCGGGTCGCTGGTCTATTTTCGAAAAATTCCGGTCGGGCGCGTTTACGATTACTCCATCAATAACAACAAACAAGGCGTCACTATTGATGTGCTGATAGAGCGCCGGTTTACCAATCTGGTGAAAAAAGGCAGCCGCTTCTGGAATATTTCCGGTGTCAAAGCGGATGTTAGCCTGAGTGGCGCAAAAGTCGAGCTTGAAAGCCTCGCCGCGCTGGTCAATGGCGCAATTGCATTCGACTCTCCGGACTCATCACAGCCAGCGACCCAGGATGATGAGTACGGTCTTTACGAAGATCTCGCCCATAGCCAACGCGGCGTTCTGATCAAGCTTGATCTCCCTGGCGGCGATGGGCTGAAAGCAGGCTCGACTGCCCTGATGTATCAGGGGTTGCAGGTGGGTCAGTTAACCAAACTCAATCTCAACCCCGGTGGCGCAGTGACCGGTGAAATGACGGTGGATCCAGGCGTCGTTAATTTACTGCGCGACAATACGCGTATCGAAATGCGCAGCCCCAAAATTTCACTTGATAACCCCAATGTCAGTTCGCTGCTGACAGGCACTACGCTGGAACTGGTACCTGGTGAAGGTGAACCCCGCAATCACTTTGTGGTGCTTCCGGCGACAAAAAATTTGTTGCAGCAACCCGGGGTCATCACCCTGACGCTCACCGCCCCGGAAAGCTATGGCATTGACGCCGGACAACCGCTGATTTTACATGGCGTGCAAGTCGGCCAGGTGCTGGAGCGAAATTTAACCAATAAAGGCGTTTCGTTTGCCCTGGCTATCGATCCGCAGTACCGCGAACTGGTGCACGGTGATAGCAAGTTTGTGGTTAACAGCCGTATTGACGTCAAAATGGGGCTGGATGGCGTGGAGTTCCTCGCCGCCAGCGCCAACGAATGGCTCAGCGGCGGTATTCGCATTCTGCCCGGCAGTAAAGGCGAGATGAAGTCCAGCTATCCCTTGTTCGCTAATCTCGATAAAGCCCTGGAAAACAGCCTGAGCGACCTGCCGACAACCACCCTGACGCTCACCGCCGATACTCTGCCGGATGTGCAGGCAGGCTCGGTGGTGCTCTACCGTAAATTTGAAGTCGGCGAGATCATTACCGTGCGTCCCCGCGCCGATGCGTTTGATATCGAGGTACATATCAAGCCGGAATATCGTTCGCTGCTGACCAGCAATAGTGTTTTTTGGGCCGAAGGCGGGGCGAAAGTACAGTTGAACGGTAGCGGCCTGACGGTGCAGGCGTCGCCCTTGTCCCGTGCTCTGAAAGGAGCCATCAGTTTCGATAATCTCAGCGGCGCCAGTGCCAGCGCCCGTAAAGGCGACAAACGTATTCTGTACGCCTCAGAGACCGCCGCACGCGCCGTGGGAAGTCAGATAACCCTGCACGCCTATGATGCCGGAAAACTGGCTACGGGTATGCCGATTCGCTATCTGGGCATTGATATCGGACAGATTTCGAATCTCCAGCTCATTGCTGACAGAAGCGAAGTCCAGGCAACCGGGGTACTCTACCCTGAATATGTGCAGACTTTTGCCCGTGGCGGCACCCGTTTTTCTGTTGTCACACCGCAAATCTCTGCGTCGGGTGTTGAGCATCTTGATACGATCCTGCAACCCTATATCAATGTTGAACCCGGTCACGGCGAGGCGCGTCGCGATTTTGAAATTCAGGAGACCACCATCACCGACTCCCGTTATCTGGACGGTTTGAACGTGGTGGTTGAAGCACCGGAGGCCGGTTCGCTGAATATTGGCACGCCTGTGCTGTTCCGTGGGATCGAAGTGGGTACTGTCACAGGCCTGATGCTCGGTTCCCTGTCAGATCGTGTAATGGTTGGGTTGCGGATCAGTAAACGTTATCAGCACCTGGTGCGAAATAATTCCGTCTTCTGGCTGGCTTCCGGCTATTCGCTGGACTTTGGCCTGACCGGCGGCGTGGTGAAAACCGGTACCTTTAACCAGTTTATTCGCGGTGGAGTGGCCTTTGCCACGCCGCCGGGAATCCCACTGGCACCACAGGCGCAACCAGGCAAACATTTCCTGTTGCAGGAAAGCGAGCCTAAAGAGTGGCGTCAATGGGGTACCGCCCTGCCACGCTAATGCCTTGCCGCTCCGGCGTGCCCGCGCCGGAGCGAGTATGTTACACTGCGCCCCTCTCTGCTTTCCTTGGTATAACCTGTGGCTCAAAACGCTGTTTATCTTCCTGACGAATTTCTGGCACAAATGCGTGATTTACTGCCAGCCCATCTCTCCTTCGACGCATTTATCGCGGCCTGCCAGCGGCCTTTACGACGCAGTATAAGAATTAATACGCTCAAGATTGCCGTTGAGGATTTTCTGACGCTGATTGCACCTTATGGCTGGCAACTGACGCCGATTCCGTGGTGTGCCGAAGGGTTCTGGATTGAGCGGGATGATGAAGAAGCGCTGCCGCTCGGTAGCACCGCAGAACATTTAAGCGGCCTGTTTTATATCCAGGAAGCCAGTTCCATGCTGCCGGTTAGCGCCCTGTTTGCCGATGGCGAAATGCCCGAACGAGTCATGGATGTTGCGGCGGCTCCAGGTTCAAAAACCACCCAAATTGCCGCACGTATGGGCAATCGCGGCGCCATCCTCGCCAATGAGTATTCCGCCAGCCGCGTGAAAGTACTGCACGCTAATATCAGCCGCTGCGGTGTATCTAATGTCGCGTTAACCCATTTCGATGGCCGCGTCTTCGGCCCCGCGTTGCCAGAGATGTTTGATGCCATTTTGCTTGATGCGCCCTGTTCTGGCGAAGGTGTGGTGCGTAAGGATCCGGATGCATTAAAGAACTGGTCACATGCCAGCAATCTTGAGATTGCCGCAACCCAACGCGAATTGATCGATAGTGCTTTTCATGCTCTGCGTCCGGGCGGCACGCTGGTCTATTCAACCTGTACGCTAAATCGCGATGAGAACGAAGCCATATGTCACTGGCTAAAAGCGCAATATCCTGACGCAGTGGAGTTTTTGCCCCTTGATATGCTGTTTGCGGGCGCGCAACAAGCGCTGACGGAGGAAGGTTTTTTACATGTCTTCCCACAAATTTATGACTGCGAAGGGTTCTTTGTCGCACGGTTGCGTAAAACCGCGGCTATCGCACCGCTGCCCTCCCCTGGTTACAAAGTGGGTAACTTCCCGTTTGCCCGTATGAAGCCTAAGGAAGAGGCGCAATTGGTTAACGCAGCGGCCTCTGTTGGCCTGCACTGGCACGAAGACCTGGTACTGTGGCAACGGGATAAAGAGGTTTGGCTCTTCCCGGCACACATCGAGCCGCTTATTGGCAAAGTGCGCTTCTCACGGCCTGGTATCAAGCTCGCTGAAAGCCATAATAAAGGTTATCGCTGGCAGCATGAGGCCGTCATCGCCCTGGCGGGAGTGGATAACCCGCTCGCCTTTGAACTCACGCATCAGGAGGCGGAAGAGTGGTATCGCGGGCGCGATGTTTATCCGGAAACCCCTCCGGCAAAAGACGATGTTATCGTGACTTATCAGCGCCAACCGCTGGGTCTGGCGAAAAAAGTGGGCAGCAGACTTAAAAATAGCTATCCACGCGAACTGGTAAGGGATGGCCGTTTGTTCGCCAGCAATACGTGACGGCGAGCAAAAAAACAGCATTTTCTGACTGGCATCTTGCTCTGTGTTGTACCAGGCTGAATGTTGGGCGGCTGCACTGGTCGTACCACATGACTACCATCAACGGAGAGCATTATGACGAAAGCCAACGTGCGCATTGGCGCATTCGAAATCGATGATGCCGAGCTGCAAGGAGAAAAACAGGGTGAGCGAACGTTGCGTATCCCTTGTAAATCCGACCCGGATTTATGTATGCAGCTTGACGCCTGGGACGCGGAAACCAGCATTCCGGCGATCCTTGACGGCGAACATTCAGTTTTATACCGCGAGCATTACGATCAGAAATCTGATACCTGGGTCATGCGTCTTGCCTGATTCAATGGGAACCCGTCCATGAGACGGGTTATTTACCTGCCTCATTTCCCCTGCCTCCAATCATCCCCTACAATTACATCATGCTGTAATGAACCGAGGATGGAATGTTCGCTCTGGTCTTGTTTGTTTGCTACCTGGACGGTGGGTGTGAGGACATCGTTGTGGATGTCTTTAATACCGAACAACAGTGTCTTGTCGCTATGGAAGTACAACGTCTGCGCTATGGCGGATGCTATCCGGTAGAAGATTTTATTGACGGCTTCTGGCGCCCTGCCCAGCAGTACAGTGATTTTTAACTACTGTACCTGCACTAACGTCATTTCACCGCCGAAGACAGCGCCGGTATCAATGTAATGCTGATTGGTAGCATCTACGCGATGTTTAAGCGGCGTATGGCCAAACCAAAAGTGGTCTGCCCCGGCAATGGCTCTCCCCTTCCCCGCCAGATGTTCACTCAAACGCTCACGACGCCAGAGTACCGATTCTTTGTCTACGGGTTTTTGCCACGCATAATGATCGGACGGATAATCGGCATGGGCGATAATATTGACCCCGCTGGCGCAGTGGAGCTCAATAATGTAAGGCAATTGCTCGCATTCCCGTAGCGTATCGTAAGCCCTGTGCTGTTCCTTTTCGCTGAGGTTACTGAACCAGGCGCCGCCATTGAATGACCAGAGAGTCATATCACCCGCGTTAAGCGCATCGATAGCCATCTGCTCATGGTTTCCCCTGACCGTTTTAAACCATGGCCGCTTAAGCAATTGCAGGCACTGCAGACTGTCAGGCCCACGATCAATTAAATCGCCAACGCATATGAGTAAATCCTTATAGGGATCAAAATGGCGCTCGCGCAGTTCATACAACAGACGCTGATGGCAGCCGTGCAGATCACCTACGATCCAGATATGCCGCCAGGTATTCCCATCGATACGTTGATACATAACTCCCCCTTATTTTTAGTATAGAAAGGAGACTTGACTCTGCGTAATCATGTTCACATTCGGTGCAACTTAAATCCTCGTTAAACGAACCCGAAATAAACCACAGCGTTCAGGTTAATTTGCCACGGCGTAATCCCTAGAATAGCTATTGAACATTCAGAGGGTCCTACCGTGTCTAATATCAGTCTGCAAGAAAAACACCTGCAAAATCACCATCAGCATATTATTCGCGAGCTGGTCTCCGGACGTCTGGTTCCTGGCCCTATCTGGACTAAACGAAATTATCGCCTTAAATTCCTGCTCCGTTCGCTGTTGTTCTGGTCTTCAACGGTAAAAATGCTGAGCGCATTATCGCAACGTCCGGGATTTGAGCGTTTACTGAATGCCCAGGTGACACTGCCGAGTAAATCGCATCGTCAATATCTGACGCTGGGGCTCAATGCGGCAAAGCGTGCCGATGCGATTGTTAGCCACTATCAGTGGGTTGACAGTTGCCTGTCAGCCAGGGCTGCCGATGCAATGACCGCCGTCAACCATCAGCACATCTTGCAATGCAAAGGTAAAGATGATACCGAATTTAACGTTTTTGCCTCCTGCGCCCATAAAGCAGAGCGTGAAGGCGAAAGCACCCTGTGGCTGTATGACGGCAACAATGTCCTGCTGGCGAGCGCCACATTCAGCGTGATCGAGGAAAAAGGCCAGCGTGCCTTAGTGATTGGCGGTCTGCAGGGTCCCCGCAGAAACATCTCCCATGAAGTCATCAAAGTGGCAACACGTGCCTGCTACGGTATTTTCCCTAAACGTTTGCTGATTGAAGTGCTGTGGCAGATGTGCGCGCACACCGGCATTAGCGCGGTTTATGGCGTTAGCGATGATGGTCATGTCTTTCGCGCGTTGCGTTACCGCTTTAGCAAAGGTCGCCATTTCCATGCCAGCTATGATGAGTTCTGGGCATCTATTGATGGTGAGAAAGATAATGCCTGGCGCTGGCGTTTGCCATTAATGCTGGAACGGAAACCGCTTGAGAGTATCCCAAGTAAGAAACGTGCCGAATATCGCCGCCGCTTCCAGTTACTCGACGATATGAATAGCAGTCTGGCCGATTTTTTCCGCTAAATATTGAGGGCAGTGGCATCACCACTGCTCTTTTTAATTACTGTTGGTATCAATATCTTATTTACTCTCATTTCCATTGCCAGTAATTATTATTTTATTCCTATTACTCACTAAATATCCCCACACCAACATTCAACAAATAACGTGCTATTTTCTGGCACATATTGCCGAGCAGCAGGTGATCACACGAATTGATGTAGCGCATCCGTATAGTAAAAAAAGAGATGAAACGACTAAAACGTAACGATATATCTTTCAAGGCTTTTTTTTCATGCTACTGTGGTTTTTCCATTTAACGGCCCGGAGGGGCTATTCCAACCTTAAAATTCGTTTGTCCTGTCTGCAAAGGAAACTCGTTTTTTTTCACGCAATTTTGCCCGGATAAAAATTACCCTCACGGTGCAATTTGTTCAGGGTGTGGCTCACGTCTCACGGCAAAAGCCTGTATTCCAGTCAGACGGAGATGGCCTAAAAAAGCCTCCTGATGCGAGGCCTCGACGTGAGGCCTTTGTAACACGTGCAAAATCATTTATGCGCCATCTGCAGACCACGGGAAAATCATTTCCCGCACAGACCACGGTTTAATCCAGTTGTTGGTGGCAGGTTAATAAAACTGACGAATGGCCTGTTCAGTTTCACGCGTAGTGACTAATTCAGAAAACTTGGCTATCAGGAACTCTTTGCCATCCAGCACATACGTTTCGATCGGCATATCAAGGAAGGAGCGCTGATCATTTCTGTAGCTGACCTTCTTTAGGTCGTCCGCCACCGAGATGTGATCGACCTTTCCACCGGGGAGTATTACCACAACATCTTTGCTCATGTCGTTATCCTCAGTTGTTTAAATTGCATACGACATTAGCACAGCCTTTCGGTCATCGTCTCTTGTTATGTTCAGGCGTCATGACAAGGTTGAAGGAGAAAGCGGCGACGCCATTACGGTAACCCGCTCGCCGCTCACCCATTTCACTTCGAGACTTTGCCAGCCAGGCCTGCTGTCTAACGCTTGTTCAGGCAAAAAAAAACCGCTCGGACAGAGCGGTGAATGAAGCTTACCAGGGAATAATAATGAAGCATGGATGCAATGACTATAGCTGGCTAATAGTTGCTTAATGAAAACCAGGACGATTCTCAAAGCATATATTCTTTATAATTAGCAAACTAAGGGTCGTAACGAAGAATTTATTAGCTTTCAAGCAATTGCTTCCCTCAGGAGAAGAGCGGATTTCCCTCTCCTGAGGGATTTTTATTTACAAATTTCGCTGTTGAGCTTATTAAAGGTCTCGATCTGTCGATGATATTCATCAATCGTGAACGGATCGTTACCGCTATATGCAATGGGTAGGCGTGAGTATTTGAAGCCAATAACCAGCTGATAGGCTTCTGCAGTAATGAATCTTACGTCTATGCTTCATCCAGGGTTCGTCTATCCTGAGATAACATCACAGACATAAGAATGCCCATCGGATACATGTTTCGACGTCTCAGAGAATGATACTGGTTTTGTAAAATCAATTTCACTATCGCAAAATCCTGTCATCAGTACTTCGTCTGCTGATTTTTTGGATCTTTTGCAAATCCCTCCCTAAAAAAATCACACCCCTTAGGGTCACCTGCGGCACGACTTACCAGATTTCGAATCATCACCACATCATTGAAGCCGCGCTTATCATGCCAGACGGCTAAGTCGAGCCCCATAGCAGAACGTCTCAACCTACAGGAATGGCGCTGCTGATCAATCGTAAGGGAGCGAGACGGGAATTTCTCGCAACGTCTCCTGGCTACAAGAATTTAAAAATGCCCCTAAAAATACCTGGACGCTCGCGGTGCAGAGTATGTTATGGTTTAGACCGTATGCAGGAAATTTTGTCTGTTTACTGTAAGCCCTGATTTGGCTCCTTTGGGAAACTAAGAGCCAAAAAAAGACCGAATACGATTCCTGTATTCGGTCCAGGGAAATGGCTCTTGGGAGAGAGCCGTGCGCTAAAAGTTGGCATTAATGCAGGCTAAGTCGCCATGCACTTTAAGAATAGATGACGACGCCAGGTTTTCCAGTTTGCGGCAAATCCGGTCTGAAAAATTCGGTTATCGTCACGCTTAAAAATGTTAAAACCGCAAGTTCTGAAGAATCAGACTTGCGGTTTTTTATGTAGAATCAGTCAGATACTTTCGTTTATTAACAGAGCTTTTCCGCTCGGGCAATAAAGGGCTCAAGACTCATCTTTTCACCGGGTCTGGCCGGGTCGTCAATTTGGATAACGCTGACAGGCTGCGCGGTTGTTTTACCGCTTGCCACCTGCTTTTGCGCCTCGTCATTCAGCGGGTATTGCACCAGTGTGCTGGGATTGATGGCATAAAGCGCATGGTCGGGTCGGCAGGTGAGCATTACCTCTTCGCGATTAAATGCCCATTTGTCCTTACCCACTTCAAAGCGGCTTACAGTAATCACCGACGGCGCGGCAAAGGCGCCAGCGGAACATGCCAGTAAAAGCATCGTCAGTATGGTTTTTTTCATCATTTCGCCCGGTTAATCAGAAGGGTTCCCAGGTTGCGAACAGGCTGACCGCCGCCAGCACTAGCGCGCCCAGGACCACTTCGGTCCATGTCATCCAAATCAGGAAATGTCGTACCTGTGAGTTTTTCAGGCCTAAGCGTGGCACCAGAACATACCTGTTCGCTAACGCTATTGCCACCATTAGCGCCACCAGCGCACATTTGATCAAGAGCATGCGGCCATAGTTTGTCTGCGTGGACCAAATGCTGCCCTGAATCAACAGGGTATTGATAATACCTGTGGCAAGCACACCTGCGACAGCGACATGCCCATAGCGTGAAAAACGCATCATCGCCATAACGGCATGCTCTCGCCTGCGGGCCTGGCTTAATCGCATACAAAATATCACTGGCAATAATCCGCCAAACCAGGCCGCGGCACACAGCAAATGAAAAGCGTGGTTTGTACGTTGTAATATGCCCCTCATGCCATCGTGCATGGCGGCATGACCAACGCCTGCCATCAGGATCAGTTGCGCGCCTGCCAGCAACATCAACCGTCCCTGCTGTTGTGGATGCAGGTAACCGACAAGCATCGTCATAACGGCAATGATAATCTGCCATAGCCAGATACTGCCAAACTGTGTGCCGGTAAGCAGCAGCCAGGTTTGCGGACTGAAAACATCTGTCCAGCCATCACACATGATCCCGCCCTGCAGGGTAAACATGAAGACGGCACTCAACACGCTCATGCAAAGGCAGATACGCGTTAATAATGTAAAACGCGTTACCATAACAGGTTGCAGATGGCGAGGCGCCAGCCGACTAATAAAGAGCGCGCAGCCGAAAAGCAGCATCACGGCGGCAAAATGGATGCCGCGCAACCCAATATAGCCCGCCGTTAGCATCTTATTTCACTGAAAAAGTATAGGTACCGCGGGTTTTGTGGCCATCGACCGAGACGACGTGCCAGTCAACGGTATAATTGCCCGGTTGCAGCGCCTGCTCCAGCGGAACGATCATTTGTGTCTTGTCCTGTTCGTTACGTTTGACCGCACCTGTCTTAATGCTCTGTTGCTGCGCCCCCGTCAGGGTGACACCGCTAAATTTGGGTTCAATACCCTCTGAGAAATTTAGGGTTAACGCCTGCGGGGCGGCCGTCACCTCGGCATTTGCTGCCGGGTACTGGTTTTTCAGATGAGCATGTGCGAAAACGGCAGGCGTAGTGGCGAGAGTCGCGGCAAAAACCAACGCGCGTGTCAGGTGGGATGCGGTGAATAACATGTCTGGCATTCCTTTTTGTTATGTTTAAAGCGACGAGAATAACTCTGTATAATGGTCTCGTCGAGTATCATCATCGGCAGACTTGTCTTTCTGCAACAGGCTTAGTAACTTTTGCGGCATAAACCCAGGAGAAACGCATGAATACCAATCTGGCCCGTCTTTCACAGGAAGAGATGGACAAAGTCAACGTCGATTTGGCGGCGGCCGGTGTAGCTTTTAAAGAGCGCTATAACATGCCAGTTGTCGCTGAGGTGGTAGAGCGCGATCAGCCAGAACACCTGCGCAACTGGTTTCGTGAACGGCTTATTGCTCACCGCCTGGCGTCCGTCAATCTGTCTCGTCTGCCTTACGAGCCGAAAAGCAAATGACCGCCGAAACCGTACTTCGCGTCATCGATACTGAAACCTGCGATTTGCAGGGCGGGATTGTCGAGATTGCGTCCGTGGATGTGGTGAACGGGCAGATTATTAATCCAATGAGCCATCTCGTGCGCCCGGATCGCCCTATCAGTCCGCAGGCGATGGCTATCCATCGGATAACGGAATCCATGGTGGCAAATCAACCGTGGATAGAAGAGATTATTCCCCACTACTACGGCAGTCACTGGTATGTCGCCCATAATGCCAGCTTCGACAGGCGCGTCTTACCCGAAATGCCCGGTGAATGGATTTGTACGATGAAGCTGGCGCGTCGGCTCTGGCCCGGCATTAAATACAGCAATATGGCTTTGTATAAATCACGCAAACTTAGCGTGCAGACGCCTGCCGGATTGCATCATCACCGTGCGCTTTATGATTGCTATATCACCGCGGCCTTGCTGATTGACATTATCAACACATCAGGCTGGACCCCGGACCAAATGGCAACGGTTACCGGCAGACCCGCTCTGCTGACAACCTTCACCTTCGGTAAATATCGGGGTAAAGCCGTTGCCGAAGTCGCAGAGCGCGACCCCGGTTACCTGCGCTGGTTGTTCAACAATCTGGACCGAATGAGTCCGGAACTACGGCTGACGTTAAAGCATTATCTCGACGATCATTAATCCGCTTTTTTGCCCGGGAGCGTGCCTTGCGCCAGCGCGACCAGGAAAGCGAACTCCAGCGCCACGCCCTCGTAGGATTTGAAACGGCCTGATTTGCCGCCGTGACCGGAATCCATATCGGTACAAAGCAGCAGCAGATTATTGTCCGTTTTAAATTCTCGCAGTTTCGCGACCCATTTGGCAGGTTCCCAGTATTGCACCTGAGAGTCATGCAGCCCCGTGGTAACCAGCATATGGGGATACTCATGGGCACCGACATTATCGTACGGACTATAGCGTTTGATGTAGTGATAGTAGGTCTCATCCTGCGGGTTCCCCCACTCTTCAAACTCACCGGTGGTCAGAGGGATGGATTCATCCAGCATCGTAGTGAGCGTATCCACAAACGGTACCTGAGCGATGACGCCGTGAAACAGTGACGGACGCTCATTGATGACGGCCCCCATCAACAACCCCCCTGCACTGCCGCCCATGGCGTAGCAGAAAAGCGGAGAGCCGTACTCCAGTGCTAACAGCCCATCCGTGACATCGATAAAATCGTTGAAAGTATTTCTTTTGTTCAGGAATTTACCGTCCTCATACCACTGCTGCCCCAGTTCCCCGCCGCCACGAATGTGGGCAATGGCATAGACAAAACCACGATCGAGCAAACTTAACCGGCTACTGCTGAAATCGGCATCCATGCTGGCGCCGTAGGATCCGTAGCCATAGACCAATAACGGATTTTCCCCTTTGCGGAAGTGTTTGTGGTTGTAGACCAGCGATACCGGCACTTCCACGCCATCCCGCGCGCGGATCCACAAATGCTCGCTACGGTAGTCACTGGCATCAAACCCGGCCACTTCCGTCTGTTTGATCACCCGGCGCTCGCCGGTATCCATGTCGAGTTCAAACAAGGTATCGGGCGTCGTCATGGAGGAATAGCCATAGCGCAGCCGCGAGGTCTCCGGCTCCGGGTTATAAGCAAGCCAGGTAACATATGCCGGATCGTCAAACGCGATTCCGGTGACTTCTCGCGTCTTGCGGTTGATCTGCCGCAGACTGGTGAGACCACGCTGTCTTTCCTCAACCACCAGCCAGTCGGTAAACAGGGTGAATCCTTCCAGCATGACATTATCTCTGGCAGGAATCAGTACCTCCCAGCGTCTTTCATCGCGCACTTTGGTGCGATACAAGCCGAAATTTTTGCCATCGCGGTTTGAACGCAAATAGAACGAGTGCTGAAAATGATCGAGGCTGTAATCGTGATCCTTACGACGCGGTAAAAAACAGAGCGGCTGTGCATCCGGCAATTCAGCATCCAGCAGCAATACCTCACTGGTCGTCGCACTCGCAAGATGAATAATGATGTAGTGTTGGGAGCTGGTTTTGCTCAGGCTGACGTAAAAAGTGTCGTCCGCCTCTTCGTAAATCAGTTCATCTTGCGTTGAGGGCGTTCCGACGGTGTGACGCCAGACCTGGTAAGGCAACAAAGTCGTGGCATGCTTACGCACATAATAAAGGGTCTCTGAATCGTTAACCCAGACACACCCCGGTGAGACATTGTCGAGCATCTCCGGATACCAGTTGCCGGTTTCCAGGTTACGAAAGCGTACCCCATACTGGCGGCGCGACAGGTAATCCTCGGAAATGGCCATAAGCGTATTATCCGGCGAGATGGCAATCCCACCGAGGGTATAAAATTCGCTATGCGAAGCGCGCTGATTCGCGTCCAGCAGCACCTGCCACTCATCCCATTCAGCAGACAGCGCTGACTGGCGTTGGTAAATGGGATACTCACACCCCGGCTCAAAGATGTGGCGATAGCGATAGCCATTCTTAACGTAGGGCGCTGAAACCTCGCGCTGCGGAATACGCGAAATGATCTCTTGCAGCAGACTATCCTGTAGCGCCTGCTGAGAAGCCATAATACAGCGGCCGTACTCGTTTTCAGCTTGCAGGTACTCAAGTACGTCTGGCTGCGAACGGGTGTCGTCGCGCAGCCAGTAATAGTTGTCCAGTCGTGTATCGCCATGAACTGTCATAGCGTGGGGAATTTGTTTTGCTTTCGGCGGCATAGCTCTGTTCTTATTTGTTTAACACACTATAAGGTTGGCAAAAGCCGCGCGTGATGCAAGCGAAACGAGAAAGTAGCGTTAGTCGATGAGCCTCTTTTTTTGTTGTCGAAGGTCTTCTTCGATACCGTCCCGAACCTCCTGGGGGATCTTAAGCGCATCACCTAAAGCACCCAGATAGCTGCGCTCCATAAAGTGGTCGATATCTATCGCAGCACAGCTCAGGAAGTAGACTTCCAGCGCCTCTTCCTCATTTTTGATGCCTGATGCAAGCCGGTGCGGATCCAGCGGTTGTTCGATCGCTCTCGTAATCAGCGCTCTCCCCTGTTCCTCAATACCAGCCTCGCTCAGGTGTTGTTCGATAGCGGCACGTTCTCTGTCATCAATATGTCCATCGCTCTTCGCGGCAAACACCAGGGCCAGAATCAGACGTTCCGTGCGCGCATCAATAGACGAACTCTGTTGACCAAACTGTGCTTCCCCCTGATGGGCAGTACGCACTTTATCTTTGTACTTATTCCACAGCACGGTACCCGCCACGGCCCCGCCGCCAACAAGCAGCGCACTGGTACCGTATTTGGTCAGTAATTTGCGAGAGGATTTGCTGGCGACCAGCAAACCGGCAAGCCCTCCTAAAGCACCGGGCACGAGTAATTTGCCGAGGTCCTGCCCGCCGGAGGAAGACGATGACTGGCCTTGTTGGCCAAGAAGAGACTGTAATTGGTTTAACCAGTTTGACATGATTCCCCTCACTTAATCGTTTCGTAAACGAGAAGCCTAAGCGAGGGGGTGTCAGGAAATGTCTAAAACAGCAAAAGATGAGAAAAGGTAGCAGCCTTAACGAGGCTGATACTCCGCTTTTCCTGCTTTACAATCGATTTTGACGAGATAGTGAATGTCTGTACTCTTGCCGCGAACCGTCAAGGGAACATCCCATTGATCGTTCTTACCCCGAATGTCTTTCGGCGTAACCCAGGCAACGGGATCCGCCTGGCCAAGTTTTTTTTGGTCATCAGCCCAGCGTACGATGCGGTTTTGCAAATAATCGCGTTTGACGCTCGCAGCGATCCCTTCGGCGTTCATGCCTTCGCAAGAGGGAAATTTCACCGATTTGGCAGTGGCAGCCGACGCGACTACGCTGCCCGCCAGTAATATTGTACCCAGCAACATTCCTGCTATTTTCATGCTTTTCTCCTGTGCACAGAGCCCAATCAAAGCATGGTACAAATTACTGGCAGTGCAAGCCGGGATCAGGCGGCAGAGCGTTTCGCTTTTGACTTAATATCAACCGCGTCTGATGACTCAATTTCTGCGTCATCCTGAGCCACTTCTGGTACGCTTTCCTGGGTATCCGAACCTGGTAGCTTACCGGACTTCAGGATATGGCTGAGCACATCTTTTTGTTCAGCCAGCCAGAGCGCCATTTGATCGCGCTGGCCTTCTTCAAGCGTCACTGGCGCTTCGCCCAGCCAGCCTTCAAGTACCTCGGCCAGGTCGAGCATTTTATCGTAAGCGTCAGCTTCCTTTTTGCTGGCAAAAGACATTTTTTCCTCACCTTCACGAATCACAACATACTTGACTTCAACCGCCATGATGCAGCCCCTTTTAACTGTATTTATATACAGTATAGTACTGCGCCATTTATCAGAGCGCAAGTCGTAAAAGACAGACGCAAACGTTTTCGTATATACTGCCGCCAGATTTTTTTAAGAAGGTCGACTTACTATGACTCTATTAGGTACTGCGCTGCGTCCGGCGGCGACTCGCGTAATGTTATTGGGTTCAGGGGAATTAGGCAAAGAAGTGGCGATTGAATGCCAGCGTCTGGGCATTGAAGTCATTGCCGTAGACCGTTATGCCGACGCGCCCGCAATGCATGTGGCCCACCGCTCACATGTTATTAATATGCTTGATGGTGAGGCGTTAAAAGCGCTGGTCGCGCTGGAAAAACCGCATTTTATCGTGCCGGAAATCGAAGCGATTGCCACCGATACACTGCTGGAGCTGGAAGCTCAGGGGCAGCATGTTGTGCCCTGTGCACGGGCAACCAAATTGACCATGAACCGTGAAGGTATCCGTCGTCTGGCAGCCGAAGAACTTGCCCTTCCTACATCAAGCTACCGCTTTGCCGACAGTGAAGAGGCATTCCGTCAGGCCGTTGATGAGATCGGTCTGCCCTGCATCGTGAAACCCGTAATGAGTTCTTCCGGTAAGGGCCAGAGTTTCATTCGCAGCGCAGAGCAACTGGCGAAAGCCTGGGCGTATGCGCAACAAGGCGGGCGCGCAGGTGCCGGTCGCGTTATCGTTGAAGGTGTGGTGAATTTTGATTTTGAAATCACCCTCTTGACCATTAGCGCCTCAGATGGCGTGCATTTCTGTGCGCCAGTCGGTCATCGCCAGGAAGATGGCGACTATCGTGAATCCTGGCAGCCACAATCAATGACCGACCTTGCGCTGGAACGTGCTAAAGAGATCGCCAGTAAAGTGGTACTGGCTCTCGGGGGCTATGGGCTGTTTGGTGTCGAATTGTTCGTCTGCGGCGATGAGGTGGTCTTTAGCGAAGTCTCTCCGCGTCCGCACGATACAGGCATGGTCACGCTGATTTCTCAGGATGTTTCAGAATTCGCCCTGCATGTTCGCGCCTTCCTCGGTCTGCCCATTGGGCAAATCCGCCAGTACGGACCGTCGGCATCGGCGGTGATCTTGCCCGAGCTGAAAAGCCAGAACGTCACGTTTGATAACGTGCAAAATGCCGTTGGTGCGGGCCTGCAGCTCCGTCTGTTTGGCAAGCCCGAAATCGACGGTACGCGTCGTTTAGGCGTTGCGCTGGCAACGGCAGATACCGTTGAAGAAGCTGTTGAACGTGCAAAAGCCGCAGCGGCAGCAGTGAAAGTGGCGGGTTAAATTAGGCCATGCAAAAAAAGCCCGGTAGCAGTGACGCTTACCGGGCTTTTCAATTTTATGAGCAGTCAGCAATACGCCGCCCACTGAAACAGATTACTTCGCGCCTTCTACCGCTTCGCGAGCCAGTTTCGTGATGCGATCATAATCGCCTGCTTCCAGCGCATCGGCCGGAACCAGCCAGGAGCCACCGATACACAGCACGCTTTTCAGCGCCAGGTAGTCACGGTAGTTCGCCGGAGAGATACCGCCAGTCGGGCAGAAACGCACCTGAGAGAACGGACCTGCGATGGCCTGCAGCGCTTTGGTGCCGCCGTTTGCTTCCGCCGGGAAGAATTTGAACTCTTTCAGACCGTAGTCCATGCCCAGCATCAGTTCTGAAACCGTGCTGATACCCGGAATCAACGGGATGGTGCCTTCGGTGGCGGCTTTCAGCAGCGGCTCAGTCAGACCCGGGCTGATCGCGAACTGCGCACCCGCTTCTGTGACTTCTTTCAGTTGCTGCGGGTTAAGGACGGTACCAGCACCGATAATGGCGTCCGGCACTTCTTTTGCAATCGCGCGAATCGCATCGATGGCACAGGCAGTACGCAATGTCACTTCAAGAACGCGCACGCCGCCTGCAACCAGTGCTTTCGCCATGGGGACAGCGTGCTCCAGTTTGTTGACAACGATAACCGGCACTACCGGGCCAGTTTTCAGGATTGCTTCTGCACTCGTTTTCCAATTTTTCATCAGAATTATTCTCTCGCCTGAACTAAAAATCTTGTCGTTTTAAAAAGTAATGCAGGTCGCGCCCTGCTCGGCACCGGAAAGTTTTTCTCGCAGTGCGCCAAACAGCTCGCGTCCTGTGCCAACGCGCGCAGCGCTCAGGTCAGGAATATGCGGCTGACGTGCAGCAAGCTCGTTATCATCGACCAGCAGCGTCAACTCGCCGGTCTGTCCGTTTACACGGATGATGTCGCCATCACGTACTTTCGCCAGTAATCCACCGTCATACGCTTCGGGTGTCACATGAATCGCTGAAGGCACTTTACCTGATGCGCCGGAGAGTCGTCCATCTGTAACCAACGCAATTTTGAAACAGCGGTCCAATAATACACCAAGTGGCGGCATAAGTTTATGTAATTCTGGCATGCCGTTCGCTTTTGGTCCCTGGTGACGCACCACCACGACGCAATCTTTGTTCAATAACCCCGCATCAAAGGCCGGTAACACATCATGCTGACTCTCAAATACCACCGCCGGCGCTTCAATGACCTGATATTCAACTGGCACGGCAGAGGTTTTCATCACCGCGCGGCCAAGGTTGCCGCTCAGCACTTTGGTACCGCCATGACGAGAGAACGGTTTCTCAATTGTGGCGATAACGTCCGCATCCAGCGACGCTGCCGCCCCTTCGCGCCAGTCCAGTTCACCGTTATTGAGCCACGGTTCCATGGTGTAACGGGTGAGGCCAAAACCGGCCACCGTGTTGACATCCTCATGCAGCAAACCGCCCTTAAGCAGTTCCCGCATTAACACAGGTACGCCACCCGCCGCCTGGAAGTGGTTAATATCCGCCGGACCGTTCGGATAGAGTCGCGCCAGCAGCGGCACCACGTCCGACAGTTCAGAGAAGTCATCCCAGTTAATAATGATGCCCGCAGCGCGCGCCATCGCCACCAGATGCATAGTGTGGTTGGTGGAGCCGCCGGTTGCCAGCAGTGAAACGATACCGTTAACCACCACTTTTTCATCGACCATTTTGCCTATCGGCATCCATTCACTGCCGTTACCGGTTAAGCGTGTCACCTGGCGTGCGGCAGCCGAAGTCAGCGCTTCACGCAGCGGTGCATCCGGATGCACGAAGGAAGAGCCCGGCAGTTGCATGCCCATGAATTCAACGACCATCTGGTTGGTATTGGCCGTACCGTAGAAAGTACACGTACCCGGTGCGTGGTAAGAGGCCGCTTCGGATTCCAGCAGTGCCATACGATCGACTTTGCCTTCTGCATAAAGCTGACGAATGCGTACCTTTTCTTTATTTGCCAGACCGCTGGCCATCGGACCTGACGGGATAAACACGGCGGGCAGATGACCAAACGAAAACGCAGCCATCGCGAGGCCGGGGACGATTTTGTCGCAGACGCCAAGGAACAACGCCCCGTCAAACATATTATGCGACAGGCCGACTGCCGCCGACATGGCGATCACTTCACGGCTCAGCAGTGAAAGCTCCATCCCGTCCTGCCCCTGCGTAACCCCGTCACACATGGCCGGAACACCACCTGCCACCTGGCCGACCGCGTTCACAGAATGCAGCGCTTTGCGGATGATATTTGGATAGGTTTCGTACGGTTGATGTGCTGAAAGCATATCGTTATAGGAGGTGATGATGCCGATATTGTTACGCAGCATACTTTTGAGCGAAGCTTTGTCGTCAGGCTGACAGGCGGCAAAGCCGTGGGCCAGGTTTCCACATGCCAGCGAGGAGCGGTGTACGGTTTCACTCTTCGCCTGATTGATGCGTTTTAAGTAGGCAGTTCGGCTTTCGCGCGAGCGTTCAGCAATGCGATTTGTTACGCGTAACAATACTGAATTCATAAAGGCTCCTGAAATTTATCTGTCCGGGACAACGGTATACAGGAGGTTTTCAGCCTTTTAATTCCAGCAGAAACGCCGCCACACCGCGCCCAAAGGCAAAATTACTGTAGCCAGTGTAATAAAAAAAGCTCCGCTGGTGAATCCAGTCGGAGCCTGAAAGTTGAAATATTGGCCTGATTTCTGAGTTAGATCATGTTACCGGTAAAACTGCGTAACATTGGCAACAATCTGATTACTCAAATTCGTTCCACGAACGGCCATCACGGGTGATCATCGCCACAGAGGCGACCGGTCCCCAGGTCCCGGCCTGATACGGTTTCGGCGAGTCGTTATCCATCGCCCAGGCTTCGGTGATGGAGTCAACCCACTTCCACGCTTCTTCAACTTCGTCACGGCGCACGAACAGCGCCTGAATGCCACGCATGGTTTCCAGCAACAGGCGCTCGTAAGCGTCCGCCAGATGCGTTTCGTTGAAAGTTTCGGAATAGCTCAGGTCCAGCTTCGTGGTCTGCAGATTGTGCTTGTGATCCAGCCCCGGCACTTTATTCAGTACCTGGATATCCACGCCTTCGTCTGGCTGCAGACGGATCGTGAGCTTGTTCTGTGGCAGATCCTGCCATGACTCTTTAAAGAGGTTCAGCTCCGGTGTTTTGAAATAGACCACGACTTCGGAGCATTTCGTCGGCAGGCGTTTACCCGTGCGTAGATAGAACGGCACGCCCGCCCAGCGCCAGTTGTCGATATCCACGCGAATAGAGACGAAGGTTTCGGTGTTACTGGATTTGTTCGCGCCCTCTTCTTCCAGATAGCCCGGAACTTTTTTGCCCTGCGCAAAGCCGGTGGTGTACTGACCACGAACAGTTTTCTCGCGCACGTTCGAGCGATCGATGCGACGCAAGGATTTCAGCACTTTCACTTTTTCGTCACGAATGCTGTCTGCGGTGAGATCGGACGGCGGAGACATAGCGATCATGCAAAGGATTTGCAGCAGGTGGTTCTGGATCATGTCGCGCATTTGACCTGCCTGGTCAAAGTAACCCCAGCGACCTTCGATACCCACCTCTTCCGCCACCGTAATTTCCACATGATCAATCGTACGGTTATCCCAGTTGTTCACAAACAGGGAGTTGGCAAAGCGCAGCGCCAGCAGGTTCAGCACCGTCTCTTTACCCAGATAGTGGTCGATACGGTAGACCTGGCACTCTTCGAAATATTCGCCAACCTGATCGTTAATTTCGCGTGAGGTGGCAAGCGAGGTACCCAACGGTTTTTCCATGACCACACGGGCAGGTTTCGCATTCAGCTTCGCCTCGCCCAGGCCTTTGCAAATTGCGCCAAAGGTGCTTGGCGGCATCGCAAAGTAGTTAATAGTGGTGCGATTCTTCTGGTCAAGCATGGCGCCAAGGCGTTTAAACGCTTTGGTGTCATTAACGTCCAGGTTGCAGAAATCCAGGCGGCCGCTCAGCGTATCCCATAAACTTTCATCAATTTTTTCTTTCATGAAAGTTTCGAGCGCTTCACGCACCACTTTTATATAGGCTTCTTTATCCCAGTCGGCGCGTCCAACACCCAGGATACGCGTATCCGGATGGATCTGACCCGCTTTTTCCAGTTGATACAGGGAAGGCAGCAATTTCCGGCGTGCGAGGTCGCCTTTCGCGCCGAAAATGACCAGGTCACATGCCTGGGCTGTTTGCGTTACCGCCATGTCATTCTCCTCAGTTGGCTATCCTGGTGCTTATGCCAGGTTTTAGTTGTAATTTTATTACACTGCACTGTACTGCTTTTACGTAATTCCCGAAACCGCTAACGCTTGGCTACATGTGCGTTCTGCTGCTCTTCGGCAAAAATCTGGGTTTTCGCCTTGAAAATGCTGGATGTTTGCCCGATACGCAGCGAATAAAATCCGACTGCGATCAAGTAATGAAAAAAAACAACAACATTTAATGTTGTCGCTTACCTTTCTTTGCGGCAGAAAGGTATATTCTTGCTAAAACGCATCACGATTTCACGTTTCTGTGGAATCGTTTCACTGATGAGCGATTCGTTAACAATGAATATGCTGGAAAAAATCCAGTCTCAACTGGAACACCTTAGCAAATCCGAGCGCAAAGTGGCGGAAGTGATTCTCGCCTTCCCCGATCAAGCCATTCATTCCAGTATCGCCGCCCTTGCCCAGCAAGCGGGTGTCAGCGAACCAACGGTGAACCGATTTTGCCGCAGTCTGGATACCCGCGGGTTTCCGGACTTTAAATTGCATCTGGCGCAAAGTCTGGCAAACGGCACCCCCTATGTTAATCGCAACGTCGATGAAGATGACAGTGTCGAAGCCTATACTGGCAAAATTTTCGAGTCAGCGATGGCAAGCCTGGACCATGTGCGCCAGTCACTCGATATGACGGCGGTCAACCGCGCCGTAGATCTGCTGACGCAGGCAAAGAAAATCGCCTTTTTCGGTCTTGGCTCGTCCGCGGCCGTTGCGCATGATGCGATGAACAAATTTTTCCGCTTCAACGTCCCGGTGATTTATACCGACGACATTGTGCTGCAACGCATGAGCTGTATGAATTGTAGTGATGATGACGTGGTTGTGCTGATTTCTCATACCGGGCGCACAAAGAGTCTGGTTGAACTGGCACAGTTGGCGCGGGAAAACGACGCCATGGTCATTGCGCTGACATCAGCCGATACTCCGCTTGCGCGGGAAGCGACGCTGGCCATTACCCTCGACGTTCCGGAAGATACCGACATTTACATGCCCATGGTGTCGCGTCTGGCACAGCTCACGGTTATTGACGTCCTCGCCACCGGTTTCACATTGCGACGTGGCGCAAAATTCCGGGATAACTTGAAGCGTGTCAAAGAAGCACTGAAAGAATCGCGCTTTGATAAGGAGTTGCTCATCCGGAGCGACAAACATTAATAGACCGATAGTAATAACAAAGTTGTAACATCTTACGCTGTTCGGTTAAATTCTCATTTTGATAACTTAACTGAATCCATGTTCACGCAACACCTGGTTGTTTTAGACAACGGAGTATTACATGTCCAGAAGGCTTCGCAGAACCAAAATTGTTACCACTTTAGGCCCGGCCACCGACCGCGATAATAATCTTGAGAAGATTATCGCCGCAGGCGCCAACGTGGTACGCATGAACTTCTCACACGGCACACCGGAAGATCATAAATTACGTGCGGATAAAGTGCGTGAAATTGCGGCAAAACTGGGACGTCATGTTGCTATTCTTGGCGATTTACAAGGACCGAAAATTCGCGTGTCCACGTTCAAGGAAGGCAAAGTATTCCTTAATATTGGCGATAAATTCCTGCTTGATGCCAACCTCGGCAAAGGCGAAGGCGATAAAGAAAAAGTCGGTATCGACTATAAAGGCCTGCCCGCTGACGTGGTGCCTGGCGATATCCTGTTGCTTGATGATGGCCGCGTTCAGTTAAAAGTACTGGAAGTTCAGGGTATGAAAGTGTTCACCGAAGTCACGGTGGGCGGCCCGCTGTCTAACAACAAAGGTATCAACAAACTGGGCGGTGGCCTCTCTGCAGAAGCACTGACCGATAAAGACAAAGCAGATATTGTGACTGCGGCGCTGATTGGCGTGGATTATCTCGCCGTCTCCTTCCCGCGCTGTGGCGAAGACCTGAACTATGCACGCCGCCTGGCGCGCGACGCTGGTTGTGACGCCAAAATTGTCGCCAAGGTTGAGCGCGCAGAAGCGGTCTGCAGCCAGGAAGCGATGGATGATGTGATCCTCGCCTCCGACGTAGTGATGGTTGCCCGTGGCGACCTCGGCGTAGAAATTGGCGACCCGGAACTGGTGGGTATCCAGAAAGCGCTGATCCGTCGTGCGCGTCAGCTTAACCGTGCGGTCATCACCGCCACGCAGATGATGGAATCGATGATCACCAACCCGATGCCAACTCGCGCAGAAGTGATGGACGTGGCAAACGCCGTGCTGGATGGTACCGATGCGGTTATGCTCTCTGCGGAAACAGCCGCAGGCCAGTACCCGGCAGAAACCGTTGCCGCGATGGCACGCGTCTGCCTGGGTGCGGAAAAGATCCCCAGCATCAACGTGTCGAAACACCGCCTGGATATTCAGTTTGATAACGTGGAAGAAGCGATCGCCATGTCGGCAATGTATGCCGCTAACCACCTGAAAGGGGTAACGGCGATTATCTCGATGACGGAGTCCGGGCGTACGGCGTTAATGACGTCACGTATCAGTTCCGGCCTGCCGATTTTCGCGCTCTCCCGCCATGAGCGTACGCTGAACCTGACCGCGCTGTACCGTGGCGTAACGCCAGTCCATTTTGACAGCGCGAGCGAAGGCGTTGCCGCTGCCAACGATGCGGTCAATTTGCTGCGTGACAAAGGTTATCTGATTTCTGGCGATCTGGTGATTGTCACCCAGGGCGACGTGATGAGCACCGTGGGCACCACTAACACCACGCGCATTCTGACCGTGGAATAAGCCGTATCCAAAAAGCAAAAACCCCGCCTGGCGGGGTTTTTTTATTTCTTCGGGAATAACTCTTTGCGTCTGTACGGTTCAGTCTCGCCCGGCTTGCGTGTTTTCAGCAGTTTTAAAATCCAGGTGTACTGCTCAGGGTGCGGACCGACGAACACTTCAACCTCTTCGTTCATTCGGCGCGCAATGGTGACGTCATCCGCCGTTAACAGATCGTCCATCGGTGGGCGCACCTGAATGATCAGCCTATGCGTCGTCGCATCATACACCGGAAAAAGCGGCACAATGCGTGCACGGCACACTTTCATTAAACGACCAATCGCCGGAAGCGTGGCTTTATAGGTGGCAAAGAAATCAACAAATTCGCTGTGCTCAGCACCGTGATCCTGATCGGGCAGATAATAGCCCCAGTACCCCTGGCGTACGGACTGAATAAACGGTTTGATACCATCGTTACGTGCATGCAGACGTCCGCCAAAGCGACGGCGCACCGTATTCCAGACATAATCGAACACTTTATTGCCCTGATTATGGAACATCGCCGCCATTTTCTGCCCCTGGGATGCCATCAACATTGCCGGGATATCAACGCCCCAGCCGTGCGGGACCAGAAAAATCACGTTTTCGTTGTTGTCGCGCAGGCCATCAATAATCTCACGGCCCTGCCACTCAACGCGCGGCAGGATCTTCTCTGGCCCACGCAGCGCCAGTTCTGCCATCAGTACCATTGCCTGTGGTGCAGTGGCAAACATCTCATCAATGATCGCTTCGCGTTCCGCTTCTGATTTTTCCGGGAAGCAGTACAGCAGGTTGATCTGTGCACGCCGACGCGCACTCTTACCGAATTTACCGGCAAGTCGCCCCAGCGTCCCCAACAACGGATCGCGTAACGACGCAGGGAGCAGCGCTACACCGGCAAACGCAAAAACTCCCATCCACGCGCCCCAGTAGCGCGGGTGGCGAAAGCCATCTTCAAATTCGGGAATGTATTCAGAATTATTTTTCTTCGTTTCCATGCATGTTCCGCAGGCAAGTATTCAAGTAAGCAAAGTAAGAATAGTGTAACGAGGTGCGTTAATTCCTACAAAAGAAAAAGCCGGCGTGTGTCGACGCCGGCTTGTATGCTGTAAGGCGTTAATCGAATTTCAATTGCGGAACGATGTCCTTCACCTGCGCCAGATAATCACGACGATCGGTACCGCTCAGACCTTCGGTCCTTGGCAGTTTCGCCGTTAAGGGGTTCACCGCCTGCTGGTTGATCCACACTTCATAATGCAAATGCGGGCCTGTTGAACGACCGGTGTTACCGGAGAGCGCGATGCGATCGCCACGTTTCACTTTCTGCCCTTCTTTCACCAGCAATTTGCGCAGGTGCATATAGCGCGTGGTGTAGGTGCGGCCATGACGCACAGCGACATAATACCCCGCCGCGCCACTGCGTTTGGCAACCACCACCTCGCCATCACCCACAGAGAGAACCGGCGTCCCCTGCGGCATGGCGAAATCGACACCCTTGTGCGGCGCAACGCGACCCGTGACCGGGTTCAGGCGACGCGGATTAAAGTTGGAGGAGACGCGGAACTGTTTCGACGTGGGGAAACGCATAAAGCCTTTCGCCAGCCCGGTACCGTTGCGGTCGTAAAATTTGCCGTCGTCGGCGCGAATCGCAAAATAATCTTTACCGTCAGAGCGCAGACGAACACCCAGCAGTTGGCTCTGTTCCTGTTTTCCTTCCAGCATTTCGCGGGACATCAGCACAGAGAACTCATCGCCTTTTTTGAGCTTACGGAAATCCATTTGCCACTGCATCGCTTTGATGACCGCGCTGATTTCCACACTGGTTAATCCGGCCTCTTTCGCACTGCTGACAAAACTGCCGCCAACCGTGCCTTTCAGCACAGAGTTGACCCAATCGCCTTCCTGAATCGCACTGGTCATTTTAAAACCGCCATCAACGCGGTCATAAGTGCGGGTTTCACGGCGGGAAACTTCCCAGGTCATGCGCTGCAGATCGCCGTCTGCGGTCAACGTCCAGGAGATCTGCTGACCAATTTTCATGTTACGCAGGTCTTTATCTGCCGCGGCGAGCTGGCTGATATCACCCATATCGATGCCGTACTGATTCAGGATACTGCTCAGCGTATCGCCGGTCGACACGACGTATTCGTGCACGCCCTCTTCGCCGGCAGTTTTATCGTCAAGTTCATCCTGGGGAATGTCTTCAACTTCGTCGGGCATAGACTGATCGATAGGCTCACTGGCCTCAGGCAGCAGCGAACGAATCTCTTTCTTTTCCAGCTCGATGGTTTTGACGATAGGTGTCGGCGTGGATTCGGGGTGGTAGACATACGGTCGCCAGACGGCAACCGTTAAAGTGAGAACTGTAAGTGACCCCAGCATAACGCGGTGGGGTCGGGGCAGATTATTAAATGCCAGGGCGACAGAGCGGGCTATCTGTTGCACGTATCCACTTCCTCGTTAATCTCCTTTCAGGCAGCTCGCATACTGGTTAGATAACTGGGCAAGGAACTGCGAATAGCTCTCTTTGCCAAGCTTGATACTGGTGCCAAGGGGATCCAACGTTCCCATTCGAACGGATGTCCCTCTGGCAACAGCTTCAACGACCGCTGGCCTGAACTGTGGCTCAGCAAAAACGCAGGCTGCTTTTTGCTCAACCAACTGTGTTCTGATTTGATGTAAACGCTGCGCACCAGGTTGAATTTCAGGGTTGACGGTAAAGTGACCTAACGGAGTCAGCCCGTAATGCCTCTCAAAATAGCCATAGGCATCATGAAAAACGAAATAACCTTTACCCTTCACTGGCGCCAGCTCGCTGCCAACCTCTTTGTCGGTTTGTGCCAGACTGGCCTCAAACGCTTGCAGGTTGGCGTCCAGCCGTGCTCGGCTTTGGGGCATAACTTCTACTAATTTATCGTGGATTGCAACCGCCGACAGCCGTGCAATCTCTGGTGAAAGCCACAGATGCATGTTGTAATCACCATGATGGTGATGTTCGTCACTATTTTCGTCGCCGTGATGGCCTGCGTCATGGTCGTGGTCGTCATCATCGCTGCCCTTGATGAGTAACGGTTTCACGCCAGGCAGCGCCTGCATGAGCACCTGTTTTGCCGCCGGAATCTGCTGCGCGGACTTATCCATGAACGCTTCCATGTCAGGACCTACCCAGAAGACTAAGTCCGCGTTCTGCAAGCGTTTTACATCAGACGGGCGCAGAGCATAATCGTGCTCAGAAGCCCCATCGGGAAGCAGCACTTCTGTTGTCGTTACCCCATCCGCAATCGCGGAAGCGATGAAGCCCAGAGGCTTGAGCGACGCGACAACAGCGGCGTTTGCGGTGCTCATTACTCCGCCGGATAAGGCGGTGCAAAGCGCTGCGCAAAGAAGCGTATTTTTATGTAACATAATGCGACTAATTATCGTAATGAATATGTGGAATGTGATATTATAACATTCGACAACTTGTGCAACCCTTTAAATGCTATGACTAATCTGGTAACGCTGGAAAATGTCTCCGTCAGTTTCGGCCAAAGACGCGTACTGTCTGACATTTCGCTCACTCTACAACCCGGTAAAATTCTTACCCTGCTCGGCCCCAATGGCGCGGGGAAATCGACGCTGGTGCGCGTGGTACTGGGGCTTGTAGCACCCGATACCGGGACGATCAAGCGTGGCAATGCCCTGCGTATTGGTTATGTGCCGCAAAAACTGCATCTCGACACCACGCTGCCGCTGACCGTGGGTCGCTTTATGCGTCTGCGGCCCGGCACCCGTAAAGATGATATTGTTCCGGCGCTAAAACGCGTGAATGCCGCGCACCTTGTCGATGCCCCTATGCAAAAATTATCCGGCGGCGAAACGCAACGCGTGCTGCTGGCCCGCGCCCTACTCAATCAGCCACAGTTGCTGGTACTGGATGAGCCAACGCAAGGGGTCGATGTTAACGGTCAGGTTGCACTCTACGATCTTATTGATCAATTACGTCGCGAGCTTGATTGCGCCGTACTGATGGTCTCCCATGACCTGCATCTGGTGATGGCAAAAACGGATGAAGTCCTCTGCCTGAATCACCATATTTGCTGCTCCGGCGCACCGGAAGTGGTCTCTATGCACCCTGAGTTTATCTCAATGTTCGGCCCACGCGGCGCAGAGCAGTTGGGTATTTATCGCCACCGCCATAATCATCGTCATGATTTGCAGGGGCGCATTATATTACGTCAGGGAAATGGACGCGGATGATTGAATTACTATTGCCCGGCTGGTTAGCCGGGATGATGCTCGCCTGCGCCGCTGGCCCGTTGGGTTCATTTGTGGTCTGGCGTCGCATGTCTTATTTTGGCGATACCCTCGCCCACGCTTCATTGCTCGGTGTCGCTTTCGGTTTGCTGCTCGACGTTAACCCTTTTTATGCGGTGATTGCCGTCACGCTGCTGCTTGCCGCCGGGCTGGTCTGGCTGGAAAAACGCCCTCACCTTGCTATCGATACATTGCTGGGGATTATGGCTCACAGTGCGTTATCCCTCGGCATGGTGGTTGTCAGCCTGATGTCGAATATTCGCGTCGATCTGATGGCCTACCTGTTTGGCGACCTGCTGGCAGTCACGCCCACGGATTTAATCTCCATTGCTGTTGGTGTTGTACTGGTTATCGGGATCCTGTTCTGGCAGTGGCGTAACCTGCTGTCGATGACCATCAGTCCGGAGCTGGCGTTTGTCGATGGCGTGAAGTTGCAGCGTGTGAAGTTGCTGTTAATGCTGGTTACCGCGCTGACAATTGGGGTGGCGATGAAGTTTGTCGGGGCGCTGATTATCACGTCCTTGCTGATAATTCCTGCGGCCACCGCGCGCCGCTTTGCCCGGACGCCAGAGCAAATGGCGGGAGTGGCAGTAGGTGTCGGCATGATTGCCGTCACCGGCGGGCTAACCTTCTCTGCCTTTTACGATACGCCAGCAGGACCGTCTGTCGTGCTGTGCGCCGCGCTGTTATTCATTTTCAGTATGATGAAAAAAAGCGCTACCTGACCCTTCTTACCTGGCCGAAACCTGCTGTTTCGGCCTTTCTGCTATTCAGAATAGAGACGACGGTTGATGCGGGAAAATCTCAGGGCATCTCCGGCGGCGTGATCCCGAAGTGGTTCCATGCCCTGACCGTCGCCATGCGGCCACGGGGAGTACGTTGCAGGAAGCCTTGCTGAATTAAAAAGGGCTCCAGCACATCTTCAATGGTTTCACGCTCTTCTCCGATAGCGGCGGCAAGGTTATCCAGCCCTACCGGCCCACCAAAGAATTTATCGATGACCGCCAGCAGCAGCTTGCGGTCCATGTAATCAAACCCTTCCGCGTCCACGTTCAGCATATCAAGCGCCTGAGAGGCGATATCAAGCGTAATCGCGCCATCATGCTTCACTTCGGCAAAATCACGCACCCGGCGCAGCAGACGGTTAGCGATACGCGGTGTGCCGCGCGAACGTCTTGCGACTTCCAGCGCGCCCTCTTCGCTCATCTCCAGCCCCATGTAACGGGCGCTGCGCCCAACAATGTGCTGTAAATCCGCCACCTGATAAAACTCCAGCCGCTGCACAATACCGAAACGGTCACGCAGCGGTGAGGTCAATGAACCTGCACGCGTCGTTGCGCCAATCAGCGTAAAAGGAGGCAAATCAATTTTGATTGAGCGTGCCGCCGGGCCTTCGCCGATCATAATATCGAGCTGATAATCTTCCATTGCCGGGTAGAGAACCTCCTCTACCACTGGCGAGAGACGGTGAATTTCATCGATAAACAATACGTCATGCGGCTCAAGGTTGGTGAGCATCGCCGCCAGGTCGCCCGCTTTTTCCAGCACTGGACCCGAGGTGGTACGCAAGTTGACGCCCATCTCATTAGCGACAATATTCGCCAGGGTGGTTTTCCCAAGCCCTGGGGGGCCGAAAATCAGCAAGTGATCCAGCGCGTCACCACGCAGCTTCGCAGCCTGGATAAAAATTTCCATTTGCGAGCGCACCTGAGGCTGGCCCACATACTCCGCCAGCAATTTAGGGCGGATCGCGCGATCCGCGACCTCTTCCGCATTAATAACGCTTTCGGGGGAGACCAGACGGTCTGCTTCAATCATCCTTTACCTCACAACGCGGCGCGTAATGCTTCGCGGATCAGAGTTTCACTGTTGGCGCCCGGTTTGGCGATTTTGCTAACCATCCGACTGGCTTCCTGAGGTTTATAGCCCAACGCCACCAGTGCGGCAACCGCTTCCTGCTCTGCATCATCCGCAGCCGGGCTGGCGGGTGATGTCAGCACCAGATCGGCGGCTGGCGTGAACAGGTCGCCATGTAACCCTTTAAAGCGATCTTTCATTTCGACAATCAGTCGCTCTGCCGTTTTCTTGCCGATACCCGGCAGTTTAATCAGTGCCGCAGGGTCTTCGCGTTCGACGGCATTCACAAATTGTTGCGCGTTCATGCCGGAAAGAATGGCCAGCGCCAGTTTTGGCCCCACGCCATTGGTTTTGATCAGTTCGCGAAACAGCGTGCGCTCTTGCTTGTTGTTAAAACCAAACAGCAGATGCGCATCTTCACGCACCACAAAATGGGTGAAGACCACGGCCTCTTTCCCCGCCTCCGGCAATTCATAGAAACAGGTCATCGGCATATGCACTTCGTAGCCCACGCCTCCGACTTCCATCAGGACTAAAGGGGGCTGTTTTTCCAGAATAATGCCTCTGAGTCTGCCTATCACATGACGCTCCTGCGTTAATGGCCGAAGTAAGAATGCTGTATCATAAAAAAAGGCTGGATAGATATCCAGCCGCTTATTGCTGAAAAGCGAAGTGTATTAATTTACTGGCCTAATATTGCGCCTGCGCGAGGTCAGCAAGTAGCGTTGGATGCGTCGGGTTCCAGCCCAGTACCGCCCGCGTCTGTTCACTGCTTGCGGCCATATCGAGAGAAGCAAAATCAGCAAACCAGCCAAAATGCTCCCTCGCCCGCGGCTCAGCGGGTACCCCTAGATGTTTACCGATGGCCTGCGCGATATCGCGAAACAGGATGCCCTCTTCCGCCGCCGCGTGATAAACCGCCTGAGTCACCCCCGTCTCCAGCGCTAATCGATAAAGCGTGGCGGCATCCCGGCGATGCACCGCCGCCCAGCGGTTTTCTACGTCCTCAGGCCAGGCAGACACACCCGTTTGCTTCGCAAGGCCCATCAGGATGGGAATAAAGCCATGATCGCCGACGCCGTGGACTGTCGGCGACAGGCGTATCGTTGCGGCCCGCACGCCCTTGTCTGCCAGCTCACGTGCCGCAGGCTCAGAACGGCGTGGATACGCTGGCTCCACAAACGGCAGGTCGTTCTCTGTCGCCAGACGTCCTGGGGCGATCATCGCCAGCCCGGAGGTCACCAACAGAGGGCGGTCGCTACCGCGTAGCGCATCCCCCAGAATCTGGATGGCGCGCTCATCCTGCGCGCAGTTCTCACTAAAGCGTGAAAAATCGTGGTTGAAGGCAGTATGGATAACCGCATCGGCACGGCTTGCGCCATCATGCAGCAATTGATGATCGTCCAGCGTTCCCGTGACCACCTGCATTCCCAGGGCCGCCAGCGCCTGTGCTTTTTGCGCATTGCGCACCAGCCCGGTAACCTGATGCCCGGCCGCCAGTAGATCTTCAGCAACGGCTGAACCAACCCAGCCAGACGCCCCCGTCAGAAAAACATGCATAGCTCACTCCCCTTGTGTTGACTCATCACGTGATAGTGATGAATATCCTCAGAGGTGAAAAGTAGTGACATTATCGTGGTAAGCACAGCTAATCTACAGTTTTATTTTTATATTAATTAACAATAACTTAGAGAAGCATATTTACAACATACAGTATTATCCATGATCCTTATGAATCAACATCATAAAATCGGTTTAGTGAGTACTGTAATGCACTTTCTCTAATCTATACTGACTATTGTTGTACCCTCTTTCCAATCATCATGTACTCAATTAAGTTTAACATAGGTATTATATGTTGGTTTGTTCCTTAATTACTTGTCGTAGCAATATTATTCCTCCTGTAGTTGTTGGACATGAACTCTTTGTAATTATGTGTTAATTGCTTATCTGAATGAATAAAACTATCAATTTACTGTGCTTAATGGATTCCCTTTTAATGATTCTTGGCATAAAATATCCATTTTAAAAATAAGGCGGGGGATTTATGAAGAGAAGCAAATTTAAAAATATTCCATTTGTTTCCACTGTAATATTGTCATTTATTTTTTTTGTACTTTATCTTTTTGCTGCAAATCAATTCAATGTAAACATAGCATTAACAGTAATAGCTTTCATACTAACCGGTCTTTCCGGATTTGATTTTTTTAAAAACCTCACATCAATTGATCGTGAAAATAAGCCACCTGTGGATCTATTAGTAGTATTCAGTGTTGCCGTGGCAATAACATCTATTATATCAATAGCATGTAAAGTAGATGAAAGTAGTTTAAAACCACGAGAACAAGTAACCATCATTTCGACGTTAGTTTTACTAATCATAGGAATGGTTGCATCTGCTTACTTAAAGCACAAGCATATAATAAAACCAAAAATTAGGGTTTTGGAGAAAGAAAGTTTTTCAATATTAAGAGAAAATGATGACGCCATTACTATTATTACAACCATAAAAAAAGCCCCTTAAGGGGCTTTTTAACTACCACCAACCATAATCAATAGTACTTGCAACAACTGCCCTAATGGTACTTGGATCACTACAATCCCAAATGCATCCAGTACTGGAACTATGATCCAGTTATAGAGAATAATCAAACTCAATACGAAACCTAAAAAGTTTCGCCAGTGAAATGAACTTTTTTCAATTTCTTCTTTGTTTACTTCTATCTGCCCTTCTGCATTAGTTTTTGTAACTTCCTGTTCAACCGTTTTCTTCTTGATGAAGAAGTCAATTCCAGTTTTAATCAAATCAATCAGTAAATTTATCATTCCATGATCCCCACGCAATACACCCAAAAGTGTTTACCTTTTACAAATAATTTTTTCTCTTCTATCAAGTATACTGATGTTTCATCAGTTCTTAATTTCCATTTCAGTACTGAACCTTCCTGAAATTGTTGTGGCTTCTCATATGCCACATTCATGTAACTACCACATTTGATATCGTTAGCGGTTAGTACTTTCTTAAATTTCTTACCAAGAAAACAAATATCAATTGGAGTACTGTTAGCGAAGGGTTCAATACCATTCATTGTTATATATGCAGTTTGTTCACCATAATGTTTATCAAATATCATGTACTTGTTACCCTCAAAGTTCCTTTAATACCACTAATTACTAAACGTGCCCCCTTATTTGCTTCTTTATAGAAGTCATAAATTATCTTACGTCTCTTATCTTCACGCATACCAATTACACGTTTTTTCTTATTCTTTTTGTTCTTAACATTCGTATCTATCAGACGCTCTTTATTACCCTGCCTGACGATTTTATAACGGCCTTTCTTGAGGTTTGTATACAGACCAGAAATGTTACCCTGTTTCGTTAATCGTGCTGAACTGGTGGGTACAAACTTGCGTACAGCCTCTTCTTTTACGAGAACGTTATATAAGTACTTCGCCTGTAGTTTCTTAACGAAGATTTCACAGGTGACACCAGTACTGGTTTTTTGATAGGTAAACATAACAGCACGGTTAGTAAATGGAACCGCACCACGATCAACCGAGTTAGTCATACCTGTCTGTAAATTCTTTGACAGTATCCGAGTACGATTAATGATTTCCTTCTGAAAATTACGGCCTAAATCCTGTCCCGTACTGTTTATGTATCTCTGTACATTCCTTATACCACTTATACTACTCATCTCTTTTCCTTAATTTAAACAGGATAGCAATTCCTGCAATATCCCATGAAGTCGTTTTTTATCTTTGCCTACAGGCAAACGAGCCTTATGCATAAGAGATAAATTCAGACACTGTGGTTTTAATCCCTCATATAGTATCAATGCAGCCTCAATCAATAGAGTCTCCCGCATTGTTGGAAAAGCCCACAGGACAGTTTTTCTGTACTGTTCACCATCAGTAATTTTTTGATTAACTATTTTTGAACTTGATGTGTACTCACGCCATTCATTTTCAATTGAATCAATTTTTAATTTTTTAATGTCTTTCACTCTTTTGTACATCTGTTTACTACCGATATACGTAGAGCCGTCCTCAAACTCAAATAAGTAAACGAATCCACAATAGCTACCATTTGTTAATTCTTCTTCACTCCAGTCTGTTGTGTAGTTCCATTCCATAAATATTCCAATATAACAATTACTATAGGAATATTTATGGACATTAAAGGCAGATTATGGATATACGAAGGTACTAAAGAGTATCAAACTAAAATGAACCATTTCAGGAATGGGAAGTTTTATCCGTATAAGGATTCATTGGGGAAATTAACGATCGGTTGCGGTCATTTAGTACTGAAAAATGAAACTTTTAGCGATGGTATAACAGAAAAAGAAGCGGATATTCTGTTATCACGTGATCTCGCGAATGTTATTTTGGAGGTACAGTCATTGGAATTGAATGTGCCTGATGACTGGAATGATTTTATGATCATCATGACATTTCAGTTAGGCATTAATGGTGTAAAGAAATTCAAAAGAATGATTAATGCATTACAAGTAAAGAACTTTAGGGAAGCAATCGTACAAGCTAAAGACAGTCTTTGGTATCGACAAACACCCAATCGTGTAGATGATATGATTCGACAATTAACTAACAAATAAATAAGGGGCATTATGCCCCTTTTTCATTTTCCAGAATCGTTAAGATACGTTCAATTTTTAAATCGAGTTGATGAATCTGATCTTCCAGATTCTTTAGCGATTTCTTCATCTCATCCTGTTCTGCTTCAAGTCGTGAAATATTACTTTTCTGTAATGCAATTTCAGTCTCTACATTTCCCATTCGATCCAGCAAATCATTTGTATCAGTACTGTTATCCCGATAGATCGTCCACAAAAGCGTACAAAAAGCAACTACACAGGCTGCAATTGTTCCAATGTCCATTTTTAACACCTTATTATTGTAATATTAGTATTTATATTTAATATCCAGTAAAACTGGCTAAAGCAATACGGATTCCATTACCGCCCATCGCCTGTTGATATGTTTTTTGTAACCTGTTGATGTACTGAATCGAGAATGATGTACTGCTATTACGTCTAATCACAATGCCTGAATATCCAGACGTAGTACCATCAGTACTGTAATTACCAGGGCATTGACTGATGCAAATCCACGGATTAGCAATAGCAGTATTCACAGTTAGAGCGTTTTTCAAATCATGTGATGGTGGCACAGTAATGAAATCAGATATACGGGGCATAGTACCTGCACTTGCCGCACTCCATACAAGATTACCGGCTGGATCAAAAACATCCAGATATCCAGATTGAATTGGAGTGGTATTACTGCATATCATAAAACGTCCTGTACCCTGTTCATACATACTCGCTCCAGGAAAACAATAACTCCCGTCCGTTAATAACTGAAACCACTTTAGCCCACTTTCGGGGAAAAATGGATATGGTAATGCACCCAAAGTACTACCATTACCAAAATCACTAACAATTCTTGAATCTCCGATTACCTCCAATGTACCCATCGCTTTTACAGTACTCATCACAACTGATTTGTTCTGTGAGTCGATTGTTAACGCTCCCGCTGAATTATAAAGTTGAAAACCTGCCATCATCCCACCTTAAACATCGAATTTATATACATCAAAATAGAGCGTAGTAGGATAATTACCACTAGTTGGTAGGTACTGAACTGTAAACGCATCAGTACCGGGAATACAGTAATAATCATTCCATGGCATATTAGTTCGCAGTACTGCCAACCATCCATTGGGACGCATTGATGGAAATGGTATGCTCCATGTTGTAATCCCTGCTGATACTGCCAGACTGACAGTACCCATAAAACGCATATTGTAATCATTGAGATCAACGGTTAATGTTCCCGTTGCATCCCAGCATTGTAAACCCTGTGCCATTTTTATTTCCCTATTACCATAATCCCATTCGTACACGTAACGTACCATTGTTATCAAATATCTGAATGAGGTTGTTACTGATTGTCATTCGTCCAGTACCGCCAGCACCATTAATATATAAATTACCTGCCTTATCCATTAACCATCCGGTACTGTTAGGTACATAATTATTACTCTGAATGTACTGGCCTATTTTTGCGTTAGTAATTGCCCCGTCAATCACATTTAGTGAATTTACGCTTCCCTGAGCAAGCTTTAAATTGGTTATAGCAGCGTCGGCAATATAAGCTGTACCTAATGAGCCAGATTGTATAATTGCATTATTGAGATATGTTGTATTTCCAACAATAGCAAATGGAGCTACCGCACCAACTGTTGCACCCGCTGATGGAGCCACTAATAATTTATCTGCAACAAAATAGATAGCACTATTATTTACAGTCCCCTGACTCGCAACAAGTCGAATACCCGATACAACACCATTCGCATTTGCAGAAAGTGTGTAAGATGCATCTACAGTACTTTTATCTGCTTTTGCAGTCATTTGTTGGTTAACACCCGCAATTTGATTATCAGTACTGGCCTTGAGCTGTGTAATCGCCTGTGTTTGTGCGGAATTGTTATCTACGACGGTCTGATTCAATGTAGTGATTTTTGCAGTATTACCATCAACTGTATTTTTCAGTGTATCCACGCGAGTATTGGTATATGTTGTACTCTGATTAACTGCACTGGATAAGGTTGCATCAAGTTTATTCTGTAAATTAATAACACTTTCAATCTGTGCTGCATCTTCCTCAGTAAACTGATAACGTGAATTAATCTGAATCGTCTGTTCAGTACTGTACTGAATACCATCCGTACCGAACAGATCAAAAAGACCCATTTTAACTTTATATGTACCATCAACGATATTAGGTACAGAATCAAATGCTGGCTTATTTGAAATGAATGTACGAACCGTATTACCTGATGTGATCACAAACTCAGCACCTGCATAATCCGGTAGTTCATTTGGAGTCCATGACACAAAGAGATTACCAAATCCACCCGATATGGTAACACCCTGCACCAGTGGCATTTGTTTATTCTCGACCGTTATTTTCACTTCCTGACTGTATGTAGAGGCAAGATAACCCTGTGCAATAATACCAATTGTAGGTTTACGAATCTTCCGACTGTTAAGAACAAAGGTAAAATTAAAACTACTGTCCTGAGTGTAAAACGTATCAACAAGGGTATTACCATTATAGATATTAACAATATAGTACTTAAAATAATCAGTAAATGAACGACCATTGACTATTAACGCTTTCTGATTATCCCAACGCAGATTGAAATCTGTCTGATCAGTGATATATGCAGATTCAGTACTGTTAATAAGTTTCAGTCCTGTTATTGCAGGCAAAAGAAAATTATACCCCGGTATAATACCATTAAGTGTTAATCGTTGGCTGATTAATCCGATGTTATTGAATGTAACGACTGAGAAATCATAAGTTTCAGTGTCGCTTAGACCGAATATCTCGTAATCTGTTTTTAATTTATTTGTACTACCTGCATAACTCCAGACATTGGATGTGCTCAATTTATAATACACATAGTAACCACGAAGGTTTGGATCAACACTTCCAGTCCATGACATAGTGACTACTGAACCAGTACTGATATTTCCCTTGCGTGAAACCTGTAAATTCGTTGGAGGTAACACAGTTAATGCTGGAAACTGCATTGAACCCGATGGCGACCATACGCCCGGATCAATTCCATCAAATATCGCATCTGGATACTCAACAGCAGTGATTGTTACATAGCCTACACTGTCCTGCTTCGTAGCAACATCCTTTGACAATACCTTAAACTTTCCGTTAATTGCCAGTTCTTCATTACTGACATTAATAGCATCCCATACTTTCAAGTCCCACCCTTCACTTGTTGTAAAGGTAATAGTACGCAGACTGTATTTCGCCTTAAGTACTTCATTGTTCACCATGCGAGATAAAGTATCGGTGTCATATACCCATGAATAATCCCGACTGAGCGTGATAACCTGTCCATCTGTCCTGATAGCTTCATCAGTACTGATATCTGATGGAATACGCAATACATCAGTTGTGTACATTGATAATGGATTCGTATATTTCGCATCGATGGTATTAAAGTAATCAGTACTCCCTGATGTACTAACCTGTACCTGACCAAACATGTTTGATTCATCAAATAATGCAACTGACAGTGTTTTACGGTCTGTAGTCATGCAAATCTGACCCGCATGTACATACATAATCCCACCGAAAGATTGCAGTACGTCCTCAATGTTCTGTTTATATGTATTGGAATAACTCATTGAACCATTTGCATAATATTCCATCTGATTACAATATGTGAATCGCCACGGATAATCTAGACACTTCCGAGCCGTTGATAATACTGGTTTTCA